>OLIH01000008.1_pt1 | contig 346360 bp, 331 predicted proteins | sample 1609721 | NCBI WGS metagenome assembly OLIH01 (sample SAMEA4350157, study PRJEB24818) | metagenome | biome: human; feature: gut; material: faeces | place: Denmark | collected 2013-09
CGGCCCAGGACGGGTTCTGCGGATTATGGTTCAGGAAATCACGCCACAGGACTTCGGCAATGTCAGCCATACCCATCGGGGCACCCGGGTGGCCGGATTTGGCTTTCTGTACTGCGTCCATGCTCAGCGCACGAATAGCGTTAGCAAGCTCTTTACGTGAGGACATTTTGACTCCAGATCGGATAATGAAGGCCATGCCCGCAGCGACTTGACGACAGCGCGTTTTGGGCTACGCCGGAAAAAAGTGTGAACAATGTAACCTAAGCGGCAAAGCATGTACATGGAGCATCCTTTTGCCGTTTAAGAAATCTCTGGAACACGTTGTGCTACGGCGTAATCCTCTCGCCCGCATTCTCATATAGTATTTATAATTTGCACAGGATACGGCAGGTCAGCTATCGCCGTTTTTTCGGATAAAGAACCATAAGATTGTGGATGATAAAAAAATGAAAATTCGCTCAGCTCTTCTTGCCTTTGGGATCGCAGCAACGCTTACCGGATGTCAGAACATGGACTCCAATGGTCTGCTTAGCTCCGGCGCAGAAGCTTTCCAGGCTTATTCACTCAGCGATGAGCAGGTCAAGGCCCTAAGCGACAAAGCCTGTCAGGAGATGGATGCGAAAGCGACTATCGCGCCTGCCAGCAGTGAATACAGCAAACGTCTGAGTAAAATCGCCGCCGCGCTGGGGGACAACATCAACGGCCAGCCGGTGAACTATAAAGTGTACCAGACCAAGGACGTTAACGCCTTCGCCATGGCTAACGGCTGTATCCGCGTTTACAGCGGACTGATGGATTTGATGAATGATAATGAAGTCGAAGCGGTTATCGGCCACGAAATGGGTCACGTCGCGCTGGGCCATGTGAAGAAAGGCATGCAGGTGGCATTAGGCACCAACGCGGTACGCGCGGCGGCGGCCTCCGCTGGCGGTATCGTCGGCAGCCTGTCGCAGTCGCAGCTGGGCGATCTTGGCGAGAAGCTGGTGAACTCACAGTTCTCCCAGCGTCAGGAGTCCGAGGCGGATGACTACTCGTACGATCTGCTGCGCAAACGCGGAATTAATCCTGCGGGCCTCGCGACCAGCTTCGAAAAACTGGCGAAGCTGGAAGCCGGACGCCAAAGCTCAATGTTTGATGACCACCCGGCATCGGAAGAACGCGCTCAGCATATCCGCGATCGCATGAAGGCCGACGGGATTAAGTAAGCCCCGGCGGACTCTCACTGTTTATAGTGAAGAGGAACGCCTTGCGGAGTCCCCCCTCTCCCGGTAAGGAGAGGGTTTGGGCCCTCTAGCCGGGCGTTTTCCCCGGAGGCGGCATGCGGGCTCGCCGGCAGATTAGTACAGCGTCTTTTGCGGCGGCCCGGCAAAACGCAGCGCGCCGATCTGGCCCATCTTCACTTCCACCACCGAGGGCCCCGGCATCGCCAGCGCTTCAGTCATCACCGCCTGGAAATCATCCGCCCGATCGACGCTCCACGCCTGCAGACCGATGGCCTGCGCCAGCAGCGTAAAGTCCGGCGTATGCAGCTCGTTATAATACTGGCGGCCGCCAAAGTACTTATCCTGAATACCGCGCATCACGCCGTAGCCGCCGTCATTCATAATCAGCAGCGTCACGTTAGCCTTCTCCTGTGCCAACGTCGCCAGCTCGCCGAGGTTCAGGCTCAGTCCGCCGTCGCCGACCAGCCCCACCACTTTACGCTGCGGATTAGCAATTGCGGTGCCGATCGCCATCGGCAGCCCCATACCGATAGCACCGGCCAGAGAATGAATATTCATCAGCGGACCGTGGGCGCGAAACAGGCGGCTCCCCCACAGGCTGCCGGACACGGTAATATCGCGAACCAGGATACCGTTCTCCGGCAGCGCCTGCGCGATAGCGTCATTTAATCTGGCGTAATCACCGCACTGTTCGCGCAGCCCCTGCTCCGCCATCGCCACCGCTTCTTTTATTTGGCTATCCCAGCGCGCGTCGCCCCATATTCGCCCCTGCGCTCGTTCCGCCAGCGCGTCTAAAAACGCGCGGCAGTCCGCCACCAGCGTATTGTCCATCAGATAGTTACGGCTGGCCGCCGCCGGGTCGATATCAATCTGCACCCGCGGCGCGGGCAGTTCCAGCGTCCATGAGCGCGTTTCGTTACTGCGCAGACGTGAACCAGCGACAAGTGTGAAATCACATTGTGAAATCAACGCTTCAACCGATGGGGAATTGTGAAATGCGCGCAGGCTGGCGCGGTGGCTATCCGGCAGAATACCGCGGCCATGGGTGCTGGAAATCACCGTCATCCCGGCATCGGCCAGCGTCTTCACCGCCTCGCCGCTTTCTAAAGCGCCGCCGCCGAGCCACAGCAGCGGCCGCTTCGCCTGCTTAAGCTGAACCCACAGCGCATCAACCATTGCCTCTTCAGCTTCCGCCACCGGTGGCGTTTTCAGCGGCGTGGTCAGCAGCGAAAGCGGAATTTTCACGCTTTGAATATCGATCGGAATTTCAACCGAGACCGGACCGCACGGCGGCGTCTGCGCATCCTGAATCGCTTTATGCAGGAGCGCTACCGCCTGATTGGCGTTACTGATACGGTATGCGCGCTTTGAGCTGGCTTTCAGGAAGGTCAGCTGATCGCGGGTTTCGTGAATAAACCCGGTGTCGGCATCCAGCCAGGCCTTTTCGACCTGACCGGTCAGGTGCAGCAGCGGTGTGCCGGCGTTCATTGCCTCAACCAACGCGCCGACGGCGTTGCCCGCCCCGGCGCCGGTGCTGGTCAGCGCCACGCCGAGCCCGGAAAAACGCCCGTGGGCGTCGGCCATGGTCACCGATCCCGCCTCCCCGCGCGCCGGGACGAAGCGGATTTTTTCCCGCTGGCCGACGGCATCGGCGATCGGCAGATTGTGAATAGAAATGACGCCATATATGGCTTCAACGTGATACTGCTCCAGCGTTCTGGCGATGGCGTCGCCGACGGTTATCATTTCACTCATTGCTCACCCTTCTCTCAATCACACCAGTGGTTGACGCTATTACCCGTCGCCAGATAAATACTCTTCTGCTGCATCCAGGCCTTCAGGCCCTGGATACCTTTTTCGCGGCCCAGACCGCTCTCTTTAAAACCCCCAAACGGGGACGAAATAGAGAAAACCTTGTAGGTGTTGATCCACACCGTACCGGCCTCCAGCTGTTCGCTCAGGCGCAGGGCGCGGCCGGTATCGCGCGTCCAGATCCCCGCGGCCAGCCCGAACACCGAATCATTGGCCTCGCGGATCAGCGCCGCTTCGTCGCGAAAGCGCATCGCCACCAGTACCGGCCCAAAGATCTCTTCCTGACAGACGCGAGCCCGGTTGTTGAGTCCCTCGACGATCGTCGGCAGGAAGTAGCTGCCCGCCGCCAGCGCCGGATCCGCCGGGATCTCGCCGCCGCACAGCACGCTACCGCCTTCGCGCTTCGCCAGCTCGACATACTCCAGCACGCTCTGACGATGCTTATCGTTAATCAGCGGTCCGACGTGGGTATCCGCGCTAAACGGGTGGCCCACCCGCAGCCCTCGGGTTAATTCCAGCAGGCGGGCCATTAATTGCGGATAGACTTTTTCATCAATGAACAGACGCGATCCGGCGATGCAGGCCTGGCCGCCGGAGCTGAATATGCCGTAGCAGATACCCCGCGCCGCCTGTTCGATGTCGGCATCTTCCAGCACAATAGTTGGCGATTTTCCGCCCAGCTCCAGCGACGCCGGGATCAGCTTTTCCGCCGCCACGTGCGCCAGATGCCGCCCGGTAGCGGTACCGCCGGTAAAGGAAATTTTGCGCACCTTAGGATGGCGAGCCAGCGCATCGCCAATGACCGAGCCTTTTCCGGGCAGAACGCTCAGCAGCCCGGGAGGTAATCCGGCCTGTGCAAAAATCTTCGCCAGCTCCAGCGCCATCAGCGGCGTCGCTTCCGCCGGCTTGAGGATCACCGCGTTACCGGCGGCGATGGCCGGAGCCACCTTCTGCATTTCGCTGGCGATGGGCGAGTTCCACGGCGTAATCGCCGCCACTACGCCCAGCGGTTCATAGCGGCTCAAGGTCAGCAGATCCGCCTGACGCGGCGTCGGCAGCTCGCCTTCCAGCAGTTCGCAGGCGGCGGCAAAATAGCGCGCGGTGCCCGCCGCGCTCATGACCAGGCCCCGCGCTTCCGCCAGCGGTTTACCGTTGTCGCGGCTCTGTTTACGGGTTAACTCGTCAATTTGCGCTTCAATCAGATCGGCGACGTTATGCAGGATCTTTGCCCGCTGATGCGGCAGCATGTTCCGCCACGTCGGTTCCCGCCATGCGCGATCGGCGCAGTCGATCGCCTCCTGCAGGTCGTCCAGGCTGGCCGCATATAATGAAGCGTTAAGCGATCCATCCGCCGGAAAGCGGCTGTGCATCAGGTTGCCGCCGCCGCGCCGCCACTGACCGCCGATAAAAATGTCTAACTCGTCCATCTCAGCCTCTCTGCGTTATGTCAGTTCGCAGCAGGCGCGTACCGCGCTCAGTGCCGCCAGGGTCGACGTTTTGGGATTGCTGGCGAGCGGCAGACCGCTCAGCTCCAGGTGAAACTCGCCGAACAGTCCTTCGGCGTGCAGCGTATGGGTGTTGCGTTGGGTCGTCGGATCCACCATCAGCTGCACCCGGGTGGCATCGAGACCAATACCGCCCAGCGCCACGGTCGCCGCCACGTTGGCATTCGCCGGAAACAGCCGCGCCGCTTCGCGGGCGCTGCCTTCAAAGAAAATGCGCGTTTCATGTACCGCGCTGAGATCGATAAGCTGCTCAGCGTAGCTGCCGCGCCAGCTGGCCGGACTTTTACGCGACTGATAGGTCACGCGCTCAAGGCCGCCCTCTTTCGCCGCCGCCAGGCCATCAATACCGGCTATCGCGCCCGCCAGCAGCGTGAGCTTGCCGCCCGCCTGGCGAAGGCGCTGTTCCAGTTCGCTATCCGCCAGCGCGCCGGTGGAGATCACCGCCAGATGCCAGCCGCGGGCCAGCACCGCCTCGGCGTACTGCGCTACCGCCTGCTGGCTGGCGCATTCAAGCACCAGATCCGGTGTCCGATCGCACTGCTGCGGATCGCTCAGCGGCGTAACCGCCCCGGCAAACTGCTGGCGGATCGCCGCATGATGCGGCTCGCGAGCCACGATCCAGCCCAGAGACACCTGCGGCGGTAACCGCTCAATGACCGCCTGCGCCATCGCGCCATAGCCGATTAACATCACCTTTTTCATCATCTTTCCTTACAGGTGACGGCAAAAGCCGCCGGACACATCCAGCGCCGCGCCGGTGGTAAACGAAGCCAGCGGCGAAGCGAGAAACAGCAGCGCCTGCGCCGGTTCCTGTGGTTTGCCAAGCCGCGCCATCGGGATCCCGCGCTTACGGGCGATGTCGGCGGTCCACTCTGACCAGCTCTGGCTCTTATCGCTGCGGTCTGCAAAACGGCGCTGCCACTGCCCGGATTCGACCATGCCCAGCAGAATGGAATTGACGCGAATCCCTTTGCCAATCAGATCCTTCGACAGGGTCAGCGTCATATTAAGCAGCGCGGCGCGGGCGGCTGAGGTGGCGATCATGTGCTCTTCCGGCTGCAGCGCCAGCAGCGAGTTCACGCAGGTAATTGAAGCGATGTCCGACCGTTCAAGCTGCGGCTGGAATGCCCTGACCGGATTAATCACCCCGAACAGCTTCAGTTCGGCTTCGTGCAGCCAGGCCTCGCGCGGCGTATCGGCGAAATGGGCGACATAGCCCTGGCCAGCATTGTTTATCAGCATGTCAGCGCCGCCAAAGTGGGCCCCGACCGCATCTGCAAAGGCCTGAACCTCTTGTTCGTTCAGAACGTCGCAGCGCCAGGAAAACACGTCTCCTGCGGGATATTCGTTTAACAGCGCCGCGTGAGCGCTGGCCAGCCGGTCCGGGTTGCGGCCGCAAAAGGCGACTTTCGCCCCTTCGCCCAATAGCAGGCGCAGCGTTTCGAAGCCAATCCCTGACGAGCCGCCGGTGACCACCGCGACGCGTCCTTCAATTTGTGCATTCATCGCGCACCTCTTCCCCTATGCGTAAAAGCTGTTGGTTAAAAAACGTAGCGTTATCGAGATAGCTGGCGTGCCCGGCCTGCGGGATGGCGAGATACGGCATGCCGTAGCGTAGCGCCACCCCCTGCACCAGCTCGGGCTGGGTGATGGCATCCTGCTCGCCGCACCACACGGCGAAGCGGCCGCGATACCCGGCAAGCCAGCGGTGGATGTCCTCGTGCGCCAGCATCCAGGCGGCGGCGAGATAGCCTTCACTGCGCAGCCTGCGCATGCCTGCCGCGACCGTCGCCACATCGGCTTCGCGCGCGCCGGCGCGCAGCAGCTTCGCCGCCCGCCCCTCGGCCATCGCCTCGCCGCCCAAAGCCATTTGCTGCTGACGCCCCTGCCAGACTTTTTCCCGCTGCTCGGCCTCCGCCTGGCCGTAGCCCTGGGCGACGTCGGCCAGCACCAGATACCGCACGCGCTGGGGATATCTGGCGGCGAAAGCGGCGGCGACCAGCGCGCCCAGCGAATGGCCGAGCAGAACGGTTTTCTGCACCCCGGCGCGGTCAAGCATCCGCGCCAGCGCATCGGCGTAGGCGCCGGCATCCGCCCTCGCCGTCGCAAGCATCGGGCTTTCGCCATAACCGGGCATATCCCAGGCCAGCACGCGGTAGCCGGGAAGCGCCATCTGTTTATGCCAGGAGGCCGCGCCGGAACTGATGCCGTGCAGCAGCGTCAGCGGCGTACCGCTTCCTTGTTCACGAAAACCCGTCATCATCCCCCCTTAGCTACGCTTCACTTTCGACAGCGGATGATCTTCCGGGTAGGTCGGAATATGCGGCTTTGGCGTACCGAGCATCACGCACATCAGCGCTTCTTCCTCGCCGTGGTTGAATAGCCCGCGATAAATCCCGGCAGGAACAGAAATCAGATCGCGTTCGCGCAGAACGGTCTCGGTGTAGTTGTCGCCATCCTGAATCATCAGGGTGATCTGCCCTTTGAGCATGAAGAACACCTCTTCCACATCATCATGCAGGTGCAGGGGGCCTTCGCACCTGGACGGCAGTACCATGGTGGAGAAGGTAAAGTGTTCCGCCTGGACGGTATTGCTATCGCTGGCGACGCCGGTCGCGCCGGTGCCGATGTAGCGCATCTGCGCGCGACGATATTTCGGGTCAAAATCTGCCTGGAACTTCAGCGCATTCCAGTCGTATTTACGGCCTTCAAAGCGCGCGATACGCGACTCGACCCACTCTTCCATCGTCAGATGTTCAGGTTTGAGACTCGGTTTTGCAGTTACGGTTGAATCAGTCATCGTTTTATCCTCAGTAACGTCTTAGCAGCGGCAGTAACAGGACGCAGCCCACCGCCGCCATCACCGCCAGAAAAATCAGCCCGGAATCCATGCTGTGGGTGAAGGCGATCAGCGCGCCCATCACCGCCGGCGATAGCGCCCCGGCAAAGTTTCCCAGCCCGTTGAAAATCCCACCCGCCGTGGCGCTGACTCGCGGATGGGTTGCCTTGGCCAGCAGCGCAAAGATATTCGGCGCGCCGGTCCCCCACATAAAGGTGCTAAAGCTCATCGCCGCAATCACCGGCAGCGGGGTGGTGAAATGCATCACCGCCGCCAGGCCAATGCCTGCGCCCGCCAGGGAAATAAAGCAGGCGGCGGCGCGCTTATCGACGCGGTCAGACAGCCAGGCGCCGATAATTTCGCCGAGCAGCATGGCGATAAACGGCATCGACGACAGCCAGCCGGCGTGTTCGAGATGAATGCCTTTACCCTTAATCAGGTAGCCGGGCAGCCAGCCGTTGATGCCCCACAGATAGGCGAGAAAGGCGATGTTGAAGATGCAGATCATCCAGAAGTGCGGGCTGACAAACAGCTCGCGGCGCGCGCTGCGGCGTGCCTCCTGCGACGTTTGCCCGCCGCTGGCTTTTGCCTCCAGCGTGATGCCGCGCAGCCCGATGCGCACAAAAATCAGTACCGGTACCGTCAGCATCGCCATTACAAAGAAGGTGCTCTGCCAGCCGAAGGTGTTAAGCAGCCAAATCGATAGCGGGAAGCCAATCGCCGCGCCGACCGGCGTCCCGAGCAGCCAGAGCATGGTGGCGCGCGCCTGCAAATGCTGGGGAAAGGTATGGCGGACGATAGCGAACGCCAGCGGGAACAGCGGCCCTTCGGCGATACCCAGCAAAATTCGCAGCGTCACCATCAGCGTATAGTTATGGGTAAAGCCCATCACCAGCATCAAAACGCACCACACCGCCATCATTCCGGTAAGCAGGCGCAGCGGCGCAATACGGTCGCCCAGGCCGCTTAGCAGCACCGAAGAGAATCCATAGCTCAGCAGGAAAGCGCTCATCAGTATGCCCAGACGGGTGGTGTCGAAATCGATCCCCATCGCCTGCTGGAAGTGGCTATCGGAAAACAGCGCGGCGATGCTGATTTTGTCGAAGAACGCCAGCAGTACGCAGGCCAGCAGCGACAGCGGAATGGCCCAGCGAACCGCTTTTTCAGGCGTGCGGACGCCCTCGCCGCTCGCCTCAGCAGGCGCGGCGTTAGTCTCTAATGTGGTCATTTCTCCCCCTTAAGGGTGCGGGTTAGCTATCGCAACGACATCAGTGAAAAAGCCGGGTCGGCGAGCGGTACAGCGGATAAATCTCGCCCCGCCGCCATCCAGCGCTTCGCCAGCTTGACGGTGCGCGCATCGTTGAACGCCACCAGCTGCGTCAGCCGCCCGTTTTCGTCCAGCGAGAAGTACAGCGAATCTTCACGCGCTATCGTTCTGCTGCCCGGCTGCGGAACACCGAGGATCTGGATATTGTGCTGATATTGATCCGACCACAGCCACGGCGCGTCGTCGTAGACTGGCGCATCGGGGTTGAGAATCGCTTTTGCCGTCGCCACCGCCTGATTCTGGGCGAAGGCCCAGGACTGGATGCACAGGCCGTAGTGATGATGCTGCGCCACATCCCCGGCAGCAAAGATGAACGGATCCGACGTTCGCCCCTGGCTATCCACAACGATCCCGCGCTCGGTTTTCAGCCCCGCGTCGCGCGCCAGTTCGAGATTAAGATCGACCCCGATCCCCACCACCACCGCATCGAAGGTTTCCCGCCGGCCATCGCAGTGCAGCGTTGGCAGAGCGTTATCCTCTTCCAGCTCCAGCGCGCCGCAGCCGCAGCGAATATCGACACCCTGCTCGCGGTGCATCTGCGCCAGCGCCTGCGAAACTTCCGCGCTCACCGAACGCATGCACAATGCTGGCTGCTGCTCATAAAGGGTTACGGCCACGCCGCATTTGCGCGCCGAAGCGGCAATCTCAAGGCCAATCCAGCCGCCGCCGACTATCGCCAGTTTTTGACTTGCCGCCAGACGACTTTTCAGACGCTGCGCATCCTGCCAGTGACGCAGGGTATAAACCTGGGGATGCGCCGCCCACGACTCGTCCGGTAGACGCGCTCGCCCCCCGGTGGCGATTAAAAGGACGTTGTAACTCAGGCGTTCGCCGTTGCTTAAAATCACCGTTTTAGCTAGTCGGTCAATCCGCTCTGCACGCAGCGGACGGTACCAGGTCAGGTTCAGCGCCTGCTGCGCCTCGTGCGAAAACAAGCGCGGTAGCTGCGCATCGGTATCCAGCAACGCGGCTTTGGACAGCGGCGGCCGTTCATAGAAATCCCATTCCTCTTCCGCCACTACGCAAATCTCGCCCCCGAAGCCCTGGTCGCGCAGCGTTTTCGCCGCCCAGCCGCCCGCCTGGCCGCCGCCGACTATCACGATCCGCGCCGTCATACCGCCTCCGTTTTTTTCTGCTGGCGGCGGGTATCGTGGTCGATTCCGCCTTCCACCGCCCACTCGGTAAAGGAGACCAACGAGTGCTCCAGTTCGCGCGGCTGCCAGTTTTCCGTCAGATAATCATCGTTGGTGTAGTACTCGAAGGCGCCGCCGGTGGGGCTGTTGACGTACCAGAAGTAGGCCGAGGAGACCGGGTGGCGACCGGGGCCGATGAAAGTGCTCCAGGCATTTTTGTTCATCGCGATGCCGCCGCCGATCACCTCGTGAATATCGCGGACGGTGAAAGCAACATGATTCAGCCCGCGCTTACGGTTCGGCAGCTGCAGCAGGAAGAGGTTGTGATGGCCACCGCGCGCGCCGCAGCGCAGGAAGACCGCGCGGTTAATGTAGCGGTCTGACACCTGGAAGCCGAGCACCTCGCGATAGAAGCTTTCGACCGCCGCCAGCTCTTCAACGAAGAACACCACGTGGCCGACGTTGATCGGCTGCGCGTGGTCGTAAACCGGACTCGGCGTGTCGATACGACGAATATCGCCCCACTGATTAATTGGCTCGACGTTCAGCTCCACCGCCTTTTGCTGGCTGACCTGCACTCGCAGCGTCATGCCGTTCGGGTCGAGGCACTCCAGCGCGCCGTCGACCCTGCGGAAGCCAGGCTGACGTTCCAGCTTTGGACGCAGCGCTTCCAGCGCCGCCTGGTCCGCTACGCCCCAGGTCATACGGCGCAGCGTATTGCCGGTTTCAAAAGCCGGCGGCAGGTCGGCAGCCTCCAAAGGGTTAAGCTCAATGCGCGCGCCGCTGAGGGTGGTGAACACGCGGCCGCTGGCGTCGCCAGCCAGGCCAAAATCGTGCATAAATTTGGCGCTATGGTTCAGGTCATCTACGCCAAATTCCAGCTTTTCAATTCCGGTAATACTCATTTTTCGTCGCCTCTTTACCGTTCAGTCGCCCGAATTTGGGCGTAAAACATGCCCGACGCACTCAAGCGCCTGCCGTTAAGTGTTTGATTTAACTTGCCTGAGACAAATATCCCAGGAAACCGGAAATTTTGTCCGCCGCCAGGCTGACGTCGTTCTGCAGCCGCTCGCGATCGCTTTGCGGGATCTCATCGGAGGGCACCAGGATACTAACGACTCCCGCCACCCGGCCGCTGCGGTCATACACCGGGTAGACAATCGACGAAATGCCGTGGCGAAAGAAAGACTCGCCAATCACATAGCCGCGGGCTTTATCCTGCTGCACCATCTGCCACAGCGCTTCGCGATCGTGCAGCTGGCCCGGGGTGTTGCCCGGCAGCCGCTCGTTGGGGAACAGCTGTTCAAACTCGCTGCGTGAAACATCGGTCAGCAGCATGCGGCCCAGCGAGGTGCAGTGCACCGGCAGCCGGGTGCCGACGCTGACCTGGTTTATCCGCGAACCGGCCGCGCTGACGCGAGCGATGTAGATGATGTCCCGGCCATCGCGGATTGCCAGATGGCTGCTGCACTGGCTGACATCACGCAACTGCTCGATAACCGGCTGACCTACCTGGGCGATATCCAGCGAGGCAATATATTCAAAGCCCAGCCGCAGCACGTTCATCCCCAGCGAAAAGGTATTGGTGCGCGCGTTGCGTTCGAGAAAGCCCATATACTCCAGCGTTTGCACCACGCGATAGGCGGTCGCTTTCGGCATATCCACCAGCCGGTGCAGCTCGGCGAAGGTCAGATCGCGATGCTGTTCGCCAAAAGCCAGCAGCAGCTGCAGGCCGCGCTCAAGCCCCGGCACCAGATACTTCACTTCCTGCTCGTTCGCCATACCGCCTCACTTATTAGTTAAAAACAAAACCGCCGTTGACCGGGATCAGCTGGCCGGTGATAAACCGCGACAGATCGCTGAGCAGCCAGACTACGCTGCCGGTGACGTCTTCCGGCTGCTGCGCGCCGCTGAGCGCGCGACCGTTTTCATACAGCTGATGGCGTTCCGCGGGCACGTATTCCGTCGCCTCAACGCGGGTCAGCCCCGGCGCGATGGCGTTTATGCGGATCCGTTTCTCCCCCAGTTCGCGGGCCATCGAGCGGGTCATCGCGATCACCGCACCTTTACTGGCCACGTAGGCCATCAGCCGCGGCGCTCCCCACAGAGCGGTATCCGAAGCGACATTGACGATCCCGGCCCCTTCACGCAGCAGCGGCACCGCCGCGCGGGTCACCAGCCAGGTGCCTTTGACGTTAACCGTCATCACCCGATCCCACAGATCCGGATCGTAATCGAGCATGTTTTTCCCGCCGACGCCGGTGGCCATCGCCGCATTATTCACTAACCCGTCGATCGCCCCCCGCTCGCCGATAGCGCTGAATACCCGGTCGATCGACTCGCTATCGGCGAGATCGATCTCATGGGATTCAATGCAGTAGCCCTTTTCCTGCAGACGATGAGCGCTTTCCGCCAGTTCGCCCCGAAGAATGTCGCACATCACTACCGCCGCGCCCTGCCCGGCACAGGCTTCGGCGAAGTGATAGCCCAGGCCGCGCGCCGCGCCGGTGACGACGATACGTTTTCCGTTCAACAGACCGTTCATCAGGCGGCTCCCTGCTGCTCTTCCAGGGCCGCCAACTGCTCTTTTGCCGCTTTCTGCATCATGCGGCGCAGGCGGGAAAGGCCGACGTCGTGCTGATAAAGATATTCGCGATCGCGGGCATTCGGCGCCAGGCTTTCCAGCACCACGCGATCCTGTTCGAGCACTTCCCAGTGCAGTTTTTCCAGGCGGTTGCGGTACATAAATCGCCATAGATCGCGCTGCCAGCCCTGTACGCCGCGGATGCGCCAGAAGAAGACGCGGCAGTTGTCGTTATCTTCCGGCACCACCATGCCGACAATCCAGAAGTGGCCGCCCGGCCCGAAGCGCTTTTTGTACGGAATAGAGAGGCGCATCCAGTAGGCCCCGCTGCTGCCCAGTTCGACCCAGTCGAAGTTAACGCCAACCTGCCCTTTCTTCTCAAAAATAAACCCGGTTTTCGTCGGCTGCAGCACCATGTCGGCTTTGCGATCGCCTTCCGCCATCGAGTGCGAGGAGGAGTGAAGATAGGTGCCGTGCATCGGGTCCATCACGTTTTCCAGCGCGTACTGGTAGTTGCATTTCCACGCTGCGGTACACAGGAAGTGGCTAAATTTGTCGCTATTGGCCAGCTCTTCCGGAAAGCTCAGCTCATCAGGCTGCTGGTCGGCGGTGACGCCAAACCACAGGAAAATGGCGCCATGCGCTTCCTGAACGCTGTAGCTGCGAACGCACTGCTGACCCACCAGCGGGCAGCGGTCAACCGCCGGGACGTCTTTCACTTCGCCGTTACCGGCCACTTCCACGCCGTGATACCAGCAGGCAATGCGATCGCCCAGGTTCCAGCCCATCGACAGGCGCGCGCCGCGATGCGGGCAGCGGTCTTCCAGCGCCTGCACCTGGCCATCTTTATTGCGCCAGACCACAATCTGTTCGCCGAGGCGGGTAATCCCCACCGGCGCCGACTGCACTTCCCAGCTCGCCAGCACCGGATACCACAGGCCGCGTAATCCTTTATCAAGATAGTTTTGTACCGTTGTTGTCATCGCTGTGTCCTCAGTATCCGTTTACCTGCAGAAATGCCTGGAAGCTGCTCTCGCTCCACGGTTCCCCCTGCTGGTCGTGCATTCTGACGCCGTTCAGGCCGTTCACCAGCTCACCGAGGCTTTCTGCGCCCTGTTCAAAGAGCGTCTCGAGGGTGGCGATAAGCTGTAGCTCCCAGCTTTCCGGCACCCGGCTGCGGGTTTGCCAGATCAGATTGGTGTAGTCGCCGGGTTTGTGAATGTTGCCGTTTCCGCCTTCCACCGGCGGCGTAAACTGACGGCTTTCCGGCAGCGCCGGGTTAAAGTCCAGGGTTTCGCTCATGCCACGTTCTCCTCGATAAAAGAAATCTGGATCTGCTTGTCGTATACCCGCACCGGGTAGCGATGCAGGTTGCGCCCGCCGGGGCCGTGCAGACACTGGCCGGTTTTGACGTCGAATACCGCTTCATGCAGCGGGCACTCCACCTTGCCATCTTCGACAAAGCCCTGGCTCAGCAGCGCATACGCATGGGGACAAACGTCTTCCAGCGCGTAATATTCGCCATCAATCAGATAGATACCGATTTCTTTACCGTCGATACTGCCGCTATAGGGGAAATCTTCCTGTACTTGCTCCGCGTCACACACGCCAATCCAGCTCATCGCATTCCTCCGGGCTTTGTTTCATATATGAAACTCTGTTTCTTATTTAATACGGTCAATATAAAAGCGATGTATCTTTCGTCAAGCAGCAATGTGACCAAATTGTTAATGAATGGCTTTTTAATTAGCTAACTGTGGAATTGATCACGAAAAAAAGCAGCCAGATGAAATGATGATATTTAAAGCGCCCTTTCATTATAAAAAACGCTATCTCTTCAGAAACAAAATGCGCTATTGACTTCTTTTCATGAAGATCGTTAAAAATGAACAGGAAGGGAGCTTGCGGTGTTTCACATATGAAACAAAAAGAAAATTAAACCTTAATAAACAATGAGTTTCATAGGTGAACCATTTTAGTTAAGTGATTATTTCTGGCGTCAAAAAAATAATAACCAAAATGTATTAAATTTAAAAAGAGGTAAATCATGGCGGCAAGATGGCAAGGTACTATCGCATTACTTTTGTTAATAATTATTTCTTACGTCGATCGGGTAAATATCTCAGTGATGATTCTGAACCCCGAATTTGCCGCTCACTTTCATTTAAATGAAAACAGAATGTTACAAGGCATGCTGATGACATGCTTTCTTCTTGGTTATGGTTTATCGGCTTTAATATTAACTCCCCTTATAGAAAGTAAGCTCAACTATCGCCAGGGGCTGTTAAGCGGCGTAGCGATATGGGCGCTGGTTTGCGCGGTTTCTCCGCTGCTGGGCTCCCTGCTGGGCATGTTAATCGCGCGCATCGTTCTCGGCGTTGCCGAGGGGCCGTTATTCTCGCTGAAAACCCGCTTTATCAGCGATAGCTTCGCCGCCGATGAGGTCGGTAAACCTAACGCCGTGACCGCTCTCGGCGTTTCGCTCGGGCTGGCGGCTGGCTTTCCGCTGGTCACCTGGCTGATGGCGCACGTCGGCTGGATGGGATCGTTTTACGCCCTGGCGCTGCTCAACCTGCTGCTCGGCGGCGGCTTAGTCTGGCGCTTTTTACCTGCTCCAGTCGTCAATGAACGCCGCGCCAGGCCCGGTATGATTACAACCTTGACCCTCGCCTGGCGCACGCCGCTGCTGGGCTGGATCCTGCTGGTGGAGATCGCCACCCTCAGCTATCTATGGGGCAGCAGCGCCTGGCTGCCGGCCTGGCTGCGCGACGAGCATCACTTCTCGCTACAGGCTACCGGCCTGCTGGCGGCGGTTCCGTTTCTGCTGAGCCTGGGTTCAAAATTTCTCGGAGGGGTACTTCTCGATAAAATGCGCCCGGAGCAGGCGCCGGTGCTGTTTATTATCGGCGGCCTGCTGACCGCTCTGTCGGTACTGGCGCTGATGCTCAGCCACCAGCAGGCGATGCTGGCGCTGTTTATGCTGGCGGCGAACGTTTTCTGGGGGCTGCAGGGCGCGGCGATCCCGGCGGTCGTGCAGCATCATGCGCCGCGCGAAGCGGTAGGCAGCGCCTATGGCATTATTAATGGCATCGGTAATATCTGCGCGGCGTTTATCCCGCTGCTGATGGGAATGGTCATGAAATCGGCGGGATCGGTAAGCTCAGGATTCTCGGTGCTGGTAGTATCGCAGCTGATAACGCTTTGCGCCGGAGGCATGCTGCTGCTGCGCATGCGTCGCGCAGCAGCAGTCAGCGTCTGAGGCTTATTCGCCTTTTTTCGCCGCCTGAATGTAGAGCATTTCCAGCGCCAGCGTCGCCGCCGCCAGGGCGGTGATTTCGGACTGGTCATAGGCCGGAGCGACTTCCACCACGTCCATACCGACGATGTTCAGATCCTTGAGGCCGCGCACCAGTTTGATCGCGCGATCGGAGGTCAGTCCGCCGATCACCGGTGTACCGGTGCCCGGCGCAAACGCCGGATCCAGGCAGTCGATATCAAAGGTCAGGTATACCGGCATATCGCCGACGATCTGTTTCACCTGAGCGATCACGTCGTCGACGCTGCGGTCGTTAACCTGACCCGCATCCAGCACGGTAAACCCGTTGTCCTTATCAAACTCGGTGCGAATGCCGATCTGCACTGAATGGTGCGGGTCGATCAGGCCTTCGTTCGGCGCGGTATAGAACATGGTGCCGTGGTCAAATTCGCAGCCGTTGGCGTAGGTATCGGTGTGGGCATCGAAATGCACCAGCGCCATTTTGCCGAAGTGCTTAGCATGAGCGCGCAGCAGCGGTAGCGTCACAAAGTGGTCGCCGCCGAATGAAAGCATGCGCTTACCTGCCGCCAGCAGTTTTTCCGCGTGCGCCTGCAGCTTTTCACTCATTTCACGCGCATCGCCGAAAGCGTAAACCAGATCGCCGCAGTCCACGACGTTCAGCCGCTCGCGCATATCAAAGTTCCACGGGAAACGGTTATGCTCCCACGCAAGGTTAGTCGACACCTGACGGATCGCCGCCGGGCCATGACGCCCGCCCGCGCGTCCGGAGGTCGCCATATCAAACGGTACGCCGGTGATGACCCAGTCCGCATCGCTGTCGTACGGCATAAAATTCATCGGTAGACGCAGAAAGCCAAATGCGTTGGATACCAGGGAGTTATCGTATTGATGACCTAAGGTGCTCATGGTTATGACCTCTTTTACAGTCGTTGTATTGAAATACAAATATAAAAAAACCCCTCCGCGTCGTTAGGCCCGACGAGGAAGGGTTTGAATAAGTTTGCTGCTTAATTGGGCGAATTATCGCCGCAAATGTCTACGTGTTCAAGTGAGTCTGGCGAATGGCGTAATGAGCCTTCCCCTCTCTCTTCCCTCTCCGCTACGGAGAGGACGTATATCACTCGTCTTCCAGATAAGTGTAGCCGTATAAACCCGCTTCGAACTCTTCAAGGAACTGCTGCTGCAGGTCAGCGTCGAGATCGGTCTTTTTCACCTGATCGCGGAACTGCGTCAGCAGCGTGTTCGGATCCAGCTGGACGTACTGCAGCATATCCGCGACGGTGTCCCCCTCATCCGACAGCTCCACTTCGACGCTGCCGTCAGGGAAGACAAACACGTCTACGGCTTCCGTATCGCCGAACAGGTTGTGCATATTGCCCAGAATCTCCTGGTAGGCGCCTACCATGAAGAAGCCCAGCATCGGCGGATTTTCCGGATCGTATTCCGGCATCGGCATGGTGGTCGCAATGCCATCGCCATCGACGTAGTGGTCAATTGCGCCGTCGGAGTCGCAGGTGATATCCAGCAGCACCGCGCGGCGTTCCGGTACCTTGTTCAACCCTTCCAGCGGCATCACCGGGAATAGCTGATCGATACCCCATGCATCCGGCATCGACTGGAACAGAGAGAAGTTGACGTAAATCTTATCCGCCATACGCTCCTGCAGCTCATCGATTATCGGGCGATGCGCGCGGTTGCTGGGATCGAGCTGTTTCTGCACTTCATGGCACATATTCAGATACAGCTGCTCGGCCCAGGCGCGTTCCTGAAGATTAAAGGTGCCGGAGGAGTAGCCGATATGAATATCGTGCAGATCCATCTGGCTATCGTGCAGCCATTCGCGCAGCGAGCGGCGGTTGCCGGTTTCCTGCATCTCCAGCCAGGTTTCCCACATGCTTTGCAGCGGACGCGCGGCATCTTCCGCGGGCGGGGTCGCCTCGGTATATTCGTTACGCTCAACGCCGATGATGTTGGATACCAGTACGGTGTGGTGCGCGGTGACCGCACGGCCGGATTCGGTAATCACCGTCGGATGCGGCAGACCGTTCTCTTCACAGGCATCGCCAATTGCCCAGATAATGTTGTTGGCGTATTCGTTCAGGCCATAGTTCACCGAGCAGTCGGACTGCGAACGGGTCCCTTCATAGTCAACGCCGAGACCGCCGCCAACGTCGAAGCACTGAATATTCACGCCCAGCTTATGCAGCTCGACGTAGAAACGCGCCGATTCACGCACGCCGGTGGCGATATCGCGAATATTGGCCATCTGCGAGCCAAGGTGGAAGTGCAGCAGCTGCAGGCTGTCGAGATGCCCTGCAGCGCGCAGAATTTCAACCAGCTGCAGAACTTGGGTCGCCGCGAGGCCGAATTTGGATTTTTCGCCGCCGGAGGACTGCCACTTGCCAGAGCCCTGCGAAGCCAGACGCGCACGCACGCCAAGACGCGGCACCACGTTCAGCCGTTCGGCTTCTTCCAGCACGATGGCGATTTCCGACATTTTCTCAATGACCAGATAGACCTTATGGCCCATCTTTTCACCCACCAGCGCCAGGCGGATATATTCACGGTCTTTATAACCGTTACAAACAATCACGCTGCGGGTCATGCCGGCGTGCGCCAGTACCGCCATCAGCTCGGCCTTCGAGCCGGCTTCCAGACCCAGCGGTTCGCCGGAGTGGATCAGCGATTCAATCACGCGGCGATGCTGGTTAACCTTGATGGGATAAACCAGAAAGTAGTCACCGTTATAGCCATAAGACTCACGCGCCCGTTTAAAGGCGGCGTTAATCGAACGCAGGCGGTGCTGCAAAATCTGCGGGAAGCAGAACAGTGCAGGCAGGCGCTGCCCCTGAGCTTCACGCGCTTTCACCAGCTCGGCAAGGTCAACGCGCGCTTCCGGAACGTCAGGATCCGGGCAGACGCTGATATGGCCCAGTTCGTTAACGTCGTAGTAGTTATTACCCCACCAGGCAATATTGTAAGTACGTAGCATCTTGCTGGCTTCCTGGGAGCTCATCGCAACCTCCTGCATGGAACGTAGTACACCGTGATCGCCTGCTGACGAAGGCGAAGATAAAGACATGTCGTCAGACATAGCGAACCTCAAATTTTAGTAACAAGTGTAAAACAGTTGACTACTATCGCAATCCGAAGAAGCGATAACAACCCATAAACAGTCCGAAATCCCAGTAGATAGTGCTGGACTTGCGGCTGAGCGACCGGTTTCTTATTCATATCATCGTAAAACACGTACCCGAACGGAGTATGACAGTCCGGAGAAACCACGAGAAAACCCTTGCTATCGCAAGAGCGCCCTTGTTCAGTTTTCCTGTAGCCTGCCGGCCCTGGAATCCTGAGAAGCGCCGAGATGGGTAGAACATCGGCTGGTTTGCATGAGAGAGATGCGGATTGAGGAATAGTGACGCGCGACGGAACGACGCGACGAGTCAGGCGAAAAACGTGGGTTCATTATCTGGTATCACCTCCACACTGCCCCGGTACGGGCCAGCGACAAGCCAAAGCTATAGGATCCGGACAGCCAGCAAAAAAGCCGCTGCGGGACTCTGTCAATACAGACTGCTTAACCCGGCTGGAAGTGGCGTCACGAGGTGAGTGCTCGTGCGCTGTTTTAATGAGCCGCGCGCGGCGTTTTATACCGATAAGCGGGGTAAAAAGCAAAATAAAAATATGCGCGTTGCCGGGCATTGTCAGGAAAAATTGCCACCGCCCTTTTTCTATAAATGCGACGAATATCAAAAAAGGCTGGAAATGGGGTCAAGAACTGCCCTAAAATAGCCGTCCAGAAGTTAATCCATCTATACTGATTAACACTCAGACTGCTCGTGTCACTACCTGCAAGCTTTGGTAGAGTCATCCGTCAAAGCCATTCTACACAACAGTATGAGCTACCCGAATCGTCCACAGGTGAAATAAAACATGGCAAAACACCTCTTTACGTCAGAGTCCGTATCCGAAGGGCATCCCGACAAAATTGCTGACCAAATCTCCGACGCCGTGCTGGATGCGATCCTTGAACAGGATCCAAAAGCGCGCGTAGCATGTGAAACCTACGTCAAAACCGGCATGGTTCTGGTGGGTGGCGAAATCACTACCAGCGCCTGGGTTGATATCGAAGAGATCACCCGCAATACGGTCCGTGAAATTGGCTACGTGCATTCCGATATGGGCTTTGACGCCAACTCCTGCGCGGTGCTGAGCGCTATCGGTAAACAGTCTCCGGACATCAACCAGGGCGTTGACCGCGCCGATCCGCTGGAGCAGGGCGCGGGCGACCAGGGCCTGATGTTTGGCTATGCGACTAACGAAACCGATGTGCTGATGCCTGCGCCGATCACCTACGCTCACCGTCTGGTGCAGCGTCAGGCTGAAGTACGCAAAAACGGCACCCTGCCGTGGCTGCGCCCGGACGCAAAAAGCCAGGTGACGTTCCAGTACGACGACGGCAAAGTTGTCGGTATTGATGCAGTCGTTCTCTCCACACAGCACGCCGAAAGCATCGATCAGAAATCGCTGCAGGAAGCGGTCATGGAAGAGATCATCAAACCGGTGCTGCCGACCGAGTGGCTGAACAGCGCGACCAAATTCTTTATCAACCCAACCGGCCGTTTTGTTATCGGCGGCCCGATGGGCGACTGCGGCCTGACCGGGCGTAAAATCATCGTTGATACCTACGGCGGCATGGCTCGCCACGGCGGCGGCGCGTTCTCCGGTAAAGATCCGTCTAAAGTCGACCGTTCTGCGGCCTACGCGGCGCGCTATGTGGCGAAAAACATCGTTGCCGCCGGTCTGGCCGATCGTTGCGAAATTCAGGTTTCCTACGCCATCGGCGTCGCAGAGCCGACCTCGATTATGGTTGAAACCTTCGGTACCGAAAAAGTATCGTCCGAGCAGCTGACGCTACTGGTTCGTGAGTTCTTCGACCTGCGTCCGTATGGCCTGATCCAGATGCTTGACCTGCTGCACCCGATCTACAAAGAGACGGCGGCTTACGGTCACTTTGGTCGCGAACATTTCCCTTGGGAAAAAACCGACAAAGCAGCTCAGCTGCGCGAAGCGGCCGGCCTGAAATAAGCCCCTGCTCTTCTCGCTCTTAAGGCCAGCCTCGCGCTGGCCTTTTTATTTTCAACCGTATAACCGCAGCCTCTGCATCCAGCCCTTTGCAAAGCTTCCTATGGAAGCGATTACATACCATGTGCAACATCCTTTTCCTCGACGTGCGCGAAAAATGTAATAACCCTTGGCTTTGTTACACAATATTTCAGCAAACTCTGATTAGCGCTTTAAATTTCTTGAGCTAAACTTTATTAAAATGCTGATTTAAATAAATTAAATGTGATTACCTTTCTTTACGATAGTGTAACCGATTACACCAGCGTGATTATTATCACATTTTTTTACTACGCATTTACCTACCCTATGCCTCGACAGAATCAATAACTCAACCGGAGGGCGTTATGCCTGACAACAAAAAACAAGGGCGTTCAAACAAGACGATGACGTTCTTTGTCTGCTTCCTCGCCGCACTGGCAGGCCTGCTATTTGGCCTGGATATTGGTGTTATTGCGGGTGCCTTACCCTTTATTGCCAACGAGTTCCAGATAAGCGCTCATACGCAGGAATGGGTAGTAAGCTCCATGATGTTCGGCGCCGCGGTCGGCGCGGTCGGCAGCGGCTGGCTCTCCTTCAAACTCGGGCGTAAAAAAAGCCTGATGATTGGCGCCATCCTGTTCGTTGCCGGTTCCCTGTTCTCCGCCGCCGCCCCGAATGTGGAAGTCCTGCTCATTTCTCGCGTGCTGCTCGGCCTCGCCGTTGGCGTCGCTTCCTACACGGCTCCGCTGTATTTGTCGGAAATTGCGCCGGAAAAAATTCGCGGCAGCATGATTTCGATGTACCAGCTGATGATCACCATTGGTATTCTCGGGGCGTATCTTTCGGATACCGCTTTCAGCTACAGCGGCGCCTGGCGCTGGATGCTCGGGGTGATCATTATCCCGGCGGTGCTGCTGCTGATTGGCGTAGTTTTCCTGCCGGACAGCCCGCGCTGGTTTGCCGCTAAGCGCCGCTTTGTCGATGCCGAACGCGTTCTGCTGCGCCTGCGCGACACCAGCGCTGAAGCGAAACGCGAGCTGGATGAGATCCGCGAAAGCCTGAAGGTAAAACAGTCCGGCTGGTCGCTGTTCAAAGAAAACAGCAACTTCCGCCGCGCGGTGTTCCTCGGCGTCCTGCTGCAGGTGATGCAACAGTTCACCGGTATGAACGTCATCATGTACTACGCGCCGAAGATTTTTGAACTGGCGGGCTATGCCAACACCACCGAACAGATGTGGGGGACCGTCATCGTCGGTCTGACCAACGTTCTGGCGACCTTTATCGCCATCGGACTGGTTGACCGCTGGGGCCGTAAACCGACGCTGATCCTCGGCTTTATCGTCATGGCACTCGGCATGGGCGTGCTGGGCAGCATGATGCATATCGGCATCCACTCCGCCACGGCGCAGTACTTTGCCGTCCTGATGCTGCTGATGTTCATCGTGGGTTTTGCGATGAGCGCCGGCCCGCTGATTTGGGTGCTGTGCTCCGAAATCCAGCCGCTGAAAGGGCGTGATTTCGGTATCACCTGCTCAACGGCGACCAACTGGATTGCCAACATGATCGTCGGCGCGACCTTCCTGACGATGCTGAACTCGCTGGGCAGCGCCAACACCTTCTGGGTCTATGGCGGCCTTAACATCCTGTTCATCTTCCTGACTCTGTGGTTGATCCCGGAAACCAAAAACGTTTCGCTGGAACATATTGAACGTAATCTGATGAAAGGCCGTAAACTGCGCGAAATCGGCGCGCGCGACTAGTACGATACACGCTTCCTCCCCTCCGGGAGGAAGCTTCTTCTTGCTCTCCTCATCCCGCCGCACTATCCTCTGGCGCTATGAAAACACCCCGAATTCCCATTGCCCTTCAACAGGCCGTTATGCGCAGCCTGCGGGAAAATCTTGCCAAAGCGAACCTCAAGCTGGGACGACATTACCCTGAACCGGTGCTAGTTTATCAGCAGCGGGGAACCTCCGCCGGTACCGCCTGGCTGGAGAAAAACGAAATTCGCCTTAACCCGGTGCTGCTGCTGGAAAACCAGCAGGCTTTTATCGACGAAGTCGTGCCGCACGAGCTGGCCCATCTGCTGGTATGGAAACACTTTGGCCGCGTGGCGCCGCACGGAAAAGAGTGGAAATGGATGATGGAGAGCGTACTGGGCGTACCGGCGCTGCGTACTCATCGTTTCGAACTCGATTCTGTCCGTAAAAATACCTTCCCCTACCGCTGCCAGTGTCAGCAGCATCAGCTTACCGTTCGCCGCCACAATCGCGTGATGCGCGGTGAGGCCACCTATCGCTGCGTGCGCTGCGGCGACGTGCTGGTGGCGGAAAAGTAATCTCCGGAAATAACTGGAAATTTTCTGATCTGACTGATTGCATCAGGCAATCACATTCGTTACGTTGCGGGCTCGTTTTGACACGGAGTTAACGATGTCCCGTATTTATATTTTTGCTGCCGCGTTTCTTAGCGTGGCGGCGTGTGCCCCGCTTGCTGCGGAGGGAATCAACAGTTTTTCTCAGGCCAAAGCCGCTGGCGTCAAGGTCAACGCCGACGTCCCCGGCGATTTCTACTGCGGCTGTAAAATCAACTGGCAGGGGAAAAAGGGCGTTATCGATCTGGAATCATGCGGCTATAAAGTGCGTAAAAATGAGAACCGCGCCAGCCGGGTAGAGTGGGAACACGTGGTTCCGGCCTGGCTGTTTGGTCACCAGCTTCAATGCTGGCAGGACGGCGGGCGGAAAAACTGCGCCAAAGACCCGGTCTATCGCAAGATGGAAAGCGACATGCATAACCTGCAGCCGGCGGTTGGCGAGGTCAACGGCGATCGCGCCAACTTTATGTACAGCCAGTGGAACGGTGGCGAAGGCCAGTACGGCCAGTGCGCGATGAAGGTTGATTTTAAAGATAAAGTTGCCGAGCCGCCGGCTCGCGCCCGGGGCGCGATTGCCCGCACCTACTTCTATATGCGCGACCGCTACCAGCTTAATCTTTCCCGCCAGCAAACCCAGCTGTTTACCGCCTGGAATAAGCTGTACCCGGTAACACGCTGGGAATGCGAACGCGACGCGCGTATTGCAAAAGTTCAGGGCAACCATAATCCTTACGTCCTGCAGGCTTGCCAGGCGCAAAAGAGCTAACCTACACTAGCGGCAATTGTTAATTTGCAGCTTCACGCTTCCCTCTTTAATGAGGGAAGACAATATCTGCGCGAAGAACGGAATATCAAGCATGCGCATCCCTCGCATCCATCACCCGGAACGCATCACTACGGGTAGCCAGATAGCCCTCTCCGACGACGCGGCCAACCATGTCGGTCGCGTTTTACGGATGGGTAAAGGCCAGGCAATCGAGCTTTTTGACGGCAGCAATCAGGTCTTCGAGGCGGTCATTGTCGAGGCAGGTAAGAAACATGTGCTGGTTGAAGTACAGAGCGGCAAAATCGATAACCGCGAATCCCCTCTGCATATCCATTTAGGCCAGGTGATGTCACGCGGCGAAAAAATGGAATTCACCATCCAGAAATCGATCGAACTTGGCGTAAGCCTCATAACGCCACTGTTTTCCGAACGCTGTGGCGTTAAACTGGACGCCGAACGTTTGCACAAGAAGATTCAGCAGTGGCAGAAAATCGCCATTGCCGCCTGCGAGCAAAGCGGCCGCAACGTGGTGCCGGAGATCCGCCCGGCAATGCAGCTCGAAGCCTGGTGCGCGGAGCAGGACGAGGGCCTGAAGCTCAATTTACACCCTCGCGCCAGCGCCAGCATCAATACGCTGCCGCTGCCGGTCGAACGCGTCCGACTGCTGATCGGTCCGGAAGGCGGGCTTTCGGCAGAAGAGATAGCGATGACCGCTCGCTACCAGTTTACTGATATCCTGTTGGGACCGCGCGTTCTGCGTACAGAGACAACTGCGCTCACTGCCATTACCGCCCTGCAGGTGCGTTTTGGCGACTTAGGTTGAAGCGTTAACGGAGAAGAACAATGATTAAGCTCGGCATCGTGATGGACCCCATCGCAACCATCAACATCAAGAAAGACACCAGCTTCGCTATGTTGCTGGAAGGGCAGCGTCGCGGCTATGAACTCCACTATATGGAGATGAACGATCTGTACTTAATCAACGGTGAAGCCCGCGCCCGTACGCGCAAGCTGAGCGTCGAGCAGAACTACGACAAATGGTACGAGTTCAACGGCGAGCAGGATCTGCCTCTGGCGGACCTGGACGTCATTCTGATGCGTAAAGATCCGCCGTTTGATACCGAGTTTATCTATGCGACCTACATCCTCGAACGCGCCGAAGAGAAAGGCACGCTTATCGTCAATAAGCCGCAGAGCCTGCGCGACTGTAACGAAAAGCTGTTTACCGCCTGGTTCTCCGAGCTGACGCCGGAAACGCTGGTCACTCGCAATAAAGCTCAGCTGAAAGCCTTCTGGGAAAAGCACGGCGATGTCATCCTCAAGCCGCTGGACGGCATGGGCGGTACCTCCATTTTCCGCGTGAAAGAGGGTGACCCTAACCTCGGCGTGATTACCGAGACCCTGACCGAGCTGGGCAGCCGCTACTGCATGGCGCAGAACTATCTACCGGCCATTAAAGACGGCGATAAGCGCGTGCTGGTCGTGGACGGCGAGCCGGTTCCTTACTGCCTGGCCCGTATTCCGCAGGGTGGCGAAACTCGCGGCAACCTCGCCGCCGGCGGCCGTGGCGAAGCGCGCCCCCTGACCGAAAGCGACTGGGCTATCGCCCGCCGCGTAGGCCCGACGCTGAAGGCCAAAGGCTTAATCTTCGTCGGCCTGGATATCATCGGCGATCGCCTGACGGAAATTAACGTCACCAGCCCAACCTGCGTACGTGAAATCGAAGCCGCCTTCCCGATTTCCATCACCGGGATGCTGATGGACGCCATCGAAAAGCGCCTCAATAAATAACGCGCTCATTCAGGCTATGGGCCAACGCCTGTAGCCTGAAGCTCGCTTCAGAGATTCACTTTCAGGCTCAGACAGGCAATGGCCGTGACGCCTGCAAGATAAAGTGAATCGACACTCTCTTGCTTTACCCGCATACTGGGTGCTGCTTTTTTGAACCAGGAACAGAACCTCTGACAATGAATTTACAGCATCACTTTCTGATTGCCATGCCTGCTCTCCAGGACCCGATGTTCCGTCGCTCCGTAGTCTATATCTGCGAGTATAACGATGACGGCGCCATGGGCATCATCATCAATAAGCCGATGGAAAATCTGCAGGTTGAAGGGATCCTGGAGAAGTTAAAAATCACGCCTGAGCCGCGCAATCCCGAGATCCGCCTGGATAAACCGGTGATGGTTGGCGGCCCGCTGGCCGAGGACCGGGGTTTTATACTGCACTCGCCGCCCTCTGACTTTTCTTCCAGCATTCGTATTTCCGATAATACGGTGATCACCACCTCCCGCGACGTGCTCGAAACGCTGGGCACGGATAAACAGCCGGACAACGTGCTGGTTGCGCTGGGCTATGCCTCCTGGGAGAAAGGTCAGTTGGAGCAAGAGATACTGGATAACGCCTGGCTCACCGCACCGGCGGATCGGAACATTTTGTTCAATACGCCAATAGCCGACCGCTGGCGCGAGGCTGCGAAGCTGATCGGCATCGATATCGTCACCATGCCGGCCGCAGCGGGGCATGCCTGATGAGCGGAACGTTTTTAGGCTTTGATTTTGGTACCAAAAGCATCGGCGTCGCCGTAGGGCAGCGCATCACCGGCACTGCCCGCCCCCTGCCCGCATTGAAGGCGCAGGACGGCAAACCTGACTGGAATATTATCGAGAAGCTGCTCAAAGAGTGGCAGCCCGAAAAGGTGGTTGTCGGCCTGCCGCTGAATATGGACGGTACGGAGCAACCTCTGACCGCGCGCGCGCGCAACTTCGCGAATAAAATCCATGGCCGTTTCGGCGTGCAGATAATCCTGCACGATGAGCGTCTGAGCACGGTGGAAGCCAGAGCCGGGTTATTTGAACACGGTGGATTCCGTGCGCTCAATAAAGGCAGCATTGATTCAGCGTCCGCTGTCATTATTCTGGAAAGCTACTTCGAGCAGGGCTTCTGATCCTGAATGCTGGCGCCACATCGCAGCGACAGGCGCCATCATCCTGATTCAGTTTTTAGTGACGCAGATGCTCATTCGCCCAGCTGACCGCCTGGGTTCGGTTCTTCACGCTTAGCTTACGGAACACGTTGTACAGATGGGTACGCACCGTGTTTTCGCTGATAAACAGCGCGCGAGCAATATCCATATTGGTCGCCCCGCAGCGAAGTTCATTAAGGATTTCACATTCGCGCTCGGTCAGCGGCGAACTTTCCACAGGCGCCGATTGATGATCCGCTGCGTACATAGCCGGGTGCATTACGCTCAATTCAGCCGTCTGTTCGCCGTTAAGCACAGCTTTAACGCCCTCAATTAAGCGCAATTCATCATCGTCGTGACGGAAAACGCCATAAAGCGCTGGCCACTGTGCCATTTCGTAGAGCTCATACTTTTGTGCGCTGTTGATAATCAATAAACGGGGGTTATCTACCTGCAGGCGAATAATATCACGCCACACGCTATTCAACTTTTTATTTGAAACCGCAATATCAAATAATATTACAGAATCTTTCACAAGTCGTTGCGCGAGGGGTTTGTTAATATTTTGCAGGATCACTGTAGCAGATAACCTGTCAGCCAGCCAGGTTGCAAATGCCTTGCTTTGAATTGAGGGGTGAGTAATAAAGGTAACCTGATGAGAAAGAACTGAATCCTCAGAAAAATTAATCACTTAAAACTCTCCTTAGTTGATACCCGCCTTCATAGCGGTTAAATGAATTAACAAGAATACCATCGCCGGTGTATTTATAAATAAAAACCAAATTTACACTTTGAAACAATATTCCATGGGAATTTTCCTATCCCTGTAAACAGCATAAATCGAATACCTTGAGAGAGTCAAAAGATTATCAAACTTTTTTCCTGGTTATGGGAGGTTTATGTCAATTCGTTTTTCATAGCCTACATTATTCGGCTTAATTCCATATGGTTCTTTGTAATATAAAATAATAATACCGAACATTAATAAAACATTATCATAACAAGCCATTGGTAAGATGTCTGAATATAAAAAATGCAGCTATAAAAGACCCGCTGCCGTACGTTGCTGAAAGCTTTGCGTAAATGTTTGCATGCCAGATTGCTGCCCGGTTTGCATCACGCCGGGCAGCTGATGCGTTTTTCCCTCCCGGATCAAATTCGCCACTGCTGGGGTATTAACTAAAAGCTCGTATAGCGCAACTCTGCCGCCTGCAGCATCCGGAAACAATTTTTGTGCCAGTACCGCGCACAAACTTCCCGCCAGCTGGCTGCGAACCTGCTCTTTCTCCTGGGCGGGAAAAACATCCACCAGCCTTTCAACCGCCTGCGCCGCGCCGCGCGTATGCAGCGTCGCCATAACCAGATGTCCGGTCTCCGCTGCCGTAAGTGCCAGGCGGATAGTTTCGCTATCGCGCAGTTCCCCTAACAGAATGACGTCCGGATCCTGACGCAGCGCAGCGCGTAACGCCGCGGCAAAGGAGGGGCAGTGGCGGCCGATTTCCCGCTGCTGGATCAGGCAACGCTCGCTGTGGTGAATAAATTCGACCGGATCTTCCAGCGTCAGGATATGACCATTGAGGCGCTGATTAAGATAGCCCACCATCGCCGCCAGGGTAGTTGATTTCCCGCTGCCGGTGGCGCCCGTGACGAGGATAAGCCCGCTCTCCTCATTGAGCAGCTCGCTTAAGGCGGCTGGTACACCGAGCGCCTCCAGCTGCGGGCAGGTTTCCGCCAGCAGACGCAGCGCCAGCGACAGGCCGCGGCTGTGGGCAAATGCGCTGGCGCGAAGGCGTGGCCCGCCAGCCGGCGCTAAAGCGAAATCGACCTGCCCGCTGGCCTGCCACTGCGCGAGCTGCTCGGCGTTGAGCCAGTCATGGAGTATTTTGCTGATATCAGGGGAGGTAAAAGGCGCAGGCTCCAGCTTTCCCTGGCGACGCCAGCGCGGCGCTGAAGCATTGCACAGGTGTAGATCGGAGACGTTATGCTTTACACTAAGGGCCACTATTTCTTCCAGTTCCATAACTCATCCTCGGTATATGAACGATATTGCGCATAACCTGGCACAGGTCCGGGACAAAATCTCAGCCGCTGCCGCACGCTGCGGCCGTGCTCCAGAAGAAGTTACGCTGCTTGCAGTCAGTAAAACGAAACCTGCGAGCGCTATCGAAGAAGCGATGGCCGCAGGCCAGGTCGCGTTTGGCGAAAACTATGTTCAGGAAGGGGTGGAGAAAATCCGCTACTTTCAGGAGACCGGGGCAAGCGGGCTGCAGTGGCACTTTATTGGTCCGCTGCAGTCCAACAAAAGCCGCCTCGTGGCCGAACATTTTGACTGGTGTCATACCGTCGATCGACTCAAAATCGCCGCTCGCCTCAGTGAACAGCGCCCTGCCGACATGCCGCCGCTCAACGTGCTGATTCAAATCAACATTAGCGATGAGCAGAGCAAGTCGGGTATTCCGCCTGCAGAGCTGGACGCGCTGGCGGCAGAGATCGCTAAATTGCCGAATCTGCAGCTGCGCGGTTTAATGGCCATCCCCGCGCCTGAGTCAGAATATGTAAGGCAGTTTGCCGTCGCCCAACAAATGGCGGTAGCATTTGCGCGGCTAAAAACGCACTACCCTACCGTCGATACGTTGTCGCTGGGAATGTCGGATGATATGGAAGCCGCCATCGAGGCGGGAAGCACTATGGTGCGCATCGGAACCGCAATTTTCGGCGCGCGCGACTACAGCAAAAAATAAGGAATCTGAGGAACGCCATGAAGACGTTGACTTTCCTGCTCTCAACGGTCATTGAGCTTTATACAATGGTCGTGTTGTTACGCGTCTGGATGCAGTGGGCGCGCTGCGACTTTTATAACCCGTTTTCGCAGTTCGTGGTCAAGGCTACGCAGCCTGTCGTTGGGCCGCTGCGCCGCATTATCCCGGCGATGGGGCCGCTCGACAGCGCCTCCCTGCTGGTCGCCTTTATTCTCTGCGTCGTGAAAGCTATCGTCCTGTTTATGGTCGTCACCTTCCAGCCGATTATCTGGATCTCCGCGCTGCTGATCCTTATCAAAACCGTCGGCTCGCTGATCTTCTGGGTTCTTCTGTTAATGGCGATCATGAGCTGGGTAAGCCAGGGCCGTAGCCCGGTGGAATATGTTCTGATGCAGCTGGCAGACCCGCTGCTGCGCCCTATCCGCAGGCTGCTGCCCTCAATGGGCGGAATTGATTTCTCGCCGATGGTGCTGGTTCTGCTGCTGTACGTGATCAATATGGGTATCGCCGAACTGTTGCAGGCTACCGGTAACGTTCTGCTTCCGGGGCTGTGGATGGCGCTATGAGTGCTGTCCAGGCCTGCGCTGACGGTCTGGTCTTAAGGCTGTATATTCAGCCTAAGGCCAGCCGCGACAGCATCGTTGGTTTACATGGCGACGAGCTCAAAGTCGCCATTACCGCGCCACCCGTTGACGGCCAGGCCAACGCCCATCTGGTAAAATTTCTCGCCAAACAGTTTCGCGTAGCAAAAAGCCAGGTGCTTATTGAGAAGGGCGAACTGGGTCGCCACAAACAGATAAAAATCATTCATCCGCAGCAGATCCCCGACGGGGTCGCTGCGCTGACAGAATAGACAGGATCTCTTATGCAAAAAGTTGTTCTCGCCACCGGCAATCCCGGTAAAGTGCGCGAGCTGGCCTCGCTGCTGGCAGATTTTGGCCTCGATATCGTGGCGCAAACCGAACTGGGCGTGGATTCCGCAGAGGAAACCGGCCTCACGTTTATCGAAAACGCCATTCTTAAAGCGCGCCACGCCGCGCAGATTACCGGCCTTCCGGCTATCGCCGATGACTCAGGTCTGGCCGTCGATGCGTTAGGCGGCGCGCCTGGCATCTATTCTGCCCGCTATTCCGGTGAAGATGCGACCGACCAGCGCAATCTGGAAAAACTGCTCGACGCGCTACGCGACGTGCCGGACGATAAGCGCCAGGCGCAGTTCCACTGCGTGCTGGTCTATCTGCGCCATGCGGAAGATCCCACGCCGCTGGTGTGCCACGGCAGTTGGCCAGGCATCATCGCTCGCCAGGCCGCCGGCAGCGGCGGCTTTGGTTACGATCCGATTTTCTTTGTTCCGACGGAAGGTAAAACCGCAGCGGAGCTGAGCCGTGAAGAGAAGAGCGCCATTTCCCACCGCGGACGAGCGCTGAAACTGTTACTGGAAGGCTTACGTAATGGCTAATTTGCCGCCCCTGAGCCTCTACATTCACATCCCGTGGTGCGTGCAGAAATGCCCGTACTGCGATTTCAACTCGCATGCGTTGAAGGGCGAAGTGCCGCATGATGACTATGTCCAGCATCTGCTGAACGATCTGCGCGCCGACGCCCACTATGCGCAGGGACGTGAAATCGGGACGATTTTTATTGGCGGCGGTACGCCGAGCCTGCTCTCCGGCCCGGCGATGCAAACCCTACTCGATGGCGTACGCGCGGCTCTTCCGCTGGCGGCCGGAGCCGAAATCACGATGGAAGCCAACCCCGGCACCGTGGAAGCGGATCGCTTCGTGGAGTATCAGCGCGCCGGCATTAATCGCATCTCCATCGGCGTACAGAGCTTTAGCGAGCAAAAGCTGCAGCGTCTGGGGCGCATTCATGGGCCACAGGAAGCCAAACGCGCGGCAAACCTGGCAAGCGGTCTGGGACTGCGCAGCTTTAACCTCGATTTAATGCATGGTCTGCCGGACCAGTCTCTGGAAGAGGCGCTGGACGACCTGCGCCAGGCGATTGCGCTCAATCCGCCGCATCTCTCCTGGTATCAGTTGACCATTGAACCAAATACCCTGTTTGGTTCGCGACCGCCGGTCCTGCCTGACGACGATGCGCTGTGGAATATTTATGAGCAGGGGCATAGCCTGCTTAGCGCCGCGGGCTACCGGCAATATGAAACTTCCGCCTATGCAAAACCGGGATATCAGTGCCAGCATAATCTGAACTACTGGCGCTTTGGCGACTACCTGGGCATTGGCTGCGGCGCGCACGGTAAAGTGACGTTTGCGGACGGACGCATTCTGCGGACGGCGAAAACCCGCCACCCGCGCGGTTATATGGAAGGCCGTTACCTGGAGCGCCAGCATGATGTTGAGAACGCAGATAAACCGTTTGAGTTCTTTATGAACCGTTTCCGCCTGCTCGAAGCGGCGCCACGGGATGAATTCAGCCGCTTTACCGGCCTCGACGAGCGGACGATCCGCCCGCAAATCGATGCCGCTATTGCCCAGGGCTACCTGACGGAAGATGAAGGCTGCTGGCAGATTACCGAGCACGGCAAGCTATTTTTGAACTCCCTTCTCGAATTATTCCTCAGCGAATAAACCTCTCCCTGATTATCCCGTTATATAAATAGCGGGATAATTAATTATTCGTTTTTCCCGAAATATTAATATCGTAATTCCCGAAGAATCTCAGTTCAGAATTCTTAATAAAAATTAATTCACATTCATTTATAGAAAATAAATATAACCTAACGCACAAAAATACGCATTTCATCGTCTCATTGGGAAAAAGTGTGAGTCAGACAGCTTAAAGGTGTACGACAACCAGGATAATATGTCATACAGAAACAAAGAATAACTCTTTAGATATTGACCAATTAACCTAAGTGCATGGAGCCGACTCATGAAAAAACTCTCGTTTTCTCGTTCTCTGGTGTGTGTTTCTTTGCTTGCCCTGCTCTCAGCGGGCGCCAGCGCAGCTGAAAAAGTTACGTTAAAACTGGCACATAACCTTGAACGCAGCCACGTTGTTCATCAGGCGTTTGAGCAGATGGCGAAAGAGGTTAACCAACTTTCCAACGGCAATATGAAAATTCGCATTTACCCCAGTAGCCAGATGGGCAGCGCGCGTGAAACGATGGAGTTATTACAAAACGGCGCACTGGATATGACGAAAGGTTCCGCCAGCGACCTGGAGTCATTTGATAACGTCTACGCGATATATAATTTACCGTTCCTGTTCAAGGATCAGAATCACTTCAATAAAGTCGTCTTCGGTGAAGTGGGTAAAGAAATAATGGAGTCCACGAAAGATAAAGGATTCTTTGCCCTTTCCGCTTATGTTGCCGGGACCCGAAGTTTTTATGCTAAAAAACCCATTACTAAACCGGAAGATTTAAAAGGGCTGAAAATCCGCGTCCAGGCCAGTCCGACAACGTTGAAAATGATCGAATTAATGGGCGGTTCGCCAACGCCAATTTCGTTTGGTGAAGTCTATACCGCGATGCAGCAGGGCGTAGTGGACGGCGCGGAAAATAACGTACCTTCCTGGGTGCAAACGCGCCATATCGAAATCGCTAAGGTTTTCTCAGAAGATGAACATGCCTCCATCCCGGACTTCCTCGTTATCTCCAGCAAAACCTGGGACAAGCTGACGCCGGAGCAGCAGCAAATCCTGAACGAGGCGGCGAAAGCCTCAGAGGCCTATCAGCAAAAACTGTGGGACAAAATTGACGCCGACACCCGCGCGCAGGCCAAAGCCATGGGCGGCGAAATTATCAAAGTTGATAAAGCACCGTTCCGCGCCGCCGTTCAACCGCTCTTTGATGACTTCAAAAAAGATCCGAAGCAGGCGGCTCTGCTGGCCAAATTTGAAGCTGCTGCTGAATAACACTTAGCGGGCCAGCCGCTGGCCCCTTTCACCGGGAACTCAAAGATGATACTTAACCGCATAAAGCTGGCGGTGGACCGCACGATCGCCGCATTCTCCGTCGCCGTTATGATTGCGCTGGTGGTCTGCGTCGTCTGGCAGGTATTTAGCCGCTACGTGCTAAACCAGCCAAGCACCCTGACCGACGAACTGGCGCGCTTTTTAATGATTTGGGTCGGGCTGCTGGGTGCGGCATATACCGTCGGCGCCCAGCGTCATCTGGCTATCGATTTACTGGCGATGACGCTCCCTCCTCGCAGGCAGGCGCTTCTCAGCGTCATCATTAATCTGCTGATCTTTATTTTTGCTGGTTCAGTAATTGTGACCGGCGGCGTGAAGCTGATTGAGAAAACGCTATCGACGTCCCAGGTCTCAGCGGCGATGCAAATCCCCATGGGCTACGTGTATCTGATCCTGCCGCTAACCGGGATCATTATGATGTTCTACGCGTTGTGTTTTATCAGCACCGGACTGAAAAACATGAAGCACTCTGCAGCGGGGGCAAATTGATGGACAGCTATATCGCACTGATGCTATTTGGCTCTTTCTTTATTCTGGTTTTTATTGGCGTACCTATCTCCTTCTCCATTGGCATCGCTACCGTCGGTTCGATGCTGCTGATGTTCCCCTGGGATATCGCAGTGATTACCGTTTCTCAGCGCCTGGCAAACGGCCTCGATAACTTCGCGCTGCTGGCGATTCCATTCTTTATCTTTGCCGGAACCCTGATGAACAGCGGCGGGATTGCCATACGTTTAATCAATCTGGCCCAGGTGATGGTCGGACGCGTGCCGGGCTCTCTGGGCCACGTCAACGTGCTGGCCAATATGATGTTCGGCTCGATTTCAGGCTCAGCGGTCGCCGCCGCCGCCGCGGTCGGCGGCACGCTCAACCCCATACAGACGCAGAAAGGCTACGATCCGGCCTTCTCTACGGCGGTGAACGTCTCATCCTGCATCACGGGTCTGCTTATTCCGCCGTCAAACGTACTGATCGTCTTTTCCCTGACCGCAGGCGGCGTCTCGGTGGCCTCGCTGTTTATGGCCGGCTATTTGCCGGGCATCCTGATGGGCCTGGCTATTATGGTGGTCTGTGCCGTCATTGCTAAACGTCGCGGCTATCCGGTTTCCGAGCGTCCGACCTGCGCCCAGGCGGCAAAAGCGTTTTTCGATGCTCTGCCCAGCCTGCTGCTGGTCATCATTGTGATGGGCGGGATCCTTGGCGGCATTTTTACCGCGACGGAAGCCTCTGCCATCGCCGTGGTCTACACCTTTATCCTGTCGGTACTGATATATCGGGAAGTGAAGTGGCGCGATCTGCCGAAGCTGATTCTGGAATCGGTAGTCATGACCTCTATTGTGCTGCTGCTGATTGGCTTTTCCGTGGGCATGTCGTGGGCGATGACCAACGCCGACATTCCCTACATGATAAGCGACGCGCTAATGGGCGTTTCTGAAAACCCGGTGGTGATTCTGCTGCTGATAAATATCGTGCTGTTAATCGTCGGGATCTTTATGGATATGACCCCAGCGGTGCTGATTTTCACGCCGATATTCCTGCCAATCGCGCAGGACCTGGGGATGGATCCGGTGCACTTCGGTATTATGATGGTCGCCAATCTGTGTATCGGGCTGCTCACCCCACCGGTTGGCAGCGCGCTGTTCGTTGGCTGTTCTATTTCTGGTGTCAAAATTCAGCAGTTGATCAAACCGCTGCTGCCGTTCTACGCCGCCCTGCTGATCGCGCTGATGATGATTGTCTATATCCCGCAGATTTCGCTGTTTATTCCGCAGCTGCTGGGGCTGATGTAGCGTTATTGCCCTGGAAAGGAGGGGACGCATTCCTGAGGAAGAATGGGCGTTAGACCTTGAGCTAACGCTTCTGCCGGGCGGCGGCTAGCGCCGTGCCCGGCCGACAAAAGCTTCAATAGCAAAATATTCTGTCATCCGACAAGCTCATACGCGCCAGGCGCAGCCGGGCCATTCCGAACCTGATCCGGCTACTTTAGAACCCCGTTGCGGCGCATCTTCTCCAGCCCCTCCTGCCAGTATTTTTCGTCGCGAGCCAACTCCCGGTAGCGGATCTCCAGCGCCATCAGCTGCGCGTTCAGTTCGCCTTTTTGCTTCTGCAGCGGCGCTATCTTTTTATCGCGCGCGGCCATCTCCGCTTTGATATTTTCACTCATCTCTTTATGCTGGCGATAATAGTTACGCTTCTGCTCATTCAGCACGGCATCGCGCTCGGCGCGCAGCGGCGCGGCATCGCAAACCGCTTTTTTCTGACAGACGGCCAGTGCGGGTTCATAGAGAGTTTTGTAGTAATGATTCTCGAACTTCAGCGGATCGTTTTGCCGGTCTACTTCATACATTTTTTCCAGCATCGCCTGCTGCACGTCGCTGCGATCGAGCGGCTTGCCGTTCGCATCCGTACCCCATGAACGGTTAATCTGCTTCTCTAACGCGGCGATCTCGGTTTTCAGCGCATCCTGTTGCCCTTGCAGCGTCTTCATCGTGGCTTTGCTGGCGGCAAAGCTGGCGTCAATTTTGGCAAATTGCGCCATAAATTTGTGGTCATTGACGATCAGGGTTTTACTTTCATCCCCTCCGATTTCCTTAAAGGTTCTCCCGCCCCTCTTCGCCGCCATCTGCAGCGAAAAGAATTCGGTCTGCCAGCCGGAGTCTTTGGTCCCTACCGCGGTCATCATGGCGGAGAACTTTACCGGCCGCCCCCTGGTCCAGACTCGCTCATAAAAAAAGTAATCTCCCGCGACGCCGACGCGAATATAGAGATCTTCCGCGGCGGCCATATCGCCTTCCAGCATATAGGTCGCCTGATTTCCCCTGGCGTCTAGCTGCTTCAGCGTCACATTTTGCAAGCGCATAATCCCGCCAGTCTGTTCAGCAAACTGCTGTTTTACCACGTCGTCTGTTGGCGTGTTGGCATCCGCCAGCACGTGACAAGGGGAAGCGATCATCAGGACGGTGAGCGTTTTCCATGCATATTTCATCAGCAAATTCCTTTTATGAATACAGCAGGCATCATAAGGAGTTCGCCACCGCAGGCAGGATAAATGAAATCTGATTTTGCTACCTGCGGACGCAGGTAGCGGAATAAAGCTTACTTTAAGGACCCCACCAGCGCTTTGCGGCTATCCTCAAGGGAAACCACGCGGCTGCAGACATCCTTACCAAACTGCTGGAAATCGGCTTCCTGATTTTTCCATTCATCCTGAATGGCGGTTTGCAGGCCGCCAAGGCTGCCGAGGATCCCCTGCAGCGGGTTACCGCCGCCTTTGAGAACCGCCTTCGCGCCCATCTCGTTGATGCTGTCCTGCAGGATGCCGCCCATCGCCTGGTTTACCAGCTGCTGGCCGTCGGCGCGCACCTGATCGATAGCTTTATAGTGGAACGTCAGGCCATCGTTACGATGTTCAATTATGCGGCTCATTTGCGCTTTCAGCTGCGCATCAAGCTTGGTCAGGCGGCTATGCATGCTGCTGCTGGCCCCTACCTGTTCGGTAATAATTTTATCCAGCGCGGCGCGGCCTTTTTCTACCCGCGAGCGTGCGCCTTCATCAATCCACGGCAGGCTGCTGCGCAGGCTGGCCTGATAGTCCTGAGCCTGTTCGCGCTGAGCGGCGTTCAGAGAATACGCTTTCCCGTTAAAGCTCAGGCTGCCGTCCGGCTTAATCACCAGATCGCCATTTTCGCCTTTCACCTGCACCTGCTGCGGGCTGAGGATGACATCGTCACGCGGCGTGACGCTACACTGGTAGTCCGCATGCGCGGACAAAGCGGTGACGGAAAGCGCCACAGCTAACAGCGTTTTGCGCATCATTTAACTCCCTTCAGACAAAACGGGCCGGCAGTTGCCGACCCTTGTCAAACTTAGTCCCACCAGATATCAAAAAGTTCGCTGGTGCGTACATCGGCCAGCCCGCGGTCTTCCAGCCATTTACGCACAATGGCCTGGTGCTCCTCGGTGCATTTACCGATTTCCTGCAGGCAGATCAGGCCTTCCCAGGAGAGATAGCCGCTGCCGTCAAAGGCCAGCTTATTAGGCTCAATCACCTCATCAATCAGATCGTTAACGGTCTGGTCGATCTGCTCTTCGCTGGTTCCTTCCGCAAAACGCCACGCGACGGAAAAACCCACTTCCTGAAATTCGTCGATATGCATTTTTTTACGCAGACGACGGCTACGATTCGTTGCCATTATTTCACCCTCTCGAACATTAAGTCCCATACGCCGTGGCCAAGACGATGGCCACGCTGTTCAAATTTGGTTACCGGGCGCGATTCCGGGCGCGGCACATAGTCGTTGCTTTCTGACCGGTTGCGATATCCTTCAAGCGAGGACATCACTTCCAGCATATGCTCGGCATAGGGCTCCCAGTCGGTCGCCATATGGAAAACGCCGCCCAGCTTCAGTTTACTTTTCACCAGTTCGGCAAAAGGCGGCTGAACGATCCGGCGCTTATTATGACGCGCTTTGTGCCATGGGTCAGGGAAAAACAGCTGCACCATGCTCAGGGAGTTATCGGGGATCATCGCGTGCAGCACTTCTACCGCATCGTGGCACATAACGCGCAGATTTTGCACGCCCTCTTCTTCAGCAGACGCCAGACAGGCGCCGACGCCAGGAGAGTGCACTTCAATGCCGAGGAAATTCTGCTGCGGCTTCTCTTTCGCCATCGCCACCAGCGAAGCGCCCATACCAAAACCAATCTCCAGCGTGATGGGCGCTTCACGGCCAAACAGCGCGGCAAAATCGAGCGGCGCATCGTTAAATTCAACGCCCATCACCGGCCAAATGGTGTCCAGCGCGTGCTGCTGACCTTTAGTCAGGCGGCCCTGACGACGGACGAAGCTGCGAATACGGCGCAGCGGACGGCCGTTTTCATCGAATTCCGGAGATATGACGTCGTTTTTCATAAAAGTTAAGTCTGCTTGTGAGAGTGTTCGGAAAACGGGCATTATCCAAAGTTACCCGGCGGATGCAAGGGTTTACAGCCTCTCGCCCTTGTGCTGCAATCTGCCACCTTATAATCGCTATCCCGGAGCCGTAGCTTTGACTTTTCTCGCCGCGCAATTTTCAGCCCAGGTACTGGACTGGTACGACAAATACGGACGTAAAACCCTGCCCTGGCAAATCGGCAAGACGCCCTACAAAGTATGGCTCTCCGAGGTGATGTTGCAACAAACGCAGGTGGCGACGGTCATCCCCTATTTTGAGCGCTTTATGGCGCGTTTCCCAACAATTACCGATCTGGCCAATGCGCCACTCGATGAAGTCCTCCATCTGTGGACCGGGCTGGGCTATTACGCCCGCGCGCGCAATCTGCATAAAGCGGCGCAGCAGGTGGCCACCCTGCACGGCGGAAACTTCCCGCAAACTTTTGATGAAGTCGCCGCGCTGCCGGGCGTGGGTCGTTCCACCGCCGGGGCGATTTTATCCCTTTCTCTCGGTCAGCATTATCCGATTCTCGACGGCAACGTGAAGCGCGTGCTCGCGCGCTGCTATGCTGTCAGCGGTTGGCCGGGGAAAAAAGAGGTTGAGAAACGCCTGTGGGATATTAGTGAGGACGTGACGCCAGCGAAAGGGGTTGAGCGTTTTAACCAGGCCATGATGGACCTCGGGGCGATGGTGTGTACCCGCTCTAAGCCCAAATGCGAGCTCTGTCCGCTGAATAACGGCTGCGTGGCCTACGCCAGTCATTCATGGGCTCAATATCCAGGCAAAAAACCGAAACAGACGATCCCGGAACGTACCGGCTATTTCCTGCTGATGCAGCACGGCGATGAGGTATTTCTCTGCCAGCGCCCGCCGGTGGGTTTATGGGGCGGATTGTTCTGCTTCCCGCAGTTTGAAGATGAAGATGCGCTGCGGCAGTGGCTGGCGCAGCGCCAGATTAAGGCCGATAATCTGACGCAATTAACCGCGTTTCGCCACACTTTCAGCCATTTCCATCTGGATATTGTGCCGATGTGGCTTACAGTGCACTCATCCGGCGCATGCATGGATGAAGGGGGCGCACTCTGGTATAACTTAGCGCAGCCGCCGTCCGTCGGTCTGGCGGCCCCCGTGGAGCGCTTGTTGCAACAGTTAAAAGCCGGAGCACCGGTTTAGCTTTCTGGCGATTAAAGAGGATTAAGAATGAGCAGAACGATTTTTTGTACTTTCCTGCAGCGTGAAGCCGATGGCCAGGATTTTCAGCTGTATCCGGGCGAACTGGGCAAACGTATCTATAACGAAATCTCTAAAGAAGCCTGGGCCCAGTGGCAGCATAAACAGACGATGCTGATCAACGAGAAAAAACTCAGCATGATGAACCCCGAGCATCGCAAACTGCTGGAGCAGGAGATGGTTCAGTTCCTGTTTGAAGGTAAAGACGTACACATCGAAGGCTATACGCCGCCAGAAAAACAGTAAGGGCCTGATGGCCCTTTACCACAACAAACACAACACGCACTCCCGGAATGATGAAAAAATACTTAGCGCTAGCGCTGATTGCGCCTTTGCTCGTTTCGTGTTCCAGCTCAACCAAAAAAGGCGCCGAGTATAACGAGGCGTGGGTGAAGGACACCAACGGCTTTGATATTCTGATGGGCCAGTTCGCCCATAACATCGAGAACATTTGGGGTTATAACGAAGTTCTGCTCGCCGGGCCGAAAGACTACGTCAAATACACCGACCAGTATCAAACCCGCAGCCACATCAACTTTGACGCCGGGACGATTACCGTCGAAACCATCGCCGGCACCGACCCGGCCGGGCGTCTGCGCCAGGCGATTATTAAAACCCTGCTGATGGGCGACGACCCTAACTCCATCGACCTCTATTCCGACGTCGATGACATTCAGATCTCAAAAGAACCGTTCCTGTATGGTCAGGTCGTGGATAACACCGGTGAGTCGATTCGCTGGGAGTGGCGCGCCTCACGCTTTGCGGACTACCTGCTGCAAACGCGTCTGAAAAGCCGCAGCAACGGTCCGCGCATGATCTACAGCATCACCATCAACCTGGTGCCGAACCATCTCGACAAACGTGCGCATAAATACATTGGCATGGTCCGTCAGGCGTCGCGCAAATATGGCGTTGATGAGTCGCTGATCCTGGCGATTATGCAAACCGAATCGTCCTTTAACCCCTATGCAGTCAGCCATGCCGACGCGCTGGGGCTGATGCAGGTGGTGCAGCACAGTGCCGGGAAGGATGTGTTCCGCTCGCAGGGGAAATCCGGCCTGCCGAGCCGCAGCTATCTGTTCGATCCGGCCAATAATATCGATACCGGGACCGCCTATCTGGCCATGCTGAACAACGTCTATCTGGCCGGTATTGCTAACCCCACCTCGCGTCGCTATGCGGTGATTACCGCCTATAACGGCGGCGCGGGCAGCGTGCTGCGGGTCTTCTCCAGCGATAAGATTCAGGCCGCGAATATCATCAATAATATGACGCCGGGCGACGTTTATCAGACCATCACCAGCCGTCACCCGTCCGCCGAATCGCGCCGTTATCTCTACAAGGTAAACACCGCGCAAAAAGGCTACCGCCGCAAGTAATCCTCTGCCAACGCCCTTGTTTCCTCAAGGGCGCCTTCCTTCTGCTATACACAATAGAGTTGCGCAACTGTTTTGCGATTTTCTGCGGCAGTTAACAAAAGTATCCACCCCATGAATGATAGAATCCAACCAAAATAACGCTACAAATGTTATTTAAAACACAAAACAATTCTATATCCGTGAGGATCAAAACATGAATCTTAAGCTGCAGCTCAAAATACTGTCGTTCCTGCAGTTCTGCCTCTGGGGAAGCTGGCTGACCACGCTCGGCTCATATATGTTCGTTACCCTGAAGTTTGACGGTGCGGCCATCGGAGCGGTTTATAGCTCGCTCGGTATCGCTGCGGTATTTATGCCGACGCTGCTTGGTATCGTTGCCGATAAATGGATCAGCGCCAAATGGGTTTACGCCATTTGCCATCTGGTCGGCGCGCTGACGCTGTGGCTCGCCGCCCAGGTCACTACGCCGGGCGAGATGTTCCTCGTCATCCTGCTTAACTCGCTGGCCTATATGCCGACGCTGGGGCTGATTAACACCATTTCCTACTACCGCCTGCAGTCTGCGAACATGGATATCGTGACCGATTTCCCGCCGATTCGCATCTGGGGCACCATCGGTTTTATCCTCGCCATGTGGGGCGTCAGCTTCTCCGGCTTTGAGCTGAGCCATATGCAGCTCTATATCGGCGCGGCGCTCTCCTTGCTGCTGGTGCTCTTCACTCTGACGCTGCCGCATATTCCGGTGGCCAATCAGCAGAAAAACCAGAGCTGGACCGCCATGCTGGGCCTTGATGCCTTCGCGCTGTTTAAAAACAAACGTATGGCGATCTTCTTTATTTTCTCGATGATGCTTGGCGCCGAACTGCAAATCACCAATATGTTCGGCAACACCTTCCTGCACAGCTTTGATAAAGATCCGCTGTTCGCCAGCAGCTTTATCGTGCAGCACGCCTCGGTGATGATGTCGATTTCGCAGATCTCGGAAACCCTGTTCATTCTGACCATCCCGTTCTTCCTCAGCCGCTACGGCATCAAGAACGTGATGCTGATTAGTATCGTGGCGTGGATGCTGCGCTTCGGCCTGTTCGCTTACGGCGACCCGACTCCGTTCGGCACCGTGCTGCTGGTGCTGTCGATGATCGTTTATGGCTGCGCCTTCGACTTCTTCAATATCTCGGGGTCGGTGTTTGTGGAAAAAGAGGTTCGCCCGGAAATCCGCGCCAGCGCCCAGGGAATGTTCCTGATGATGACCAACGGTTTCGGCTGCATACTTGGCGGGATGGTGAGCGGCAAAGTGGTGGAGCACTTTACCGTCGAAGGGATTACCGACTGGCAAACCGTATGGCTGATTTTCGCCGGCTATTCGCTGGTTCTGGCGTTTGCTTTCGTCGCGCTGTTTAAATACAAGCACGTTCGCGTACCAGCCGGTGCGCAGACCGTCGTACATTAAATAAACGGCTTCACCCGAGATGTACGAATAAAAAAAAGCGCCCCGGTGATATCAACGGGGCGCTTTTTTATGCTTTCAGCACATAGCCATACAGACGCTTAATGCCGTCAGAGTCCGTTTCGCTATAGACCCCCTGGAGCTCCGGCGAGAAGCCCGGCAGCATATTGACGCCCTCCTCCAGCGCCAGAAAATAGCGCAGCACCGCCCCGCCCCAGATTTCGCCAGGCACGACGCACAGCACGCCCGGTGGATACGGTAGCGCGCCCTCCGCCGCAATGCGCCCTTCCGCTTCGCTTAAGCGCACCAGTTCGACGTTACCGCGAATAAACTCGCGGTTGGCGTCCTGCGGGTTCATGACCGCCCGCGGGAAGCTCTGCTTGCGGAACATCTCTTTTTGCAGATCCTTCACCTCAAAGCTAACGTACAGGTTGTGCATCTCCTGACACAGCTCGCGGATGGTGTAGTCCCGATAGCGCACCGGGTATTTGTTAACGATGCTCGGCAGAACCTCGGCCAGCGGCGTATCCGATTCGATATGCTGCTCAAACTGGGCAAGCATCGCCACCAGCTGCGCCAGCTTCTCCTCGCTTTCGGCGGGGGTCAGCAGAAACAGAATAGAGTTCAGATCGCACTTCTCCGGCACGATGCCGTTTTCGCGCAGATAGTGGGCCAGAATGGTCGCCGGGATGCCAAAATCAGTATATTCCCCGCTCTGCGCATCGATTCCTGGCGTCGTCAGCAGCAGCTTACAGGGGTCAACGAAGTACTGTTCGCTGGCATAGCCCTCAAAGCCGTGCCAGCGCGCGCCCGGTTCAAAGCTAAAGAAGCGCCGCTCGCGGGCGATGGTTTCGGTGGGGTGATCCTGCCACGGGCGTCCCGCGACCATTGGCGGAATAAACGGCTGGATCATTTTGCAGTTAGCGATAATCGCTTTGCGCGCGTCAATACCCAGCGCTACGCATTCGGCCCACAGGCGGCGCCCGCTCTCCCCTTCATGGATTTTGGCATTCACGTCGAGAGCCGCGAACAGCGGATAAAACGGGCTGGTCGAGGCATGCAGCATAAAGGCGTTATTCAACCGCTTATGCGGGCAAAAACGCGCCTGCCCTCGCAGATGGTTATCCTTTTTATGGATCTGCGAAGTTTGCGAAAAACCGGCCTGCTGTTTATGCACCGACTGAGTAACAAAAATGCCCGGGTCATTCGGCGTCAGGTCCAGCAGCAGCGGCGAACAGTCGGCCATCATCGGGATAAACTGCTCGTAGCCGACCCAGGCCGAGTCAAACAGGATGTAGTCGCACAGGCTGCCGATTTTATCGACCACCTGGCGGGCGTTATATACCGTCCCGTCATAGGTTCCGAGCTGGATCACCGCAAGGCGGAACGGGCGCGGCATATCAGCTTTTTCCGGCGCCGTCTCGCGAATCAGATCGCGCAGGTATTTTTCATCGAAGCAGCGATCGTCAATCCCGCCGATAAAACCGAACGGGTTGCGCGATGCTTCGAGATAGACCGGCGTCGCGCCTGCCTGAATCAGCGCCCCATGATGATTGGATTTATGGTTATTGCGATCAAACAGCACCAGATCGCCGCGGGTCAGCAGCGCGTTAGTCACCACTTTGTTCGCCGCCGAGGTACCGTTAAGGACAAAATAGGTTTTATCGGCGTTGAAGACCTTCGCCGCGAACTTCTGCGCGTGTTTCGCAGACCCTTCATGAATCAACAGATCGCCAAGCTTAACGTCGGCGTTGCACATGTCGGCGCGAAAGACGTTCTCACCAAAGAAGTCGAAGAACTGCCTCCCCGCTGGATGCTTCTTAAAGAAGGCGCCGTGCTGATGGCCAGGGCACGCGAAGGTGCTGTTATCCATCTCTACGTACTGAGTCAGCGTATCGAAGAACGGCGGCAGCAGGTTCTCTTCATAGTCGCAGGCGGCGGCTTCCAGTTCGAGCCACTCCTGCTCTTTGCCGCTAACGATGGCCGTCACGCCTTCTGGTTTTTCGTGCTCAGCTTCGCTGAACAGATAGACCGGCAGGTTAAAGCCCGTGCGTTTCAGCAACGCAAGGATGCCGCTGCGGCTGTCCGCCACGGTAATGACGACTGCCGCCACATCGGTAAAATCAGTACTGTCCAGGGCCACCACGCGACGGTGGGTGGACAGGTGGGATACCAGCTCGCGGCTGGCGGCAATGTGCATTGATTTCATGAGCGCGGATACCCGTTTCCGGAGAGTAAAAGGCTTAGGCCAGGGCATCTCTGCTCTGGCCAACGAACTGTCAGGGTCTGGCTGGATCCCAGCTCCGACCGCCAGACATCAGTAAAAGCAGACCGCGTCCGATCTTACTGTTGTCCTGCAGTGAGCCTGCGTTACGCTCACCGCATGACGGGCAGAAGTTGCAGAGTAAGGGTAGCAAGACGAGGCAGCCTGCGCATCTGTACGCAGCGGCACTGGTGATGTAGTGGCGATGTCGTCATCCCGGCGGCCTCATTCAGGGGAGGAGAAAATTCGCGCAATCATGTCACCTTTAAATGTACCGTGCAAGATGAATTACGTATGCAGCGACCCCACGGATGCGCAAGCCTTTTGGCCAGCTTCGCGCCATAATAATGCAGTCGTTAGGGATAATTAACAGGAGTCATACTTTGGTTACAGGGCCATTTATTAACGCCGGTGCGGTCCTTCTGGGCGGCGTACTTGGCGCACTCTTAAGTCAAAGATTGCCGGAACGGATTCGTACATCAATGACCTCTATTTTTGGGCTGGCGTCGCTAGGCATCGGTATTCTACTGGTGATCAAATGCGCCAACCTGCCGGTGATGGTGCTTTCAACGCTGGTGGGCGCGCTGTTCGGCGAAGTATGTAATATGGAGAAAGGCATTAATACGCTGGTGAGTAAGCTTCAGCAGCTGCTTTCGCCAAAAAAGGGCCAGATAAAGAGTTCGGCGCATGAGTCGTATATTCAAAGCTACGTCGCGATTATCGTCCTGTTCTGCGCCAGCGGAACCGGGATATTCGGCGCGATGCGCGAAGGAATGACCGGTGACGCCAGCATTCTCATTGCCAAAGCGTTTCTCGACTTCTTTACCGCCACCATTTTCGCCTGCACCCTGGGGCTGGCGGTCTCGGCCATTAGCGTGCCGATGCTGGCCATCCAGCTGGCACTGGCGGCCTGCGCATCGTTGATTATGCCGTTAACCACGCCGATGATGATGGCGGATTTCAGCGCTGTCGGCGGGATGCTGCTGGTTGCCACCGGTTTGCGCATCTGCGGAATTAAAATGTTCGCCGTGGTGAATATGCTGCCGGCCCTGGTGCTGGCGATGCCGATTTCGGTAGCCTGGACGGCGTTTTTCGCCTGAAGATGCGTGCTTTTGACGCAATGTGGTGATAGATTGTCCAGTCTGCTGCGAAACAGATAAATTTCGTTGACGAGGTGCGGCGAATCAGGTTTAATGCGCCCCGTTGCCCGGATAGCTCAGTCGGTAGAGCAGGGGATTGAAAATCCCCGTGTCCTTGGTTCGATTCCGAGTCCGGGCACCACTATTCAGAGAACCCAGCCTATGGCTGGGTTTTTGCTTTTCTGCGAGCGGACTCTCCATCGAACTCCGTTCGATTATTCGCCGCACGGCGGCTCACCCCTTCGGGGCCAGCGCGGCCAGCGCGCTGTTCAACGCCTGCGGCGTTAGTCCGAGCCCGGGCACCACTATTTAAAGAACCTGCCCACAAGGCGGTTTTTTGCTTTTGGGGAGCCAGCACTAGCTTCCCTTCAAAGTCCCCTCCCCCTCTCTGCCAGAAAAAATTCATTGCCAGGGATTTTGCCTGCCCCACGCTCTCTCGCATCAATTGCCTGAGCGTAGGTCCGCTTGTTTTGCGGGAAAAGCCTTATCACCAGCGTCGTTGAAAAAATAAGCTATTTGTCGGTTAGTAGGGAAAGATAAAAAAAAGCCGAAGAATTTTAATAAACTTATAATGTGGCGTATTTCTCAGATTGTTTATGAATGAGTAAATAAATTAATGCCTATTAAAATGCAAAAAAAGCACTACCGACAATTATTATTTCTGGCGTAAGCAGCAAAAGGAATTAAGATGCTGAGTAACGGAGCAAAAGATTATAAAGCTAAGCTATTTGAAAATCATGATGAAAATATTCATTTTCTTTTGAATACCCCACTCTCCCTTCAGCGCCAGGTCTGGGAGTCTGCAGCCATAAAGGCAACACTACCTGCGGGTGTATGCATCGAAACGGTTAACGATACAGAGATAACTGCGGAATGGATTTCATATCCCGATTCGATAAATACCAGGATTATTCTCTATTTCCACGGCGGTGGAAATTCTCAGGGATCGTGTCTGACTCACAGAAAACTCGCTGCCTGTCTCGCACAATATTCTGGTTGCCGAACTCTGGTACTGGAATATCCTCTGGCGCCAGAAAATCGATTTCCTGCGGCCTTATTAAATTGTCATCAGGCCTATTTATGGCTGCTTGCTAATGGTTATTCAGCAGAGGACATTATCCTCGCGGGAGACTCCAGCGGTGGTGGACTGGTCATGTCGCTTTTACTCCTGTTAAAACAGCATCAAGATCCTTTGCCGGACTCGTCTGTTCTGCTGTCTCCCATGTTAGATTTCACACTTTCTGGTAAGAGCATAACGCTGTGTAAGGATCTCGATCCGCTGCTTTGCATAGAAGACCTGATAATGACCGTGAAATACTACTGTTCGGACAGTGAACGAAGCGATCCTCTTGTCTCTCCCCTGTTTGGTGATTTGTCTGGACTTCCTCCCGTATTTATTCAGGTGGGAAGCGAGGAGTTATTGCGCGATGATGCATTACGCCTCTCCCGATATGCTAAAAAGGCTGGGATGCAAGTTGAGCTTGAGATATGGGACGGGCTCTGGCATGTATTTCAGTCATCGGTAGGAAAGGTACCTGAAGCGGATGAGGCGTTACAAGCCGTAGCTAAATTTATCCGAAGCAGAGAGTCATTGCCGTGAAACGTGGCTCTCAACAATACTATGCGCCCCCATAAAATATACGCGATTTTGTGACTCTCTATTTAGAGGCACAACGAAGGTGGTCCATCTCTTTCTCTGACTGACAACAGATACCTCTTCCTGTGCCTCTTTTCCTGCTTGATAATACCTCTACGCATAATCATTTGTCCTTGTTATTTAATAACTCGCCCAGAGCCGGTAGATTTCAGGCGTCAATAAAGATCAGCCTGCTCGAGGATTTCCAGGGTTTTCGGTAGCGCGTCACGCCATGGTCTACAGTCGCCAGGCTTAATGTTGGGTTTGTTTTTACCATGAAAGTCACTGCCGCAGGTCGCCAGCAGCGATTTATCCAGCGTGTAGTGATAAAGTTCGCGACATAGCTCCTCATCATGATAGCTGGAGAACACTTCCACGCCGCGTACGCCAAGCGGCAACATCTGGTCAATCACCGCCAGCGGCTTTTCCTTCACGTTAGCGCCGATATGCGCAATGACCGGAATGCCGCCGTTGTCGATTATCAGCGCCGCCATCTCCGCCATCGGCGGCAATTCCACCGTCACCTGGCAGGGTTTGCCTCGGCCAAAAAAGTCCCAAAAAAAGTTAATTAACGGCATATCGCTGCGCGCATTCCCCGCGCGGTAAGGCAGCAGCAGATCATGATTCAGGTTGCGCGCATCCTCTAAAATAAGTTCTGCCATCTCCTCTTCCTGCGGGACCCGATCGCCGGCCATAGCATACAGGCGCTCTTCATCAAGCTGGAACCCCAGCGCCCGCAGTTTCTCCAGCTTTAGCGGCGTCGCGGCAGTTTCCAGACGATGGAAGTTGTGTTCGACGACATCAAAATCCCGGCTGTCTCGACGAAAACCGTAGCCCAGCAGATGATAATTATTGCCCGCAAACGCGCAGTCGATTTCAATCCCGGTCATCACGCTTACGCTATTTGCTCTGCCATAGCGAATAGACTCCTCAACGGATCGCGCCGAGTTGTGATCGGTTATCGCCAGGGCCGCAAGATTCGCCGCTTTAGCCATGGTAAGCAGATCGCTGACCGGGAAATCGGCATCGTTGCTATATGCCGAATGCATGTGCAAGTCGATTAATTTCATGACTTCTCCTTTAAAAGTTTTAACATTACGCCGCTGATCGCCTGCTTTGCCCTGTTAAATCGCCGATGGTTAACGGATAGCTTTGTTTTTCAGGAAGCTAAAGTCCGTTAACGGCCCCTGGAACAATCAGGCACATCGCTTATGGCAACACACGTTCAATCCTCAATAGAAATAGATTCTTCGCAGAAAGAGGAATATGGTCTGAGGTTATTATAATTTCGAGAGAAGCGAAGTCGGCTATCTATCTTTTTCACTAACATATCGGTGGACTCTTCATTCAGGAGTTTGCAAACGTGCCGGGTATCAAGGCGCAGAATTCTGCATGCCTCAAGCGTTGGGCAGAAATTCATAGAGTGGAAAGTAATTTGCTTCTCAGTTCTGTTCACCACGGGCATTTCAACCTCTGCAGCGTGGAATCGCGTTATAAGTAAGCGGTGTGCGGTGTCTAATAAATGGCTATCGCCAATATTCAACCCGGCTTTATTTTGGCAGAACCATGCAGTACGCCGGGCAATGGAATCCGCGTTCAGCGCCTTAAGGTCTTCATCGGTTGCGTTGCGCAGATGATTAATTTCGCTGCGAACGTCAGCACGATAGAGAATTGCGCATTCCCGCCGCAGAATACCTTTATGAACAATGACCTCTGTGCCCGCCTTATCAAAAGCCTCGACGCACTGAAATGCAATCCGCCGCCGCCCTTGAGCAAGTGCATCCTGAATAGAAAAACCAAAAGCTATTTCGCTTATCCCGGACCAGGCGATGGCAAATGCGCACATAGGACAAGGCTCACTGGTGGATATCAGTATGCACCCGTTTAAATTTTTGCCAATTTTTTGGCTGGCAATTTTAATCGCGTTGATTTCAGCATGTGAGGTTGCGTCTCCCTCTGTTTCCTCATAGTCATGCGCCGCCGCAACCATCTCACCATCCTTGATGATAACGGCGCCAAAACCTTTATTCCCCTCACGCAAACTCTCTTCAGCTTCACCAATGGCAACACGCATCCAGAATTCTAGTTCCATAACCCCATTCATAAAACCACATCCCACAAGTGAATTTATTTATGGCACCTGGTGACAAGTGCTATACGCTGCGTAAAAAGATAAGATGATTAATACGCATGAGATTAGTAAAGCACCAATCACAACCACGATATAATGACGCAAATCAACGTTAAGATTATTCCAAGCACATTAAAAGACGATTATTATTTAATAAGGAATTTTCCAAATGTTATTTATATCTTATCAGACACCTCAAAAAATCATACAACTCCTTGTTTACTATAAGTTTTACCATTTAACATGAGAAAATAAGAAAATTTAAGACGAGATAAGTTTGAATTTCTGAACAATCAGATATAGTCATTTAATACGACACATCATGAGTGAAATGCTTACGGGAGTTATCATGGCTATCTTCATCATCAGCAATAACCAGTATCTTCGAGATGGCATTATCTGTGTCGGACAATATAACGCGATGGAAATCAAAAGCTGTCAGTGTGACGACCCGCAACTCGATCGTTTAAACTATGAAGATATTGTTATCCTGCATCTGAGTTTAGAAAACAAATGCAACGCCAGCAAACTTTCCTCGTTAAACCAGCGATGCAAAGTATTACTGATTCTGAGTTCGTCGCAGCATGCACTCATCTGTGATGCAGATACCGTGATAAATGCTAAAGCGCCGCCGGAAGTCATAATGAAAGCGCTCCGCTGCCTGATCAGACGGGTTAAGTGTAAACCGACCAAAAACCAGCGCTTAAGCAAAATTGAAAAAATCATTCTCAACAAAAGCCTTGAAGGTAAAGATACGCATGTTATCGCTGAATCTCTATCGCTCACCAGTAAGATCGTCAGCAATTACAGATATGTGGCCTGTCGAAAAATTGGCGCAGGGAAGCTAACTGATTTACTCATTATAAAAGACCATTTAAAGGACGATTATGCCAGATAATTGTGGATGATAAGCAAGCCTGACTCATCATCCGTACCGTTAATTAGCACAATACAGTAGCGGTCGTGACCCAATTTTTATCAGAAAGCTATGCTCATTTTGCTTTGAAATAATATAGCTTATTTTTTCATTTGGATAAACGTAAAAGTCAGGCAGGATGCTGGCCAGGAACTCATCCGACACGGAGTCAATGTTACCGTATCGGTTTATTTCTCTGGAGTGGAAATGGTGAGTTTCATGATTTTTGACCATATCATAGATGACATCTCTTCTGATATGGCCCTGCAGTTTCCCGCCATCCAGATAGCTACCGCTGACCGCAACGGTACCCTTACCTTCAGCAAGTGAATACATGAAATTTAAGGTCAAATTAGTTTGTGTATTATCCTTGAAGACCACGAGCGATGCCGTACACTCTTCCTTATGATGTATTTTATCGTTCACAAAATTATAGATCCCCCCTGCCAGAGCGCCAGAAATAAAAAAGCCAATCACAATTTTTATTCTATTCATGTACAATTCCACGAAAAGAGAGCGTAACACATCCGGCAGAAGCCTTCGCGGTGTAACTTTTCCTGCAAATAAACACTATAAAACCAGGAGTCATCTGCGACATGGAAAAATAAACAAAGGGATACTTCTTGCAGTCCAGTCCGGATTTGAAAATCAATGACTTATAACTATTAAATTTATCAATGCTGGCATGATTATCATCTATGGTATAAAAATGACATCCGCGATCGCTTTCAACTAATGTATAGCTGCTAAAAAAGGGCTTTTCATCATTAAAGTGCCAGAGGTAATGCAGAGAAAAAAAGCCCGCCAGTAAACTCAATGCCATAATCAAGAGTGTGACAGCCTTTGAGCGGGCGTTTTTCTTATCAGCCGTATGCACGGTAGCCACAGATTCAGTGGTTGCTTTTTTTCCCGCAACGCTATCCTGCACCGCGAGAGATGCATCAGCAGAACCTACTGAATCTAAAGATATTTTTTCACGTTTTTCAATGTTAACGTTGGCATTGATATGAAAACCTTTACGCGGCACCGTCACGACTAATGAGTTATCCGTTTCTCCGACATCGCGCAGTCCGCGCCTGACAATCGATATGTTTTGATACAAGGTATTTGCAGGAACCAGGATCCCCTCATCTTCCCAAACTTTTTTAAAAAAAGTCTGCTGGCTGACCAGCTCCGGTGAGGCTTCCAGTAAAAGAACAAGACAGTGGCTTGCCGGAGCCGTCAATGTGACGCTCAGCGCCGGGTTTTTCAACGAGATTAACCGCTTATTTTCAGGCCAAAATTCTATATTTTTGTTTATGATCCAATACATATGCTATTCGCGGCTGATATGTTAAAAGAGGTTAAAAGGGTAAGGAGGTGATCAGTGTAGCTGGAATTACATGCATTATAGCTAATTATATGATTGAAAAAACATATGTGACGTTTTAATTTTTAATGCTGAGTCTTTTCGGCTGTCAAACTTCACCAAAAACGTCCGCGCCCATAAACGTATTAGCCGGTTAATGGTTAAAAATTTACGAAACGTCGTGATTAAAAATGTAGGTTTAAAACGAATAAACCCTGAAACTACAATCAGTTATTGCCCAACGAAGGTGTTTTTATCAGTCCCGTCGGCGTGTTAGCGCTAATGGTCAACGCTATCCTTAGCGTCAAAAGAACATAGCGCCCGGGCGTCGATCTTTTTTATCCCCGTTAAGTCTATTGTTTTTTACTGTCGGGAGCCTGTGGTTCCCTTCTGACTGGATATAACAAATATTTATCACTCCAGCCTGCCACGCTGAGGGGAAGCGTCAGCACAGCATAAGTTAAGCACGATCCTTACCTCTTCTTTATTCATTATCGCCAACCTTATCCGGGAATTTTTCATGTAATATCTGAATTCACACCCGGTAAATATTCGTTATATCTTAGCTATGTTATGCTCTATTTTTAAAAAGGAGATGCTATGTTTTCTTATATTATGCTGGGAACCAATGACCCTCAAGCTTCCTATAAATTTTATGCGCCTTTGATGCGCGTGCTTGGCCATCCTCTCGATGGGCGTAGCGAAAAAGGCGCCGCATGGGGAACGTTCAAAGATAATCATACTACCGGATTATGCGTTGGAATGCCGTTTGATAATCTCCCCGCCACCCGAGGTAATGGCGTCATGGTTGCATTGAATGCGGTATCCGTTGAAATGATCCAGGAACTTTATAGATTAGCGATTGAGAATGGTGGCGAAGATGAAGGCCCACCGGCTTTTCGTCCGCACTACGGCGCTGATTTTTACAGTGCCTACGTTCGCGATCCTGACAAAAACAAAATCGCTTTTGTTTTTTACGACCCGGCAAAAAAAGCGATGGTTTAAAATCAGTTCATCCGAATAAAATGCCTATTCGTGTGATAGCGATTTATTTTAGCGGGTCAGCAAGCTGGGAGGCCGATGCAATGGCTTCCCGGTTGAACAGCGAAACGGCGCGCCCCTGTCAATTACAGAAGAGGCGACATCGATTAACGACAGGCAATCGCATCAAGCTGAAAGAGCATACCTGTGGCCCCGCCAGCATGGGCAAACTCGGTTTGAATTGATTTTCTGGCGGGATAATGGCCGTTGAATCGCTGACGCATGACTTTTTCCATTAATGGGATATTCCATACGTCGCGAAACAGAGCATCAATTTTTACGACTGACTCCAGCGTCAGGCCGATAGCGTTAAGCCTTTCGCTCAAATTATCGAAAGCGCCATTTATCTGTTCCTCGATGGGCTTCCCGATGTTACCAATACAGTAACTCACAAAGACCAAACCACAGGATTCGACCACTCCGGATATTGCCCAGCTTTCATTAATTTCGTGCCTTATAATCTTACTCATCATTGATCCTTTTAAATTTTATATGACTGAAAGCCAAAATCAGGTCACGATTTGTGAGTGCATGGCAAAAACGCGCGTCCCGTGACGTATCATAAAAAAGCCATAGCGTAATATCCTGGTTTTCCTGTGTCAGGGATAAACCCGGGACGTGAAGGTAAAATACAGTTTTCTCAAGGAAATCATCTCATTTAATGCTAAAAACTGTCACGTGCTGCCACATGAAATGCCCTTAAAAAACCTTAAAGGTTCTTAAATACATTTAAAGCCCCAAAATAGAACATCACAACAGATTGATTAGAAAGAACATTATCGATTTCATCCCTCGCTATTAAAATAATAACAACAGGTATTATGAAATATTAATAAACAGTCAAGGCAAGGCACCTTGTTAATATCTATTTAAATTAAGCGAGATTTTTAAACAAAATTACAACATAAAACCCAGGACATTAACCTGTAATAAAGCCCGCCCTCAACCGCCCCCCCTGTGGTTCGATAATAAAAAACCAGATAAATGAAGAGGTAATGTTATTAAGCCTTTTGATAAGTACGCTTTGTGCCGTTTTTAGCCGGCAGCAAAAAGTCATGCTGCAACTTTTATATGCCAGGAGAGGGATTTTTCCAGGCGTAAATTATGAACGATCAAACATTCTTAATAAGACGTTTTCAGGTGCATAGAAATAACGGGATCGTTATGTTGTTACCCAAGGCCATTCATGTGATATGGCTCTGTGAAACTTTATAGCAATATGCGCCGAATGACTTCGGTTGCTTATATTAAGGATAATGATGTATGAAAAAATTATCAGCAGTTGCGTTTGCATTTGGTCTGTTATCTGTGTCTGCATCTCAGGCACTGGCTGCAGATGCCACCGTTAACTTCAGCGGAACCATTCTTCAGGAAGCCTGTAGCGTAGCTACCTCGAATAATACTGTAAACGTTCAGCTCGGCACATTCGGTATCGCGCAATTCCCGACTGTGGGAACGACGACCCTCCCGGTTCCTTTTTCCATTAACTTAACGGGTTGTCCGGCATCAGGTGGTCCGACTGCCGCGCTGGTTACCTTTTCAGGCGCAGCGGATGCGGCAGGCGACCTGGCACTGACCGGCGGTGGCGCAACCGGTGTATCGATTAATATCAAAAAGGCTGACGGCACCAATATCGATATTAACTCCGCCGATTCTGGTATTGCGTTGACATCTGCCGCTACGCAGCAGCTCAACTTTACGGCTAATTATATCAGTACCTCAGCCGCTGTCACCGCGGGCCAGGCTAACGCCGTAGCCCAGGTAAATATCTCTTATATGTAAATATGTAATATGGCGGGGGTGCCAGCGCCCCCGTTAGTGGAGTATTCATGAAAGCGTTCCTTTTTTTATCTTTATTTTTGGCTTCAGTCTCAGTTAGCACTAGCAGCGTTGCAGCTGTTTCTGTCGGTGGCACTCGTCTGGTTTTTAACGGCAATGAAAAAGAGGCTTCCATTACTGTCAGTAACTCAAACAAAGGGATTCCGGTACTTATTCAGTCCTGGGTAGACCGGGGGGAGCATGACAAATCTAAAGCTCCATTTACGATCACGCCACCATTGTTTCGCCTGGAACCAGGGCAGGATAATACCTTACGCGCTATTTACAGCGGCGAACGACTCCCGGATGATCGCGAATCTTTATTCTGGCTCAATATTAAAAGCATCCCGTCAATTAAAAAAGAGGACATGCGCGAAAACACTTTACAGCTGGCGATTAAAAAAAGGCTGAAATTTATTTACCGCCCCGCATCAATTAAGAGTATACCGGAAGAAAGCGCCAGCCTGCTTAGCTGGAAAAGAGTAGGTAATCAGATTCAGGTTACTAACCCAACGCCGTTTTATATGAACTTTGGGATGATCAAGGTAGGAGGTCAGATGTTTAAGCCTGTGCTCCCTGAACAAACCTATGTAGCGCCCAAATCAGAGCTGTTAATTACTATTCCATCCGGTGCGGCCAGCAATAGTGTTGACTGGAAAATAATTAATGACTACGGAACGAGTGGCAAAGAGTTTCACGCCACATATTAATTCTCACCGATGTTTTTGTATAACAGGTATGGAATTTTGCGACAGATAAATTTCACTGCGAAATATACATCCCTTTTGATTATCATTACGCTTCTGAATGTTCCTGATAAATCTTTTGCGGATGAGTATTTTAATCCTGCCTTGCTTGAGGTTCGGGATGGTGTTTCAGAGCGTACAACCGACCTCTCGGTCTTTGAAGTCGCCAATGGTCAGCCTGCGGGAAAATACCGGGTCGATATCTCAGTGAATAATGAGATGGTGACCGCCGAGGCCCGTGACGTGATGTTCTCGAAAACTGCTGATGGCAAGCTGGAACCCTGCGTTACCCTGGAGGAACTCACCCAGTGGGGGATTAATACCGCCCCGTTTCCAGAGCTGCAGGACAGTAACAGCGAATGCATTAAGCTGGACGCTATTCCAGACGCGTTTACTGACTTTCAGTTTAACCGACAGCGGCTAAACCTGAGCATTCCCCACGCGGCATTAAAGGCACGCAGTCAGGATGAAGTGCCCGTCGAGCTTTGGGATGAGGGGATTCCTGCCGTGTTACTCAATTACAGCATGAACAGTTATCAGAGCCAGTATAACGGTGCTGATACCTATAAAAGTACGTACCTCAACCTGCGGCCGGGAATAAACATCGGGCCGTGGCGTCTGCGCAACTACACCACCTTTGAGCATAGTAATCAGAGTGGAAGTAAATGGGACAACGTCTACAGCTATCTTCAGCGGAATATTATCTCTTTGCGAAGCCAACTGACGTTAGGTGACAGTTCCGCCCCTTCTGATGTCTTCGATAGCGTACCGTTCCGCGGTGTTCAACTAGCCTCAGATGATGACATGCTGCCTTCCAGCGTACGCAACTATGCGCCTGTAGTGCGGGGGATTGCCCGCAGTAATGCCCTTGTCACCATACGCCAGAACGGATACGTGGTTTATGAAACCAAAGTGGCGCCGGGAGCATTTGAAATAACGGATCTCGCCTCTACAGGCGGGGCAGGCGATCTTGACGTCACGATTAAAGAAGCGGATGGAAGCGAACAACATTTGATTATCCCCTATGCCTCTTTGCCTGTGCTGCAGCGCGAAGGGAAATTTCGTTATAGCGTAACGGGCGGTCAGTTTCGCGCCTATGATCCGCAAACGGAAAAAAATCTGTTTGTGCAGGGAACCGGTATTTATGGTCTCCCGCTCGGTTTTACGCTGTACGGTGGGGTGCAAAACGCAGGCAGCAAATACCAGTCTTACGCTCTGGGCGTGGGCAAGAACATCGGCGCATGGGGCGCTTTTTCAGCCGATGTCATCCACTCGGTGTCAGCGCCGACGGATACGGGCAGGCAACAGGGTCAGTCGCTACGGGTGCGCTATAGCAAAAATTTCCTGCAAACGGGAACAAACTTCACCATCGCCGGTTATCGCTATTCAACCTCCGGATTTCGCTCGCTGGAGGAGACGCTCGGCACCTACAGAAGCGATAGTAACATTCCATCATATGTTACTGACCGCCGTCGTAACCGGGCTGAGCTGTCGGTGAATCAGGATCTTGGCGCCAATTTTGGCGCGTTTAATGCCTCCTTGATCAGTGAGGATTACTGGCATAACAAACGTAACAGCCTGTCGGCGAACCTGGGGTACTACAAAAACTTCAACGCCATTGGCATCAGTTTGAACTACTCCTGGAACCGCAACACCGGCCTGTATGGCCATGCCGATCAGGATAATGTTGTCTCTTTTGAAATTAATGTGCCTCTGGATAAGTTTCTGCCCCAGACTTACGCCTCCTATGGCACAACCCGGACGAGTGGAAACGGGACCAGCCATAACCTGAGGCTCAACGGCTCGGCATTTGATGATGGCAGCCTTGACTGGGGCATCAACGCCACTCACTCCAGCCATAACGAACAACTGGTAGGAGCAAATGCCAACTGGCAGACAAGCTATGGAACGGTAAATGGTTCTTACAGCCACAGCCGTGATACCCGGCAATTGGGGTACGGCATCGCCGGCGGGCTCGTCGTTCATGAAAATGGTATCACCCTGTCACAACCCTTAGGTGAAACCATTGGCTTGGTAAAAGCACCGGATGCCGAAGGCGTCGGTATCAATAACTATAGCGGCATCACTACGGACAGCCGCGGCTATGCGGTTGTTCCTTACCTGACCCCGTACCGCCGCAATGATATTAGCCTGAATAGCAAGACCCTGCGGGACGATACCGATATCACCTATATGACCAGTAAAGTTGTCCCCACCCGCGGGGCACTCGTCAGAGCAGAGTATAAAACGGCCATTGGCCACCGCGTCCTGATGACGTTAACGCTGCCCGGCGGCAAACCAATCCCCTTTGGGGCGGTGGTATCGCTGCTTAAAACAGAGGGAAACACCTCTATTGTCGGTGACGGTGGGGAAGTATTCCTGAGCGGTTTACCGCAAAAAGGAACTCTGCTTGTGCAGTGGGGCAACGGTCAGGGGCAGGAAACCACCTGTCAGGCTGATTATATCGCCCGTAAACCCTCTGGCGCATCCGGTCTATGGAGCGCGACGAGCGTCTGTCAATAATTCTGCGCCCTTGGGCGAAGTAAATAGCACGCCTTACGAGGAAGAATAGAATGAAGTGGTTTGTTTTTATGTTCGTTACTACCGTAACGGCACTCACCGTCACCCCCGAGGTTAAAAGCGGATCGTTTGATCCAGTAACCGGCGCTTATACTACCGATCCGATAACCGTCACGCTGACGCCAAAGACCGTTACGGCCAGCGCGTCGGTAATCCCTGACGGTGAAAAAGTTTTTTGGGCACCCGCCATCGGTAGTGGTAATTATGTTCAAGAAAATGGGCTGATTTACTGGGGATCGCATACTTATAGCATGACAAGTAACACTGTCGCCACAGCTGCCGCCGCCTCAATTAATGCCAGGGGAACCTGTACTGCAACCGCCAGCGGTGCATCTCTTACCATAAACGGCTGCTTCACCTTTAAGGTCAATTACGATATACGCATGGGCAAAGGTGCCACATGTAAATCTTTTTTCGGTTCGGGGAATGAACCATACGTTATAAGTTCGTTTGGTACTTTCGTTCAATTGAAATCTAATAATAATGGGTCACAAAGCACTCGATCCTTGACCCGTCCAGATTCAGCAAATGTCGGTGTAACAACGCTTACTTACCCACGTCAGACTTTCACGACAATGCCATCATCATCCTCCTACGATACAAATCTGCAGGCTACACTTTCTGCCGCAACGCCACCAAGTGTCTTTCTTTACTGCACTGTAACGCAAGGCGCCCTTACATCTTTGGCCAGTGGATCGACAATCAGCCATTCTTTTATACTGGTGCCTTCAGGCAAACGACCCGCCTACGCCCCGACGATCAGTTATTCACCGGCCTTACCTATCACCAATACTATCGCCGTTAATATACGCAATATTGCTGCGATAGAAATTCTCCCCAGCACGGTATTCAACACCGGAACTATCTCCGCGTGGCGCACCACCTATATGGAACAGCCGCTTACCGTAACCGGGCAGGGCAATTTAACCCGCAAGTTTGGCGCATCAGAAAACTTTAACGTTATTGAATCCTGGACCTGCGCGACAACAGGGCAAATCGATTTTCGAATAATGCGCGACAATACCAACACCAATGTCTGTTCAGGGGCAACCTATACCCATACCGTGCAAACGCCACAGTCGTTGACGGCACAGTGGAAAGCGTTAAATCAGACCTCATCAGGCGCATGGAGCGCGGCGGCAACGGTCACTTTTACGCTGCCCTAGATCATGCCCGGCATCGCTTTATACTGGCGATGCCGCCGATTGCAAGAGCGCGCCCCGCCTGTCGCTCAAAGAGAGTAATCCCGACACGGCGGCCAGCAATGACCGCCGCGCTGCGTTTAAGTTACATCCAAAATAACATGCTAAATCCGGTCAAAACGACGATACAGGCAATATTCAAAAACAGGCCGGCGCGCATCATCTCCTGCTGCTTGATATGGCCGGTGGCGAAAACGATAGCGTTTGGCGGCGTCGCCACGGGCAGCATAAAAGCGCATGAAGCCGCAATGGCAATCAATACCGACAGAATCACAGGCGACATGCCGAACGCTTCGGCCACTGAGGCAAATACGGGAATAAGCAAAGCGGCGCTGGCCGTATTACTGGCAAACTCGGTCAGAAACACCACGAATGTTGCAATCACCAGGATAATAATAAATATCCCCATATGAGCCACCATCCCGCTAATCTGGTTTGCCAGGAACAAGCTGGTGCCGGTCTCTTTCAACACATTACTTAAGCAGATACCGCCGCCGAATAATAACAGCACGCCCCAGTCAGCCGTTTTTTCTATATCCTTCCAGTGAACCACCCGGGCGAAATTGACTAATATAATGGCGCCTAAAGCCACAATGGTATCGAAGGATTTAAAACCGCCCAGCAGGTCGTTAATGGGTCCGCTGAAAATCCAGAAGAATACGGTAAGCGCAAAAATAGCCAGGGTGACAACTTTGCCTTTATCCCAATCGACCTGTTCAGTGTTCGTTTCAAAGGTCCCCTTAAGTTCCGGCCTGAACACGAGGTAAAGAATCGCAATAGCGACTGGCAGTAAGACGATCATTGCCGGGAAACCGAACTTCATCCAGTCAAAGAAGGAGAGCCCCACCTCGGCGGCGGCAATCGCATTCGGTGGACTGCCGACGATCGTCGCCATCCCGCCAATGCTGGCGCTATAGGCAATCCCCAGGAGCACAAACACATAGGTCGAATGGCTGTTTTTGCCATCGACTTTACTCAGGATCCCCAATACCAGCGGCATCATCATTGCGGCCGTCGCCGTATTACTGATCCACATTGACAGCAGCGCCGTCACGCCAAACAGCATAAAGACCGCGAGGCTCATTTTGCCCCTCGCCATCGCTAATACTTTATCGGCAATGACTTTATCCAGCCCCTGCACATGCATCGCCGCCGCCAGAGCAAAGCCGCCGAGGAAAAGGAATATCGTAGAGTTAGCGAAACTGTTTAGCGCCGCCTGGGTATTGAATACCCCCAACAGCACGGCCATAACGGGAACCATTATTGCCGTAACGGTCACGTGCAGCGCTTCCGTTAACCATAATACGGCGATAAAAGCGAGCATACTCAGTCCCATGACCACCTTCGGCTCATAGGGTAGCGTGTTGTAGAGAACGATAAACAGAACAATATCGAGCAAAATGATGATGCTGTTACGATTAAAAAACCACTCGTGGGTATTGGTAGGTAAAGGACTCATGTCGTTTTTATTCATAGTAGCTTCCTTGTAACTGGTTACGACTGAATCATTACATGTATATGTCTTTCAGGTATAAATTATGTTCCTGTTCTGTTAACTGGATCGTACCAGACAATTTCCTGGCTGATTAACCTGCAGGGCAGGATATTTTTGGAAAAAGGGTTCCTGATATATATTTTTTATTGAAACGAGAAGGAGCATCTTATCAGGAATAATTCATCCATCTGAATTTGTTCCGTTGAACAATGTCCCGGTATACCGGCGCTGATATTTTCGCTGGCACCTGAAAATTGCCGCTGGAAACTATCGAATATTTTTGGCAATCCTTTTCCGAAATAGAGATAAAGCAGCGCGTAAAAACGGATAATTCGGCGAAAAACCGGGCAAAAGCGCGCTATTCTGGAAATCGACACGCCCAGGCGGCTAACAACCTTTCCCTCCGGACGGCTAAAAAGCATCTTATATTCCTTTTTGCTCTTAGCGGCAGACAAAAGTTCTTTAAAATGCCAATTTTGCAGCCCTACCATTCAAATCATCTCGATACGAATGGGCAAAATGTTATGTCAGTTTTTCATTCCGTTAGCGACCTGATTGGTCATACTCCCCTGCTGCAGCTTCATAAGCTGGATACCGGCCCCTGCAGCCTGTTTCTGAAACTGGAAAATCAAAATCCCGGCGGCTCGATAAAAGACCGCGTCGCGCTATCCATGATTACGCAGGCAGAGCGCGAAGGAAAATTAAAACCCGGCGGCACGATTATCGAAGCCACCGCCGGCAATACCGGCCTCGGGCTGGCGCTGATCGCCGCGCAGAAAAATTATCGCCTGATCCTGGTGGTGCCGGACAAAATGAGCCGCGAGAAGATTTTCCACCTGCGCGCGCTGGGAGCGCAGGTACAGCTTACCCGCTCGGACGTTAACAAAGGCCATCCCGCCTACTATCAGGACTACGCCCGGCGTCTTGCCGACGAAACGCCAGGCGCCTTTTATATCGACCAGTTTAATAACGAGGCTAACCCGCTGGCGCATGCCACCACCACTGCCCCGGAAATCTTCCGGCAGCTGGAGGGCGATATCGACGCGATTGTCGTCGGCGTCGGCTCCGGCGGAACCCTCGGTGGGCTACAGGCCTGGTTTGCTGAACACTCCCCGAAAACGGAATTTATCCTCGCCGATCCGGCGGGCTCCATTCTGGCGGACCAGGTCGAAACCGGGCGCTACGGTGAAACCGGCTCCTGGCTGGTTGAAGGGATCGGCGAAGACTTTATTCCGCCGCTGGCCCATCTTGAGAGCGTCCGCAGCGCATACCGCGTCACCGATAGCGAAGCTTTCGCCACTGCCCGCCAGCTGCTGCAGGTTGAAGGCATTCTGGCAGGCTCCTCTACCGGAACATTGCTCACCGCCGCCCTGCGCTACTGCCGGTCGCAGACATCCCCTAAACGCGTGGTGACCTTCGCCTGCGACAGCGGCAATAAATATTTATCAAAGATGTTTAACGATGACTGGATGCGCCAGCAGGGCTTTTTAAGCCGCCCTTCGCGCGGCGACCTCAGCGATTTTATCGCTCTGCGCCACGACGAAGGGGCAACCATCACCGCCGCGCCGGACGATACCCTGGCGGCCATCCTCGCGCGTATGCGTCTCTACGACATCTCACAACTACCGGTGCTGGAAAACGGCCGCGTCGTCGGCATCGTCGACGAATGGGATCTGATTAGCCACGTCCAGGGCGACAGTCAGCGCTTTTCTCTGCCGGTCAGGGAAGCGATGACCCGTAACGTGGAGACCCTGGATAAGCACGCGCCGGAAAGCGCGCTGAAGGCCATTTTCGATCGCGGTCTGGTGGCCGTTATCGCCGACAACGATCGTTTTCTTGGCCTCATTACCCGCAGCGATGTGCTGACCACCTGGCGTAACCGACTCGAACAGTAAGGACTTCTTAATGACAAATTTGCATACCCTGAGCGTACATAGCGGCACATTTACCGATGAACACGGCGCGGTGATGCCGCCTATTTATGCCACCTCCACCTTTGCCCAGCCCGCGCCGGGCCAGCATACCGGGTACGAATATTCGCGCAGCGGCAACCCGACGCGCCACGCGCTGGAGACGGCGATTGCCGACCTGGAAAGCGGCACGCGCGGCTACGCCTTTGCTTCCGGCCTTGCGGCCATCTCAACCGTGCTGGAGCTGCTGGATAAAGACAGCCACCAGGTCGCCGTCGACGATGTCTACGGCGGCACATACCGGCTGATTGAAAACGTTCGCCGCCGCAGCGCCGGCCTGCGGGTGAGCTGGGTGAAGCCCGACGATCTGGCGGCCATCGAAGCGGCTATTCAACCCGACACGCGCATGATCTGGGTTGAAACGCCGACCAACCCGCTGCTTAAGCTGGCCGACCTCAGCGCCATCGCCGCCATTGCGCGGCGGCACAATATTATCAGCGTTACCGACAACACCTTCGCCTCGCCGGCCATCCATCGTCCGCTTGAGCTGGGCTTTGATATCGTGGTGCATTCGGCGACCAAGTACCTTAACGGCCACTCCGATGTGGTCGCCGGACTGGCGGTGGTCGGCGACAACGCCGCGCTGGCGGAAAAGCTGGGCTATCTACAAAACGCGGTTGGCGGCGTGCTCGATCCGTTCAGCAGTTTCCTGACGCTGCGCGGTATTCGTACCCTGGCGCTGCGTATGGAGCGCCACAGCAGCAATGCGCTGCTGCTTGCCGAGTGGCTGGAGCAGCAGCCGCAGGTCGAAAGGGTCTGGTTCCCGTGGCTGGCCTCGCATCCGCATCATCAGCTGGCGCGCAGGCAGATGGCGCTTCCCGGCGGGATGATTTCCGTGGTGGTCAAAGGCGACGATGGCTACGCCGAGCGGATCATACGCAAGCTGAAGCTGTTTACGCTCGCAGAGAGCCTCGGCGGCGTGGAAAGCCTGGTGAGCCAGCCGTTTAGCATGACCCACGCATCGATCCCGCTGGAGCAGCGTTTAGCCAACGGCATTACTCCCCAGCTGATTCGTCTGTCGGTAGGGATAGAAGATCCGCAGGATCTGATCGCCGACTGGCGCCACGCGCTGCGCGACTAAGCAGATTGCCCGGCGGTGCCTGACGCCTTGCCGGGCCAACAAGACCCCCATAGCGTCAGGCCGCCGCCCGGCAGAAAATTAAGCGGTCCGCCCGTTCTGGCGTTGCCCCTGCAGAAGATGCTCAACAAAGCGCGTCAGCTTCGGCAGCGGCCGCAGATCCTGCCGCCAGAGCAGGTGAACCGGCCTCGGCTGCGGGGTATACGCCTCCAGCACGCGCACCAGTTTACCGCTCTCCAGCGCATCGGCCAGCAGGACTTCCGGCTGCAACACCAGTCCGGCCCCGGCGATCGCCGCCGTTCGCAGCGCATAGCCATCATTACAGCGCAGAACAGCGTCGCGTTTCCAGCGGACGCCCTCCTCCGCGCCCGGCAGCTTCCACTCATTGCGCGCGGTCCACACCGTATGCGACAAACAGAGGTGATCGGCCAGGTCAGCAGGCGTCGTCGGCGTACCGTAGCGGGCTAAATACCCGGGCGCGGCGCAGATCGTCATCCGGTAGGGCGCGAGATATTTTGCCACCAGATCGCTATTGCGGATCTCGCCGATGCGGATCGCCAAATCGAACCCCTCATCCACCAGATCGACCATCCGGTTAGTCAGATCCAGTTCCACGCGCACGTCGGGCCATGCCTGCAGAAACGTGGCGGTCAGCGGAGCAATGACGCAGGCGCCAAACGACGTCGGCGCGCTTACCCGCAGCGTGCCCGCGGGCGCGATCCGCAGCCTCTCCACCGCGCTCTCGGCGATTGAAACCTGCTCCAGGACGCGTTTCGCCTCGTCAAAATAGACCCGCCCGGCGTCGGTGAGGCTCTGGCGGCGGGTATTGCGCTCAAGAAGACGGGTATTAAGCTGCCGTTCGATCAGCGCGATATATTTCCCGACCATCACCGCCGACATCTCGAGCCGCGCCGCGGCGCCGGTAAAGCTGCCGCACTCCACGACCGCAATAAAGGTCTCCATCGCCCGTAGCTTATCCATATTACAAACCTCAGGTTAGTAATCATTTAACTTTCAGCCAGTTTATCCGCTATCTGTTTTATTAAAGAATAGCCTCTCATCCGAGAGAGGAACCTGCTATGAAAATCATCGTTATTGGCGCCAGCGGTACCGTTGGCCGCGCGGTTGCGCAAGAATTAAACCAGCGTCATGAAGTTATTCGCGTCGGCCGCACTCAGGGCGACTATCAGGTTGATATCACCTCACAGCAGAGCGTGCAGAGCCTGTTTGAGAAAATCGGTCAGGTAGACGCGATTGTTTCCGCCACCGGTAATCTGTTCTTTGGCCCGCTGGCGACCATGACCGATCGCGATTTCAACCAGGGCTTACAGGATAAGCTCCTGGGGCAGATTCGCCTGGCGCTGACCGGCCAGCATTATCTTAACGATGGCGGCTCGATTACGCTGATTAGCGGGATCGTGGCGCATGAGCCTATCGCTCAGGGCGTCAATGCCACCACCGTGAACGCCGGGCTGGAGGGGTTTGTTCGCGCCGCCGCTTGTGAACTGCCGCGCGGGATCCGTATTAACCTGATTAGCCCCACTGTATTAACGGAATCGGCGGCAGCCTACGACGGTTTCTTCCCCGGCTTTGCCAGCGTCCCTGCCGCCAGCGTGGCTCAGGCCTACCGTCGCAGCGTGGAAGGCGTTCAGAGCGGGCGGATCTATCGGGTCGGCTATTGACCGACACCGCAGCGGGCTGGAGTCAGGCTGCCGGCCCGCGACGGCGCTTACATCCTGTGCCTGCAGCGGTTACACTGGTTCTTCAATTTGCTTTTTTGAATCACTCATGCTGAAGAAACTCGCTTTTATTATCCCGCTTATCGCGCTTATCGCCCTGCTTATCTGGTGGTTCACGCCGCGCTACTCCGCAGAGGACGAAGCGTACTACCGCTCCGTTTTCTGCGTGATCGACCACCAGGATAGCCAGACATTTCTCCGCGATATGGAAAATATCATTGAAGGCGGCAATTCAGATTATGCGCTGCATAAAGCCCATTACGTTCCCGCGCTGGGCCAGCGGATGCTGGACACCTGGCAGCAGCTCACTCCGGAAGAGCAGAAAAGCCTCGGCCAGGATCAGCAGCGCTGCCGCCAGCTGATGAGCGAAAAACAGCGTTCACGCTAAACAGGCGCGCGGCGTAAAACGCAGCGCTGAAAGGAAAGGTAAAACAGAAATGATGTTTCACAAGGTGATGGACAGCCGCAGCCCTCATGACGACTGCGGTTGCCTTTACCAGAAAAAGTAGTTGATCTGGTAGCGACTAGCTCTTATTTTGCTTCTCAGTTTTTAAACGAGATGAAACTGATGCCTACTATTACCGCCAGTAGTATGAAAGAAGCAAAAGAGTTAATGAACTGTGGCAAATACAGAGAAATCGTTCTCAATTTCGATATTGATGCTGACGATTTCTTCACCCTCGCCACCTCACAATCAGCCACAAAAGTGACCATTACGGACAGAAACAATCGCTCATCGGTAAAAGCAGAAAAATAATAAAAACCCCTGAGGCTTCTTATGTTGTTAGCTATTGGTACCATCGCTGTCGCTTTTCTCTCCTCATTGATGCTGATCTGGCTTGACGATCGCATTGCCGACCAGGATTAAACCCCGGGCTGGCGATAAGCCGCCAGAACCCCAGCACTACGTTTCTCTCGCCCGTCGTCAGCGATGACGGGCGATGCCAAAACCGCTCACGTCATTCAACTTCAGCTCCCCTCATTGCGCTCGCCGGACAGGCAAGGATTAGCCTGAATTCAGGCCGTTAATAGAAGAAACGTGGGCGGAGAGCGCTCCGCGCCGACCAGCGGCGCGAAGCAAGGCGATTACAGCGATTTCGCCAGGCGCTCGACGGCGGTCATCAGACCGTCAGCCGATACCGTAGAGTAGGAGAGACGCAGCGTGCGGGTATCCGGGTTGTCGTTATAGAACGCTTCCCCAGGCACGTAGACCACGCCGTTTTCCAGCGTTTTCTTCATCCATTCCATGGTATCGAACGGATAGCGGAAGCGAGCCCACAGGAACATACCGCCTTTAGGACGGCTGAACTCCAGATGCTCGCCAAGCTGCGATTCCAGCGCGTCGGCCAGCGCCACGCACTTCTTGCGGTAATCTTCGCGGATCAGGGCAATCTGCTTTTCCAGACGGTTCATGCTCAGGTATTCCGCAGTGATGACCTGCGATAGCATGTTGGTGTGCAGATCCGCCGCCTGCTTGACGATCACCGTCTGCTGCGCCAGCCAGTCCGGCATCACGATCCAGCCAATACGCATCCCCGGCGCGAGGATCTTGGAGAAGGTGGAGGTATACACCACCTGATCGACACAGCCCAGTTCAACCGCGTGCTGATACAGCGGACGGCGCACTTCATCGGTGAAGCTGATTTCACCGTACGGATCGTCTTCAATGATCACGAAGTCGTGCTTTTTCGCCAGCTCAACCAGGCGACGACGGCGCGCTTCGCTGAGGGTCTTCCCGCCTGGGTTGCCAAACGTCGGCACCAGGTAAACGGCTTTCACGCGCGTGGTTTCCAGCAGATCGGCCAGTTGTTCCACCAGCATGCCGTCATCATCGGTATCCACGCTGAGAATATTGGCCTGCGCCAGCTGGAAGACCTGCAGCGCCGCCAGATAGGTCGGGCGCTCAACGACAATCGCATCGCCCGGATCGAGGAGCGTGCGGGCGACGATATCCAGCGACTGCTGCGAACCGGAAGTGATATAAACATGGCTTGCCGGGCAGTCCACGCCGCGCGCCTGACACAGTTCGCTGACGGCCTGACGCAGCGGCGGATAACCTTCGGTCAAACCGTACTGGAACGCATCGTTAAAGCGCCCGTTCATCACCTGCTGCACCGCCAGGTTCAGGCCTTCGGTATCAAAAAGCTCCGGAGCCGGAATGCCGCCGCCCAGGGAGATCACGCCGGGCAGTTTACTGTGCTTGAGGAGTTCGCGGACGGCGGAGGGCTTAAGTTCACCCGCGCGGGCGGCGAGTCGCCGATCGTGCATACTATTTTCCTTTTCTGTCTTGTTGTTGTGATGTTTTATCTGTTTTTTACCGATAACTCCCCCGGTCGCACTAGGCTCACTGGGGCTACGGGTTCGTATGTTCGGTAGCCCGGACAGATGCGCAGCATCGCCTCCGGGATATTCTTCAGCATCCTGCGGCCTTCCCCCGGGGGCGGCGCGATGCGCCTTGCCCGGGCTACAAATGCCGCAGGTGACGAGAACCGCAGCCCGGATAAGGTGCTCACCGCCGTAATCCGGGATAAAATTTAACGGCTATCGTTGTCTTTTAGCACGATTAGCGGCTCAATATCGCTCTCTTTTTTGACCACCAGAGAATCGTCTCCGCGCAGGCAGGTACCGCCATAGTTACCGCCAACCGTAAAGGTGCAAACCTGGATGTATTTGCCATCCACCTTCGGCAGGCACCACAGCTGCTGGTAAATATTTTTGCGATCGAAAAACTGGCCGCTGGTTTTATCCAGCACTTCATCCTGCGGGCCAATCAGATCGATATTGCTGCCGCAGCGGCCTGAGATAGGCTTAACCGCATAGCCGCTTTCCGCCAGCTGCTCGTTGACCACAAAATCGGTATCCAGGAGATAGCGATGATTAGGGAACAGCGACCAAAGCACTGGCAAAATCGCCTTGTTGCCGGGGATAACCGTCCACAGCGGCTCGAAGACTAACACTTCCGGGCGCAGCAGGACGTCAATCAGACGCACTTCATTATCAGGGTGCCCGGTACGGATCGGCACCGCCGCGTACTCGTCGGCGCTGACTTCGCGCACCTGCTCAATGGCGGTCTCCCATGCCCAGGTTTTCCAGACGCAGTTAACCAGGCGTCCATCGGCATCAATTAACTGCCCGGCGGCATCCCAGCGTAGCTCATCAAGGCCGTAAAGAATTTTGCTCTCGAAACCGGCCTGCGTCAGCGAACGCTGGATAAACTGCGCGTGGTAGTTCTCCTCCAGATCCTTATCCTGCATGATGTGCACGAATGGGCGCGCCCGGCTGTGCTTCCACGCTCCGGCAAGCTCATCGAGCAAGTTTTCCGCCGGGTTATGGCCGGTGCCGCAGTAGCCCTGCTTCAGCCACTGTTCGAGGATCAGCCCGCCTTCGGTATGACAGGACGCGGAGTCGGCGTTGTACTCATACACCTTGAGCCCGCGCTCATCCATACAGAAATCCATACGACCGGTAATCATATGATGGCGTCGGCGCTGCCACGAGAGGCGCAGGCGCGGCCAGAGAATTTTCGGAATATCAAACAGGGCCAGCAGGCTATCGTCCTTCATCACCTTGTCGGTAGCGTGCAGGTACATCAGATGCAGCTCGTTGGTGGCTTTGATGAGCTCCTGCTCGGCGCTTTCGGTAATAGTGAAATACTGGTAAGGGTCTTTATTGATGACGTGGCCGTTGGCTTCGACATAGGCTTTTTGCAGGGAATCTTTCTCGTTGAGCCAGTTGCCGCGAAACTGGCCTTTGTTCGGCAACCGCGCGCCTTTAATCGCCATCGCCTCACCCGGCAGCACTGGCTGCGGCAGGCTGTGTTCGGTATCGGCGGTTTGGATCATCCAGCCGAGGATTTCGGTATCGGCAAAGGTGTCTTTAATCGTGTAGAGGCCATTTTTCACTTCCAGCGTCAGCTCGCGGGTCCACTGCTGCCCCTGCGGTAGCGGCGAGTGAATCACGTTCTGTTCGGCGATCCTCACCTTGTTCCCTACCAGCTGAGTAATGACCGCCACGTGGCCCGTGTGCTTGAACTCGCCGCCTTTCTGCCAGATCAGCAGCGAGCCGGCGATCGGCGGACGACGAGAGCCGTTGGCGAACGCCTGCAGCGGCAGAATATTGTCGTTGACCACCTCGCGTAAAAAACGCAGGGAGAAAATCTCGTAGGCCATGCCGACATCGGTGAAAACAAAACCGTAGGTGAGGAACAGAAAGCGGCGCGCGAACTCCACGCACTGCCATTTATGCCCCATATACTCATTACCGATATAGCTGCGGAACGTGGCGTCATCCGGATAATCTTGCGGATTTAAGCTACTGTAATTAGATGAATAAATCGCCACGCCGCCCGGTGCGTAGCCTAATAGTGTACCAAACGGGGCGTCACTGCTTGTCGAACCTTTGCTCATTTAGCCTGACCTCAAATTAATGCAGCCCGGGCAGTTGGCGAAACAAAACTCCCTCTTCTTATCCTGCCGCAGGCACTTACCAGACAGAGGTGAAGTGATGATACCACTCATTCGATTCGCTAATCGTGCCCTTAAGGAAAATAAGCCTGCGCCCCCGGGCAAAAGTGATATCGTTATTTGAGATAAAAAAATTATCAGGAGCCGACAATGAGCACACCTTCGCATCTGACCGCCCAACCGCTGGTCTGGGGTCATGGGCCACGCACCTTTGAGGTGTTCCTTGAACCCACATGCCCCTATTCCGTTCGCGCCTTTAATAAGCTTGATGACCTGCTGGATGAAGTTGGCGCAGATAACGTGACGATCAAAATACGTTTGCAGTCTCAACCGTGGCATCTGTTTTCCGGCGTCATCGTCCGCTGTATTCTCGCCGCGTCAACTCTCCCGCACGGCCGCGAGCAGGCGCATAAGGTGCTTAAAGCCGTCGCCGACCACCGCGAAGAGTTTGAGTTTACCGACCACTGTAGCGGGCCGAATATGGACGCCACGCCGCAGCAGATTATTGAGCGTCTTGAACGCTATAGCCGCGTCTCGCTGGCCGCGGCGTTTACCCGCCCCGAGCTGCAAAACGAGATCAAATGGCATAGCAAATACGCCCGCCAGAACGGCATCCACGTGTCGCCGACCTTTATGGTTAATGGCCTGGTGCAGGCGGATCTCGGCAGCGGCGACGACGTCAGCGTATGGGCCGCGCGGATTCTGGCTTAGACCGGCGCTCCGGCACGGTAACGTCACGACTTCAACACCTCACTAAAAAGGCAGATCAGCATGTCAGAGAATAACTACCAGCCACCTAAAGTGTGGGAATGGAAGCAAAACAACGGCGGCGCATTCGCCAATATCAACCGCCCGGTGTCCGGCGCAACGCACGAGCGGGAACTGCCGGTGGGCGCGCATCCGCTTCAGCTCTATTCGCTGGGGACGCCCAACGGCCAGAAGGTGACCATCATGCTGGAAGAGCTGCTGGCGTTAGGCGTTAGCGGCGCGGAATATGACGCCTGGCTGATTCGCATCGGTGAAGGCGATCAGTTCTCCAGCGGCTTTGTCGAGGTTAATCCAAACTCAAAAATCCCGGCGCTCCGCGACCATTCCACCACTCCGCCGACCCGCGTTTTTGAATCCGGCAGCATCCTGCTCTATCTGGCGGAAAAGTTCGGTTTCTTCCTGCCAAAAGATCCGGCAGGCCGCACTGAAACCCTCAACTGGCTGTTCTGGCTGCAGGGCGCGGCCCCGTTCCTCGGCGGCGGCTTTGGCCACTTCTTTAGCTATGCGCCGGTGAAAATCGAATACGCGATAGACCGCTTTACGATGGAAGCCAAACGCCAGCTTGACGTGCTGGACAAGCAGCTTGCCCGCGGTCGTTTTGTGGCGGGAGAAGAGTACACCATCGCCGATATGGCCATCTGGCCGTGGTACGGCAACGTGGTGCTGGGGAATGTCTATAATGCCGCCGAATTCCTTGATGCCGGAAGCTATAAAAACGTGCTGCGTTGGGCGCAGGATGTTGGCAATCGCCCCGCCGTACAGCGTGGACGCATGGTTAACCGTACCTCTGGCCCGCTCAATGAGCAGCTTCATGAGCGCCATGCCGCCAGCGACTTCGAAACGCAAACCGAAGATAAGCGCCAGGCGTAACGCTCTGGCCCACCGGAGGCGCCCGCCTCCGGTTTTTAGCTTTCCAGCCGATAGCCCGCCATAAAGTAGCGCATCGCGGTCGAAGAACCGCCCTCTTTGAAAAAGTCCATCACCATGTCTCTTTCCAGGCCATAGCGACGAGTGAGGATCCCCGCTTCCCAGGCGCTGAGCTGGCGGTCGCCGGTTTTTTCAAACATGCGGTGCGAGTAGCCGAGCACAAACCCGCGTTTATAGTCGGTGCAAAAATTCGCCGCATGCGCGGCGGTGTCAGCATGGGATGCCTGTAGCCCCGCCATTAAGCCTTTTCCAAAATGATTTTCCATCGCGCTCTCCCAATCGTTATATAATAAATTATATAGCGATTTTTTGAGCGAGCGGTAGCGCTATTTATGGCGTTTGCGCTAGCGTAAATACTTTTCAAACCACGCCAGCGTACGTTGCCAGGCCAGGTCAGCCGCAGCCCGATCGTAGCGCGGCGTGGAATCATTATGAAAGCCGTGATTCACGCCCTGATAGAGATAGGCCTCGTAGACTTTATTATGCGCCTTCAGCGCCTGTTCATAGGCGGGCCAGCCTTCATTAATGCCGCTATCAAGGCCGGCATAGTGCAGCAGCAGCGGCGCTTTAATTTTATCGACCTCCTTCAACGGCGGCTGGCGGCCGTAAAACGGCACCGCGCAGGCCAGCTCCGGGATCGCCACCGCCGCCGCGTTGCTGACGCCGCCGCCGTAGCAAAAACCGGTGATACCGACCTTCCCCGTCGCCTGCGGATGCTTCGCCATAAATTCGACCGCCGCAAAAAAGTCATTCATCAGCTTCACGGGATCGACTTTCTGCTGTAGCGCGCGGCCTTCATCATCATTCCCCGGATAGCCGCCGACGGAGCTCAGGCCATCCGGCGCCAGCGCGATATACCCCGCTTTCGCTACCCGCCGGGCTACGTCTTCAATATAGGGGTTCAGGCCGCGGTTCTCATGAACCACCACCACGGCGGGCGCTTTGTCGGCTATTTTCGTCGGCGTCACCAGGTAAGCCCGCACTTCGCCGTGGCCATCAGGAGAGGGATAATGAATATACTCCGGGCGGATATCCGGGTCGGTGAACGGTACCTGCTCTGCCAGGGCATAGTCGGGCTTCAGCAGATTAAACAGCGCCAGCGCGGTCATCCCGCCGACGGTATATTTCCCCGCCAGCTGGAGAAACTCGCGTTTGCTGATTTTGCCGTGGGCATAGTAGTCATAATACTCGAGCAGCTGCTGCGGGAAATCTTTGGCCGTTAATCGCGTCATCACCCTGCCTCCGTTGTTAAGCGCCCTTTAAGCAAAGCAGAAGCCCGGACATACGCCAGCGCAGAAAAGCAGAAACGGGGAGAAAAAAGCCCAGCGGCTAACGCCGCCGGGAGAGAAGGGATCAGTGTTTCACTTTGGTCAGACGATCGAGGTAGCCCATAACAAAGGCCGAGAGCACAAAGGTCAGGTGGATGATGACGTACCACATCAGCTTATTGTCCGGGACGTTTTTCGCATCCATAAACACCCGCAGCAGGTGAATAGAGGAGATCGCCACGATGGAGGCGGCAACCTTATTTTTCAGCGACGTCGCGTCCATTTTGCCCAGCCAGCTGAGTTTTTCTTTACCCTCGTTAATATCCAGCTGCGAGACAAAATTTTCATACCCGGAGAACATCACCATCACCAGCAAACCGCCCACCAGGGTCATATCCACCAGCGACAGCAGGGTCAGAATCATATCCGACTCACTGACGCTAAAAATATGCGGCAGTATGTGGAAGATCTCCTGAAAAAATTTGATGGTCAGCGCAATCAGACCGAGCGAGAGGCCAAAATAAACCGGCGCCAGCAGCCAGCGCGAGGCGTACATAGCATTTTCCAGAAAGCGTTCCATAAGATCCTGTCAGTTAACATAAACGGCCGCCATTATATCGCAACAGGGTAACGTTTATGCAACATCCAGCCGCCCGCATTATCTGCAGACGGCCAGAAACGGTTTCTTTATAGGATGACCTCAAAGTCCTGCAAAGAGCAGTAGCCCTCGCTTTGCAGGCCATCCATTGAAGCAGCCAGCAGGCCAAATTTCGCACCGACCCATTTCCCCTTCCCGGCAGCAAAACAAAGGGGAACCCCCTGCCACTCCTCCTCCTCAGCTCGCCAGGAAAATTGACACAAGCCGCCTTCGCCTACGGCAACCTGCAGCTGACACTTGCCGCGCTTAAGCTCAGCAAGAACCTGACGAGTTTCGCGCACAACGCCCGCATCGCTCATCCAACCGTGTCGCCACACGAGCCGGCAACTCCCTTGCCCAAACTCCACCAGCAAAGCGGCGTAGCGTTCGCCGTATACGATCAGGCCTCCGGCATCACCGTCCTGAGCGGCATATAACGTTACGCTTGTTTTCGCGCTAAAAGTTAGCGCCGGGAATTTCTGCAGCAACAGCTGCGGCGCCCAGTATAACGCTCTCTGTCCATCGACTTGGGATAATGGGGTGCAGCGTAATCGGAGTTCGCCTTCCGCCGGCAGCAGCCACTCAGGGCTGGGGTTAGCCTGCCACTGCCACTGTATTCCCGGTTGGCCTTGCGCAAAATAGTCGCTGGTTTGCGGCGCCAACGCCGGTGAAGGCGTTAACCCTTTCGGACGCGGCCAACGTAAAACCGGCTGTCCGACGCCGCAACTGCCAATCTGCTCACCGATACGCGGCCAGCCGTCGTCACCCCAGAACATCGGCTGGAGGTGAACCACGCGGCCATAGAGATGTAAGTCCTGGAAATGAACAAACCAGCATTCGCCCTTCTCGCCCTCCACCCAGCCGCCCTGATGTGGTCCATTTATCGATGTGTTTCCCTGGAAAAGCACGTTTTTGGCTTCCCAGGGCCCCGTCATCTGGCGCGCGCGCAGCACCGTCTGCCAGCCATTTTCTACCCCGCCCGCAGGAGCAAAGATGTAGTACCAACCGGCGCGTTGATAAACCTTTGGCCCCTCAAGGGTGGGTAAATCGCAGCAGCCGTCATAGATAATCTGCCCTTCGCCCAGTAATTCGCTGGCGTCCGGCGCCATCGCAAACAACTGCAGTTTATGCTTAATGCCGCTGCGGCTATGGGCGAAAGCATGTACCAACCAGGCCTGACCATTGTCGTCCCAGAACGGGCAGGGATCTATCCACCCTCTGGCCTGACGCAGGCAGTGCGGAGCGCTCCATTTCCCCCACGGGTCCTCGGTATGGCAGATAAAAATACCTTCATCTGGGGTGCTGAAGCAGACCCACAGCTTGCCATCGTGCCAGCGAATCGATGGCGCCCATACGCCCTTACCCGGCTGATACCGGTCATAACCCGGTAGCGGCAGTTCATCCAGAACGTGGTTGATAATAGTCCAGTTAACCAGGTCCGTTGAATGCAGGATCGGTAAAGCGGGCACATGGTTAAAACTGGAAGAGACCATAAAGAAATCATCCCTTACGCGCACGATATCCGGGTCGGAATAATCGGCGCATAAAATAGGATTCTGGTATTCAGAAGGAGTCATATTTCGCATCTCCTCAGGCCTTTTCCGGAACGGCGTTTAGCGGCAATTGCGTCTCTGAATGCGCCTGTTGCTGGCGCATGGACAGCTCTCGCTGAATTGTCTGCATCATTTTGTCATCCAGCTTATAGAAACGCGCCAGCCACCACAGGAGCAGGTAAGATAGTGATGGACCGAGCGTTAACAGCCCAACAATTCCCATTGTCGCCAGCGGAGTCTGCGCCGTTACGCCCGCCTGATAGCCAAATAGCCCAAGCGAAAAACCTACGGCGGCACCAGCAACCGCCATGCCCATTTTCAAAGCAAACAGATTACCGGAATAAGATAATCCCGTGATGCGACGACCAAACTTCCATTCGCCATAATCGGCGGCGTTGGCCATCATGTTCCATTTAAACGGCTGGTACATCTGATGGAAGAAGCCGACCAGAAAGTATAAAGGGAACACCACCGGCAGCCAGGTCGGCGGCACAAAGAACATTACGACGCCAACCAGAACCAGCAGGAGGTTGATATTTTTAAACAGCGAGACCGCGCGATAGCGCTTGGCCAGCCATCCGGCGGCGATGCTGCCGATAATCGTGCCAACGACGCTGGTGGAAACAAATGCTGATTTCATGGCTGTTCCCGCCGCGGACTCCACGCCGCCTAACATCAGGTAGGTTGCATAATAGAGCGTGGCGGCGCTGCGCATAACCCCGGCCATACTCGAGAAAAAAGTGATTATCGCCACAATACGCCACTGGTCATTCGCCAGAAGCTGACGGAGATCTTCGCGTATGCTCCCCTGCTGTTCAACCGCTGGAGCCACGCGTTCTTTAGTAGAGAAGAAGCAGAAAGCCAGCATTACAATAGCGATCGCGCCCATGATTCCCATTGTCGCCTGAAAACCAAACTGCTTATTTTCTTTACCTAAAAAATCCACCAGAAACAGGGTTGCGACAGAAACCATCAGACTGGCCAGAGAAGAGATCGTAAAACGATATGACTGGGCTGATAGGCGATCCTTCTCATCGCGCGTGATGACTCCGCCCAGCGCGCAGTAGGGAATATTGATAAAGGTGTAACACAGCATGAGTAAGGTGTAAGTCAGGTAGGCGTAAACCAGTTTACCCGATGCGCCAAATTCCGGAGTAGTGAAGGTCATTACCGCCAGCACGGCATAAGGGACGGCAAACCAGATAAGCCACGGGCGAAAATGGCCCCAGCGGGTCTTCACACGGTCTGCAACGATGCCGGTTAGCGGATCGGTAATCGCATCCAGAACCCGCGTCACCAGGAACATCACTCCGACTGCGGCAGCGGAGAGTCCGTAAATATCCGTATAAAACCATGTCAGAAACATGGTTACCGAAGAGTAGACGATACCGCAGGCTGCATCTCCCATGCCGTATCCCAGCTTCTCCGCAAATGACAGTTTATTATCGTGATTCACAATATAATCCCTCTCAGATGAAGTGGTATTCACTCTAGAGGGAGGATAAAAACTATCCTATTGTCATTTTTCGCATCGGGTTTATGTTTTCTGTTAACTGAGAAAGTTGTCACACATCTACACGATTGGTCTTACAAGTTTTTGCTTCAACTATAAGAAAGGCTGGCGCAAGGCCAGCCTGAGGAGATGCGTGGAAAGGGGAGATTACTTCGCTTTGACGGTTTCTTCGCCCACCAGACCAATCTTCAGATAACCCGCCTGATGCAGGGTATCCATAACTTTCATCATCGTCTCGTAGTCCACGGTTTTATCCGCACGGAAGAAGACCGTGGTGTCTTTCTTACCTTCGGTCAGCGCATCCAGAGACGCAATCATGTTCTCGTCAGTAATGGGGTCATTGCCGAGGAACATGGTTTTGTCCGCCTTCACCGACAGATAGATCGGTTTTTCCGGACGCGGCTGCGGCTGGCTGGAGGACGCAGGCAGATTGACCTTCACGTCAACGGTCGCCAGCGGCGCCGCCACCATAAAGATGATCAGCAGCACCAGCATGACGTCGATAAACGGCGTCACGTTGATGTCGTGCATTTCGCCGTTATCATCGAGGTTTTCGTTAAAATGCATCGCCATAGAGCATCAACCTACGCGTAATTTCTGGGCGGTACGTACCGGCTTAACGCCGCTGGCGCTCAGGTCCAGATCGCGGCTTTGCAGCAGCAGAACCTGGGCGGCGACATCGCCAAGGGACGCTTTGTAGCTGGCAATCATTCGGGCGAAAATGTTATAGATGACGACCGCCGGAATCGCAGCGAACAGGCCGATTGCCGTGGCCAGCAGCGCTTCCGCGATGCCCGGAGCAACAACCGCCAGGTTAGTGGTCTGGGTCTGGGCAATCCCGATAAAGCTGTTCATGATGCCCCAGACGGTACCAAACAGGCCGACGAACGGGGAAATCGCGCCGATGGTCGCCAGATAACCGTTGCCGCGTCCCATGTAACGACCTACCGCCGCGACGCGACGCTCCAGTCGGAAACCGGTACGCTCTTTAATGCCTTCGTTATCTTCAGAACCCGCAGAAAGCTCAAGCTCATTTTGCGCTTCGTTGATCAGCTGCGAGGTCAAGCTTTTCGCATCGAAACCGTTAGCGATATCGCTGGCCTGGTCGAGAGAGCGTGCTTCAGCAACCAGCTGCTGTTCGCGCTTGAGGCGGCGCTTGCTGGCCAGGATTTCTGCGCCTTTGCCGAAAAAGATAGCCCATGTAACGACCGACGCCAGAATCAGGCCGATCATCACTACCTTAACGACAATATCGGCATGATGATACATACCCCAAACGGAGAGATCCGCCTGCATCAAATTATTACCCACACTGTATCTCCAGGACGTAAATCACAAAATCTGCGCACAATAATATCAAAACGACATCGAATTGATAGTGGTTCTCATTAGTATTTACACTGTGCAGCAAATCACGTTTATTTTCCTTGCGCTTACGCAGTAAAAAAGTTGCTGACCCCGCGGTTAGTAAAATTTTTACCTGTATCCGCCGTGACCCGGTACATCAACGGGCATTCATGATAGTTTAGACGTCCAGACGTATAAAAACAGGTTATCTGAACATGGTTGATAAACATCTTGATACTGCGCTGGTTCATGCCGGGCGCAGCAAAAAATATACTCAGGGCTCGGTCAACAGCGTGATTCAGCGCGCGTCATCGCTGGTTTTCGACACCGTCGAAGCGAAAAAGCACGCCACCCGCAACCGCGCCAAAGGCGAACTGTTCTACGGTCGTCGCGGGACGCTAACCCACTTCTCCCTGCAGGAAGCGATGTGCGAACTGGAAGGCGGCGCCGGCTGCGCCCTCTTCCCCTGCGGCGCAGCGGCGGTCGCAAATACTATCCTGGCGTTCGTCGAGCAGGGCGACCATATTCTGGTGACCAATACCGCCTACGAGCCGACCCAGGATTTCTGCACTAAAATCCTCGCCAAACTCGGCGTAACCACCGGCTGGTTCGACCCGCTTATCGGCGGCGATATTGCCCGTCTGGTACAGCCGAATACCCGAGTGGTATTCCTCGAATCGCCCGGCTCCATCACCATGGAAGTTCATGATGTCCCGGCGATCGTCGCGGCGGTGCGCAGCGTCGCTCCGCAAGCCATCATTATGATCGATAACACCTGGGCGGCGGGAGTACTGTTCAAAGCGCTGGAGTTTGGTATCGATATCTCTATTCAGGCCGGAACCAAGTACCTGATCGGCCATTCCGATGCGATGGTCGGCACTGCGGTGTCCAATGAGCGCTGTTGGGCGCAGCTGCGGGAAAATGCCTACCTGATGGGGCAAATGGTGGATGCCGATACCGCCTACATGACCAGCCGCGGCCTGCGCACCCTGGCCGTCCGCCTGCGTCAGCATCATGAGAGCAGCCTGCAGATTGCCGAATGGCTGGCACAGCATCCGCAGGTAGCGCGCGTGAATCATCCCGCCCTGCCCGGCAGCAAAGGCCATGAGTACTGGAAGCGGGACTTCACCGGTAGCAGCGGTCTGTTCTCTTTCGTGCTGAACAAACGCCTGAGCGATGCCGAGCTGTCCGCCTACCTCGACCACTTCAGCTTGTTCAGCATGGCCTACTCCTGGGGCGGCTTTGAATCGCTGATTTTAGCCAATCAGCCGGAACACATTGCCGCAATCCGTCCTGATGCTGAAGTTGACTTCAGCGGCACGCTAATTCGGGTACATATCGGGTTAGAAAATGTTACCGATCTGCTGGATGATTTAGCGGCGGGCTTCGCGCGTATCGTGTAAAGTGACAGTCAGTGGCAACAATAGCGGACGTTTTTAAGAAAAGCGGCCGCTTTAGTTGCGCCCGGGATCAAGGTGCTCGGGCCTCTTCAGGAGTACACTAAATAAAAAACACGGTACCACTTAGGAAAGTCCATGGTTGTCATTCAAGAAATCGTCGCCGCTCTGTGGCAGCATGATTTTGCCGCGTTGGCAAACCCCCACGTTGTGGGCGTTGTATATCTGGTCATGTTCGCAACCCTGTTTCTGGAAAACGGTCTGCTGCCCGCCTCGTTTTTACCGGGCGATAGCCTGCTGCTGCTCGCCGGCGCGCTCATCGCCAAAGGCGTGATGGACTTTGTACCGACTGTCGCTATCTTAACCGCTGCAGCCAGCCTCGGCTGCTGGCTCAGCTATATTCAGGGGCGCTGGCTGGGTAATACCGCCACGGTTAAGCGCTGGCTTGGGCATCTGCCGCATAAATACCATCAGCGGGCAACCTGCATGTTTGACAAGCACGGCCTGCTGGCGCTGCTGGCCGGACGCTTCCTGGCGTTTGTTCGCACCCTTCTGCCAACCATGGCGGGCATTTCCGGGCTGCCGAACCGCCGCTTCCAGTTTTTCAACTGGCTGAGCGCGCTGCTGTGGGTTGGGGTAGTTACCGGTCTGGGCTATGCGTTGAGTATGATTCCCTTCGTAAAACGTCATGAAGATCAGGTCATGACCTGCCTGATGATTCTGCCTATCGCGCTGCTGATAGCCGGGCTGCTCGGTACGGTTATCGTGGTGATTAAAAAGAAATACTGCAACGCCTGATAGGGTGCCAGGGCGGCGAGGATTTGCCGCCCTGAGATCGTTATTACATCCCCTGTATTGTCCTGATGCGTGCCGCATCTTCTCCCGGCGTCATGCCGAAATAACGCTTAAATTCGCGGCTGAACTGCGATGCGCTCTCATACCCTACCCGCATCGCCGCCGCGCTGGCTTTCATGCCGTCGTGGATCATCAGCATGCGCGCTTTATGCAGGCGATAAGTCTTCAGATACTGTAGCGGGGAGGTGCTGGTAACTGATTTAAAGTTATGGTGGAACGCCGAGACGCTCATATTGGCCTCAGCCGCCAGCTGATCGACGCTGAGGTTCTCAGTGTACTGGCTTTCAATGCGCTTCAGCACGCGGCTGATCAGGCTGAAGTGGGTTTGACGGCTGACCAGCGCCAGCAGCGCTCCCCCGCACGGCCCGGTCAGCACGTGATAGAGAATTTCGCGGATGATCTGTTTGCCAAGAATGCGCGCGTCAAGCGGGCGTTCCATCACATCCAGCAGCCGCTCCGCCGCGCACAGAATCTCTTCGGACAGCACCGCAGAGTTGATCCCGCTTGACGCCATGGACGGCTGAAACTGCTCATCCTCCCCGATATCTATCAGCAGTTCTTGCAGTTGAAGAATATCGACATTCAGCCTTATTCCCGCCAGCGGTACTTCCGGGGTGGCAAAAGTTTCGCACTCAAACGGCAGCGGAACCGTCAGCAGCAGATACTCATTGGTGTCATAGCGGAAGGTACGCTCATTGATATAGCCAATTTTATGCCCGGAAAAGAGAAAAACGATCCCCGGCTGGTACATGACCGGCGTACGCGTCCCCGGCTGAGTGCCGTACAGCAGGCGGATACCCGGCAGCAGACCATTAAGCATTTCTTCTTTATCTTTCAGCTGATTAACCTTATGCGTTAATAGCTGGCATATCTCAGCGCGGTTCATTTATCGTGCTTCTCCGAACGTTTTTATACCTTCGCATTGTGCGCACTTCCGGCGAATTTCTCCAGCTACAAAGAGAAATGGGCAAGACAACGGCAGGAATGTGCATTGAGGGGAACGGCCCGCGGGAACACAATGTCCGTCATCTGGCAGAGGTATTGTCTCTGTTGGCGGTTTTATCTATTTGAGGGCACCAGCCATGAATAATTTCGACCTACATACCCCAACCCGCATTCTGTTCGGTAAAGGCGCGATTGAAAATCTGCGCGATCAAATCCCGGCAGATGCACGTGTGCTTGTCACCTACGGCGGCGGTAGCGTGAAGAAAACCGGCGTGCTTGATCAGGTTCTCAGCGCGCTGAACGGCATTGACGTTCGGGAATTTGGCGGCATCGAGCCAAACCCGTCCTACGAAACGCTGATGAACGCGGTGAAAATCGCGCGTGATGAAAAGATCACTTTCCTGTTGGCGGTGGGCGGCGGCTCCGTTCTCGACGGCACTAAATTCATCGCCGCGGCGGCCCACTACGATGCCAGTATCGATCCGTGGGAAATTCTCGAAACTTACGGCAGCAAAGTGGCCAGCGCTATCCCGATGGGCTCCGTGCTGACGCTGCCTGCGACCGGTTCCGAATCTAATAAAGGCGCGGTGATCTCGCGTAAAACCACCGGCGACAAACGCGCGTTTATGTCCACCCACGTCCAGCCGGTGTTCGCTATTCTGGATCCGGTTTACACCTACACCCTGCCGCCGCGCCAGGTGGCTAACGGCGTCGTTGACGCATTCGTCCATACCGTTGAGCAGTACGTTACCTATCCGGTCGACGGTAAAATCCAGGACCGTTTCGCCGAAGGCATTCTCCTGACCCTGGTGGAAGACGGTCCGAAGGCGCTGAAAGAGCCGGAAAACTACGACGTTCGCGCCAATATTATGTGGGCCGCCACCCAGGCGCTGAACGGCCTGATCGGCGCAGGCGTACCGCAGGACTGGGCGACCCACATGCTGGGCCACGAACTGACCGCCATGCACGGGCTCGATCACGCGCAGACGCTGGCCATCGTTCTGCCGGCGCTGTGGAATGAAAAACGCGAGGCTAAACGCGCTAAACTGCTGCAGTACGCCGCTCGCGTCTGGAACATCACCGAAGGTTCTGAAGAAGAGCGTATTGATGCCGCCATCGCCGCAACGCGTGATTTCTTCGAACGCATGGGCGTCCCGACTCGCCTTTCCGCCTACGGTCTGGATGGTAGCTCCATCCCGGCGCTGCTGGCGAAACTGGAAGAGCACGGTATGACCCAACTGGGTGAAAATCAGGATATTACTCTGGACGTCAGCCGCCGTATTTACGAGGCTGCACGCTAATCAACGACCTCTCCGACGCGTAAACTCGCGCAAAGGAGAGGAGTTTAACTACCGTTTTTAGCTATTTCGTCCAGACTTAATGCTACCCCTCAGCGGATTCTGTCCCGCTGAGTTCATTAACAGGAGGAAGGCATGACACATCCAACCGTTATAAAACTACACGACGGCAACCTGATGCCGCAGCTGGGGCTCGGCGTGTGGAAAGCAGGCAACGAGGAAGTCGTCTCCGCCATTCATAAGGCGCTGGAAGTCGGTTATCGCTCATTTGACACCGCCGCCGTATACCAGAATGAAACCGGCGTCGGCAATGCACTGAGCAGCGCAGGCGTCGCCCGCGATGAGCTGTTCGTCACCACGAAGCTGTGGAATGACGATCAAAAGCAGCCCCGTGAAGCGCTGCAGGAAAGCCTTAAAAAACTCAAACTCGACTACGTCGACTTATACCTCATTCACTGGCCGGTGCCGGCTACGAACCATTACGTTGATGCCTGGAAAAGCCTAATTGAGCTACAGCAGCAAGGGCTGGCAAAAAGCATCGGCGTCTGTAATTTCCAGGTCCACCATCTGCAAAAAATCATTGATGAAACCGGCGTCGCCCCGGTGATAAACCAGATTGAACTGCATCCTCTGCTGCAGCAGCGTCAGCTTCATGCCTGGAATGCGACGCATAAAATTCAGACCGAGTCCTGGAGCCCGCTGGCACAGGGCGGTGAAGGGGTATTCGATCAGAAAATTATTCACCAACTGGCGGACAAATACGGCAAAACGCCGGCGCAAATCGTCATCCGCTGGCACCTCGATAGCGGCCTGGTGGTGATCCCGAAATCCGTAACGCCGTCGCGCATCGCCGAGAATTTTAACGTCTGGGACTTCCGTCTTGATAAAGATGAATTGAGTGAAATCACTAAGCTGGACAAAAACAAACGCCTCGGGCCTGACCCGGATCAGTTCGGCGGCTAATCCTTCCTGCTCCGTCGGATCCCGGCGGAGCATCGCTTTTCAGTCCGGCTAAAACCACGTACATTTATGGCTTATTGCAATCAAATGGATGCGTGCTGATGAGCTGTATTTTCTGTCAAATTGTTGAGGGGAAAGCCCCCTGCCACAAGGTGTGGGAAGATGAGCACCACCTCGCCTTTCTCTCCATTTATCCAAATACCGACGGTTTTACGGTCGTGATCCCGAAGAAGCACTATCCCAGCTATGCGTTTGATATGCCGCCGCAGGCGCTGGCCGACCTGGTGCTGGCGACGCAGAAGGTGGCAAAGCTTCTGGATAAATCCTTCGATGACGTGGGACGTACGGGGATGTTTTTTGAAGGCTATGGCGTTGACCATGTCCACAGCAAACTCAGTCCGATGCACGGCACCGGGGATATGTCCCAATGGCGGCCGATCGAGTCGCGTCAGACCAAGTTTTTTGCGCAATATGAAGGCTATCTCTCCTCCCACGATCACGAGCGGGCGGATGATGAAAAGCTGGCAGCGCTGGCGGCCAGAATCAGAGAAGCATAGCCATAGAATTTGCTTTGCCGTTTGGCAAGCGGCTGATCAGGCCCGGTCAGCGAGGCACCACCGGGCAATACAGCAGGCTTAACGACCGGCAACCTTGCCGCGTTTCACGGGCTTCTTCGCCGTCGCCCCGCCGTTCGAACGCTGGTGCACAATCGGCGTATGCTTCGTCAGCGCCGGTCGGGTATGGCGGTTCTGGCGACGCGCCTCGCGCATTTCTTCCAGCGTCGGCGCCGGTACCAGGCAATCGCGACGGCTGCCGATCAGGTGCTTTTTACCCATCGTTTCCAGCGCCTGACGGATCAGCGGCCAGTTGGCCGGATCGTGATAGCGCAGCAGCGCCTTGTGCAGGCGGCGCTGTTTGTCGCCCTTCGGCACCACCACATCCTCACTCTTATAGCCAATCTTACCCAGCGGGTTCTTGCCGGTGTAATACATGGTGGTGGAGTTCGCCAGCGGCGACGGATAGAAGTTCTGCACCTGATCCAGGCGGAAACGATGCTGCTTCAGCCACAGCGCGAGATTCACCATATCTTCATCTCGCGTCCCCGGGTGGGCGGAAATAAAGTATGGAATCAGATACTGCTCTTTACCCGCCTGCTTCGAATAAGTATCGAACAACTGCTTAAAGCGATCGTAGCTGCCCATACCCGGTTTCATCATCTTCGACAGTGGCCCCTCTTCGGTATGTTCAGGAGCAATCTTCAGATAACCGCCGACGTGGTGGGTGGCCAGCTCTTTGATGTAGCGCGGATCTTCAACCGCAATGTCGTAACGAACGCCGGATGCGATGAGGATCTTTTTGATGCCTTTAAGATCGCGGGCGCGACGGTAAAGGTTAATCGTCGGCTCATGGTTGGTGTCCATATGCGGGCAGATATCCGGATAAACGCATGACAGGCGGCGGCAGGTCTGCTCGGCGCGCGGCGACTTGCAGCGCAGCATATACATGTTGGCCGTCGGGCCGCCAAGATCGGAAATAATACCGGTAAAGCCGGGCACCGTATCGCGAATCGCTTCGATTTCATTGATGATCGAATCTTCGGAACGGCTCTGAATGATCCGACCTTCATGCTCGGTAATCGAGCAGAACGAACAGCCGCCAAAACAGCCGCGCATGATGTTAATGGAGAAGCGAATCATCTCATAGGCCGGAATGCGGGCATCGCCGTAAGAAGGATGCGGAACGCGCTTATAGGGCAGCGCAAACACGCTATCCATCTCTTCGGTTGAGAGCGGAATGGCGGGCGGGTTAATCCAGATATAGCGCTCGCCGTGCTTCTGCATCAGCGCCCGGGCGCAGCCGGGGTTAGTTTCATGGTGCAAAATGCGCGAGGCATGCGCGTAGAGAACTTTATCGCCTTTTACTTTCTCAAACGAGGGCAGCAGAACGTAGGTCTTCTCCCACGGTTTCGGACGCGGCGGCTGGACGGTAACGCGCTTCGCTTCCTGTTTTGGCGGCGCGACGGTTTTGTTATCCGCGCACGGTAGATCTTCACCGTACGGATGCGGGATCGGGTCGATTTTCCCCGGCGTGTCCAGACGCGTGGAGTCCACCCCGCTCCAGCCAGGCAGCGCTTCCTTCACCATGATGGCGGTGTTGCGTACATCGCGAATTTGCCCGATAGGCTCGCCGGCGGCCAGACGGTGCGCCACTTCCACCAGCGGACGCTCGCCGTTGCCGAACATCAGCATATCGGCCTTAGAGTCCACCAGCACCGAACGGCGCACGGTATCGGACCAGTAGTCATAGTGCGCGGTACGGCGCAGGCTGGCTTCGATGCCCCCGAGGATCACCGGGACATCTTTCCACGCCTCTTTGCAGCGCTGAGTGTAGACCAGCGTAGCGCGATCCGGGCGTTTACCGGCCACGTTACCCGCCGTGTAGGCATCGTCATGGCGCAGCTTACGGTCGGCAGTGTAGCGGTTGATCATCGAGTCCATGTTACCGGCGGTCACGCCGAAGAACAGGTTCGGTTTACCCAGACGCATAAAGTCATCTTTGTTGTTCCAGTCCGGCTGGGAAATAATCCCCACGCGGAATCCCTGGGATTCCAGCATGCGTCCGCAAATCGCCATCCCGAAGCTCGGGTGATCGACATAAGCATCGCCGGTCACCAGGATGATGTCGCAGCTATCCCAGCCAAGTTGATCCATCTCTTCTCGCGACATTGGCAGAAAAGGCGCGGGGCCAAAACAGGCGGCCCAATACTGCGGCCAGGAGAAAAGGTCACGATCCGGTTGGATCAGGGATATTGCGCTCATATTGCTTCCGGGGAAAATGATAAAAAAATAATCAAAAAGGGCGGCGATTATAAGCCGGAACGATGGGAGAAATGAAGGAGGTTTTTCCAATCCCGGCCAGCAGCAGGCCGGGACAAAATAAATTACGGCGCCGGATTCACCAGAATCTGGCCAATGGAGCCGCGGTCGGCAAGCTCCAGCGTCTGGCTTAAGTACTGGAACGGAAAGTGCGGCCAGGAGGGCTGGTTGTAATAGACCAACAGCTCAACCTGCCCGTCGATCCAGACGGTATCCTTCCAGCCGCGGTCTTCCGGGAACGGCGCAGAACCGTTCACGTTACGCACCTGGAACATGACGCCTTCAATATGGAACGACTGCGGCCGGTCGGCGCGCACCGTCCAGCGCTCCCAGGTTCCCTGCTGCGCCGTAATATCAATACGCTGCGGATCCCACAGCTGGCCGTTGATTCCCGGATCGTCGCCAAGCGTAATATCGCGGCTGCGGATCGGCGCGCCGGCCAGCATTTCCGTAGGCAGCAAGCGCACAGGCAGGCTATCGGTCACCAGCGGCAGCAGGCCCGTCGGGCGCAAAGTCAGAATCAGCGTTGAAATCAGGATGCTCGACGGTTCGAAGAAACCGCGAATACGATCGACGATACTCGCCGCTTCCCCGCAGGTTATCGACACCTCATCGCCGTTGGTCATGTCGACCAGGATTTCGCGCCGTTCGCCCGGAGCCAACGACAGCTGCTTTAGCGAAACCGGCGCCGGAAGCAGCCCCTGGTCACCGGAGATGACGTGCAGCAACCGACCATCGCTCATCTGCAGCTGGTAGCGCCGGGAGTTAGACGCATTCAGCAGACGCAGGCGCACCCAGCCGCGCGACACTTCAACAAAAGGCCCCTGCACGCCGTTCACCAGCAGCGTATCGCCAACGAAGCCGCCGCTGCCGGGTTCGCTATATTCAGGCGTACCGAAGTTATCCAGGCGCTTGTCCTGAATAATCACCGGGAAATCATCCACACCGTAGTGGTTAGGGATCGGCAAATTCTTGCTAACCTCATCTTCTACCAGCCACATCCCGGCAAGACCGTTATAAACCTGTTTCGCCATATGGTTTGGCGTGTTGGCCTGATACCACAGCGTCGCCGCGCTTTGGCGGATCGGCAGCACCGGAGCCCAGTCGGCGTTGGCGGACATCATACGCGCCGCGCCGCCAATCAGCGGACCGGGAACCTGCAGACCGCGTATCGTCATCGCGACGTTTTCCGTCAGGCGGTTGCTGTAGATCAGCTTCACATCATCGCCGTTCCAGACGCGGATGGTTGGCCCCATGTAGCGGCCGTTAATCCCCCACACCGATGCGCGGGTGCCCGGCGTAAACGACCAGTGCGCACGCTGTAGCGTCAAAAATAGCGGCTGCCCGCGGCGGGACTCAAGCAAAGGAGGAATCGGCAGCGCGGGCTGCTGACCAGCAGCCTGTGCCTTCAGCGGCGCGGCGCCTGCGCACAGCGCTACGCCTGTAGCCTTAATGAACTGACGCCGACTGAGTGACATATTAACTCCATGAGACACTGACTAATGAATAAGGGAATTCGTTTCCCGCCAGCAATACGCGCGCCGTTTGCGGCGTTTCCGGTGTTATTTCTTGCCGGCCGCTTCGCGTTCGGCAACTTCTTTATCCAGCTCGGCAATTTTCGCGGACATCAGCTCGCGACAGTGCATCGCCAGCGCGCGGACGCCCTCTTTCCCGTACTGGCTGGTGTCGACCGGCGGCAGCATTTCGACAATCACCAGACCGTTATTCAGGCGATTGAGCTTAATTTTATTCGAAGTATTAGACACGCATACCGGAATAATGGGTACGCCCGCCGCAATAGCCGCATGAAAGGCACCGGTTTTAAAGGGCAGCAAACCGCGACCACGGCTGCGAGTCCCTTCCGGAAACATCCAAAAAGAGATTTTACGCTTTTTAAATGCGTTCACGACTTCTGCAATGGTGCCGTGCGCTTTTGTCCGGTTATTGCGGTCAATCAGTAGATTCCCCGTCAACCAATAGAGCTGGCCGAAAAAAGGGATCCACGCCAGGCTTTTTTTACCTACCGTAACGGTCGGCGGCTGTACGATATTCGATGCCGTCACCATATCATAGTTATTCTGGTGGTTAGCGATATAGATAGCGTTACCGTAGCTTTCGGCATCGGCAGGCTTGCGGAGTTCAACCTTCAGACCGAAGACCGGCGACAGCTTGCCAAAAAGGTGACCGAAGGTGGCGACGTGCTTAGGATTACGCGGACTGAACAGACAATAGATACAGCCGAAGATGCACACCAGAATACAGTAAATGACAACGATAATTAGTCGAAAAATAAATAGCATAGCTACCTCTAAAACCCAAACCGCTTAGAATTATACTCGCTGTTTAGCAAATGATTGACGCCATAGCGCAATTCAGGCCGGGCACAGGTTCCCTGGGAGCACATTGTTAATCGCAATGCCTGAATAAACAACGTTTTTGCGGTAAATATTCACCTCCCCCGCCTCACCGCGAGGGAGGTGCATCTTACTCTTCGCTACCGCCCGCAGAGGCGCGACGCGGAGAATCAATCTCTATCCGATCGATTTTCTGCAATCCGCGCATCAGAGAGCCGCGGCGGCCGCGCTCGCCGGTCACTTTTTGCAGCTCTTCCGGACGGAGTTTAATTTTCCGCTTACCGACATGAATCGTCAGCGTACTTTGCGGCGGCAGGACAAACAGATGCGCCAGGCCATCCTGGCCCGCAGCCGCTTCCGCCGACGGAATATTAATAATCTTGTTGCCCTTACCTTTCGACAGCTGCGGCAAGTCACTGACCGGGAACATCAGCATGCGGCCGGCAGCGGTAATGGCCAGCAGCATGTCCGATTCGTCTTCTATTACCAGCGGCGGCATCACGTGCGCGTTATCCGGAAGGCTAATCAGCGTCTTACCGGCGCGGTTGCGCGCCACCAGATCGTTGAAAGTACAGATAAATCCGTAGCCTGCGTCGGAAGCCAGCAGCAGTTTTTGATCATCGGCTTCCATCAGCATATGTTCAACCGTCGCCCCCGGAGGCAGCGTCAGCTTACCGGTAAGCGGCTCGCCCTGACCGCGCGCGGACGGCAGGGTAATCGGGTCAATCGCGTAGCTGCGCCCGGTAGTGTCAATAAAGACCACTGGCTGATTGCTCTTCCCTTTCACGGCCGATTTAAAACTGTCGCCCGCTTTATAGTTCAGCCCCGGCGCGTCAATATCGTGACCTTTGGCACTGCGTACCCAGCCGCTCTGCGACAGAACGATAGTCACCGGCTCAGACGGCAGCATATCGTGCTCGCTCATCGCCTTGGCTTCTTCGCGCTCGCGCAGCGGCGAACGGCGATCGTCGCCAAAGGCGTCGGCGTCGGCCTGCAGCTCTTTCTTCAGCAGGTTATTCATCTTGCGTTCAGAGGCCAGGATGGCCTGCAGGTTGTCGCGCTCTTTTTCCAGCTCGTTCTGCTCGCCGCGAATCTTCATCTCTTCCAGTTTGGCGAGATGGCGCAGTTTTAACTCCAGAATCGCTTCCGCCTGGGTCTCGCTGAGGCCGAAGCGCGACATCAGCGCCGGTTTCGGCTCATCTTCGTGACGAATGATCTCGATAACTTCATCGATATTCAGAAACGCCACCAGCAAACCTTCAAGAATATGCAGGCGCTTGAGGACCTTTTCCAGACGGTAGCTGAGACGACGGCGCACGGTATCGCGACGGAAGGTCAGCCATTCCGAGAGGATTTCCAGCAGGTTTTTAACCGCTGGACGGTTATCGAGCCCGATCATATTCAGGTTGATACGATAGCTCTTTTCCAGATCGGTCGTCGCGAACAGGTGGTTCATCACCTGCTCCATATCGACGCGGTTAGAGCGCGGGACGATCACCAGGCGAGTCGGGTTTTCGTGATCCGACTCGTCGCGCAGATCATCCACCATCGGCAGCTTTTTGTTGCGCATCTGGGCGGCGATCTGCTCGAGCACGCGGGCGCCGGAAACCTGATGCGGCAGCGCGCTAATCACCACCGCGCCGTCTTCTTTGGCCCATACCGCGCGCATCCGCACCGAACCGCGGCCATTCTGGTAGATTTTGCGGATTTCGGCACGGGGGGTAATGATTTCCGCTTCGGTAGGATAATCCGGCCCCTGCACGATATCCAGCAGGTCATCCAGCGAAGTTTGCGGCTTTTCAATCAGGGTAATGGCCGCCCGGGCCACTTCACGCAGGTTGTGCGGCGGAATGTCCGTCGCCATCCCAACGGCAATGCCGGTAGTACCGTTTAGCAGAATATTGGGCAGGCGCGCAGGCAGCATCTTCGGCTCCTGCAAAGTGCCGTCGAAGTTTGGTACCCAGTCAACGGTGCCTTGCCCCAGTTCGCTCAGCAGCAGTTCAGCATACTTCGACAAACGGGATTCGGTATAACGCATTGCGGCGAAGGATTTAGGATCGTCCGGCGCCCCCCAGTTTCCCTGACCGTCAACCAGCGGATAGCGGTAGGAGAAGGGCTGAGCCATCAGCACCATGGCTTCATAGCACGCGCTGTCGCCGTGGGGATGGTATTTACCCAGCACGTCACCGACGGTGCGGGCGGACTTTTTGAACTTCGCGCTGGCGTTCAGACCCAGTTCAGACATCGCATAGACGATGCGACGCTGGACCGGCTTCAGGCCATCGCCAATAAACGGCAGCGCCCTGTCCATGATGACGTACATGGAGTAGTTAAGGTAGGCGTTTTCCGTAAATTCATGCAGCGCAAGGCGCTCTGCCATATCGCTCATTAATCGTGAATCCTCAATCTGCGTACCGGCCGTTCGGACGGCAAAACTACCGGCGATAATACCCTATCTGACGCCCTGAGTCACAGGGCGTTAGGCCGGTTGAGGAATTCCGTGAGCATCCTTCAGTTATGGCTGAAGGCGATTCGCAAATTAGGGGGTGATTTTACGAATCTGCTTTACATCGATCTCCACTGAGTTCCAGTCTTTATCGACTTCGCCCTGGATCTCTACCGTATCCTGCGGTGTAACGGTCACGCCGTTCCAGCGCTTGTGATCGATATCGACGTTGACGGTGCCGGAGCTGTCCTGGAATTTATACAGATCATCGGAAATACGCTCCACGATTTTACCGCGCAGGGTCACCCAGGTATCGTCACGCAGGCTTTTCGCATTCGCAACCGTCGTTACGCTCCCGTTCGGGCCAATAAACCCGCCATTTTGCGAGGTTGTCTGGCTGGTTTGCGTGGAGCCAGGGCCGGAAAATCCGCCCTGTTCAGCAGCCAGTACCGGCATGGAAACTAAAGCGATGATGGCGGTCATTGCGGCGATTTTCTTCATGATGTGTTCTCCCTTTGTGTTTATATCGTCACTATTACACCGGGCAAAACTTAACAACTTCTTAAGCGGAAAAAATAAATTTTATTCCTGTACAGGGCGCGCCGCAACGCGCTTTACTGCTGGAATAGCCGAGGGATACAGGAGCAGGAGAATGCGTATTTTATTGGTGGAAGACGATAAACTGATCGGTGACGGCCTCAAGGCAGGGCTGACAAAAATGGGATTCAGCGTCGACTGGTTTACCCGCGGTGAGGAAGGAAAAGCCGCATTGTACAACGCCCCCTATGACGCCATTATTCTGGACCTGACCCTTCCCGGCATTGATGGGCTGGATATCCTGCGCGAATGGCGCGACAAAGGCCGCCATGAACCGGTACTGATCCTTACCGCCCGCGACGCGCTCAGCCAGCGGGTTGAAGGGCTTCGGCTCGGCGCCGATGACTATCTATGCAAACCCTTTGCGCTGATTGAAGTCGCCGCCCGTCTGGAAGCGCTGATGCGCCGCGCCCACGGCCAGAGCAGCAGCGAGCTGCGGCACGGCAGCGTGGTTCTCGACCCGGGCCGGCTCACGGCCACCCTGAACGGCGAAAGCCTGGCGCTCAAGCCAAAGGAGTTTGCTCTGCTGGAGCTGATGATGCGTAACGCCGGACGCGTGCTGCCGCGTAAGCTGATCGAAGAAAAACTCTACAGCTGGGATGACGACGTTTCCAGCAATGCGATAGAGGTGCACGTCCACCATCTACGCCGTAAACTCGGCAGCGGTTTCATTCGCACCGTTCACGGTATCGGCTACACCCTGGGGGACGCATGAAACGACTGGGCAAACTGAGCCTGCGCGTTCGCCTGACGCTCCTTTTCCTGCTGCTGACCAGCGCCGCATGGGGCATCGCCAGCTTTGTGGCCTGGCAACAAACGACCGATAAGCTGGATAAGCTCTTCGATACCCAGCAGCTGCTATTCGCCCGCCGCCTTAGCGCAATGAATTTTGACGAGCTTCACACTCTCTCTTCGCAGGTGCGAGAGAAGAAGAAGGTCAAGCACGGTCATCTCGACGACGACGCGCTGGCTTTCGCTATCTTTACCACCGATGGCAAGATGGTGCTTAACGATGGCGAGAATGGCCAGGATATCCCGTGGGGCCGCAATCGGGAGGGATTCAGCGACGGCTATCTGCGCGGCGATGACGACGAGTGGCGTTTTCTGTGGCTCACCACCCGCGACGGCCGCCATCGTATCGTTGTCGGCCAGGAGTGGGATTACCGTCGCGAGATGGCGCTGGATATCGTCACCAGCCAGCTCACGCCCTGGCTGATTGCGCTGCCGCTTATGTTTTTGCTACTCATCGTGCTGTTAAGCCGGGAACTGGCGCCGCTGAAAAAGCTGGCCAACACGCTGCGCGCCCGGGCGCCGGATTCCGCCGAAACGCTGAATAATAAAAACGTGCCCAATGAAGTTCGCCCGCTGGTCGACGCGCTAAATCAGCTGTTTATCCGCACGCATGATGCCATGATCCGCGAGCGTCGCTTCACATCCGATGCGGCCCACGAACTGCGCAGTCCACTGGCGGCGCTGAAGGTGCAAACTGAAGTAGCCCAGCTTTCGAAGGACGATCCGCAGGGGCTGGATAAAGCGCTGGCGCAGCTTCACCAGGGTATCGATCGCGCAACCCGCCTGGTCGATCAGCTTCTGACTTTGTCGCGCCTGGATTCGCTGGCGCAGCTGGACGATATCCAGCGCGTCGCCCTGGACGACCTGCTGCAGTCGGCGGTGATGGAGATGTACCACCCCGCTCAGCAGGCCGGCGTTGAGCTGCGTCTGCATCTGAATGCGGATAACGTCGCACGCACCGGCCAGCCGCTGCTGTTAAGCCTGCTGGTGCGCAATCTTTTAGATAACGCCGTACGCTATAGCGCCGCCGGAAGCCAGGTCGATATCACGCTTGAAGCTGGTGAATTTCGCGTGCGCGATAACGGCCCGGGCATTAGCGCCGAAGCCCTGGCGCGTATCGGCGAGCGCTTTTATCGCCCGCCGGGACAGGAACAACCCGGCAGCGGTCTTGGGCTATCCATCGTCAAACGTATCGCCGCGCTGCACGGAATGACAGCCAGTTTCGGCAACGCCCGGGACGGCGGATTCGAAGCGCGCATTCGCTGGTAGCGCTATTATTGCTAAAAAAGCAAAAGACTTTGCACATTTTGCTCATTTTACCGCTCTGCCCGACGGGGTAACATGACTCACAAAATTGAAAGGTTGAGGATAAAAAATGAGCAACATTCTGATTATCAACGGTGCGAAAAAATTCGCCCACTCTAACGGCCAACTGAACGACACCCTGACCGAGGTCGCGGATGGTTATCTGCGCGACGCCGGGCATGATGTCAAGGTCGTCCGCGCCGAGAGCGAATACGATGTAAAAGAAGAGGTGCAGAATTTTCTCTGGGCTGACGTGGTTATCTGGCAGATGCCGGGCTGGTGGATGGGCGCGCCCTGGACGGTGAAAAAGTACATCGACGACGTCTTTACCGAAGGTCACGGAGCGCTGTACGCCAGCGATGGCCGCACCCGCTCCGATGCCAGTAAGAAATATGGTTCCGGCGGCCTGATTCAGGGCAAAAAATATATGCTGTCCCTGACCTGGAATGCGCCGATGGAAGCCTTCACCGAGAAAGATCAGTTTTTCCACGGCGTCGGCGTCGACGGCGTTTACCTGCCGTTCCATAAGGCTAACCAGTTCCTTGGGATGAGCGCCCTGCCGACCTTCATCGCCAACGATGTGATCAAAATGCCCGATGTTCCGCGTTATACGGCAGAATATCGCAAGCATCTGGCGGAAATTTTTGGTTAACTGTACTGAGTTATGAAAAGACGACAAGCGCGGCTACTCTGGCGGCGGCTTGAAGTATGATGAGAATACACAGAAGGAGTTGAGTTAACCATGTTGACAGTGATTGCTGAAATTCGCACTCGTCCGGGGCAACACCATCGTCAGGCGGTGCTGGATCAGTTCGCAAAAATTACCCCGACCGTTCTCCAGGAAGAGGGCTGTCACGGCTATGCGCCGCTGGTGGATCACGCCGCTGGCGTCAGTTTTCAGACCACCTCGCCGGACTCCATTGTCATGGTCGAGCAGTGGGAAAGCGTCGCCCATCTTGAAGCGCACCTGCAGACTCCGCACATGAAAGCCTACGGTGAAGCCGTTAAAGGCGACGTGCTGGAGATGAATATCCGTATTCTGGAATCCGGTATTTAAGCGCACAAAATAAATCGGCCAGTTCCCTGGCCGATTTTTTTATTACCCGTCCAGCTCAGCCAAATCGCCCTTCTCTTGTAGCCAGTTACGCCGATCTTCAGAACGCTTCTTCGCTAACAGCATGTCCATCATGGCAGTCGTCTGCTGTTCGTCCTCATCGTTGATAATCAGCTGCACCAGACGGCGGGTATTCGGATCCAGCGTCGTCTCACGCAGCTGCATCGGGTTCATCTCGCCCAGCCCTTTAAAGCGCTGTACGTTTGGCTTACCCTTCTTCCGCTTAAGCTGTTCCAGCACGCCGGTTTTCTCTTCTTCCGTCAGCGCGTAATACACCTCTTTACCGAGGTCGATACGGTATAGCGGCGGCAGCGCCACGTAAACATGGCCGTGTTTAACCAGATTACGGAAGTGTCTGACGAACAGCGCGCACAGCAGGGTTGCGATATGCAGACCGTCGGAGTCGGCATCCGCCAGAATACAAATCTTGCCGTAGCGCAGCTGGCTCAGGTCGTCGCTATCCGGGTCGATACCGATGGCGACAGAAATGTCATGCACTTCCTGTGAAGCCAGTACTTCATCGGAAGAGACTTCCCAGGTGTTAAGGATTTTACCTTTCAGCGGCATGATCGCCTGATATTCGCGATCGCGCGCCTGCTTGGCAGAACCGCCCGCCGAATCCCCTTCCACAAGGAACAGTTCGGTTCGGTTCAAATCCTGGGCGGTGCAGTCCGCCAGCTTGCCGGGCAGCGCCGGACCGCTGGTTAGCTTTTTGCGCACCACTTTTTTCGCCGCGCGCAGGCGACGCTGGGCGCTGGAGATCGCCATTTCCGCCAGCAGCTCTGCCGACTGGACGTTCTGGTTTAGCCACAGGCTGAAGGCATCTTTGACGACTCCGGAAACAAACGCGGCGCACTGGCGTGAAGAGAGGCGCTCTTTGGTTTGCCCGGCAAACTGCGGATCCTGCATCTTCACGGAGAGTACGTAGGCGCAGCGCTCCCAGATATCTTCCGCCGACAGCTTCACGCCGCGCGGCAGGATGTTCCGGTATTCGCAGAACTCGCGCATGGCGTCCAGTAAGCCCTGGCGCAGGCCGTTAACGTGGGTTCCGCCCTGCATGGTAGGAATCAGGTTGACGTAGCTTTCGGTCAACAGCTCGCCGCCTTCCGGCAGCCACAGCAGCGCCCAGTCGACCGCTTCGGTATCGCCAGAGAAGGTGCCGACGAACGGTTTTTCCGGCAGCAGAGGCAGGCCGTTAACCGCTTCGCTAAGATAGTCGGTCAGGCCATCGGCGTAGCACCAGCGCTGCTCGCTGTCGTTGACCAAATCGCGGAAAACAATCTCTACGCCCGGGCAAAGAACGGCCTTGGCTTTTAACAAATGCGAAAGGCGCGAGACGGAAAAACGTGGGCTATCAAAAAAGCTTTCATCCGGCCAGAAATGGACGCTGGTCCCGGTATTGCGCTTACCGCAGGTGCCGGTCACGTGGAGATCTTCCACTTTGTCGCCGTTTTCAAAGGCGATGCTATAGACCTGACCGTCGCGGCGCACGTTCACTTCAACGCGTTTCGATAAGGCGTTGACCACTGAAATCCCGACGCCGTGCAGGCCGCCGGAGAACTGGTAGTTCTTATTGGAGAACTTCCCTCCCGCGTGCAGGCGGCAAAGAATCAGTTCAACTGCCGGCACCCCCTCTTCAGGGTGGATATCTACCGGCATTCCGCGTCCATCGTCGATAACTTCCAGCGACTGATCGGCATGGAGAATGACCTCCACGCGTTTCGCGTGACCGGCCAGAGCCTCATCCACGCTGTTATCAATAACTTCCTGACCAAGATGGTTTGGTCGTGTGGTATCCGTGTACATTCCCGGACGGCGGCGAACCGGCTCTAGCCCGGTGAGTACCTCAATGGCATCAGCGTTATATGAAGATTGCGTCATGGTGTGTATTCGTAGGTCGTTCCGAACCGCTTAGCGCAGGCCCAGAAAATCGATAATCTGAGTGAAATGATCTTCAAAGCCAACAAATGCGTGATTACCGCCCTCCTCTACCGTTTGTCGGCAGGAGGCGAAATAATCAACGGCCTGGCGGTAATCAAGCACTTCATCGCCCGTTTGCTGTAATAACCAGATTAAATCCGGCGCTTCCAGCGGGTCAATTTGCATGACTTTGAGATCGTAAATATGGCGTGACTCTAGCACATATTGCTGCCCCGTGTATGGATTCTCATTGGGGCCCAGGAAATTGTTCAGCAGCTCGAACGGGCGCACCGCAGGGTTCACTACCACCGCGGGCAGCATAAAACACTGCGATAGCCAGGTCGCATAATATCCCCCCAGCGAGGAGCCGACAACGCCCAGCGGTTCGCCGCCGTGTTCCAGCACGAGGGCCTCCAGATATTCCGCCGCTTGCGCAGGATAAACCGGGAGCTCAGGTATCACCATAGAGATGTGGGGATAAGTCCGCGCCAGCCACTCTTTCAGCGCAGTCGCTTTTGCCGACCGCGGTGAGCTGTTAAAACCATGCAGGTAGAGAAGCGTAGACATCAGTATCCTTCTGAAGCGATATCCGGGTGAAATTTCACGCCTTCAAGGCGGCAAACTTCAGTGGTCAAGGTGCCGTCAGGATGCAGTTCCAGCCAGCGCCAGCCTGGGGAGACGGTATCGAGCGTGAAGTTAGCGCAGTGCGGCTTAAACTGCACGCAGGTGGATGGCGTGGCCATCATTCGCCGCCCGTTCCAGTCAAGGTCCAGCTCCTGGTGAATATGACCGCACAGCAGATGCTTAACGCGAGGAAAAGCAGCCAGCGCGCAATCAAGCGCCCCGGCATTGCGCAGGCTATGCTGATCCAGCCAGCTACAGCCTGACGGCAGAGGATGATGGTGTAACAGCAGCAGCGTGTAACGCTCAGGAACCTCCGTCAGCTTCTGCTCAAGCCACTCCAGCTGGAAATCGCTCAGCTCGCCGTGCGGCACACCGAACACCTGGCTGTCCATCAGCAATATCTGCCAGTGGTCGCCCAGCAATACGCGTTTAGCGGGGGAGATGCCTGATTCCTGCAGCGTGCTGTACATCGCCGGTTGAAAATCATGATTGCCCGGTAGCCAGACGCAGGGTGCAGCAAAACTCGCGATGCCTTCAGCAAAATGCTGATAGGCCGCGGCGGAGTGATCTTGCGCCAGATCGCCTGTGGCAACAATCAGGTCGCATTCTCGCTGAGAGGCGTGGATAGCATCCAGTACAGCCTGATAGCTTTCCCAGGTATTGATACCTAACAGCGTTTCGTGTTTTTCAGCAAACAGGTGAGTATCAGTAATTTGTAATATCCTGACTCTGGCCTCACCAGCCAAAGGTAGGTTTAACAGGCTTTCCAAATGGTGTCCTTAGGTTTCACGACGCTAACAAACCGGAATCGCCATCGCTCCATGTGCTAAACAGTATCGCAGCCAATCGGCCAGAAACTGATTAATTTGATGCTTTTCGTCGCGTTGATGCAACTTTTTATTAGGATAATCATACCGCGCTTTGAAGCGAAAGATCTGCTGGCTTGAACACACTTCAGCGACCATTGCATCGTGATAGAGCCGTACCGTCATTGACGGCAGACTCCAGTAGCTTACCGCTGGCAGAGTCTGTTCAATCGCCACTAAGGTAGTGTAGCGGGTCGATTCGACGATCGTTAATCGGTATTGCGCATTGCCCACCTGGTAACTCACCTTTTCTCCCGCTGCATCCGTTCGCGGCAACAGGCGGCGCAGCTGAGCAAAATTGGTTTCACACAGGCGCATCATTTCAGGGAAGTCAGGTGTATAACGCTTCATTTTGTCCACTCGTTTCGTAAATTGTGATAATGCAGTTGCAGCCATTGCAGCGCAATGACAGAGGCTGCGTTGTCGATTTTCCCCTCTTCTACCCACCGATAAGCCTGTTCCCGGCTTACCACATGGACACGAATATCCTCATTTTCATCGGCCAGTCCGTGAATCCCCTTTGCCGTCGTTGCATCGACTTCACCCACCATAATAGACAGCCTTTCGCTGGTGCCGCCGGGGCTGGCCAGGTAACTCAGGACCGGCTTAATACGGCCGACATTAAGCCCGGCTTCTTCTACCGCCTCACGGCGGGCGACATCTTCAGGCGACTCGCCTTCTTCAATCATGCCGGCGACCATTTCGAGCAGCCACGGGCTCTCACTGGTATCATACGCCGCAATACGGATCTGCTCGACGAGCACCACTTCATCACGCACCGGGTCAAAGGGTAGCAAGACTGCTGCGTGACCGCGCTCAAAAATTTCGCGGGTCACCTCGCCGCTCATCTCACCGTTAAACAGGCGGTGGCGGAAACGATATAAATCGAGCGAAAAAAAACCACGATAGAGCGTTTCGCGTGCAATAATTTCTACATCGTTTTTAGAGAAGGTAATCTCCTGCTGATTGACATTACTCATTTCGATATCCTGTAGAATATGAAGTTATGAATTTATAGACGGTGTGGCTACCGTTTTATGGCGCGTATGTTAGATTGGTGCAAATTACCGCCCCATGGCACATAACGCCAACTTTTTACGGTAACAGACTCTATACAATCAGCGATTATTTTTAGAATTTGAGTAGCGCTAAATGCTTCACAACAAGGAATGCAAATGAAGAAACTCTTTCCCATCCTTATCGGCCTGGGCCTGACTGGCTTCAGCGCCATGAGCCAGGCAGAAAACCTGCTGCAGGTTTATCAGCAGGCGCGTATCAGTAACCCTGATCTGCGTAAATCAGCAGCCGATCGTGATGCCGCATTCGAGAAGATCAACGAAGCGCGTAGCCCATTACTGCCGCAGCTCGGTCTGGGTGCGGACTATACCTATACCAGCGGCTTCCGTGATTATAAAGACCAGAACTCTAACGTTACCAGCGGCTCGCTACAGCTCACGCAGGTCCTGTTCGATATGTCGAAGTGGCGCGCGCTGACGCTGCAGGAAAAACAAGCCGGTATTCAGGACGTCACCTACCAGACGGACCAGCAAACGCTGATCCTCAATACCGCAACCGCCTATTTTAAAGTGCTGGCCGCGATCGATACGCTCTCCTATACCGAAGCGCAGAAACAGGCGATTTATCGTCAGTTAGATCAGACCACCCAGCGCTTTAACGTTGGCCTGGTTGCCATCACTGACGTACAAAACGCCCGCTCGCAGTACGATGCTGTGCTGGCGAACGAAGTGACCGCGCGCAACGATCTCGATAACGCCGTCGAAGAACTGCGCCAGGTGACCGGCAACTACTATCCAGAACTGGCGTCGCTCAACGTGGATGGTTTTAAAACCAACAAACCGTCAGCCGTTAACGCGCTGCTGAAAGAAGCGGAAAGCCGTAACCTGTCGCTGCTGCAGGCGCGTCTGAGCCAGGATCTGGCGCGCGAGCAGATTCGCCAGGCGCAGGATGGGCATCTGCCGACCCTGAATTTGAACGCATCCAGCGGAGTATCTAATAACCGCTACAGCGGCTCTAAGAGCATTTCACAGGACGCTGACGTAGGGCAGAACAAAATCGGCCTTAGCTTCTCCCTGCCGTTGTATCAGGGCGGAATGGTGAACTCTCAGGTTAAACAGGCGCAGTACAACTTTGTCGGCGCCAGCGAACAGCTGGAAAGCGCCCACCGTAGCGTGGTGCAGACCGTTCGTTCATCTTTTAACAACGTGAACGCGTCTATCAGCAGCATTAATGCCTACAAACAGGCCGTGGTTTCCGCGCAAAGTTCCCTGGATGCTATGGAAGCGGGTTATTCGGTAGGTACGCGTACCATCGTCGATGTCCTGGACGCGACCACTACGCTGTATAACGCAAAACAGCAACTGTCCAACGCGCGTTATAACTACCTGATTAACGAGCTGAACATCAAATCCGCACTCGGTACGCTGAACGAGCAGGATCTGGTTGCGCTGAACAATACGCTGGGCAAGTCTATTCCGACTTCACCGGATAGCGTCGCGCCGGAAAATCCTCAGCAGGATGCCAGCGCCGACGGCTACAGCAACACCGCCGCGGCAAAACCAGCATCAGCACGCAGCACCAGCGGCAGCAACCCGTTCCGCCAGTAGTCCGCTTGCGTCGTCCGCGCTTCGCTTACCCACACGGGTAAGCGAAGCGTTAAACGTAAGGCAACGTAAAGATCTCCCGCTTTCCGCCCCTATTCGCTTCATTTTCCACCACTCATCCTCTATCCTGAGCGTTAACAAAACGCATACCACTGGGTCCAGGAAGACAATCATGAAACGGACAAAAAATATTAATCACGCCTCCTTTCGCAAAAGCTGGAGCGCGCGCCATTTAACTCCCGTTGCGCTTGCCGTTACGGCCGTGTTTATGCTCGCCGGTTGTGAACAAAGCGATGAAACGGTTTCTCTTTATCAAAACGCCGATGACTGCTCTGCCGCCAACCCGAGCAAAGCCGCAGAGTGCACCACTGCCTACAATAACGCGCTTAAAGAAGCGGAACGTACAGCCCCTAAATACGCCTCCCGCGAAGACTGCGTCGCCGAGTTCGGTGAAGGTCAGTGCCAGCAGGCGCCGGCTCAGGCCGGTATGGCTCCGGAAAACCAGGCTCAGGCGCAAAGCAGCGGCAGCTTCTGGATGCCGCTGATGGCTGGCTACATGATGGGCCGGATGATGGGCGGCGGAATGGGCGCTCAGCAGCCGCTGTTCAGCTCAAAAAACCCGGCCAGCCCGGCCTATGGTAAATATACCGACGCTGGCGGTAAGAGCTACGGCGCAGCGCAGCCGGGCCGTACCATGAACGTGCCGAAAACCGCAATGGCGCCAAAACCGGCCACCACCAGCACCGTGACGCGCGGCGGATTTGGCGACTCGGTCGCCAAGCAGTCAACAATGCAGCGCAGCTCGGCGAGCTCCTCTTCATCACGCTCGATGGGCGGCTAAGCGACATGGAAAGAATCAGCATTACCGAGCGCCCGGACTGGCGTGAAAAAGCGACAGAATATGGTTTTAACTTTCACACCATGTACGGCGAGCCGTACTGGAGCGAAGAAGCTTATTACAAACTGACGCTGGCGCAGGTTGAGAAGCTCGAAGACGTCACGGCAGAACTGCACCAGATGTGTCTGCAGGCGGTTGAAAAAGTCATCGCCAGCGATGATTTAATGACCAAATTCCGCATCCCCAAACATACCTGGGGATTCGTGCGTCAGTCGTGGAAAACCCATCAGCCCTCGCTGTATTCGCGTCTCGATCTGGCGTGGGACGGCGTCGGTGAGCCGAAACTGCTGGAGAACAATGCCGATACGCCGACCTCGCTGTACGAAGCGGCATTCTTCCAGTGGATCTGGATGGAAGATCAGCTGAACGCCGGTCAACTGCCCGCGGGCAGCGATCAGTTTAACAGCCTGCAGGAGAAGCTGATCGATCGCTTCAGCGAGCTTCGCGAGCAGTTCGGCTTCCAGTTGCTCCACATGGCCTGCTGCCGCGATACCGTTGAAGACCGTGGCACCGTGCAGTATTTACAGGACTGCGCCGCAGAAGCGGGCGTGGCTACTGAGTTTCTCTATATCGAAGACATTGGACTGGGTGAAAAAGGCCAGTTTACCGACCTCCAGGATCAGGTGATTGGTAATCTGTTCAAGCTCTATCCGTGGGAATACATGCTGCGCGAGGTGTTCTCCACCAAGCTGGAAGATGCAGGCGTGCGCTGGCTGGAGCCGGCCTGGAAGAGCATCATCTCCAACAAAGCGCTGCTGCCGCTGCTGTGGGAGATGTTCCCCAACCATCCGAACCTGCTGACCGCTTATTTCAGTGAAGATGCGCACCCGGAAATGGACAAGTACGTTATCAAGCCCATTTTCTCCCGCGAAGGCGCTAACATTTCTATTGTTGAAAACGGCAAAGTGCTGGAGGCGGTAGAAGGTCCGTACGGTGAAGAAGGCACCATCGTGCAGGAGTTCTATCCGTTGCCGAAGTTTGGCGACAGCTACACGCTCATCGGCAGCTGGCTGATTAACGACCAGCCGGCGGGTATTGGCATTCGCGAAGACCGGGCGATGATCACCCAGGATCTATCGCGTTTTTATCCGCACATTTTCGTTGAGTAACCTCTAACCCCGGCAGTATCGCGTACGGCCGGGGTTTATCTGTTCTCAAGCGCCAATCACCACTGACAGCATGCTCAGGGATCCCATTTCCATTCCTTCTACCGGGATCGTAATCGGCTCCTCGCCGTCCCAGGCCCCCAGTACGTACAGCAGCGGCAGGAAGTGATCGGCCGTTGGGTTAGATAACGATCCGCCTTCATGCGTCAGGTAATTCACCAGCGGATGTTCCGCCACGGGGCCTTTCCATGCCAGGTTCGCCTTCACGTAGTTATTAAACGACTCCGCCCAGGGATAGGCCGTATTCTCGCCGTGCCAGCGTGCGGTGCGCAGGTTATGCACCACGTTGCCGCTTGCCACCAGCATAATGCCTTCATCGCGCAGCTGAGCCAGCTTACGCCCCATTTCGAAATGCCATGCGGCGGGTTTCGTGCTATCAATACTTAGCTGCACCATCGGAATATCGGCGTCGGGATACATTTTAATCAACACGCCCCATGAACCATGGTCAAAGCCCCAGGCTTCTTTATCCAGCGTCACCGGCACCGGCGCCAGCAGCTCAACCAGGCGCTGGGCCAGTTCAGGTGAACCCGGAGCCGGATAATGCATATCGTATAGCGCCTGTGGAAAACCGCCAAAATCATGAATCGTTTTCGGCGCTTCCATCGCCGTCACTCCCGTACCGCGAGTGAACCAGTGAGCGGAGATAACCACGATGGCTTTCGGCCGCGGTAAAGTCTCGCCCAGATGCCGCCAGGCGCGAGTATAGATGTTATCTTCCAGCACGTTCATCGGGCTGCCATGGCCTAAAAATAGCGCGGGCATGCGGATACGGGACATAGTGATATCCTTGATTGAGAGAGAGTTGATGTATTTACATTACGCGCTTTTGATTCAGGATAAACTCAGATAAGCATGATGATGATCGTCAGAAAATTTGAATGTAAGGGGCGGTAAAGAGTGAATCCGTGCACTCGCGATCGTCTATGAATAGCGATATTCTCAATAAGAATCATTTTCATAAGGAGGTGAATGTTGTCCTCACCCATCATTTTGACTCTGCTGGCAGGGAGCGCCACCTTTATTGGGGCAATATTCGGCGTGCTCGGCCAGAAACCCTCGAACCGCTTATTGGGTTTCTCTCTGGGTTTCGCCGCCGGGATCATGCTACTCATTTCCTTAATGGAGATGCTGCCCGCTGCGCTGGCGACTGAAGGCATGTCGCCGCTGCTCGGCTACGGCATGTTTATCATCGGCCTTCTCGGCTACTTTGCGCTTGACCGCATGCTGCCTCACGCCCATGCGCAAGATCTGATGAACCCCGGCATCTCCCGCCCGCGAAATCTGCGACGTACGGCGATATTGCTGACGTTAGGCATTAGCCTACATAACTTTCCTGAAGGTATTGCCACTTTTGTGACGGCCAGCAATAACCTTGAGCTGGGCATGGGGGTCGCGTTAGCCGTCGCGCTGCATAACATCCCGGAAGGGCTGGCAGTAGCAGGGCCGGTCTATGCCGCCACGGGTTCCAGGAGTAAAGCGGTATTCTGGGCAGGGCTTTCCGGGATGGCGGAAATCTTCGGCGGCGTGCTGGCCTGGCTGGTACTGGGCAGCGTGATCTCTCCGGTGATGATGGGCGCGGTCATGGCCGCGGTTGCCGGTATTATGATTGCGCTATCGGTTGATGAGCTCATGCCGCTGGCGAAAGAACTCGATCCGCAAAGCAACCCGAGCTATGGCGTGTTGTGCGGAATGTCGGTAATGGGATTAAGCCTGGTGGTTTTGCAAACGGTAGGGATTGGCTAAACAAAAGCTAAAAACAATAAAGCCCACCATAAGGCGGGCTTTATTCAGCAACCAGCGGCAATTAGCTGGCTTTACGCTCGTGTTCGCGACGGTAAGCCACTAAATCTTCAATGGTGACTACTTCCATATTGTGCTGTTTAGCAAACTCAATGCACTGCGGCGCACGCGCCATAGAGCCGTCGTCGTTAGTCAGTTCGCACAGTACGCCCGCCGGTTTGAGGCCAGCCAGGGTGACCAGATCGATTGTAGCTTCGGTGTGGCCGCCGCGGGTCAGAACGCCGCCCGGCTGAGCGCGCAGCGGGAAAACGTGGCCAGGACGGTTCAGGTCTGACGGCTTCGCGCCATCGGCAATTGCCGCACGTACGGTCGTTACGCGGTCAGCGGCGGAAACGCCGGTAGTCACGCCTTCAGCAGCTTCGATGGTGACGGTAAAACCGGTACCGTAGGCGCTGGTGTTGTTCTCTACCATCATTGGCAGGTCGAGCTGTTTACGACGATCTTCCGTCAGGCACAGGCAGACAATGCCGCTACCGTGGCGAATGGTCAACGCCATCTGCTCAACGGTCATGGTTTCTGCGGCGAAAATCATATCGCCTTCGTTTTCACGGTCTTCATCGTCAAGTACCATCACACCGCGGCCTTCGCGCAGTGCATCTAAAGCACGTTCCACACGTTCAAAAGCGGTACCAAAAGAGGAAAGTAGCGTCTGATTCATGGTAAATAAACCTCATTAATTGTATGGTTACCAGAATCAGGGCAGTCTTAGGAGCGCCGGTTTAGCGGCAAAAGTCAACGCAAGCGGGCGAAAACCCGACTGAGCCGTTACTCTCTCCCATCCGGACTCTAACCGTCGGCCCCGGAATTACACCGGATCTGCTGACCTTTCTGCATTTACAGAAAGCGCTCGCGGGCTTTCAACGCTATGGTTGATTTACCGCCGGTGGGGAATTTCGCCCCGCCCTGAGAATAAGCGAAGTAACTATAACGCTATTGACTATCGTCGGCAATGCATAAGCTTCAAACATTTATGGTTTATAGGTACCGCCGATCGCACTACAATGAGCGAATAACCGACCAGAGCAGGAAACCACCATGATTGACCCGAAAAAAATTGAACAAATCGCCCGCCAGGTTCATGAATCGATGCCGAAGGGGCTCCGCGATCTGGGGGAAGACGTGGAGAAAAAAATTCGTCAGGTGCTCCAGTCGCAGTTAACTCGCCTGGACCTGGTAAGCCGCGAAGAGTTCGACGTGCAGACGCAGGTGCTGCTGCGCACGCGTGAAAAGCTGGCGCTTCTGGAGCAACGTCTGAGCGAGCTGGAAAATCGTCCTCTAAACGCGCCGGCGACGCCGGACGCCGAAGAGAAGCTCTAAAAATAAGCAACGGGCCGTCAGGCCCGTTGTCGTATCGGTTGAGGGTAAGTAGATTAGTGCTCCAGCTCCGCTTCAGGGGTCATGGCTTTATTCGCCTGCTGGCAGTAAAGTTCATAGCGTTGACAAAACCATTCACGATGCTCTTCATCCATATTGCCGACAATGGCCTGAAGATCGACGGGCTGACCTTGTGCGTTCATTCTGGCGAAACTCTGGGCCAGAAAATCAAAATTCTTCATTAAATACATGTCTTTATTCTTCATACGCATACTCCTTCAGCCGTTGGTGTTCTGATTGGTCATATGCTTTTTACTGACTTCAGTATTTATCCTTACCTTAACTTTTTTTGTACGAAAAATGCGCCTGAAATGGCTATTTATTGAGCCAAATCATTTATGCCGTCATTAAATAGAAAGAGGCCCACGATTAGACGATCGCGGGCCTCTGTTGTACGAATTTGCAGCGTTATCGCTGGTTACGCTTATTTTCGCTTACCAGATCCGGATTAGCAGCCGCTCCAGTGAAGAGAGAAAACATTACTGATTGTTATCTTTCTGGATCTTCCTGATGATATTGGTCGTTGAGCAGCCATCTTCGAAGTTGAGCACCAGCACCTCGCCGCCGTTTGCCCACACCTCTTCGCTGCCGGCAATCTGCTCCGGCTTATAGTCCCCACCTTTCACCAGCAGATCCGGCAGAATTCCGGCAATCAGCCGCTGCGGAGTATCTTCTTCAAAAGAAACCACCCAGTCGACGGCCTCCAGCGCGCCCAGCACGATCATTCGCTGATCCAGCGGGTTGACCGGACGAGACTCGCCTTTCAGACGCCGGGTTGAAGCATCGCTGTTCACCGCGACAATCAGCCTGTCACCCAGTTTGCGAGCGTTCGCCAGGTAGGAAACGTGGCCCGCGTGTAAAATATCGAACACGCCGTTGGTCATCACAACTTTCTCGCCGCGCTTGCGCGCCGCGGCTACCGCCAGCTTGAGTTCTTCTTCGCTCATCACGCCAAAACCGGTCTCGGAGCGCCCGCGTACCGCGTTCTCCAGTTCGATAGGCGAAACGGTAGAGGTACCGAGTTTACCCACCACGACGCCAGCCGCCGCGTTGGCAAAGTAGCAAGCTTCTTCCAGAGTATTGCCGGAAGCCAGCGTCGCCGCCAGCACGCCGATGACCGTGTCGCCCGCGCCGGTAACGTCATAGACTTCCTGGGCCTGCGTGGGCATATGCAGCGGCGGTCGCCCCGGCTGCAGCAGCGTCATCCCCTGCTCGGAACGGGTCACCAGCAGCGCAGAGAGGTCGAAATCGGCGATGATTTTCATGCCGCGTTCAACGATCTCTTCTTCATCCTTACATTTACCCGCTACCGCCTCAAATTCTGAGAGGTTAGGCGTCAGCAGGGTAGCGCCGCGATAGCGTTCAAAATCCGTGCCTTTCGGATCGATAAGCACCGGAACGCCCGCATCGCGCGCCAGCTTGATCATGGTCTGGACGCTGGTCAGCGCGCCTTTGGCGTAATCAGAGAGCACCAGGGCGCCAATAGAGCCCAGCGCCTGCTGAATACGTTCGTGCATCGGCTGCGGATCGACGCCGGAGAACCCTTCTTCAAAATCGAGACGAATCAGCTGCTGGTTGCGCGACAGCACGCGCAGTTTGGTAATCGTCGGATGCGTCGGGACGGATACGAAGTCGCACTTCACGTTGACGTCAGCCAGCGCCTTACTTAACGCACGGGCGGCATCGTCAATCCCGGTCAGACCAACGAGGCGGGAGGTCGCGCCGAGCGACGCAATGTTCATCGCCACGTTTGCCGCGCCGCCAGGACGTTCTTCGATATTTTCCACCTTCACCACCGGTACCGGCGCTTCCGGCGAAATACGGCTGGTGGGACCATACCAGTAGCGGTCCAGCATCACATCGCCAACCACCAACACTCCTGCACGTTCAAACTCTGGCAGCGTTACTTTCATTACTCTCTCCTGCGAGACGCAAACTTTGCGCGCGATAATAGCACACCCGGTTTTTTAGTTAAGCCATCAACCACTTCTGCCAGCTGGCGCTGACCTGTTCACGCTCCTGGCTAAACGCATCTGGCGCCACGTGCCCCGGCTGTTCCTGCAGCGCCAGGTGATGTAGCGCATCGCGCAGCGTAGTGTAAGCGTGAGTTAACGCCCTCGCCTCTGCCTCGTCCATAATGTCGTTCTGCGCCAGCAGTTCCAGGATACGAACGTTATCGGACCAGCGCGTGAGCTTCGGTTTATCACTGGCATAGCGTAGGACCAGATACTGAGTAATAAATTCAATATCGGTGATCCCACCGGCATCGGCTTTAATATCAAAGCGATCGTGATGCTTATTCCCCAGGTGAGCGCGCATTTTTTCGCGCATTTCCCGCACTTCGGTCTGCAGTTTTTCGCCTTCTCGCGGGGTAGTAAGAATATCCCGACGAATGGCGTCAAAGCGCGCCTGTAGCTCAGGATCGCCATACACTACGCGGGCGCGAACCAGCGCCTGGTGTTCCCATGTCCATGCCTCATTCTGCTGATAATCAGCAAAGGAATCGGCGGTAGTGACCAGCATCCCCGCTGCGCCAGAGGGGCGTAAGCGAGCATCCACTTCGTACAGAATGCCTGACGAGGTGCGGGTACTGAAAAGATGCATGATGCGCTGCGCCAGGCGCAGATAAAACTGACGGCCGTCGATTTCGCGTTCGCCGTCGGTCATCACCTCCATCGGGCAATCGTGGAGGAACACCAAATCGAGATCGGAACTGTAGCCCAGCTCCCAGCCCCCCAGCTTGCCGTAGCCGACCACCGCAAAACCGCGCCCCTGGCGATCGTGCAGGTGCGTCGGCTGCCCGTAACGGGCCACCATCTGCAGCCATGCCTGCTGGACGACTGCGTCAATCATCGCCTCCGCCAGCCATGTTAAGTGATCGCTCACTTTCATCACTGGCAGCGTTCCGGCGATATCGGCCGCAGCGATGTGCAGCAGCTGCGCCTGCTTAAACTGGCGTAGCGCCTCCAGCTGCTGCTCTTCATCATCTTCCGGTACGCGCAGCAGATACTGGCGCAGTTCATCGCGATAGGCATCGGTGGCCGTTGGCTGATAAAGCGTATTCGGGTCCAGCAGTTCGTCCAGCAGCAGCGGATGGCGGGCCAGCTGACTGGCGACCATCGGCGACGCCGCGCACAGGCTAATCAGGTGCTTTAACGCGCCGGGGAATTCGCTCAGCAGCTCCAGGTAAGTGGTGCGGGTGACAATTCCGGTGAGCAGCGGCGTAATACGCGCCAGCGGTACCGGAGCATCGGCGCGCGAACAAATTTCGCTAAGCAGATGCGGCATGAGCTGGTCAAGCACCTGACGACCGCGCGGACCAATCGTGCGCCGGTCCAGCTCTTTGCGAAAATCGGCGATCAGCGCCAGCACGCTGCGGCGATCGCTGTCTACAAGATGCGCCAGCGCCGGGCTGGTATCATCTTCCTGCAGCGCGTCCTGCCACAGCTCGCGCCAGTACTCTTCAAGCTGCTCATCCGGCGACTGCGTTTCATCGTCGCCGATCAGTTCATTAAACACGCGCCGCACGTTAGCCATCTGTTCCGCCAGCCGCGCGCTGAGTGTCTCCCAGTCGGCAACGCCCATCCCCCAAGCCAGCCGGGCGCGATTAAGTTCATCCTGCGGCAAGGTTTGCGTCTGCTCGTCGTTGATGCTTTGCAGCAGGTTTTCCAGGCGACGCAAAAACAGATAGGCTTCGCGCAGCCTCTGCGCATCCCCTTCCGGCAGCAGATGTAGCTCTTCGATGGCGGCCAGCGTCGGCAGCAGCGCCCGCTGCTGCAGCATTGGCTCACGGCCGCCGCGAATCAACTGGAAGACCTGGACGATAAACTCCACTTCTCGGATGCCGCCCGCGCCGAGCTTGATATTGTCTTTTAATCCCCGGCGGCGCACTTCCCGGGCAATCATGCCCTTCATGTTGCGCAAAGACTGAATCACGCTGAAATCGATATAGCGGCGGAAGACAAACGGCCGCAGCATGGCGCGCAGCTCGTTGGCATAGACGCCATCGTTATCGCCCATAATTCGCGCTTTCACCATCGCGTAGCGCTCCCAATCGCGTCCCTGCTCCTGGTAATAATCTTCCAGCGCGGCAAAGCTCAACACCAGCGGACCGCTATCGCCAAACGGGCGCAGGCGCATATCCACGCGGTAGACAAAACCATCCTGGGTGGGTTGATCCAGTACCTTAATCAGGCGCTGCCCGAGGCGGGTAAAAAACTGGGCGTTATCCAGTTCGCGACGCCCGCCGCGCGTGGCGCCATGTTCCGGCCAGGCGAAAATCAGATCGATGTCGGAGGAGAAGTTCAGCTCGCCGCCGCCGAGCTTGCCCATCCCGAGGATGAGTAGCGGCTGCGGCGAACCTTCAGCATTACATGGAGTGCCCCATTCGCGACAGCAGGCAGCGTATAGCCAGTCGCGCGCGGCGACGATTAAGGTCTCCGCCAGCGCGCTTAGCTGCTGCAGGCTGCTCTCTTCGCTGACCAGCGATAGCGCCTGGGCCCAGGCGATACGCACCATGATCCGACGGCGAAACTGGCGCAGCTCGCGCATCAGCGCGGCTTCATCATTGACCTCGGCCAGGCGCACCTGCAGCCATTCGGCGTAGTGATGCCACTCCTGCGCCTCGGGGGGCGCACTTTCAAGCTCCGCCAGCCACTGCGGCTGCGCGATCAGACTCTGTTCGACGAAATCGCTGAATGCCATAACTGATTGCGCCCGATCGCTCAACGTCGATACGGGAAAATCCGCTGGCAGCCGGCCAGCGACCGTCTGCCAGTGCTGCTGTAATTGCGAAGAAAGCGGCATCTTAGGGGCTCCCTGGCCTGAAATTATCGTTTTCCACTATGCAGCCAGAACGGCTCTGCGGCCAGCGCCTGGCGACGAAAATATTCGATAACGCTGCTGTCATTATGCGCAATCGCCCGGCGGGTTTCTTGCCAGTTTTCCAGCCACGGCGCGGCAGCATCGGCATAGGCGCCGGATAACAGCTGAACGGTGTCAATTTCGCGGGTCAGACGCGGAAGCTGATCGGCATAACCGTCAGCGGACGGCTGACGAAAAGCGTTTTTCAGCTCCGCCGCCGCCCTGGAGAGCTGAATATCCGCAAAGCGTTTAAACGATCCGGCAATTTTCTGCTCTCCGGCTGCGTTCAGGAAAGGACGCCAGCCGCGGTTAACCAGCAGATCGGTGAGCGCCAGCTTCGCTCTGACGGTCGCCACGCTGAAAAGCGCCGCCTGGGTCGTTTCGGCTTCCGCCAGCGCCGCCTCGGCTTCGCTCAAACGTTCACGCAGCAGCGTGGTGGCCTTGCGCGGGACAATACCGCCAAACAGTACCAGCGCGTGCCGCACGCGGGCGATAGCGTGCAAAATCTCCGCTTTCGCTTTCGCATTGCCGCGATTGAGGACTTCATCATGATATAGCCAGTGCGCCAGCGCGCTTTCCAGCGCCGCCTCCAGCCCCTGTTCGACGCTGGCTTTCGGCGCGACGCGAAGGATCGTTAACGCGGTCAGCGGGCGTTCTTCGTTGCCCTGCGCCAGATGATAACCTCGCGCCGCTTTGCTCAGGCTTCCCTGACGCAGTACGCCGGTATCCAGCAGGCCGCGGGCAAGGGTCAGAATATCCTGCGTATTACCGGACAGAAGCTCCAGCTCCAGCTCGCAAATGGGTTCCTGATGCTCGCCGGCTTTGACTTCGCCGCGATCGAGTGCGATTTCAATTTCGCTGTCGCCTTCTTTGACCACCCATCGCTCACGCTCAAAATCGGTGCTGAAAAGCGGCTGTACGTTCTCAGCAAGCTCCGCCGGCAGTTCACCCTGCGGCCAGACTTCAGCCGGAAGCTTTTCCAGCGCCAGCTCAGGGCTTTCCAGCGGAATGTTATATTCCGGACGCTGATGCAGACCGCCGACGACGCGCCCGGCGATTTTCAGCGTCATCTCATAGCGCCCCTGGTCGCCGCGAACGCGCAGCCCCATGTCGTGGCGGCGCAGCCAGTTATCCGCCGTTTCATAGTAAATATTCAGTAATTGACCCGCGGGCGTGTGCTTTGCCTCCAGCGTATTGAGGTGCTGACGCAGCGCGTCAACGCCATTCTGATCAACGATAAACTTTAATTCGATTTCTTGAGCCATGACTGAATTCTTCCGCTTATATGCTGTGCCGGGAAATTGCGGCGAACTAACAACGATATTTCTTGTCAGTAAATAGTATTTTGCGGCGAATCGCCATGCAATGCGCATTTTGCCGGGCCACCTGATGGATGATTCCGATTGTGGCGGAAAACTTTGCGTCGCTTCGGCGATGCCACTACTATCGTTCAACTTTTTATGACCAAACGATGACCTGATGCCAAAATTACGCCTTATTACATTGACTTTGCTGGCGCTGAGCGCCGCCACGGCGGTTCACGCGGAAGAAAAACGTTACGTTTCAGATGAACTGAATACCTGGGTGCGCAGCGGTCCGGGCGATAACTATCGCCTTGTGGGCACCATCAACGCCGGCGAAGAAGTCGCAGTGCTGCAAACTAACGACAGCACTAACTATGCTCAGGTGCGCGACAGCAGCGGCCGTACCGCCTGGATCCCCTTGAAAGAGCTGAGCAACGAGCCCAGCCTGCGCACTCGCGTGCCGGATCTGGAAAACCAGGTAAAAACCCTGACCGATAAACTGAATAACATTGATACCACCTGGAACCAGCGCACGGCGGACATGCAGAAGAAAGTCGCCGGTAGCGATGCCGTCATCAACGGCCTGAAAGAAGAGAATCAAAAGCTGAAAAATGAGCTGGTTGTCGCGCAGAAGAAGGTGAACGCCGCAAATCTGCAGCTTGATGACAAACAGCGCACCATTATCATGCAGTGGTTTATGTACGGCGGCGGCGTGCTGGGCGTCGGCCTGATTCTGGGACTGGTGTTGCCGCACCTGGTACCGAGCCGCAAGCGCAAAGACCGTTGGATGAACTAATTCGTCTTCTCTGCCAGACTTACGTATCATCGTAAGAAAATGAAGACGGGAGAGTAAGGCGTGAAGGTTTATCTGGTCGGTGGTGCAGTACGAGATGCGTTATTAAGGCTACCGGTTAAAGACAAAGATTGGGTCGTGGTTGGCGCCACGCCTCAGCAACTCCTCGACGCGGGCTACCAGCAGGTAGGCCGTGATTTTCCCGTGTTCCTTCATCCGCAAAGCCGTGAAGAGTATGCCCTGGCGCGCACCGAGCGCAAGTCCGGTTCCGGTTACACCGGTTTTACCTGCTATGCCGCCGCTGACGTTACCCTTGAGCAAGACCTGCTGCGCCGCGATCTGACGATCAATGCGCTGGCCCAGGACGCCGACGGTCAGATTATCGATCCCTACGGCGGCCAGTCTGATTTACGCCAGCGCCTGCTGCGCCACGTCTCGCCCGCCTTTAGCGAGGATCCGCTACGCGTTCTGCGCGTGGCGCGTTTTGCCGCCCGCTACGCGCATCTGGGGTTTCGTATCGCCGATGAAACCATGGCGCTGATGCGCGCAATGGCCGATGCCGGTGAGCTTGCACATCTCACGCCGGAGCGGGTATGGAAAGAGACGGAAAGCGCCCTTACCACCCGCAACCCGCAGGTCTTCTTCCAGACCTTACGCGACTGCCGCGCGCTCAAGGTGCTGTTCCCGGAAGTCGACGCCCTTTACGGCGTACCGGCTCCGGCTAAATGGCACCCGGAAATCGACACCGGCCTGCACACCCTGATGACCGTCACCATGGCGGCGATGCTGTCACCCGAAGTCGACGTGCGTTTCGCTACCCTGTGCCACGACCTCGGGAAAGGACTGACGCCAAAAGAGCTCTGGCCGCGTCATCATGGTCACGGCCCGGCTGGCGTAAAGCTGGTCGAACAGCTCTGCGCCCGTCTGCGGGTACCCAACGAGCTGCGCGATCTGGCAAAGCTGGTCGCCGAATTTCACGATCTGATTCACACCCTGCCCATGCTGCAGCCAAAAACGCTGGTCAAGCTGTTCGATAATATTGATGCCTGGCGCAAGCCGCAGCGGGTCAGGCAAATCGCCTTGACCAGTGAAGCCGACGTGCGCGGGCGCACCGGTTTTGAGGCCTGCGATTACCCTCAGGGTCGCCTGCTGCTGGAAGCCTGGGACGTTGCCCGAGCGGTCTCAACAAAAGAGGTCGTTGCGGAAGGGTTTCAGGGAATTGAGATTCGTGAAGAGCTGACGCGTCGGCGGATTCAGGCCGTCGCCCGCTGGAAAGAAAAGCGTTGCCCCCAGCCGCAGGACTGAGGGCTGGCGCTTAGAAGAAGACCACGTACACCGCTGCCGCGACGATAAAGCGATAGATGGCGAACGGGATAAACGAAATACGTTTAATCAGCTGCAGGAAGGTTTTAATCGCAATCAGCGCGACGATAAACGCCGTGATAAAACCGACGGCAAACATCGGAATATCGCTGGCGTTGAGGAAACCAATACTTTTGTACATATCCAGTACGGTCGCGCCCATCATCATCGGCACCGCCAGCAGGAATGAGAACTCAGAGGCCGCATAGCGGCTTACGCCCATCAGCATCCCGCCGGAAATTGTCGCCCCGGAACGCGAGAAGCCCGGCCACAGCGCCAGACACTGGAAACAGCCGATCACGAACGCCTGACGATAGGTCATATCATCAATGCCCACCGCGCGGGGCTGTTTTGGCTTCAGCACTTCCGCTGCGATCAGCAGCACGCCGCCGACAATCAGCGCGTACATCACGTTTATCGGGTTAAACAGAGACTTGATGGTATCGTGGAAAATCAGCCCCAGCACTACCGCCGGGATCATCCCCAAGAGAATATGGATAAGCGACAGGCGACCGCTGCCCTGGCCTTCATGCTCGGGCTTTTTGCCGAAATGAATACCGATAAGGCCGAACAGACGACGCCAGAACATCACAACAACGGCAAGAATGGAACCAAGCTGAATCACTACTTCAAACGTATTTGCGGTATCGCCTTCAAAACCCAGCAGATGACCGACAATAATCATATGACCAGTACTGGAAACAGGTAAAAACTCGGTCAAACCTTCAACCACACCCAATATTGCCGCCACCAGCAGCGAGTGTATATCGCTCATCCAATTAAACCCTTTAAAAAGTAATATGAAAAAAACCAGAAACGAATAACCAGGCTATCAGGCTTCAATATTGGCCACGGACAGCGCGCAGAAACGGGAGCGTACAGGTTGTACGCGCGGCTTTCGGGCGCTTCCCGGGGACAAAACGGCAAATAAAATAGCCTGATGGTCGGATTCTATGACCGGTATAAACACAATTTGTTTAACGAGTATGACCTGAAAAGTTTTGTTTCAGATTAAGGCCACGTTCAATCACGACGCCAACGTTGGCCGCCCGGGCTACCGCGCCAGGCTTGCTGACTTTAATACGCACCCATGGAGATTGAAACTTTTCCAGCAGCAGGTCAGCAATCTCTTCCGCCACGCGCTCGACCAGCGCAAAGCGCCCGCCTTCAACGTGGTTGATGACCGCCTCGCTGATATCAGCATAGCTGAGACAATCGCTGACATCATCGCTGGCCGCCGCTTTGCGGTTATCCCACGCCATTTCGATATCGAACACCAGCTTCTGTTCAATGGTTTGTTCCCAGTCATAAACACCAATAGTGGTGATTACCGAAAGTTGCTCTATAAATACAATATCCATCACGACCTGCCTGCTTTTTGGCTAAACCGGATACCACTTCCGGCCAATTATGCGTATTATCCACAGATGCAAAGACATCCCCTAAATAATTTGCGTTGCAGGAAGAGAGCGACGCGGCAAGGCCCCAGGAGCATAGCATCGCTATGGGTCTCTGCGAGCCAATGCGCGGATAACGCGCAGCGCACCGGGGATAAAACGACACTTTCAAAATGGAACAGCTGATGAGTGCAATCGCGCCTGGACTGGTTATCCTCGCCTACCTCTGCGGCTCAATCTCCAGCGCCATTCTCGTTTGCCGCCTCGCTGGCCTTCCCGACCCTCGCGACAGCGGCTCCGGCAATCCAGGGGCGACTAACGTCCTGCGAATTGGCGGCAAGGGCGCAGCCGTAGCGGTGCTTATTTTTGACGTACTGAAAGGCATGCTGCCGGTCTGGGGAGCGTGGGCGCTAGGCCTGACGCCGTTCTGGCTCGGTCTGGTGGCCATTGCCGCCTGCGTAGGCCATATCTGGCCGGTATTTTTTAACTTTCGCGGCGGTAAAGGCGTGGCGACCGCTTTCGGAGCCATCGCCCCTATCGGCTGGGATCTCACCGGCGTGATGGCCGGAACCTGGCTGCTTACGATTCTGCTCAGCGGCTACTCCTCGCTGGGGGCGATCGTCAGCGCGCTGATCGCGCCGTTCTATGTCTGGTGGTTCAAACCGCAGTATACTTTCCCGGTTTCGATGCTCTCATGCCTGATTCTGCTGCGCCATCACGACAACATTCAGCGTCTGTGGCGGCGTCAGGAAACCCGCATCTGGACCCGGTTCAAAAAGAAGAAAAAAACGCCGGAGCAGAAATAACCTTTGCTTCGACGCAACTTCGCGGCAAGGCGGTGAGTGAGTCCCGATGAGCTTACTCCAGTCAGTGATTCGGGCGAACGACAAATCTGCCGGGAGCAGATTTGAACGTCGCTTGCGACGGCCCGCCAGGGCGAGGCCCATGGATGGGCCGAGTAGCCCGTAGCCAACGCGGCTGCGGCTCGAAGTATGACGGGCATAAGCTTTTCATATGACCGGGATGATCCCCCCCCGATCAATACTCTTCGCTGCTGTTTTATCTTGATTTTGCAGGGGCGCGACATTGCACGGCACGGTGTTACCACAGAATAAAAAAGGCTGGCAGGCCACGCTGGACCTCCGCTTTCAGCTTCTCGGCGGGAAAACAACGCTCGCCTCCCGTCGTCATGTCGGTCCACTCACCGTTCAGCGTCCGTTTTATCCCGAAGAAGAGACCTGCCACCTCTATCTGCTTCATCCGCCCGGCGGTATCGTCGGCGGCGATGAACTCACCATCAGCGCCACGATTGAGTCCGATTGCCATACGCTGATCACCATGCCCGGCGCCAGCAAGTTTTATCGCAGCAGCGGCGCGCAGGCGCGGCTTCTGCAAACCCTGACGCTGGGCGATAACGCAACGCTCGAGTGGTTGCCGCAGGATGCCATTTTCTTTCCCGGCGCTCACGCCGCTTTGCATACTGTGTTTCACCTCTCCTCCTCCAGCACGCTGCTGGCCTGGGACCTGCTATGTCTTGGCCGTCCGGTCATCGGCGAAACCTTTAGCCACGGCGCGCTCGCCAACCGACTGGAGGTGTGGGTCGACGGCTCTCCGCTGCTGATTGAGCGCCTGAACCTGGCCGATGGAGAGCTGGCCTGTATCGCGCAGCAGCCATGGGTGGGAACAATGCTGTTCTACCCGGCGAACGAGACGCTGCTGGAAGGCGTACGCGAAAAACTTACGCCGCTGGCAAACTATGCCGGCGCGACGCTCACCGACGGCCTGCTGACGGTACGCTTTTTAAGTGACGATAATCTGCGTTGCCAGCGGGCGATGCGCGATATCTGGCAGTTTATGCGCCCGCACCTGACCGGCAAATCTCCGGTACTCCCCCGAATCTGGCTGACTTAAGAGAACGCTATGGAACTGACACCCAGAGAAAAAGACAAACTGTTGCTGTTTACCGCTGCGCTGGTGGCGGAGCGTCGCCTGGCCCGCGGCCTGAAGCTCAACTATCCCGAATCCGTGGCCCTGATTAGCGCCTTTATTATGGAGGGCGCGCGCGACGGCAGAAGCGTCGCAGAGCTAATGGAAGAAGGGCGCCACGTCCTGAGCCGCGAGCAGGTCATGGAAGGCGTACCGGAAATGATCCCCGATATCCAGGTCGAAGCCACCTTTACGGACGGCTCGAAGCTGGTTACCGTCCATAACCCGATAATCTGAGGTAGCGCGATGATCCCAGGAGAATATCAGGTTAAACCGGGCCAGATAGCGCTTAACGTCGGCCGGGCTACCTGCTGCATTATCGTTGAAAATCACGGCGACCGGCCGATTCAGGTCGGCTCCCATTATCACTTCGCCGAGGTCAACCCGGCGCTGAAGTTCGATCGCCAGCAGGCAACGGGCTACCGTCTCAATATCGCGGCCGGAACCGCAGTGCGCTTCGAGCCGGGCCAAAAGCGCGAGGTGGAGCTGGTAGCGCTGGCCGGAGCCCGCGTCGTGCACGGTTTTCGCGGCGAAATAATGGGTGAGCTGGAGGCAAATGATGAGTGAGATTTCACGTCAGGCCTATGCCGACATGTTCGGCCCCACCACCGGCGATAAAGTTCGCCTGGCGGACACCGAGCTGTGGATCGAGGTTGAAGATGATTTGACCACCTACGGCGAAGAGGTCAAATTCGGCGGCGGTAAAGTGATCCGCGACGGTATGGGACAGGGGCAGATGCTTTCCGCCGGGTGCGCGGATCTGGTGCTGACCAATGCCCTGATCGTCGATTACTGGGGGATCGTTAAAGCCGATATCGGCGTCAAAGATGGAAGGATCTTCGCCATCGGCAAAGCCGGCAACCCGGATATTCAACCCAACGTCACGATCCCGATCGGCGCGGCCACGGAAATTATTGCCGCAGAAGGCAAGATCGTCACCGCCGGCGGCGTCGATACGCATATTCACTGGATCTGCCCGCAGCAGGCGGAAGAAGCGCTGGTCTCCGGCGTCACCACCATGATCGGCGGCGGGACCGGCCCGGCGGCGGGTACCCACGCCACGACCTGCACCCCGGGTCCGTGGTACATCTCGCGGATGCTGCAGGCTGCGGACAGCCTGCCGGTCAATGTCGGCCTGCTGGGTAAAGGCAATGGCTCGAATCCGGATGCGCTGCGTGAGCAGGTCGCGGCCGGGGTTATCGGCCTGAAAATTCACGAAGACTGGGGCGCGACGCCAGCGGCAATCAACTGCGCGCTGACCGTAGCCGACGAAATGGACGTTCAGGTTGCGCTGCACAGCGATACCCTTAACGAGTCGGGATTCGTTGAGGATACCCTGGCGGCCATCGGCGGGCGCACTATCCATACTTTCCATACCGAAGGCGCGGGCGGCGGCCATGCGCCAGATATTATTACCGCCTGCGCACACCCTAATATTCTGCCCTCGTCGACTAATCCGACGCTGCCCTACACCGTCAACACCATTGACGAGCATCTGGACATGCTGATGGTTTGCCATCATCTCGACCCGGATATCGCCGAGGACGTGGCGTTTGCCGAATCGCGCATTCGGCGGGAAACCATCGCCGCGGAAGACGTCCTGCACGACCTGGGCGCCTTCTCCCTTACCTCGTCCGATTCGCAGGCCATGGGTCGCGTCGGCGAAGTGGTGTTACGTACCTGGCAGGTGGCGCACCGGATGAAAGTTCAGCGCGGCCCGCTGGCGGAAGAGAGCGGCGATAACGATAACTTCCGCGTGAAGCGCTATATCGCCAAATACACCATTAATCCGGCGTTAACCCACGGTATCGCCCATGAAGTCGGTTCGATTGAAGTGGGGAAACTGGCGGATCTGGTGCTGTGGTCCCCGGCATTCTTCGGCGTAAAACCGGCGACGATCGTCAAAGGCGGCATGATCGCCATGGCGCCGATGGGCGACATCAACGCATCTATCCCGACGCCGCAGCCGGTGCACTATCGCCCGATGTTCGGCGCGCTGGGCAGCGCTCGTCACCGCTGCCGTTTGACCTTCCTGTCGCAGGCGGCGGCGGAAAACGGCGTCGCTGAACGGCTGAACCTGCACAGCGCGACGGCGGTGGTTAAAGGCTGCCGCACGGTACAAAAAGCCGATATGCACCACAACGGCCTGTTGCCCAATATTACCGTGGATTCACAAACCTACGAGGTGCGCATCGACGGCGAACTGATAACCAGCGAACCGGCGGACGTGTTACCCATGGCGCAACGTTATTTCCTGTTTTAAGGAGCGCAAATGCTTTATTTGACCCAGCGGGTAGAGACCCCGGCGCAGGCCACGGCCAGCGTTACCCTGCCGATTGACGTGCGGGTAAAAAGCCGTATTAAAGTCACCCTCAACGATGGCCGTCAGGCGGGCCTGCTGCTGCCGCGCGGTCTGCTGCTGCGCGGCGGCGATATTCTCAGTAACGAAAACGGCAGCGAATTCATTGAAGTGATTGCCGCCGATGAAGCCGTTTCGGTCGTGCGCTGCGAGGATCCTTTTATGCTGGCGAAAGCCTGCTATCACCTCGGCAATCGCCATGTCCCGCTGCAGATTATGCCCGGCGAGCTGCGCTACCATCACGACCACGTCCTGGACGATATGCTGCGCCAGTTTGGCCTGGCCGTGGATTTCGCGCATCTGCCGTTTGAACCGGAAGCCGGCGCCTACGCCAGCGAGTCGCACGGCCATCATCATCATCACAATCACGAGCACAGCCACTAAATGCCGACGCCGGAAAAACGTCTGCGGCTGATGCAGCTTGCCAGCAGCAGCCTCCCGGTTGGCGGCTACAGCTGGTCCCAGGGGCTGGAGTGGGCGGTGGAAGCGGGCTGGGTAGCGGATACCGCCGCCTTTGAGCGCTGGCAGCTGCGGCAGATGGAGCAGAGCTTTTTTACCGTCGACCTGCCGCTGTTTGCCCGGCTCTACCGGGCCTGCGAAGCGGGCGATCTGGAGTGTGCCCGGCGCTGGACCGCTTATCTGCTCGCCTGCCGGGAAACCCGCGAGCTGCGCGATGAAGAACGCAACCGCGGCGCAGCCTTCACCCGGCTGCTGGCCGACTGGCAGCCGGACTGCCCGCCCGAGTGGCGCAAGCTGTGTCAGCAAAGCCAGTTAACCGGTATGGCGTGGCTTGGCGTACGCTGGCAAATAGCCATTCCTGATCTGGCCCTGAGCCTTGGCTATAGCTGGATTGAAAGCGCGGTGATGGCGGGCGTCAAGCTGGTGCCCTTCGGCCAGCAGGCGGCCCAGCAGTTGATTCTGCGCCTGTGCGACCGCTATGCGGCGGACATGGACAGCGCCCTTGCGGCCCCGGATTGCGCAATCGGTTCGGCGACGCCGCTTGCGGCTATCGCTTCCTCGCGACACGAAACCCAGTATTCCCGACTATTCCGTTCTTAGGAGAAGATATGAACATGATTAAGCAACCGCTGCGCGTCGGCGTCGGCGGCCCGGTCGGCTCCGGAAAAACCGCGCTGCTGGAAGCCCTCTGCAAAGCCATGCGCGACACCTGGCAGCTGGCGGTGGTGACCAACGATATCTACACCAAAGAAGATCAGCGCATTCTCACCGAAGCCGGCGCCCTGGAGCCAGAGCGAATTGTCGGCGTCGAAACCGGCGGCTGCCCGCATACCGCCATTCGCGAAGACGCATCGATGAACCTGGCCGCAGTGGAAGCGCTAAGCGAGAAATTCGGCAATCTCGATCTGATCTTTGTAGAAAGCGGCGGCGATAACTTGAGCGCGACCTTTAGCCCGGAGCTGGCGGATCTCACCATCTACGTCATCGACGTGGCGGAAGGGGAAAAGATCCCGCGCAAAGGCGGGCCGGGGATCACCAAATCCGACTTCCTGGTGATCAACAAAACCGATCTTGCACCGTACGTGGGCGCGTCTCTGGAAGTGATGGAGCGCGATACCCTGCGCATGCGCGGCGAACGTCCGTGGAGCTTCACCAACCTGAAAAGCGGCGACGGCCTGCAAAATATCATCGCCTTTATCGAAGACAAAGGCATGCTTGGCAAATAACCTCTGCACCATCCCGACGCAAAGATGTCGGGATGGTGCATACCCTGCCCTCTCTTTAGCCATCCCCTTCATGAAGCCCTGACAGCGCCTGCCCTGCGATGTGGCATAAGGTTTGCTAATTCCAGTCATGCCCAACCATTAAGGAATGACTATGTCATCACTGGATATAAAAACTGATTTACCTGCGCAAACCAGTGCCTCCGGCTCCAAAGAAACGCTGGAAGACTATACGCTTCGCTATGCCCCGCTGAGCTTTCGCCGCTGGGGACCAGGGGTTGTCGCGGTGACGGCATTAGGCGGTATCGCCTACCTGGCCGACTTTTCTATCGGCGCCAGCATCGGCATGGCCTGGGGTACCACCAATGCGATTTACGCGATCCTGCTGGCGGCACTGGTTATTTTTCTTACCGGTATTCCGCTGGCGATTACCGCCGCGCGCTATAACATCGACCTCGACTTAATCACCCGCAGCGCCGGTTTCGGCTACTTTGGCTCGGTGATCACCAGCATTATCTTTGCCGGATTTACCTTTATCTTTTTCGCCCTCGAAGGCTCGATTATGGCGCAGGGGCTGCTGGTGGGCTTAGGGATCCCGCTGTGGATGGGCTACCTCATCGCCACCATGATGGTATTGCCGCTGGTGGTCTACGGCATGAAGGCGCTGACTCGCCTTCAGGTCTGGACGACGCCGCTGTGGCTGGTCCTGATGGTGGTTCCGGTGGCGTGGCTTATCGCCAAAGACCCGGATCTGGTGGACGGCTTTATGAACTTCGCCGGTAAAAACCACGCCGCAACGGTAGATTTAACCGCCATTATGCTCGGCGCGGGGGTGTGCCTGTCGCTGATCATGCAGATTGGCGAGCAGATCGACTATCTGCGCTTTATGCCGCCGAAGACCGCAGAAAACAGCAAAAGCTGGTGGCTGGCGGTGTTCTCCGCCGGTCCGGGCTGGGTCGTGTTAGGTGCGATTAAACAGATTATCGGCGCTTTTCTCGGGTTCTATCTGCTGACCCGCTTCCCGGCGGTGCACAACACCGAACCGGTACAGCAGTTCGTCAGCGTCTTCGATAACCTGGTTCCCGGCTGGCTGGCGCTCACCCTCGCGGTGGTGCTGGTGGTTATCTCGCAGATAAAAATAAACGTCACTAACGCCTATTCCGGCTCGCTGGCGTGGACCAGCGCCTGGACGCGCACCACCAAACGTTATCCGGGGCGAATTATTTTCGTCATCGTCAACCTGACGATTGCTCTCGCCCTGATGGAGGGCGACATGTTTAGCGCTCTGGCATGGATCCTCGGCTTCTACTCTAACTTTGCCATCGCCTGGGTGGTGGTGGTCGCCACCGATATCACCGTCAATAAAGGGGTGCTGAAGCTGGCGCCGGCGCAGCCGGAGTATCGCCGCGGGATGATCTACAACGTCAACCCGGTAGGCGTAGTCTCTTTTGCCCTCGCGGCAGGCCTTTCGATTAGCGCCTTCTTCGGCCTGTTAGGCGACACCCTGGCGCCGTTCTCGCCGCTGATCGCGCTGGCGGTAGCGTTCGTGATGACGCCGGTCATGGGAATCGCCACCCGCGGGCGCTATTACATTAAACAGCACGATGACGGTATCGCCGAGCCGCGCTACGATGCGCAGGGTAATGCGTCGATCACCGTTTACCGCTGCCTGAGCTGCCGGGAAGAGTACGAACGTCCTGACGTGATGCATTCGCATAAACATCAGGGGGCGATTTGCTCGCTGTGTAAGAGTATGGAATAAGTCGCGAAGGCAGGCCGACAGGACGTCGGCCTGTAAAACAGCAGAAATTATGCCGCCGGAAGTTCAGCCAGCGGCCAGCGCGGACGAACGGTGACGCCCAGCTCCGCTTTTGCCCCGGAACGCAGACGAACCATACCGGCATAGGCAATCATCGCACCGTTATCGGTACAGAATTCAGGACGGGCATAGAAGACTTCCCCGCCGCGCTTTTTCATCATTTCCGCCAGCTTCGCGCGCAGCGTACGGTTAGCGCTGACGCCGCCAGCCATCACCAGCCGTTTAAAACCGGTTTGATCCAGCGCGCGGCGGCACTTAATCATCAGCGTATCCACGACCGCATCTTCGAAAGCGCGGGCGATATCGGCGCGGGTTTGATCGTCATCGCCGTTGCTGCGAATGGTGTTCGCGGCAAAGGTCTTGAGGCCAGAAAAGCTAAAATCCAGCCCGGGGCGGTCGGTCATCGGGCGCGGGAAGACAAAGCGCCCTTCGGTGCCCTGGGAGGCCATCTTCGACAGCATCGGGCCGCCGGGATAATCCAGCCCCAGCAGTTTCGCTGTCTTATCGAAGGCTTCTCCCGCCGCGTCGTCAATCGATTCGCCCAGCAGTTCATACTGGCCAATGCCGGTGACGCTGATCAGCTGGGTATGGCCGCCGGAAACCAGCAGCGCGACAAAAGGATACTGCGGCGGATTATCTTCCAGCATCGGCGCCAGCAGGTGCCCTTCCATATGGTGTACCGGGATCGCCGGCACGTTCCAGGCGAATGCCAGCGAACGGCCAACCGTTGCGCCGACCAGCAGCGCGCCCACCAGGCCGGGGCCCGCCGTATACGCAACGGCATCGATATCCTTTGCCGTCAGCCCGGCTTCCTTGAGCGCCGCCTGAATCAGGGGGACGGTTTTACGTACGTGGTCGCGCGAGGCCAGCTCGGGCACCACGCCGCCGTAGTCAGCGTGCAATTTCACCTGACTATACAGCTGGTTGGCTAACAGACCTTTTTCGTCGTCATAAATGGCGATGCCGGTTTCATCGCAGGATGTTTCAATTCCCAGTACACGCATGGCTAGTTTTACCTCGTTTCAATACCGCGCAGTGTAGGACCAATGCGGGTTGATGTAAAACTTTCCTCACCCCTGGCGTTCACTTCGTGTATACTCCTTGTCCTTATAAAAGTCCCTTTCAAAAATCGCGTCGGTGCTTTACAAAGCAGCAGCAATTGCAGTAAAATTCCGCACCATTTTGAAATAAGCTGGCGTTGATGCCAGCGGCAAACCGAATTTATCAAAGGTGAGAGTTACATGCCGGTAATTAAAGTACGTGAAAACGAGCCGTTCGACGTAGCGCTGCGTCGCTTCAAACGTTCATGCGAAAAAGCAGGTGTTCTGGCGGAAGTTCGTCGTCGTGAGTTCTATGAAAAACCGACTACCGAACGTAAACGCGCTAAAGCTTCCGCAGTGAAACGTCACGCGAAGAAACTGGCTCGCGAAAACGCACGCCGCACTCGTCTGTACTAATCTGTTGGGAGCCAGGCTCTCAATTCAGACCGAGTTGTAGTTGTAAGGCCGTGCTTCCGAAAGGAATGCGCGGCTTATTTTCGTTTATGCATTAGCATATACACCCAATCATTCAAGATGCATCAAGGCGGCAAGGGAGTAAGTCCCCGGAGCTTACTGAAGTAAGCGACAGGGGTGAACGAGCGAAGCCAACGCAGAGGCAGTTTGAAGGGGAAGTGTATAAAACGGGGCATATGGCTGGACGAATTCCACGAGTATTTATCAATGACCTGCTGGCGCGCACCGATATCGTCGATCTGATCGACGCGCGGGTGAAGCTGAAAAAGCAGGGCAAGAATTATCACGCGTGCTGTCCGTTCCATAACGAAAAAACCCCCTCTTTCACCGTCAACGGTGAAAAACAGTTTTACCACTGCTTTGGCTGCGGTGCGCACGGCAACGCTATCGACTTCCTGATGAACTACGACAAGCTCGAGTTCGTGGAAACCGTCGAAGAGCTGGCTGCTATGCATAATCTTGAAGTGCCGTATGAAGCCGGAACGGGCCTGAGTCAGATAGAGCGCCATCAGCGGCAAAATCTCTATCAGCTAATGGAAGGGTTAAATGACTTTTATCAGCAATCCTTCACCCAACCTAATGCCGAACCTGCGCGCCAGTACCTGGAGCAACGCGGCCTGAGTGCCGAAGTTGTCCAGCAGTTTGCTATTGGTTTTGCGCCGCCAGGCTGGGATAACGCATTAAAACGTTTCGGCGGTAATGTCGACAACAGGAAACTGCTGCTCGATGCCGGAATGCTGGTCAATAATGACCAGGGAAGAACTTACGACCGTTTCCGCAATCGCGTGATGTTTCCGATTCGCGACAAACGAGGCCGGGTGATTGGATTTGGTGGTCGCGTACTGGGTAACGATACGCCGAAATACCTCAACTCCCCGGAGACCGATATTTTCCATAAGGGCCGCCAGCTTTACGGCCTTTATGAAGCGCAGCAGCACCAGGCAGAACCACCGCGGTTGCTGGTTGTCGAAGGGTATATGGATGTCGTCGCTCTGGCGCAGTACGGTATTAACTATGCCGTTGCATCGCTGGGTACATCGACCACGGCCGACCACATGCATATATTATTCCGTGCGACGAACAACGTAATTTGCTGTTACGACGGCGACCGCGCCGGTCGAGATGCCGCATGGCGTGCGCTGGAAACGGCAATGCCGTACATGACCGATGGTCGTCAGCTACGCTTTATGTTCCTGCCCGATGGTGAAGATCCGGATACGCTGGTACGTAAAGAGGGTAAAGAGGCTTTTGAAGCACGGATGGAGCAGGCTCAGCCGCTCTCCATGTTTTTATTTAACAGTCTCTTACCGCAGGTCGATCTGAGTTCGCCGGATGGCAGTACGCAGCTGGCCGCACTAGCGCTGCCGCTCATTAGCCAGGTGCCTGGCGATGCGCATCGTATTCAGCTGCGCCAGATGCTGGGCCTGAAGCTGGGCATTTTTGATGATACCCAGCTTGATCGTTTAATGCCGAAACAGGCAGAAAGTGGCGTCGTACGCCCGGCTCAGCAGATAAAACAGACGCCTATGCGTATACTTATAGGACTGCTGGTGCAGAATCCCAATCTGGCGCCGCTGGTGCCCCCTTTGCAGGGGCTGGCGCAGAGCAAATTACCGGGACTCAGCCTCTTCTCCGAGCTGGTGAACCTCTGTGTTGCGCAGCCGGGCCTGACCACGGGGCAGCTATTAGAGAACTATCGCGGGACTAGTGAATACTCAACACTTGAAAAACTCTCAGCCTGGAACGATATAAGGGATGAGAATGTTGAAAAAATGTTCACCGACACGCTAAACCGAATTTTTGATGCAATGCTTGAACAGCGGCAAGAAGAGTTGATAGCTCGCGACCGCACTCACGGTTTAAGCAGTGAAGAACGCCGGGAGTTCTGGGAAATCAGACAAGCCCTGGAAAAAAAATGAATTTAACGGCTTAAGTGCCGAATATCGTTCGGGAAGACCCCGACAGCCGCGCGAGGCGCAGCGGCAAAAATATAAGTACGCCCTCGCTTTAAATGTTGGCAGTTCATCTGCTTACACCAATCAAACGAATTAAGTGTGGATACCGTCTTATGGAGCAAAACCCGCAGTCACAGCTGAAGCTTCTTGTCCAACGTGGTAAGGAGCAAGGCTATCTGACCTATGCCGAGGTCAATGACCATCTGCCGGAAGATATCGTCGACTCCGATCAGATCGAAGACATCATCCAAATGATCAACGACATGGGCATTCAGGTGATGGAAGAAGCACCGGATGCCGATGATCTTTTGCTTGCTGAAACTAACAACAATACTGACGAAGATGCGGAAGAAGCTGCGGCGCAGGTTCTCTCCAGCGTTGAGTCTGAAATCGGACGCACAACCGACCCGGTGCGCATGTACATGCGTGAAATGGGTACCGTCGAGCTGCTGACGCGCGAAGGCGAAATCGACATCGCTAAACGTATCGAAGACGGTATTAACCAGGTGCAGTGCTCGGTTGCTGAATACCCGGAAGCCATCACCTATCTGCTGGAGCAGTACGATCGCGTTGAGGCGGAAGAGGCGCGTCTGTCCGATCTGATCACCGGTTTTGTTGACCCGAACGCCGAAGAAGACATGGCGCCAACGGCGACGCACGTCGGTTCTGAACTCTCTCAGGAAGAGATGGATGACGACGAAGACGAAGATGAAGAAGAAGACGACGACAGCAGCGATGATGACAACAGCATCGATCCTGAGCTGGCGCGCGAGAAATTCGCCGAGCTGCGCACGCAGTACGAACTGACCCGCGATACCATCAAAGCGAAAGGTCGTAGCCACGCCGCAGCGCAGGAAGAGATTCTCAAGCTGTCTGAAGTGTTCAAACAGTTCCGCCTGGTGCCGAAGCAGTTCGATTACCTGGTTAACAGCATGCGCATCATGATGGATCGCGTTCGTACTCAAGAACGTATCATCATGAAGCTGTGCGTTGAGCAGTGCAAAATGCCGAAGAAAAACTTCATCACTCTGTTTACCGGCAACGAAACCAGCGAAACCTGGTTCAATGCGGCCATCGCGATGAATAAGCCGTGGTCAGAAAAGCTGCTTGACGTGAAAGAAGACGTTCAGCGCGGCCTGATGAAACTGCAGCAGATTGAACAAGAGACCGGCCTGACCATTGAGCAGGTAAAAGATATCAACCGTCGCATGTCCATCGGTGAAGCGAAAGCGCGCCGCGCGAAGAAAGAGATGGTTGAAGCGAACCTGCGTCTGGTTATCTCGATCGCCAAGAAATACACCAACCGCGGTCTGCAGTTCCTCGATCTGATCCAGGAAGGTAACATCGGTCTGATGAAAGCGGTAGATAAGTTTGAATACCGTCGCGGCTACAAGTTCTCCACCTACGCAACCTGGTGGATCCGTCAGGCGATCACCCGCTCTATCGCAGACCAGGCGCGCACCATCCGTATTCCGGTGCATATGATTGAGACTATCAACAAGCTCAACCGTATTTCCCGCCAGATGCTGCAGGAGATGGGCCGCGAACCGACGCCGGAAGAGCTGGCCGAGCGTATGCTGATGCCGGAAGATAAAATCCGTAAGGTGCTGAAAATCGCCAAAGAGCCGATCTCCATGGAAACGCCGATTGGCGACGATGAAGATTCGCATCTGGGAGATTTCATCGAGGATAACACCCTCGAGCTGCCGCTGGACTCTGCCACCACTGAGAGCCTGCGCGCCGCCACCCATGACGTTCTGGCTGGCCTGACCGCCCGTGAAGCAAAAGTCCTGCGTATGCGCTTTGGTATTGACATGAATACCGATCACACGCTGGAAGAAGTGGGTAAACAGTTCGACGTAACCCGCGAACGTATCCGTCAGATCGAAGCGAAGGCGCTGCGTAAACTGCGCCATCCGAGCCGTTCTGAAGTGCTGCGTAGCTTCCTCGACGATTAATCATCGCCGCTTAGCGCAAAAAAGCCAGTCAACTGACTGGCTTTTTTTATGGCTAATCGCAAATCATTCCTTTAATAAATATTAATACCTGCATCCAGAAATTATCAATATATATCCGGGTCATATTCTTATTATTTAATACCATAAAGCCAAACAGCTGGACTCATAGTTTTATATTTGTACTATTGGTTCATGAATCGCACTTAATGGACAACGCGAATCTAAATAATAGGGATATTCAATGAATAGCAAACGAAAGATTCAGCTGGCTGATTTTAATAGAACGGTTATTCTGGCCACCGCCAATACGTTATTTCTTAACCGTGGTATAGAAGGAACGACCATGGATGAGATTGCGCACGAAGCCGGATTCAGTAAAACCACGCTTTATACCTACTTTGACAGTAAACAGGATATTGTCGATCACCTTATTCTCGATGGAATGGAGCGCTTTCACCAGGAGGTGGTGAAAATAGTCAGCCGGCAGGCCCCCTTCCGCGAGTTTTATCATGAGCTTTGCCAGTCGTTGGTTGCTATCCACGACTCCGGCATCGTCTATTTCCCCGGCATTACCGGGAAAATAGGTTGCTCTGAAAAAGAGATGAAAAATAATAAAGTACTGACTAATATCTATATGCTCGGCGAGGAGATTAATCATATTATCGCCGGAGAAATTTCCCGCGCGGCAGCAAACAAAGAGCTTCAGTTAAATGCTCCAATGGCAGACGTCATGATGCTGTTCTGGCTCTGCCTGACCGGGCTGGTAGAAAAATCAGCAAGCAAAGAAGCCTATATTTTGCGGCTTCTTGAGAAGGACCGAAAATCCTTTCTTAACTTCGCTTTTGACGCTTTATTATTAATGATAGAAAAAGGCGCGAGTCGATGATAAAGAAAATATTTCTGTCCTTACTAATAGGTATGATAGTGGTTTGCGCCTGTGCCTATCATAAAGCGAAGCCCCTGCGCCTGACCAAAGATCTTTCACTACCATTTGCGCTGCCAACCGAACAGCGCCATATAGTGTATTACGCCTCGCTGGCGCCAAATGCGCATAATACTCAGCCCTGGCAGATTCGCTATAACCCGGACGCACGGCGATTCACCCTGGCGTTTGACCGCAGTAAAGCCCTCCCGCATATCGACCCGGCGGGGCGAGAAGCCAGTATTTCTCTGGGCGCGTTCCTGGAGAACTTCCGCCAGGCAGCCGCCGCATTTGGCATGCGGGCGGAAATAGACATTTTACCGGCGATGGCGCGCAATGGTGATGTTGCCCGCATGACGTTAAGCCCCCTCCACCGCGCCTCTTCTCTCAAACAGCCCGCCGTGCTGAAGTTAATTGAGCGCCGGCACACCGACAAACGTCCGTTTCAGGATATTGCCCTTGCGCCCCGCGATCTCGCTGCCCTGCTCAAACAGCACCAGCCGTATTTAAATTATTATCCACGCGGCAGCGCCGGGTTTAATAAGCTTGAGAGTTTTGCCATCCAGGCAGCAAAGGCTCAGGCGCTCGATGCGGCCAAAAGAGCGGAGTTCGCTCACTGGCTGCGCTTTTCCAACGAAGAGGCCCGCCGGTTGAAAGACGGCCTGCCCGCAGAACAGTTAGGCATCACCGGGATAAAAAAACTGCTCTATTACTCATTTTTCGATCGGCAAAAAGCCCAGGGAGAAGCCTTCGCCGCGGAAAGCATCAGTAAAACGGCCAGCAGCGTAGCGCAAAGCGCCGGATTTTTTATCATCGGCGGAGAAGAAACCTTTCCGCTGATGATGCGCAGCGGCATGAATCTGCAGGCCTTCTGGCTGGATGCCGTCCGCTACGGCATCTCTGTTCAGCCGGTGAGCCAGATGCTGGAGGATAAAGCGTTCCGTAAACAGCTGGCGGAAACCTTAGGCTTAAGCCAGCCGCCGCAAATGATCCTTCGCGCAGGCTACGTTGACGACTATGGCGAAAATAATAGAATTCGCCGTCCTATCGGCGAATTTACCCGCCTGGAACCGCCCGGGGCGAATTAAAGCCCTCGCGTTGCCAGCGCCTCGTCAAGCTCCCGGTAGGCCTCCACCAGCTTATCCAGCGTCGCCCGGTTGAGCCCGCTGGGATTTGGCAACACCCATACTTCCGTCGCGCCTATGGTCACCTGCTGTTTGCCCCATTTTACGCCGCGTACCTGAAACGCTTTCTCGAAAGCCTGTTTACCGAGGATCGCCAGCGCGCGCGGCTGATACTCTTCCATTTTCCTCACCAGCTCTCTTCCGCCATCGCGGAGCTCCAGCAGCGCGACCTCGCTGGCCTGTACCGTCGGGCGCTCGACTAGCATGGTAATCCCGCAGCGGGTATCCAGCAGCTGCAGCTCCTCTTCGGGTTTCAGAAGACGGTCGGTAAACCCGGCCTGATGAATCACCTTCCAGAAGCGATTTCCCGGATGGGCGAAATGAAAACCGGTATGGGCGGAAGACTTCCCCGGATTGATACCGCAAAAGACCACCCGCAGGTCCGGCGCCAGAATATCGTTGATCATGTTTTCCCCAGCTCAATACCTAAAAGGTAATTATAAAGGATTGAAAATGCGTTGTTTATAAAAACAGCAGGCGTGCGTTTTAGGCTGGATTGCGGGCAACAGTTACTTTATAATCCTTCGCCACGGCCCCTTAGCTCAGTGGTTAGAGCAGGCGACTCATAATCGCTTGGTCGTTGGTTCAAACCCAACAGGGGCCACCAAATTTTAGCTTTAAAATCATATAATTAAGCCACTCTACCGAGTGGCTTTTTTGTTTTCCAATTTAGGAGTGGCGATCAAATGGCGGTGGAAACGGTAGCGCAATATGATTGGCTTGGCCTTTTAACGAGCGGAACGCTCATACCAGCATCAGCCTTCGTTGCGATTTGTCTTTTTATCCTAAGAGAATGGTTAGATTGGCGTCGTAAATCCAAAGCCAGAAAAAATGAAGTTTGCGCATTAAAGAAGATCTTTGCACGTGAGTGTCAGTTAGCCTGGAACGTAAAAGGACAAATTAAGACACTATGTGAAAAATTCGCGCCTTACGAAAAAGGGCCTATGCACGAGTGCCCTCTTGACTTAAGCGTTACAAAAACGGTAGCTGGTAAAACTCGTTATACCGTCACAGAAAACGACGTTCCGCGCTGGGGTGGTACTCTAAGCGAACCATCAGTCGCAACCTTCACAAAGCATTTATATGATGTGTCTAAACTCGATTCTGCATTTTATGAAAAGGTTAACTTAGCCTATACCGCCGTGATTGAGTTGAAACATCTTTATGAATCGTTGGTCGATAATGAAGATGCTGCGCAGGTGATTGGAATCGACAACATTATGTATGGTTTTTCAGGCTACGCCCTCAATGAGATGATATGGATTGAACGGGAACTTAAAGCTCTTTATCAATACTGTACTGGAGAAGAACTGACTGTAGGTCTTTTACGATAAAAACCCGCCAAAGCGGGTTCATATCAAAGCCACAGTGGCCGCTGCCCACCGACGGCGGGGTGAGGTGGGACTGGTACTATCGTACCTGGTGTAACAATAAAACGCTCCACCGATTCCATCGTTACAAACGTACAACTGCAATTTATGTTAGTGCATTGATGGTAACGCTCTTTGGTATTCTCACTTAGATAGCGACTGGTGCGCGCATGTGCCGCGTGCTGGCATTTTGGACAATGGAACATTTCACACCCATTAATTCACATAAAGTGAATTAATGATACTCATTTTTTCACAATTTGAGAATAGCTTTATTCTTCCTCCCCTTCAGTCCCGTACTCTACATCCAACAATCTAACCTCAAGCTCTAAGCTCGTCGTAAAGCCACTATTACTTAGAGAGTGCATAACCTTCGTGATTGTCCATGTCTGCTCGTCTATGACGCGCTTAAAGCCTGAAACCTGCACTGGTGTCTCCGGGTAGAGGTCGGCGCGTCCTGTCGCAAGCCTGATAGAAAACTCAGCAACCCCACGTTGCAGTTTGTCCCATTTGGCTTGGGCGGCTCGCATGGCCTGCGCTTTGGTTGAAAAAATTGTCGTTAGGGCAAACACGTTGTCATCCTCACCGACCATGTATTCACCCTCCCTGGCTTCCCGCATCTTCACCATTTTTTTCTTCGTTACCGGTTTGGCTTTGGGGTGCTGCAGCGCGCGTAAATGCTGCTCTTTGGGTTTGCGTTTTAACGCAACCTTTTGTTTTTGTGGCTTCGGGTCTTTGGTGTGCAACCACTTTGCCGTAACGCCGGTATATGCCCCACGGTCAGCAATGGAAAACTGATGGCGGTCGCCATCACTGCGGGTGATCGTGACCTGCGGAATGGCTTTTCCGCTGGCTGTAACCCCACGACCGGCTTTGAGGAAAAGTAACTTTCCCGCTTTTACCGAAACCTCACCGCCGTTTCGCTCGGCGAGCCGTGTCAAAAATTTGGCATCCGATTCCTGTGACTGGTCGATATGCGGAATTTTTATTCCGGCCAGCTCCGGTATAACGCTAGACGTCAGTTTGTTACGTGTCGCTATCGCTGCCACGATCTCGCCGAGCGTCTTGTCATGCCAGGACTCTTCCCGACGTGAGTTAAGCGTCCCCCGAAAATCGGCGCTACGGGCGCGGATTGTCACCGTATCTGGCGCGCCATGATGTTCAACCTCATCGACGGTAAAACTTCCCTTACCAATCAACGCAAAGCCTTTCCACCCGAGGTAAAGCGTCAGTACCGCACCGCGTAACGGCAGCTCGACCAGCCCGTCAGCATCATCAAGCTCGATGTCGAGCTGGTCGGCTTCGAATCCGCGATTGTCTGTCATGATCAGACTCATCAACCGGTTACTGATGTTGCCGGTAATATCTTTGCTGTCGAGCATCAGCATAAAATCGGGCGTCAGTACGCCACCCGCATTCAGATTCAGCATATCCAGCATCAGCTAATCCCCACCATGCCAGCCACTGACGAGGCCATATTTCCCGCCTTGCCAATCAGTGATTTTGCCTGTTCGCCGATATCGCCATACAGCGCCGCAAGGGATTCATCCACGCGGGTGAGCGTCAGCGTAAAATCAATTTTGCGCGCCGTTCCGTCAGCAAAAAACAGGCTTCCTGTCTCGCTAATATTATTGATGACGTACATACCGTAAATCGTGCCGGTACCATCCAGTAACGGCCAGGCGCGCCCCTGGTCAGCCATCAGGCGAATAGCCATCATCGTCAACCTCCCGCCGGTCAATTCAGGGTAAAGCGTCCCGGCCAGGGTAATTTTTTCCTCCCCTGGTCCAAGGTACTGAAAAGAATCCCGCTTACCGACGCGGGAGTTTGACGGCCAACGATATTCTGCATCGCGTTGTAGCGTCTGGTGAGGCAGCGTCTGACGCATAAAAACAAACATACCGAGTGCGAGCATCATTTTTCATCACCTCCTAACCGTCGTGGTTCATGCTGGCACGCTGGCGAGCGCGTTTTTCACGCTCAAATCTTTCGAGCGCATCCTGTAGCTGGCGATCAAGCTGCGTACCGCTGCCGCCTCCCTTAACTTCAATGTGATATTCGCTTTTACTTTGGTCTATATAAGAACGTCCCGCCGGTGCGGTGACGGGTTGATATGCCTGATAGCCACCGTAAGTACCGGTTGCCGGAATATAAGAGTTACCCTGCGTGGCTGCGTTCGCTTTTGCGGCAGTCTGGTCAAGCGTGCTGGACTCTTTATTAATAATGCCGAGTTTCTCAAGCACCCAATCAATACCGCTGCGCAGCTTATTAAATGCCGTCAGCGGCAGCGTTAAGGCATCCGCTAGCCGTTGACCGAACAACACACCGGCATCACGAAAACTGTTTAAGGTTTCCTGCGATGATTTGACCGGCGCAATCAGGTTGTTAAACCAGTCCCACGCGGCTTTCAGTTTTCCGCCCAGCCAGTCAAACATCGGTTTAAGCGGCGAAAACAGTTCAGCTACTGGCGCAAATGCGGCCCGCATCCCTTCAATCACTCCGCCGAAAAATGCGCTGATGGGCTCCCAATATTTACGGATAAGCAATGCCCCGGCGACAATCGCAGCCACAACAGCGACAACCGGCCAGGAAATCGCACCAATAGCAGTAATGATTCCTCCGGCCACCGTTGTAAATACGGTACCGAGCGCCGTCGCAGCGGCGATGATGGCATTAACTCCCGTTATAACCGGCCAGGCAATCAGCCCAATGGCCCCAATCATACCCACCACGCCAAGCGCCACGGCGGTAATCACCCCAAGCGTCTGCGCGAACTCTTTATTTCGCTGGATCCACTTATCAAGTTTGAGCACGTAGCCGGTCGCAGTCTGCACCAGTTTGCGTAATGAGGACTCCTGCTGGTCAAACAGGTCGGTACCAACAGCCTCATACGCAGACTGAAACTCTTTGAAGTCGCCGCCGAGGTTATCCTGCATGACTTTAACAAGCTCCTCGGTCTTGCCGTCCGAGGCTTTAAATGCCGCTGTCAGCTTATCGAGTTTCCCGCTGGCCGCAGCGTCTAACAGGGCATTAGACGATTTCAGCGCTTCCTCGCCGAATATCGTTTTCAGGTATTCGCCTGTCTGACTTGTTCCGAGCTTATTCTTTTTAAAACTGGCCTGGATTTCTTTCAGAATGGTAAATACGGGCCGCATGTTGCCCTTGCTGTCTGCCGTCTTAACCCCCAGCTCTTTTAATGCCGCCCATGCCTTACCTGTTGGAGCCTGTAACCGACTGACGACAGCGCTGCTCCCGGTACCGGCCATCGATCCCGTGATATTGTTATCATGAAGCACACCCGTCATGGCGGCGGCTTCTTCGAGGCTTACTCCCGCAGCTTTGGCAACTGGGGCCAGATAGGTTAAGGCGTCGCTTAATCCCTGAAAATCGGCCGCTGATTTATTCATCGTTGCTGAAAGCACATCGCCGATATGGGCTACCCGGTCATTTGAAAGCTGGAAAGCGTTTTTGGTACCGAGCAAAAGCTGCGCGTTCTCTTCCATCGTCCGCCGGTTAGCGAGCGCCATATTCAGCGTGACGGGGGTCGCAGCCTGGATTGCTGCCGCATCGCCGCCCGCTTTCGCGATGATAATCTGAGCTCCGGCAGCATCATCAGCAGAGGCCGCAGTATTGTCGCCGAGCTGTCGGGCCTGCTTTCGCAGCGCCATCATTTCGGCAGATTCTTTCGCCACGCCGAGCACAGCCTGTAACTCGGAGTTTTTTTGCGCAAAATCATATCCCGGCTTCAAAAGCGCCACACCGGCCAGCGTTCCGGTCGTTGCCATACCAACACCAGCGGCCCCCATTGCCGCCGCGTTTCCGGCCAGCTCCTTACCGGCCTGATATCGCTGCTTAACCGCGTTTAGCTTTGCCTGTTGAGCGCTGACACGTGCCAGTGCTTCACGCTGGCGATTGAGCTGCGTTGTCGTTTCGCTGATTCGGTTTTTTAGCCCTTTTTCATCGTTAGCAAGATTGCGGGTATTAATGCCCACTGCTCCGAGCTCACGCTGTTGCCGCTTAACTGACTCGGTAAGACTGTTGTATTTCTTCTGTAACCCTTCCGCAGAGCGTTTAGCGGATTCCAGTGCCTGCGCCTGTGCACGGGTCGGGCGCTCAGTATTTTTAAACTGAGTACCTAAAGCCTCTGCCTCTGCTTTTGCTTTCTCAAGCGCATGACCAGTAACGGCGAGCTGCGCGCTGGTTTTTCGAAACCCGTCAATACGGGATGCCTTACCGTTGAGCTCACGCAGCGATTTTTGAGTGTCCCGGATATCACCAGACAGCGTTTTGCTCGCTGTCTGGATGGATTTAAACGGGCGGGTCGCCTGGTCAACAGCCTTGAGTAATACCTGCAATTTAACGTCGTTACTCATTCGTGTTTCCGCTTCGCTGTAGCGCCTTTTCGCGCCAGGTGGAGAGCTCGGTCAGGCTCATGGGATATAACTCTGATGGCGGCCAGTGAAAAATCACCGCGATATCCGCCATCAGGTCATCGACCGACATGTCTTTCTGGAAATTTAACCCGCCAAATTCGGCGACAAAAAACCGATCACCTTTGTTGCCAGCGCCATCAAATCGGGTAAATCCATCATGATGACATCCGACTCGGTGAGTGATGGGCTGGTCATACGCGGCAGCACTTTAATCAGGGCATCCACTTCAGATCGCGCAACGTCGGCCAGGCTGACACCGCGCAGGGTTCCGGCGTTAGGCTTCATCAGGGTGATTTTTTCGATGACCTGCTCGCCGCGTTTGATGGGGTTTTCCAGGGTGACGATGTTTTCTTTGCTCATGAGTTTCTCACTATTTACGGATTCGTGGTTAACCGGCCAGGCATGCTGGCCGGGGAAAAATTACAGGCCGATATTGCGGCGGTGCTGGTCGAGTCGGTCGACGCCGTTCACCTTCTCAATCATGTTGAGGACGTCGATTTCGACCAGCTCTTTACCGTTCATGGTCAGCTTGTAGTACGTGCAGACCAGCGATAATTTGCTGCTGGTATCCTCGCCCTGTTTGCTCTCGCCGTTATCGACTTCCTTCACCTTGAAACGGGTCTCAACTTCCACCGCCACGGTTTCGCCGGTATCGTCCCGCTGGTAAGAGCCTGCATAGCGCAGTAGCGTCCCGGTACCGACGGCACCATAAAGTGACCAGATCGCATCATCAGGGAAGCCGCCGAGGGAAATCTCCATCGCCAGCGCGTCATCCTCGAGGCCGAAATCGACAGGGGCCGAGCCTGACATCCCGCCGCCCCGGTAATTTTCCAGCTTACGGGTCAGCTTTGGCAGGGTGACGGACTCGATAACGCCGAGATAGCTGACGCCATCCAGAAACGTATTCAGGTATTTGAGCTTGCGCGGCATTGCCATTGGTCAGGGCTCCTTAATTGCTGTTAACCGATGACACCAGATTCGCCAGGTATTTATCGGTAATTCGCTGGCGTAGCGTCAGATTTTCGAGAGGGGGAACCGGCGTATAGTCGTAATCGATATACAGTTTCCCGGCTTTGAGGGTCGCCGCGTCGTTGGCTTCTTCATCAAACCAGCAGGTCGCATCGACGATATAACCCGCCGTTTTCATCTCGCGGAATTTCGCATTGATACCCGCAACGATGTCCTTAATCAGCGTGGCAGTGATCGGCTTGTCGACCGCCCACATGTGACCAGCGGCCATTGTGTCAGCGATAACCTGCGCGGTGCGGGTGTAGTTCTCGAACAAGAACAGCGGGTCATCGGAGCAGCAGCGGTTGCCCCAGAAGCGGAAACCGTCTTTACGAATGAGCGTGGTGACGCCAGCCTCGTTAAGCAGGTCGGCATCGGTGCCGGATTCCTGCAAATCCCAAAAGACCGACGCGCTGATTCCGGTGACGCCATTCACGCCAACGTTTGACAGAGTTTTGTGCCAGCCGGTGTCCTGGTCGATTTTGGCGCGCAGGCCCAGCGCGCGGGCGGTCGCCCAGGCGGTTTCGGTCGCATTCGCCGTGGTATCCCATGCCAGAAAATCCGGCCAGATAACCATCAGCTCACGCTGGCTGAAATTCTCTCGATAGAGCATCGCCTCGGAAATGTTCTGGCAATCCCAGGCGCTGATATAACCAAAGGCGCGCAGCTTCTGGCAAATCGGCGCGAGCGCTGTCGCAACCTCAAGGGAATCGAGACCCGGCACGCCGAGGATGCGCGGTTTAACGCCGGTGACGGCCTCCGCCGTGAGCAGCGCTTTCAGCCCGGTGTAATTGCCGCTTTCATCGGTGCCGCCGATGATATTGGAAATAGTCTGCGCTTCGGCATCGTCACCGGTACCTTCCGCAACACGCACGACGACAATGACCGGTTTCGACTGGTCGGCGATTGCCTGGAGGGATGCGGCCAGGGTGCCTTTTGTACCCGCTTTCGCAATGGCACTTTGCACGCTGGTAATCAGTACGGGCTTATTGAGTGGGAACGTGGCGGCATCGGCATCGCTGGCCGTACAGACCATGCCGATAATCGCTGTTGATACGGTGGAAATGACGCGGGTGCCGTCGTTAATCTCGACAACCTGGACGCCGTGATGAAAATCGCTCATCCGTTTAACTCCGTGGTTAAGGGTGAGCATTATTTTCAATCGTGTGGGAAGGAGTGACGAGTCATCCCCGCTGTAACAGGGACAGTACAACAGGAATGACCGTCACAGGTCAGGCGACGCGGCTCCAGCACATCAGCAGGGTGTGGGCTTCAACAACGCTGAACGATTTACCTTCACCGAGGTTATCTGTTTTGCCGCTGGTCGTGTGTTTGTGCGGAGGAAAATCGACAATATGGTCGTGGTCTTCCGCTTCATCCGTATAATTTCGGGTGCGGCGGCTGTCGTTATCCGAACCGACAACATAATTATCATCCCAGACCTCACCCGGGGCGAGCATCCCGCCTTTGTGTTTATGCCGTCCTGCCTGCCTGGTTGTCAGCTCTTGGCCCGCTAACTCGCTGGTTTCGCCACTGACGCTAATCTGCACGGCGGGCAGGTTAGCCTGCTGGAGCGTAACGGTATCGCTGCCGCCGGTTGCGCCTACGTTTGAGCCATCGGCTTTTGCTACCCGGATCGTTTTATTTTCGCCGGTGTACACCCATTCTGACCACGGCCAGCGCTCATTCGGGTTCAGGTTCTGATTAAAAAATCGAGTTGTACCGACGGGGTTATCGTCTTCCCAGAAATCACGCTTTGCCGCTGTAATAGCGTCGGCGATAACCTGCTGAAGATCCGTATCAAGCTCGCCAGCAATCTTATCGGCATAATCCTTTGCCTCATCTTTTGCGCGAATGACCTCTTCCTCAGTCGCCAGAATCACGGACGGGTCGGCTTTCAGCTCAACGTTTGCGGTATCGTTGACGGCGATCCAGATATTCACCGCCTGGAGCCGTCCGCTGCCTTCCGTCAGCAGCGGCTTATATGATGTCGGGATGCAGGCTATCGCTATACACTGTCCCTCGTTGTTATAGAGGGCAGCTTCACGTAGCCAGAATCCGCCTACCTGCGGCAGCATTATCATTTCTGCCCGGATAACATTTGCTGACTGATCGGCAATAACCAGCCTGTTTAATGGTGCCCGGTAACGTTCATTGATCAGTCCGGTTTGCCCGGCGCTGGGTGTCGGAGATATTCCCCCGCCATCACCCACCGCCATAAAGGTAATACCGACTGGCTCGCCAGATATTGCCGACGCTGCAAATAATTCTTTGCCTTTATCTGTCAGTAACGTGAAGTAATTTGCCATCGTGCAGCCTCGTAAATTCCATGCGCCTTTTACTGGATTTTTACCGCACCAGTAAAATCACTCAATGCCATAATCTGTGCCTCCGCCTGCTCAGTCCAGGAGTCCTGAGAATCTGGCTCGATCGTGACCGGATAATCACCCGTCATGATTTTTGCCTGGTCGTCGTAGCGCACGGATAGCGAGGCCTTAACTGTGCCGCCGCTGTCCTGTCTGACGCTTTCCACGGCGTAAATCAGCTCGATTTCAGTTTCCTGATCGCAGAGATACCCGCCGAGATAATGGATCTGAACGGTTTTAGGTGCTGATAACTTGAAAGCCATAATCATCCCTCACGAAGGTAAGTAGTATTTTTCGCCATAAATCAGTTTGCACAGACTGAATGCCGCAGTATCTGCGCCAGCCTTGTAACTGACGGTATAGCCGAGGTCATTCGGGTGGTTGTAATTAGGAAAGTTGAAAAGCGCCGACCATCCGTGAACCTCAACACCCAGCCTGAACGAGGGGATTTCAGCCTCCAGTACAAACGCTGATCTCCCACGCGCCACTGTACGCACCATGCTGTTGTAGAGACCGAAACGCGCATCCCCGACAACTTTAACGCCGCTCCCCGACCAGTTGGCCTCCACAAACGATTTTGACGGCGGTGGATCGAGAACCTCTTCGATAATACTGTCGAGGTTGATGTGCTGAATGGTGGTGTAAATTGAGCCAGAAGCCGGAATGTTTTCTGCCACAGTAATAGTCTGCCGGTCTTCAGATATAGCTGTAATGGTGTAATCGCCAGTATTATCACCCCCATTCACCCGCAAAATATGTCCAACGCGTAGAATTTGCCCGCCCCAGCTGCTCGCAGCGTTGCCGGTATCATAGGCAAACGCTGTGCTGTTTATAGTTTTGTTAGCTGAATCAAATGAGTAATTCGTTGGGACGTTAAAAGTTCGGACTGGCCACAGGACATTCAGGTCACCCAGCCTGATGTTTTTGACGGTGGCGGACTCGACATTGTGGTGCGGCGTGGTGCAGACAATAACCACTGCGCCCTTTGCCGTGCACTGGTCAATCAGATCTTCCAGCACTGCCCGCTGAAGTGGGTACGTGCGCCCGCGGTTAAAGTTCCCGGTCGGTGTGGCATCATTCATCCCGCCGACAATCAGCACGATATCCGGCCAGTCTTCAGGGTCACTGCTGGTGAAATAGGGCGAGTTTTGTAGCTGCGCGGCAAACTGGTGTATCGCCTGGCCTCCGATACTCTGGTTGTCGTCGATAAACTCAAACTCCCCGTACCCCGCCAGGTGGGATTTCATGGCTTCTATAAACAATGCGCTAGGAGAGAACGGCGCACCCACCACGCCCCCGCCAGTGGACCCCGCCCCCCGGCCTATGGAAGAGCCTGGTGTGGTTATAATTATGCGCTTCTTAGTAACAGTTCTGACGCCATTGCTGAACGAAATTTTTCCGAATGGCGCGGTGTTGGCCTGCGTTCCGTCACCGATGAGCTTTTTGCTCAGTCTGGTATACGGGTCGGTGATAGCACCCTGCAAAGTGGTAACGCTGCTTTTGAGGTTCAAAATGTCCGTGGTCGGATCGCCTGAGAGCAAAAGCTTGAAATTATTGACCGGGGAGCTGCGATACTGAACCGTAACGGGTTTCGCTGCCTGCAACTCGCCTCCCGTCAGCGCTGTGTTTGCCCCTTTTAGCAGGTTGCGCGTTACGGAGTTTCCGTACAGGTCAGTAATGACCAGCGTCGTCACGCCGGTGTTCGCCACCACGGGTTCAAACGTAATCTGAGTACCGTCACCCAGCAGGCCGGGGATAGTAAGAGAAATGGCGTTCGGGCTCGTAGCGTCGCTCGTGACCGTTCCTTTGACATAGGCGCTGAGAATACGGGCCCTGTCGCCTGGGTAGGTCAGCAGACGAAAATCAGAAGATGCGGCGTTGTACATGAGGAAGCAGGGGTTACCCGATACCAGGTCCCCGACCGCCAGAGCAGTACCGCCCGCCTGTTTAATCGTGCGTGCCGTCCACCCGTTCAGCGACAGCGTCGGCGCTCTCGTGGTGTTGCTCGCGCTGGGCGTGAAAACGAATGCGCGGCCGGTCACCAGGACCTGTGAAGAGGTGGTGTTAGCGGTGGTTCCCGTATAGGCGTCGGCTGATGCTGCGACAGAAGATACAATGGTCAGTGAGTTCAGCTCAAGACTCAGCAGGCGAGCGTTAAGCTCAGCCGCCACCGGACCGGATGCCACGAGTACAAAATTATTAGCCGTACCTGTGCGAAACTCCATCAGTACCGGCTGATTCAGCAGCAGCTCATTGCCGACTAATGCTGCAAAGTTTTGTTTCTGGATAGCACGGGTAACGACGTTCCCTTTCGCATCAGTCACCGTGACATTGACAGCACCAGTGTTCAGGATCGGGGACAGAAAATAAATCAGACTGCCATCACCCAACAGACCTGGAATAGTAATAGCGACCGTGTTAGCTGCGCTACTGCTGACCACCGTAGCCGACTGGTAACCTGACGAATAAGGGCTCTTCTCGCGAAGTATCTCAACCGCTACGCCTGATTTATTCTGATAAAGAATGTAAGAAATATCACTTATTCCGCTAACAGGAACTTTAAAGTATTCCCCCTCGCTGGTTTTCAGTAATCCGGCTTCTTTCGTCTCGTAAATATCCGAACCGGAATAAACGGCATCGGATAAATCGTCAATCGCCTCCTTCAGGTACAGGGTTCTGTTTGCAAGCTGACCCGCCTGCTTATTGGCGACACCATCTTTGCCCCCTGCAACTTTATCCTGCCGGGAGATCTGATAAATATCACCTTCCCATTTAGGGGTTTCATTAATGCGCGTCATTGCCCGTTCTCCGAAAATAAATAGCTACCGTCAAAATAAGCCTGGCCATCGTAATAAATGCTGCCGTCAGGTGAATAATTCTGCGGATATACCGTGATAACTTCGCCGTCTACCATCGCTGCGCCGATGTGCGCCGTGCCATATGCACTCGCCGAGAGTGTCAGCTGCGATATATGGCGACTCACCGGTTTTGCATCACCGATAATCCGCTCCAGCTCTTTAATCATTGGCTCAGTGATGCCGATGTCATTGAGGTCAACGGTTAATCTGAATGTCCCCGCAGGGTCGGCCACAGTCCACCATTCCTGGAGCGTTATGCTGTAGCCCAGCGTTTCAATTACCCGGCGAACGGCGGCAACGGTGCCTTTGCGTTGGTGGATCCAGAATGCGTCGCTGACCGCCTGGCGTTTTACCGTTTCAGACCAGGTTTCTTCCCAGCGGTCGACAGAAAAGGCCCACGCCAGATACGGCAGAAATTTTACGGGGCATCGCCAGGGGTTCCACAAATCACGCAGCGGGACAGATAAGTCGCTGATGACTGAACACGCTGCGGCGGCTCGCTGTTCCAGCACCGACGACCCGGTCGCCATCAGCGAATTACTCATCGGAGCCCCCGATCACGACACTGGTTTCGGTGCAGTACGCGGCCTGGGTTTTATCGAGTACTACGTCGGCCAGCGGTTCGCGCAGTTCGACGCGCTGGACACCCTGCACATGCAGCGCGGCATAGATGGCAGATAGTCGAATATCCCGACCGAGGCGTCGCTGCTCGGTGATATAGGCGGTTAACTGCGCTTTCGCGGCGGCTAGAATGGGCTCGGTCGCCGGGCCGGGGTAGACATACAGCACGGCATCAACCGCATAATTGACAATCTCGGCTGACACCACTGTCAGGCGGTCACCGACCGGGCGCACGATCTCATCATTCAGCGCGGTACTGACGGCCAGCAATAAATCATCTGATGCCGTGCCGTCACCTTCCCGCGACAGGACTGCGATAGTCACCTCCGCCGGGGCCGGGCTGTTCGCCGAGGCATCCGCGACACGACCATCGGCGCTCAGGGCGTGAAACTCATAGGCGCCGGTCGGCCCGGCAACACTCATGCCCTCAAAGGCCGCCGGGATGCGCTGACGTAAATCACTGTCGGATTCCATGACCGCCGCCACCGGCGGGATTTGGGTATCATCTTCTGGGGTAATGACCAGGCGCTCAACGTTATTGTTTGCCGCGAGCTGTTCAAGGTCGTTTTTAATGGCATAGGCCACCATTCCGGCTTTTGCCGCCTCGTTGATACGCTGGCGTAAAATCACTTCCCGATACGCGTTCTCTTCCAGATATTTCACCAGTGGGTCTGACTCCAGTGTCAGCGTCCTGGCGATCGCTTCCTGCTCGTCTTCCGGGTACAGTGAAATCAGCGTCGCTTTGCGCTCGGCGAGGATGGCTTCAAAATCCAGTGTTTCCACCACATCAGGCGCGGGGAGCTGGCTCAGGTCGATAACTGCCATAGGTTCAACTCACAGGGATGGTTAAGGAAAGGCTCTCGCCGGTATCGGTGATTTGGCCGGTCACGTCGACGACCATCTGCCCGTCAAACTGCCGCGCTGTGGTGATGCTGGTCAGCCTGACGCGCGGCTCCCACTTCAGGATCGCCATGTAGCACGCGGCCATAATTTGCAGCTCAAGCGCCGGGGTCTGAGGCTGGTCAATCATCTGCGACAACAACGAGCCGTATTCACGACGCATGACGCGGGAGCCGACGGGTGTGCGCAGAATATCTCCGATGCTCTGGCTGATATGGTCAACGTCTGAAATGCTTTCACCGGTCGTGCGGTTCATGCCGAGATAACGCGCTGTCATAGTGGTTCCCCCGTCTGTCCGCCGCTGTCACCTGGGTGTTTATGGGTGTGGAGCACCTTGCCGTTAGAAGAGAATGAGCCGCCGCTGTGCTCGATATCACCGGACATCTTGCCGCCTTGCTTCACCTCCAGCGTGCCGGTCGTGAGCTTGTTGGTACAGACCACCTCCGGCGTATCAAGGGTGACGCGGGTCTCAGCTTTTACCAGCACCACCGGCACGCTGACGGCAACCGAATCGGATGCGGTCACATCGGCGGTTTTAATGCCGGTGACGGTCAGCGCGCCGGTTTCCGGCTCATAACTCATAACGGCACCGTCGGGAAACTCAACGTGCCAGGCATCCGCCGAGGCCGACGGCGCGGGGTTGTCGTCGGAATAAATACCCGGCAGCACAAAGGCGTTATCGAGTTCGCCGCCCACGGCCAGAATCATCACCTGCTCACCAACAGAGGGAGCCCACCAGGTGCGCGAGCGCCCGGCCCGGTGCGTCAGCCACTGGAGCCAGTCGGTATAAATGCCGCCGGTCTGTACGCGACAGCGCCCGGCGTCGAGGTCAGTTTCGACGACGATGCCGGTGCGGATCATGTTGCGTATCGCGCGGGCGAGTTCCTGGATAGATGCGAGAGTATTCATAGGAGAAAGGATGCCGCCGGGGTGTTCCGGCGGCAATCTGCGGGAGTTTGTCCAGCTACAGCACAACAGGCATTATCAGTCGCTATATACTTTTTTTATCACTTCCATGCATTCTGCATGAGCGTCTTTATGTTCAGAATATTCTTTACTCAAAAACAAAAAGAACGCTTTCTTTACTTGAGGCATCTCAATAAAAATAAACTTATCTACCTTGTGAAAAAAGTAAAAATTTTTGTTTGTAGTTTTAAATATCAATAATGAATTGTGCTTTTTTTCTTTTCTTAGTTAGCTCCCTTCGGCCTCTCCTTATAGTATTGAATACATCATTAGGAGTGGTGTCCATTTCCCCCCAAAACATTGCCACAGGGATATTAGATAAAAAAGGGATGTACTCACCTCCTTTGTATCTCAAGAATTGAGCGCGCAGGTCCATTATCTGTAGTTTAAATGCTATGTATTGCAACCACCATATTATGCAATCCACCTCATAACCATTTAATTCGGAACCGTCCTTTTCCAATAGAAACCTCTTAAGATAATCCTCAAAGGCTCCAAGTAAATCAGAGTTGCATGTCTTACATGCTGGAACAGTCATTTTAATGTAATTAGATAACTGATTGTTTTTAGTATTTACAAGGGATTTATCTGGCCTCCCCTCAAATGACCATTGCGGCAATACATGTTCCTTTGTGATTTCACTATCGCTACCGCAAAGAATACATATTTCCGTTTTATGGTTGCTAATAATTTTATTCATTACCGAGCTTTGCGAACCTTTTATTTTACGTCGCAGCAAGCTAAATTTTTTATCCATTGCGAATTCACCATATTATTTTTTTTTGGAAAAAAATATTAATAACTCCTTTTCAATCAATTGTATAGAGCCATCATCAAAACCCAGCAGTTGGCGCTGTGGGTACTCGACGGCGGCGCTTTTTGGGGATGGCTTATCCTTGAGCCCGAGCTGATGCACGTGGGCGATGCGCTGCACTTTCCCGGTAAATTCCACCACTGCCGCGCTGTCGTTACCGGTCGCTTTCATAAAGCGGTTAGTGCGCATCTTCGCGAACATCTCGCGCTTAATCCTGCCTTTTTTTGCCCTGACGGGCTGGCGTTTACGTGGGGCAAATGGCGAACCGTCCGGCGCTTTTTGCGATTTAATGCGCTGCTGTTGCCGCTGGCGCAGTTTCTTCGCAATGTCGACGGTCATCCGACGCCGCCCGGCAGGAGAAAGGGCCGCTATCAACCCGGCGAGCTTGTCCTCAAAGGGTTTGAAGTCATTCATCCCATTTACTCACCCGCTCGCCATTACTCCACATCTCAACAGGGCGCGTCACCGGCTCCGGCGGTGGCGGTTCCGGGATGTTCTCAACGTACATTGCGCCGTCGGCCTCTTTGACAAGGGTGCGCTCGGTCAGCAAAAGGCTGATGCTGACATCGAGGCTGCTGTCGTTATTAATGTCAGCGTACCAGGCAAATCCTTTTTTTCTCCCCTCGTCGGTTGTCATGATGTCCGGCTGATTGACCCGCAGCCAGGCCATAATCGGCACAAACAGCAGGTCAATATCGTCGGTAAAATCCGTGACAACAATGTTAAGCGTGTACCGCTTTTCAAACGATAGGGAGCGTGCCAGCGTCGCCGTATTGTTGCCATCGTCCAGTCGAAGGCAAAGCATATCGGGGTTGGTACGCAGTACCGGCACCGCATCAGTTAAGGCTTTTCGCAGACTGTTGGGCTTTTGCATCGATTTCATCCTGGCATTGTTTAACCGTATCGACCTGGATTGCGCAGCTTTTCAGGGCGTTTTCGAGCTGGCGTATATCCGCACTCAGGTCGCCATTAGTCAGCGGGTCGCTGCCCGGCATCGGGCAGGGGCTGACCTTCGGGCAGGCGTTGTAAACAATCACCGGCGGCGGCGTTGGTACAGGCGGCGCGCTGGTGCAACCGACGCACAGCATCAGGTAAATCAGCGCGATACCAGCGGCGAAACGCGTCATTTTCATTGAGTAACCTCGTGATGGTTTGTTCACGCCTGAAGGCCAGCAGGTTAGCGGCGGTGAGCTTATCCCTCATGGCAACCTGCGCCAGCTCTTTGCGCTGCGACTGCTCTGCGGCAACGTTGAGCTGATTTTTCAGCATGGTGATTGTCGTTTTGCGTTCACCGGCGACCCGGTTCGCACGTTCAAAAGAAGCACGCAAATTGCTGTTATCGTGTCGCATCCACAGCAGACCCGCACAGGCCAGCACCAGCAGGATAATTATTATTTTCATGCGGATACGCCTCCGGCCTTGCGCCATACCGCTACCAGCCTGTCGAGGCTGTGCTCGCGCTGACCATACCCCGCGCCCGGCAATGAGGCCCAGATATTGCGACAGCGGGAAATCGCGCGCTCAATGCGTCCCTTTTGCAGGTCTTCCAGCGCGCCGCGCTCACGAATCAGCTGAATGGCGAGCCTGTCCTGTGATGCCGGGCTGAAATCCGGCAAGGCGAGCTGCTTTTTGTAATGTGGCCAGAACAGATAAAGCTGCTGGTAACGCCCGGATGCCGTGGATTTTTCCCCGCGACGATTGAAGACCTTCGCCGGGCGCCCACCGGCAAACGGGTGATCGCGATAGTCGGTAAAAATCTCCGGCTTGCCATCGAAGCCAGTGACAATGACGTCGTACCCGTTGTTTTTTGTCAGCGGGTGCGTCGCCGTACCCTCTGAAAACGCCAGCGTGTCGAGGAATGCCGCGACATTGGGGTGTGTCTTAATGACCGCCATCGCTTTCCCCTTTTTTAATCCTGCGCTGAATCGCAATTTCCACCGCCTGATAACCGGCGATACCCAGCATGGATCCAAATCCGCACACGGCAGCAGGCGGCAGGTCGGGAAACTGCACCAGTGCCACACCGGCCACCATCGAGACAAAGCCGCCCAGCAGCATACGGCCAATAAAAAGCCGGGCGGTGATGGGCTCGCCACCGGCCAGCACTTTCCCGACGACAATCAGCACGCCGATCAAAAACAGTGACAGGACGCTTTTTTCACCTTCCGTCATGTGTTTACTCCCACAGATTAATTGTTTCAGTTACGGGGGATGACTGGACGTCGGGCAGTTCGACCACCGTGCCATGTGGCAGCACTGCGCCGAGCTCAGCCAGCCCCGGATTTGCGGCGAGCACATCCTCAAACACCCCCTCAGTGCGCCCGTAATACCGGGCGCAAATCATGTCGAGCGTGTCGCCCTGTTGCGCGATGGCCTGCATCAGATTTGGCTCACGATGCAGCGGGGTTTATCCTGGACGCGCGATACCGCCCAGCGCATATCCCGCCACAGCTCGTCAACCGTGGTATCGATGCTGTCGGCTTTTTTGTCGCCTTTGGCGCTGGCATCCACACCGCGATAACGCTCGTAGAGCGTGGCGGTTGCCATTGAGGTGACGGCGCGCAGGTAATAGAAAACGCGCACGCTCTCGCCGTCGAGATCGTCAGCCGGCACGTCGGCCAGCTTGCTAAAACCCCCGGCAATCTGCTGTTCCCGCCACAAAAACAGCTCGGCATTGGTTTCGGCGATGCCGGTTTTGATGGCCTCACGCAGCCGGGCCGGGGCGACGGTCTGCTCAAGGCGCATCCCTTCACGCACTCGCTTCGGGTCGATGTCAGGAAAGAAAAACGTATTTTTAACCACCGGCTCATCGCTGGCAGACGGCGGGATGACCACCATGCCACTCGACTGGGGCTCATCGTTCTTTTTAATAATCAGCGTCGTCATGACTACCTCTGAATAGGTGGGCGGTGGACGCTGGTCTCAGGTCGGGTAAATCACCCTCATCGACCGGCGTGCCGCCCTGGCGCGGGGCGCATTCTGTTAACCGGCGTTCTTTTTCGGTCGGCCACGTTTAGCCGGTACCGTGGTTTTCACGGCGCGCGGCACTCTTACCGGGGCTTTAACGACCGTTGCCGGTTTGGGCTTCAGCTCACGCTCAAGCCTTTCAATGTCTTTTTTGACGCCTGCCTGACAGTCGAGCTGCATCGCTCGCTTGAGGTGGGCCAGCGCGTCGGCGGGCTGTTTGTTATCCCGCAATACCTGGCCGGTGATTTTGTGCAGTTTTGCGCGCACCTCATCAGGCATATCGGCGGCGGTGGTCAGCGCCAGCGTGTCGAGCAGCTGGCTGATGACGACCGGTTCACCGGCGGCATGGGCGCGCATGGCGGCGAGTGCCACCTCTTCGGTAAACATGTACTGCGGCGGGCGGCGGTGTTTACTAGGCATGGTCAGACCATACTTAAACGCGTAGCGGGCAATATCCATCGCGCCACTGATATCGCCGACATCAAGACGCCACAACATGACGGTCATCACGATGTCATCCTGCGCGCCTTTGCCCTGTTCCAGCACGCCACTAACCCACGGCAGATAGAACGGCAGCAGCTCGCGCTTTTTCGTGGCTTTCAGCTCTTTACCAAAGATGGCTTTTAACGTGCGTTGGTCTGCGGCCAGCTTAACCAGCATCTGCTCATAGGCAGTGGCATGCCGCAGCGGGTTGTTTTCCCGCTGCGCGGTTTCAATGGCCGAGACCCGCATCATGTGACGCTGTGCGGGGCTCGTCATCGGTTAGCCCTCCGGTTGCGCGGCAGAGAAATCGCCCAGCTTGATATTTTCAATGAAGCACCCGGCGGCGTAGGTTTCGACCACATAATCGATGTTCATCGATTCGTAGTTTTCCACCTGGTCAAGTTTCGGATTTTCGATGATGGATCGGCGGTGGCTTTCGTCCATGAAATAGATGGACAGGTTATCGAGACGCGTCACCATAATCGCGTTCGCCGGGAAGTACGGCACACGGACGGCGGGCAGGTTGCCGATGCGTTTCTGGCTGATGATGATGTCAGCCGCGAGCGCTTCGCTGTTCGGCTGGTCTTTGTTGACGATCGGGAAATATTTATCGGCCAGCAGCTTACGACCCACAATCGCTACAAGTTCGGCATCTTCCTGATAAATCTCGTCAATCAGGTTGTCGGTGGCATCCATAACCAGCGCATCGAGGTTAACGTAATCGCCGTTTTTACCCACACGGATCACAGCGGAAACAACATTCCCTTCTTCGTCGACAATTTTGCTCATCACGCGGGTCGGCGCTTCATTACGGTATTTCTGCAACCAGCCGACGGCGACGTCCTGCAACATCGGATGAGTGGCGCGGTCAGAGGTTTCGGCGCGCTCAACGCCGTTGAACCCGGCCATGATGAAATCGAGCGCCTGCCGCTGGATGATGGCATCACGAATACGGCGCTGGAAGTCCTGGAAGCGCGCCCACAAATCCAGCTTTTTATATTTGAAGTGAAAGTCGAAGTTGACCTGATCGCATTCGTACTTGTTGGACTCCAGCGCGGTAAAGTCGGCGGTTTTACGCTCCTTGCCGCTGTTGGTGTCCGTTGTACTGGCGATGGTGCCATTGACGCCGACGCCAATTTTTTCACCCTTCAGCTCATCCACCGGCACGATATTAATTTTCTGCAAAAAGGCCGAGGACATCTGCACGGTGTTCATCATGGTTTGCGTGACGGACGGCTCGACGGAGAATTTTTTACTCACGTCGTCCGGGTCTATGCCGTTCAGCTCAGCAACGCGGGACATGTAGGCATTGAATTTAAAACGGGTTTCCTGACGCATAGTCTTTCCTGTTTGGTTAAATCTGGTTGTCTGACCGGGCAAGCCTGTCGCCCGGCGATAAATTCATGACCGTTTAGCAGTCGGTCAGCAGCTCATCGCCACCGCCACCGGTGGAGAGCTTGCGGCGTGGCTGCGCGGTGCTTTCGGTTTTATCCAGCGACGTTTTTAACTTGCTGAATGCCTGGCTGGTCTGGTCGGCCTTCGTGGTGACGTCCTGTTTCAGCGTCGCAAAGGCATTTTCCAGCGTGGCAAGACGCTGCTCAGTGGCGGTTAGGTTTTCCTGCACATGTTCACTGATGGCCGTCACGGCTTCATGCACATCCTGAAAACGGGCGTCATCGCTGGCCTGTTTGCGACTGAAGATCGCTTTCACTTTGTCGCTCAGGGCGGTAAAGACATTTTCCGCCTGGTCTTCAAACTCCAGCTCGGCGAGGGTGGCGACGGAAATCAGGTTGCCCGGCTCGGCTTTGAAGCGGTTGAGGGGGTTAAATTTGGCACCCCGGCAAAATTCGAGGTATTCGGTGCCGAGGCTGGCCGGGTCATCGGTCACGGCGAGGCCGACCAGGTAGCATTTACCGCTATTGGCGAAATTCGGCTGAATTTCCATTGAGGTGTAGACCTTCTGCAATTTTTTATTCATTGCGATCAGGTCATCGGTCGGGGTGATTTTGGCGAACAGCGCCAGCTTGCCTTTCAGTACCGAATCGTCGTCAATCTTTTCAGACTTCAGCTCAACCACATCGCCGTAACGGCTGAACGGGCCATCCGGCAGGATGCCTTTCAGGTGTTCGAGGTTAATGCGGCAACCATAGACGCGGGGGTCAAAGGTCTCGGCCATTTCCTGAATATCCGTCGCGCTGATAACGCGGCCGTCACAGGTATCGCCTTCGACGCCGATGCGAAACCATTTTGAAACTTTTTTTGCCATTGTCAGGAGTCCTGATATCGGGTTAACGGGTCGGGGTTAGTTTCCCGACGTCGCCGCCCACCCGCCATCTGTCCCGGATGGCTTATCCCTCACACAACAGCACCTTAGCGATTCGCATCACCCGTTTCTTTAGCCTTGCCCTGTATCAATCACGGCGAGGCATCCATGACCATCACCACCGACACCACACTCTTAAACGACCCGCGACGCCAGGCGGCTTTGCTGTACTGGCAGGGGTTTTCCGTGCCGCAGATTGCCGAAATGTTGCAGACCAAACGCCCGACGGTGCAGAGCTGGAAGCAGCGCGACCAGTGGGACGAAACCGCACCGCTTAACCGGGTCGAAAGCACCCTGGAAGCCAGGCTAATTCAGCTCTACGCAAAGCCCAACCTGACGCCCCACGATTTCAAGGTGGCGGATTTTCTGGCCCGGCAGATGGAGCGCTTTGCGCGCATTAATCGCTATGGCCAGACCGGAAACGAGGTTGACCTTAATCCCAACGTGGCCAACCGAAACAAAGGGGAACGTAAGAAACCGAAAAAGAATTTTTTCAGCGACGAGGCTATCGAAAAACTGGAAGAGATTTTTATCAACCAGTCCTTTGAGTATCAGATTGGCTGGTACAACGCCGGGCTTAAATATCGAATCAGAAATATTCTTAAATCCCGCCAGATCGGGGCAACTTTCTACTTTGCCAGGGAGGCTCTTTTACGTGCCCTGCAAACCGGACATAACCAGATATTCCTTTCAGCCAGTAAAACCCAGGCTTACGTTTTCCGTAAGTACATCATCGCCTTTGCCCGTCTGGTTGATGTCGACCTGACCGGCGACCCGATAGTCCTCGGCAATAATGGTGCAGAGATGCTGTTTCTCGGCACTAATTCCAACACTGCGCAGAGCCATAACGGCGACCTGTACGTCGATGAGATTTTCTGGATCCCTAACTTTCAAAAACTGCGTACCGTTTCTTCTGGTATGGCCTCTCAAAGCCACCTGCGCAGCACCTATTTTTCAACGCCTTCCACCCTCGCTCACGGTGCTTACCCTTTCTGGTCGGGGGAACTGTTTAACCGTGGGCGCGCCCGTGCCAGTGAACGCGTCGACATCGATATCAGTCACACTGCGCTCGCCGGTGGCGTAGCGTGTCCTGACGGTCAGTGGCGGCAGATTGTCACCATTGAGGATGCGCTCGCCGGAGGGTGTACCTTGTTCAACCTTGAGCAGCTCAAGCAGGAAAACAGCGTCGATGACTTCCGCAATCTGTTTATGTGCGAGTTCGTTGATGATAAGGCGTCGGTGTTCCCGTTCGAGGATTTGCAACGCTGCATGGTCGACAGCCTGGAAGAGTGGGAGGACTATGCACCATTTGCCGACAACCCGTTCGGCTCCCGCCCGGTATGGGTGGGATATGACCCGTCTCACAGTGGCGACAGCGCCGGGTGTGTGGTGCTCGCACCGCCGGTTGTCGCCGGTGGCAAGTTCCGCATTCTGGAGCGTCACCAGTGGAAAGGCATGGACTTTGCGACACAGGCCGAATCCATTCGCCAGCTCACTGAAAAATACAACGTCGAGTACATCGGTATCGATGCAACCGGCCTCGGCATTGGCGTTTTCCAGCTGGTTCGCTCGTTTTATCCCGCCGCCCGCGATATCCGCTACACGCCGGAAATGAAAACCGCGATGGTACTGAAGGCAAAAGATGTTATTCGCCGTGGCTGTCTCGAATACGACGTCAGCGCCACCGACATTACCACCTCGTTTATGGCTATCCGCAAGACCATGACCAGCAGCGGGCGCAGCGCCACCTATGAGGCCAGCCGCACCGAGGAAGCAAGCCACGCGGACATCGCCTGGGCGACCATGCACGCGCTGTTAAACGAACCACTTACCGCTGGCAGCGGCCAGGCCACATCATCCATTCTGGAGTTCAACCGATGAGTAAATACAAAGGCCGCAAGCCGCAGCCACAAAAGCGCCCGCGCAACATGAAAGACACTGCCCCCCAAAAAGTAGAGGCGTTTACATTTGGTGAACCGAGCGCCGTGCTCGACCGCCGCGATATTCTGGATTACGTGGAATGCGTCAATAATGGCCGCTGGTTCGAGCCGCCGGTCAGCTTTAACGGGCTGGCAAAAAGCCTGCGCGCCGCCGTTCATCACAGCTCGCCGATTTACGTTAAGCGCAATATTCTGGCCTCAACGTTTGTTCCGCACCCGCTTTTATCACAACAGGATTTCAGCCGCTTCGCGCTTGATTTCCTGGTGTTTGGCAACGCGTTTTTAGAGCTCAGAAAGAGTGTCACCGGGCGCCCACTGAAGCTGGAAGCGTCACCGGCGAAATACACGCGGCGCGGTATTGAGGAGGATGTCTACTGGTGGGTGCCGTCATTCGACCAGCCGCATCCGTTCGCGCCAGGAACCGTGTTCCACCTGCTGGAGCCTGACATCAACCAGGAGCTGTACGGCATGCCGGAATATCTCAGCGCGCTAAACTCCGCTTGGCTGAATGAAGCGGCGACGCTGTTCCGTCGCAAGTATTACCAGAACGGGGCTCATGCGGGTTACATCATGTATGTGACGGATGCCGCGCAAAGCGGTACCGATGTTGAGGCGATGCGCGATGCGATGCGCAGTTCGAAGGGGCTAGGTAACTTCAAAAATCTGTTTTTCTACGCACCGCACGGAAAACCAGACGGCATTAAAATTGTTCCGCTCAGCGAGGTGGCAACGAAAGACGATTTTTTCAATATCAAAAAAGTCAGCGCCGCCGACCTGCTCGACGCTCACCGCATCCCGTTCCAGCTGATGGGCGGCAAGCCGGAAAACGTCGGTTCGCTTGGTGACATCGAGAAGGTGGCAAAGGTGTTTGTGCGTAACGAGCTCATCCCGCTACAAGACCGGATGCGGGAGGTTAACGCGTGGGCCGGACAGGAGGTGATACGGTTCAAAAGTTACACCCTCGACACCGAGAGTGACTGATTTTCGCCGCCTCCGGGCGGCTTTTCCTTACCCCCGCGCCTGACCGCCTCAGAAGCCCGCCACGCCCTCGCACACCCCCGCATCACCCGCCGACACCCTGCGAACCGGCGCGGCGCAGCGACGCGCTCAGGCTGCGAAAATAAATGCGCAAAAGTACGCTGGCGCGCAGTGCTTTCCCCGCCTCGCCTGCCCGCTTTATGGGTCGGTTTTAATGCAGTCGCATGAGCAGAGGAAAGCCTTGTTATTACAGGCATGGCTAGGTGATTTTTCTCCGTTCAGATACACTCAAATTCATGCAACATAAGCATGCATTTATAGTATTTTATAAATAAGCCATCAATAGGATGGGCTACACCTAACCTCTTAGTGAAAAGATAGATCTTTTTGAAAAAAACAATTATCATAAGCATATCTTTAATGTGAAAGAGGTCATGGCATGCAAAATCGTAAAAATATTAAAAGATGTATTTTTTGCGATGCTAGTGCAAGTGACGTACGCATTACACGTGAACATGTATTACCAAAATGGATGAAAAAGCATATCCCACACGTAAAAGCATATAACTATATGTCAACTTTTAATAAAGAAGAGCCTATAGTAAGAAATAGGCCAGGGATGTCACCATTTGACTTAACCATATCTGCCGTTTGTGAAAAATGCAATAACGGCTGGATGAGTGAAAAAATAGAAGCACCCACTGCAGATATATTGAAAAAAATAATTTTTTCCCATCAGTTTAATCTAGACAAAGAAGCCCTCAGACTCCTTTCATTGTGGGCCGTAAAAACAGCATTCATTCGTGCTTTGGTAGATAGCGGTGATAAAGTTCTTCCAAAGTCACATTATCAAAGCATTTATAAACTTGAAATCCCTTCAGATACAAAAGTTTTATTAGGATTTAGAAATACTCCTTACAAAGAGATTATTACAAGGGTTCATCGCGCGACAGATATGTATGGTCATTTTTTGATTTGTGGAATAGAAATATATTCAATGGCTTTAGTTATAACATCTTGCAACTCACAGCAATTTAAAGGTGTATATGACGACATGGTTTTAAATAAGGTTTTACCTGATTCCACACGTTGTATTTGGCCTATTTCTGGCGGTGAGATAGAATGGCCGCTGAATGCCTCAATGCCTCTATCTATAAATGATACACTTCAAGCAATAGTCGATGTATTTCTTCCAATATTTAATGAGAATAAAATCCGCCCTACTCCTGTATAGCTTTATCAAAGTCAGCAGGCAAAGAAATGTTACTTTTGCCTGCTGAATGTCCTGCTACAACCCTTTAATTTTCAAGTAGAGAATCGATCTCGCCCGTTCGCACGTTGACGCGTGCCGCTACTGTCTGTTTGACCACCCCGCCATACGCATTAGTGCCGCGAAACGTGGTTTTTACAACAGCATGCGGGTCTTTATTCAAAATTAGATGGTAGACCGTTGAAACATGTTTATAAGAGGAATCATCATTCATGCTGGCTTTTATCATTTTCTCTAACGGACGATAGGAACCGTCCCACCCACTGAAATTACTCTTAAATGTATCAAGGTTAATTTTGTTTTTTAGAGATTGTGGATCCCTTTCAAAGTCGTTGAAACACCAACCCAACACCTCACCGAGCTTTGAATTATCATCTTTAGTAAAAGTGTTTTCGCTCATACAGGCATAAAAAGCATCGGTAGCGCTGGCTGGTACATCTTTGAAGTCAACATAATCTTTAACGATATCGTGCCGGGTTTCTTTAGGCTCGTTGCGATATTCTTTGAGGGTTTTATCTGCGTACTCAAAAGTTGGTGTAGCCGGTTCCGCTTTAACTGCCGGTACGTCAGTTTTTGCCACTGGCTGACTTGTTTCACTCGGCCATAAGATTGAGCCAATTACGCCCAACGCCAGACAACCACCAAGATAAACAGCACTGGAGCGCTTACGGTTCGGCATTCGAACCAGCGACGGCTTGATTAACCCCACGATAAAAGCAATAAAGAGAGCCAGAGATAAAAAAGCTATTACGGTATCCATGATTTTCCTTTGTGTGTAATCCCCATACAAAACAACCCCATGCTATCAAACATGGGGTCGATGGTTGTACATTTTTCAGGGATTAACGCCAGCTCTCATCTTCCCACACTTCCTGAAGGATGCTATCCAGCGCTTCGCGGTCTGAATCTTTATCAAACCCCATCAGCTCGACACCGGTCATGGATCCCTTTTTAACAGTAACGCGCGTTGACGGGAAAACAGACTGTATTCGCCTGGTCAATTCGCATTGAAAAGCATCAATTACCGGCTGGCCTATTTTTTGGTATTTATCCAACGTGATATTTACTTTAACTTTGCCCTCCTTTGCAAATGTTTCATCAACAGGCGGCGCGGAAAAAACAACAGAAAAATTATTGTTTTTCATTAGGTTGCCTCTTGCTATTTCCGCAATTAAATTTAATGCGATTTCACGGTCTCTTTCCTGACAAGCGCCTTCAGCCGTCAGACGCGCAATCATCTCGACCCGCTCAATCATAACGTGCTCGCTTAACTCTCTATCCACATAACCTCCACAACGAGATACTGTACAAACATACAGTATCATGTATTAACAAAAGGTGTGAAGAAAAAAATCACTGCTAAATACGCTGTATGTACATGATATGGATGAATATTAACGGCTACATTTTCGTTTCCAGTTCAGCTAAAGCCGCAACACGATTAAGGATTTTTCTGGCTTTAGCCTGATGCGATGGTGCTGCGGAAAATATTTCTCCTTTGGCCGTTCCACGTAGCCATTTGCCATCAAAACAACTTTTACCACCGGCCATCAGGTGTAGGGCTTGGCCCCGGCTGATTGTGATGCCGGTTGTCAGATGTATCTCGTCGATAGTTTTCGCTATAGCTGCGTTTTGCTCATCCGTTCCGTGGATGAATGTTCGCCGCATTGTTGGCTTTTGCTTCCTGAGTCGATTGGTCAGTTCTCGTCTTTCGCGCCGACTCAGCGGTTTTGTTAAATCCAGTATCGGTGGATCGCTTTCACTTCCCGTACAGTTATTGACAGAACTCCGAGAGGGCGCAGGAGCGCCCTTAACGTCAACGGCCAAATCAACGGCACGCTTCGGTACAATTTTCCACTGCGTTAGCCGGGTTAAAATCGGGGTACCAGCACCGACAGCAGAATCGTACACGCCACGGATGCAGACGGTTTCCTCACCATACTGGTTAAACTCGGCGCGCGGTTCATAAAGCGTGCGCACCTGCAAATCATCGCGACGGACAAACGGGCCACCCTGCGCATTAACGTAACCAGCCCAGTCACCGGCGTCAGCGGCATCATGGACGGCGGCAAATTCAACGCTCAGACCGTGCGCGGTCTCGGTATCGGCGAGACGACGCAATTCACGGTAGACCGTCACCGGCGCACCGCCGATAAACTGGAATTGACGGATGTGCCAGCGCGCCGCCCATGCTGATACAGCGGGGGCAGTCTCTTTCAGCAGCTCACCGCTTTCGTCATCGGTTTCACCATCAAGAGCATAGCCGTCGATATTTTTCGAAATGTATTTAGCAACATAGCCGGTAGCGCTGCCTTTTTCCGGGTCAATGGCCTCGGCATGAAAGCGCGCTTTTTTGGCTTTATCGCTTCTCAGTTCGTGGCGGTCTTCCTCCCACGCATAATCACGGATGATGAGGCGCACGCGCTCGACGTCTTCCGGCAACATGAACATAAGCATGTGCCAGTGTGGCGTTCCGTCGTGATGAGGTTCGGCAACACGGATGCCGAAAATGCGGATTTCTTCCCGATGTAGTTTGGCACGAATGCGCGCCCAAAGGCCGGTGAGATAACTTTGCGTGTCCGACGGGCTGGCTCCTTTCCATTTGGTGTTACGGTAACCCGCCTTAGTTGTGGCGTGATATTTTGACGGCGCGGTCAGGGTATAAAACTCACCGACATAACCGAGCTCATTGCAGATATTTTCAAACCCACGGATGCGGGTCATCAGCTCGCAGCGACGTATCGCAGGGTTAGCGACCGATCCATCGTATTTTTCAATCAGGCTGATGCGGTTGCCGTCTTCGTCTTCGAGATCCAGCCCCTTGAGAAATTCACGCGTGCGGCGCTTCTGCTCGCGCCAGTCGGTCACGCAGTTTTTACTCGCGTAAGCATGCTTTTTCTTGCTGACGTTGCCAACGGCAATGAGCAGGTGTTCGCGCCATGCAGCCGCAATGCGTCGTAATCGGCCACGCCACCAAACCTCATTAAACATGCGAGTGATAGCAGGGGCTATTTCATCCTCACCAACATATTTCTTTGTCACCCTCTCCCAATGCGGCGGGGTAACGTTGAATTGCAGGGAAATGAAACCGGCTCGCATGTACCAGGTGTACAGCGTTTTAAGCTCGCTAAATCCGGTGTCATCAATGTCAGCCAGTTCAGCGCGAATGAAATTAGCGATATCAGAGGCCAGCAGGTCAATATCGGCGCGCGACATATCCGGGAGGCGGTTATATCTGGCAACCATATTAACCATGCGTGACGCAAGATATTGCATAAGCTGGGTATCAAAAAGACCGCCAAAAACAGCGGCTGATACGTTGCTGTTGATACCTACACACTCATATTTTTTTGCGACCAGTTCAAGACGCGGCAATGCCTTTTTGCAGAAGCTGATTAAAAAGGCATTGGCTCGTTGACTGCCCTGATTTTGCTCCAGCACTGCAGCGGTGCGATAAACGTCAAAGCGCACGCACTCAGGCTGGAGAGAAAGCACCTTTCTCGCATGCAGCAAAGCCGCGAACATACGGTCGCGGCGATACTGTTGATCGTAGGTGAGATATGGGCTGGCTATTGCCGACCGTGGAGCATTCCACGGATAAGCATAAGCAACCATAGAGCTATGCATCAACGCTAGCCCCTTGAATGGCTGCTATGCATAGTTGCCCTACCCGCTCAATTTCTACTGCCATAGCGTCAATGGCAGTAATATCCGAGCCATGAATCTGATTGTGTATCAGGCCGGAAATAAGCTGGTTAATCTTCGGATAATAGCCGATAGTGTCGAGCCATTCTTCACCAGCTTTTTTACCGGACTTAACGACTTTCTTTTCATTCAGGATGAATTGATATTGGTCGCTGGTAATAACCCATTTGTCGCCGACTTCGATGCGAATACCCATTTATACCCCCCGGTAATGTTTGGATTTGAGCTCGGCGATTTGCTGGCAGGTTACACAAAAGGCCACTCCCGGAATCGCAATGCGGCGAGCTTCCGGGATTGGTGTGTCACATACCTCGCAGGTAAAACGAGACGGCGCAGCGATACGGCTACGCGCGTTATTGATGAGTCGCTCGCGTTCTGCCTGTTCGCGCTGTTGTGCGATATCCATTGCGTCGGCCATTAGTGCAGCTCCTGAGATTCGTTTTCATAGCGGATGGCTTCGCGGTGCAACAGCTCGGCCGCTTCGATAGCGCTTAAACCTTTGTTAGTGATATAGGTAGCAAGTGCCTCAAGGCGGATTGATATAGCCAGTGCGCGACCTTTACGCTCTTCAGATTTGGCCTCTTCCAGCAACATGGCCAGCGCGTCTTTATCGACTTTGAAATGACGGGTTTCGACATTTTGCATAGTGCTTTCTCCTGAATTCGGGCAATGGGAAGCCCGACGGGTTGACGTCAGTTAATAAAATTCGTGTATTAATTCGGCATGGTTAGCCGTTTGGGAAATAAACTCACCACTGCACGAAAATGATTCATCGCTGTAATAAGCGCTTTTTTCTCGTCAGTAGTCAGCTCATTTAATTCGAGCTCATGACGAGCCGCCGGTATTTTTGCTAGAAAGAAAATAGCGGCCAGCGCCCGATTATTTTCTTCAAATTGTGGGTCACGTTTATCGCGCATATCATCGACAAAGCGCTCAACCTCTTTCCAGCTATCGCCCCAATATCTCGCGCGCAATTCAGCCACATGGTTGAGACCGGCCAGACGTTCACCCGCTTTTAGCGGAACAGTTGCGGAAACAGCTTCGATAGCCATGATTCCCCCTGCTTTTGAGTAGAGAGGCCAGCCAGTAAATCAGCCTGTGAGCGACTCGGGTGCCAGAACTTGCCGTCCTTACCTGCGATCCAGCCGTGGCCGTAGTGCATGCCGGGGCTTTGCTTAACGAGCAGAGACGCGAATGACGGTTCACTTTTCAGCATACGCACCTCAAATCAGCCCGAACGATGCGCCAATACCGCTCATGGTATCGACCACGCTCGACATAGCGGGATTAGTCTGCAGACGCGCATGCAACGCCAGCGCCGACAACGACAACATGCGAATACCAGCGTTAACGCTTTCAATCATGTTGTGCTTACGGGCAGAGGTTAGGCGTTCATCAGATACCGCACCGCTCGCCAGTTCGCCGAGTTCACGCATTGCGCGCATGACGTAAGACTGTAATTTGTCTTTAGCCAGCTCATTAACCGGCACGCATGGCAGGCAATGAATCTGCGCCAGAAAACCATCAACGAGGGTTGAGTCTTCGGTCAGGTCAGTCAGCAGCCACAATTCAGGCGGCGTGAACTGGTGAGGCTGTTCCGGGTTGAGCTTGTTACGTAACGTTTGAACGTTCATACCCGCTCGCTCGGCCAGCTTCGCCATGTTGTGACGCTGCGCAAAAGCCCGGCATGCTTCGTCATAGTGGGGATGTTTGGAAACTTGAAAATCAAACATGTTGCATCCTTACAATTCACATAAAGTGAATTAAGCGCCGATGACGAGTTGAAAACGGGAATGACCCAACGCCTTACGCAACTGTTCTTCTTTCCAGCGTGCGTAATAAATGCGAATCGGGCCACCTGCTTTCTTGCAGCCTTTACGGATGGTGCGTGGTTCGATTGGTACACAAGGGTTATCGCCGGTTGTCCAGCGGTAGGCGGTACGTTCAGAAACACCCTCAAGCTCTGCGAATTGTTGCAAAGTAACGATTGGTGCAGGAACTTTGATGATTGCGATTTCAGAAGCCATGTTGCATGATTCCCCTTTTACTAAAGATTGCAATTAATAGCCATCTGTTTGCCAACGTTCGCCATTAATTGCCTAGGTTTAGACTTAACATAACTCCCAAAATGGAGTTTGTAAATAGGTTAAAGCTACATGAGAATTGAAGGTCTTGGTTTAAACAATGAAGAAGTGCTGGATAGGATTTGCGAGGCTTACGGATTTTCTCAGAAAATTCAATTAGCTAGACACTTCGAAATTGCATCAAGCTCTCTTGCTAATAGGTACAGTCGCGATTCCATTTCTTATGACTTTATTGTGCATTGCGCCTTAGAAACTGGCGCAAATCTCGCTTGGCTACTCACCGGCAAAGGGTCACCTACAACCGGCAACATGAATAACGATACCCAAAATGTGGAGAAATTCACATTAAGTGAAGAGTCTCTGGTTAGTGATGGCGATTTGAGTATTGCTGGCAAGTTCTTTAGCAAGCCGCTTACGAATCCAATTGCCGTCTACGCTGACGGAAAACTCCATTTCATCGAACGAGACGCATCCCTTTCAGATGGAGAATGGCTCGTTGATATTGAAGGTGCAATTAGCATTCGAGAATTAACAAAATTGCCTGGCAGAAAACTACATGTAGCAGGGGGCAAAGTTCCCTTTGAATGTGGATTTGATGACATTAAAGCATTAGGTCGCGTGATGGGTGTATACAGCGAGGTTAACTAATGACCGTGCGTAAAAATCCGGCTGGCGGTTGGATTTGTGAACTCTACCCAAACGGCGCAAAAGGCAAACGAATCAGAAAGAAATTCGCTACTAAGGGCGAAGCTCTGGCGTTTGAGCAATATACCGTTCAAAACCCGTGGCAGGAAGAAAAGGAAGACAGGCGCACGTTAAAAGAGCTGGTTGATTCATGGTATAGCGCTCATGGCATTACACTGAAAGACGGCCTGAAACGCCAGTTAGCCATGCACCATGCCTTTGAGTGTATGGGTGAACCACTCGCACGCGATTTCGATGCGCAGATGTTTTCCCGCTACCGAGAAAAACGGTTAAAAGGTGAGTATGCCCGTTCAAACAGAGTGAAAGAGGTATCGCCTCGCACGCTTAATCTTGAGCTGGCCTACTTCCGGGCGGTATTCAATGAGCTAAATCGCCTCGGAGAATGGAAGGGTGAGAACCCGCTGAAAAATATGCGCCCATTCCGCACAGAAGAAATGGAAATGGCCTGGCTAACTCACGACCAGATTTCGCAACTGCTCGGAGAGTGTAAAAGGCATGACCACCCTGATTTAGAACCCGTGGTAAGAATCTGTCTCGCCACTGGTGCACGGTGGTCTGAGGCTGAGAGTCTGAGAAAAAGCCAGCTCGCGAAATACAAAATCACGTACACCAACACGAAAGGCAGAAAAAACCGCACCGTCCCAATCAGCAAAGAACTCTATGAGTCTCTGCCTGAGAATAAAAAAGGCCGGTTGTTTAGTGATTGTTATGGCGCGTTCCGGTCAGCTCTGGAAAGAACAGGCATCGAACTACCGGCAGGACAGCTTACCCACGTTTTGCGCCACACCTTCGCCAGCCACTTTATGATGAATGGTGGTAATATTTTGGTCTTGCAGCGCGTTCTCGGCCATACGGATATAAAAATGACCATGCGATATGCGCACTTTGCCCCAGACCACTTGGAAGATGCAGTTAAATTAAACCCGTTAGCAAATAATTGATAACTTCAATAAGGATATAGCAATGGCAGCAAAACTTTTTACATGCCAATTATTCGAAAGTAAAGGGCTAAATAAAGCGATATATTTTTCTGGATTAAGTTATGACCTCATCATTCATCCATATGTTTATGGCGAACCTCTGACATCCATTCAACCCATATACTACCTTGATGAACTAGAGGCTATTGCAAGATTAAGAATTGAACCGCCAAAACCAATCTCTGAAAAAGAAATTGAGTATTTAATAGATAACTATTTATTCGAATACTCACTCTTAGATAGCGATTCCAGAATGTGCTCAAAAATAACAAAGCCTGCTTTTTGGCCTTTCGAGTCAAACGACCTCTATCAATATCATGACAATAAAAACACTAGAGCACTAACACTTGATCCACTTAATGATGAAAGTATTGTTAGTTTACAAGATGCTTCAGGAGAGGAATGGAATTTCACTGATTTTTGCTTTGCAAAACCATTAATTTTCAATCATTTAGAAAATTGCGCCATAAACATCAAGAAACTATATAATGAGAAAATAAATGCCATCATTGCTCCTGACTCTCACCGAGATGGATATATGGGAAGATTGAGACTAATAGAAAGTGAAAATGAAGTTTTAGACTATACTCAGGCTCTTGATTTAGAATACAAAATATCATTCCATAGAATAAAGAGCATTGATACATTTGAGATCGAGTCTGAAATTATATCAGGAGATATTATAGACATTCCTGTCCAAAAAATAACCACAAATAAAACTTATTCACCTTTATTGCTTTCATATTATTTCTCTGGACTACGAGAAAGAAATCCGTTACTGAGCTTCACTGGGTATTATAATGTCTTAGAGTATTATTTGGAAGATGCTGCACCATTAATAGGACTAACAACTGCTCGCACAGAAAAAGAAAATTTAAGACATGTCATGAATCTAATAACTAATCATAATGAACTTTATCAATTCATAATGAACTTTTCGCGGCACCTAGTTACTAACATAGGACAAGATATCATTTCATCTTCAGGTGTTAAAATCACTGGCGTTAGCGTTCAAGACGAACCAATATTAGTGACTAACATTAGCGACTGGCTCTATAAAATACGTTGCGCAGTAGTACACTCAAAGAAAAGTAGGAGAGGACAAACCGAAGCTATCTTTGAACCATATTCAGATGAAGCCGATAATATACAAGCAGCCTTGTGTGTAATCAAATGGTTATCTCAAAAATGTATTTTAAAAGATAATGAGTTAACGAACTCTGTACCATAGACTAAACCTATAGAGTGGCGATAAAGTGGCGGTAGAAATGGCGAATAATGGACAATCACTGGCAAATAATGGCAATCTATATCAATGATAAATAAAGCAAACTATTGATTTTCTGTTGTTCTGTTAGGAACTCATAATCGCTTGGTCGCTGGTTCAAGTCCAGCAGGGGCCACCAGATACAGCAAGGGCTGGCGAGAAATCGTCAGCCCTTTTTGCGTTTTGCGGCTCCTGTATAGCGCCACGTCTTATGGTGAATATGGCGACAGGCGGCTTACGCCAGCGCCTGCAGCTGTTCGCGCATATAAGCAGTAAAGTATTCTGGGTTTTTGATAATAATGCGGTTGCCAGAGGCAATTTTGTCCGCCCATCCGGCTACTTTTTGCGTGAACCCGGCACTCCACCCCTCCTTCTCACCACGGGCCGTGACCTGCGCAGCGCTGGCCGGTACGCCTAGTTCATGCAAATACTTCAGGATCCCCTTAGCGGTACTTTCATCCATAGTATTCGGCACCGGTAACGATGTGTTCATACCACCAATAAAATCCAGGGCTTTATCGATTGCTGTTGGCATGCTCTTATCCTTAAAATTAACCACGTAATGAACATGTTTATAATATGGACCCAACTCCGTCGGGATATCAAAGAGATCGTTGCCTTTCTTTGATTCAGGCCCCAGCTAAACGCTTGCGTGGCGCTTTTCTGCTCGACTAATGCGGCGTTTTGCTCCCCTCCACGCCGCGCGCTCGCATCACGGTGCGATGCCCGCTGAGTAAAAAGGCAGAAAAACTTCACCCTGCGCGACGGCTTATCGATAAACTCGCCTTCTTCTCGCCGTTAATCAGCAAAAAGAGATGTAAAGCCGTAAGTTAAGCAAATTAATTTCGTTCCAGTCTGGCACAGATTAAAAAAAAGAAGTTCCATGATGAAACATGCAAAAGAAGATTAATAACAAACTGTGATACAGCTAAACGATCGTTATCAAAAAACAGCCTGCGGTAATAAAAAACTCAATTAGATAGTATTTTTCTCGCTATTGACTTAATAACCTGCGGCGAGAGAATAAGCCCGCAAACAGCAGTTGAAATATGTGCCTGCGATAATTATCGCGTTCCAGCCCTGGATATTAACAGGAGAGATTATGGATAAGATCAAACACATCGCCACTATCACGCTGGCGGCTGCAAAAGAAATGGCTACTGCCGTTGAGGCGAAAGCCCTTGAAATGAACGTGCCGGTGGTCTTTGCCGTTGTTGACCGCGGCGGAAATATGCTCCTGATGCAGCGTATGGATGAGGCATTTATAACCAGCTGCGATATTGCGCTCAATAAAGCCTATACGGCATGCGGCCTGCAAAAAGGCACTCATCAAATTACAGCGTTAGTCCAACCGGGCGCACCGCTATATGGATTACAACTCACCAACCAGCAGCGAATCATTCCTTTTGGCGGCGGCCTGCCAGTTATTTTTAACGAGGAAGTCATCGGCGCCGTTGGCGTGAGCGGCGGTACCGTCGAACAGGACATGTTATTAGCCGAAACGGCTCTGAAGGGTTTCTCTAAATAATAAATCCAACCAGGAAGATATATTATGAGCTATCGTATATTTGATTATCTGGTGCCAAACGTGAACTTTTTTGGTCCCAATGCTGTTTCTGTCGTCGGCGAGCGCTGTAAGCTGCTGGGCGGTAAAAAAGCGCTGCTGGTCACCGATAAAGGTCTGCGGGCCATCAAAGACGGCGCGGTGGATAAAACTCTCGGCTATCTGCAGGAAGCCGGTATTGAGGTGGTGGTTTTTGATGGCGTCGAGCCAAATCCAAAAGACGCCAACGTGCGCGATGGCCTGGCGGTCTTTCGTCAAGAACAGTGCGATATTATCGTCACCGTCGGCGGCGGTAGCCCTCATGACTGCGGTAAAGGGATTGGTATCGCGGCTACCCACGAAGGGGAGCTTTACCGCTATGCCGGCATAGACACCCTGACTAACCCACTGCCGCCGATCGTCGCGGTGAATACCACCGCCGGTACCGCCAGCGAAGTGACCCGCCACTGCGTACTGACCAACACCCAAACAAAAGTGAAGTTCGTTATCGTCAGCTGGCGTAACCTGCCCTCGGTCTCCATCAATGACCCGCTGCTCATGCTTGGCAAACCGGCCCCGCTGACCGCCGCAACCGGCATGGATGCGTTAACCCACGCCGTGGAGGCCTATATTTCCAAAGATGCCAACCCGGTCACCGATGCCGCCGCGATCCAGGCCATCCGCCTGATCGCCCGGAACTTGCGCCAGGCCGTCGCGCTGGGCAGCAACCTGCAAGCCCGCGAAAACATGGCCTACGCTTCCCTGCTGGCGGGAATGGCTTTCAATAACGCCAACCTCGGTTACGTTCACGCCATGGCCCATCAGCTTGGCGGCCTGTACGATATGCCGCACGGCGTGGCGAACGCGGTGCTGTTGCCGCACGTTGCGCGCTACAACCTGATCGCCAATCCGGAAAAGTTTGCCGACATCGCCGAATTTATGGGAGAAAACATCCACGGACTTTCAACCATGGACGCCGCCGAGTCGGCCATTTGCGCCATCACCCGCCTCTCTTCCGATATCGGCATTCCGCAGCATCTGAGCGAGCTGGGAGTTAAAGAGGCTGACTTCCCCTATATGGCGGAGATGGCCTTGAAAGACGGCAACGCCTTCTCAAATCCGCGCAAGGGTAACGAGAAAGAGATTGTCGCTATCTTCCGCCAGGCTTTCTGATAGAGCGATCGCTAACACCGCGAACAAGTACCATCGCGGCGTCAGGCTGGGTGCCCGGTTACTCCTGATTTTTATGCTTAAACTGGCCGGCATCGATATCGTACTGTTTCATTTTTCGCCACAGCGTGGTGCGGCCAATATTCAGCAGCTGCGCCATCTCTTGTACCCGCCCGCTGGTCACGCGGGCGGCATGGATGATGGCCTCTTTTTCAATGGCGCTGAAGGTCAGGCTGGCGGGCAGCAGCGAGGAACCCGCGTCGGCGCCTGGCCGCTCGGCAAAGAGATATTCCGGCAGATTACTCAAACGGATATGGCCGTTCTCGCTGCTAATGGCGATATTTTCAATCACGCTGTTCAGCTCAAAATCATTACCCGGCCAGGAGTAGGCCACCAGCTGCGCCAGCGCATCGTCATCCATCTTCAACCGCGAGGAAAAACGCTTCTCCAGACTCTTAAGACGATTTTGGACCAGCGAAGGAATACTGTTACGCCGCGCCCGCAGCGGCGGAATAACGATTTCAAAAGAGTGCAGCGCGTAGTAAAGCTGGCGACTAAATCGGTTTTGTTCCACCAGGTTGGCAAGATCGACGGTAGTGGTGGCGATGACTTTAACGTCCACCGGGATCAAACGCCGGGCATCCAGACGGGTTAATACCCCCTGCTTGATCACCTGCAACAGCGCGGACTGCAGCTCCGGCGCCAGATATTCGATTTTTTCCAGAAACAGCGTCCCGCCGTTGGCCAGCTCGAGACGGCTAAGACGCCCGTTTTCCTCGTCCGTCGGCGCGCTGCCCATAAAATCCTGCCCAAGGACGCTGTCGGCATACAGCTGGCAGTTAACCGCGATATACGGTCCGCCACCCCGCTCGCTCTCATTGTGAATCGCCTGGCTGAGCAGCTCTTTACCCACCCCTTCCTCGCCGCACAGCAGCACTGGAAAAGCGCCGCGCGCCGCCTGACGGCCAAAGTGAATTAACCGCCGGGTTTCAGGATCGTCAGCCGACATCTGCTCAAAGGTATGGCTCACTTTGCCAAGCTGGCTGGTCATCAGCTGACGCATCTGCTCGACCGGATGCAGCAGCAAGATGAAACTGTTGCCCTGCTCTTCGACGATCGGCTTGAGCGTGATGACGGCATCAACGAACTGATGCTGGCTCTCGAAGGTGACTTCCACATGGTTCAGCCCGCGCGCGTGCTTGATCGCCCGGCGCAACAGAGCCGGCAGCGTCACCAGTTCATTGATGTTTTTCCCCTGGCTGGCCTGGGCATCAAGGTGCAGCAGCGTCGCGGCCTGCACGTTCAGAAACTGCAAAATGCCCTGCTCGTTCCACGCCATCACCCCGTCATCCATGCTCTCCAGCAGACCGTACATCTGGTTAAGGTGGCGATTCGACTCGGCCAGCAGGCTATCGGTGAGCAGCGAGTTGCCCACTTCCCGGGCGATAGCCAGGGTCAGGGAGAGGTCCGGCGAAGCCTGTTCTTCCGTCAGGCAGCACAAAGAAATGGAACCGAACAGGCGCCCGTGGTTATCAAACACCGGCGTAGAGCTAAACGACCATCCGTGCAGCGCATGTTTAAAATGCTGCTCGCCCGTCGTTTTGACCGGCTGCCCGAGCATGGAGGCCAGCGAGAGCGCGCAGCTGCCGATGATGCTTTCCGCGCAATAGCTACCGTCACGAAACCCCAGCGCCGCCAGCTGGTCAAGGGTCTGCGGATCGCCGCAGCGGCTGAGAATACAGGCGGACTCATCAAGGATAAACAATGCGCAGGGGCGGTTATCCATATACTCCCAGGCATCTTCCAGCGCCGCCTGGCCAATCGTCAGCAGCGCGGTCTTACGCCGACAAATCGATTCGAAGGTCAGCCCCTGCGCCTGATGCGGCGTCTGCCAGGTTTCCCGCTGCATAAACTTACTGCAACGATGCCACGACTGGGTTATCACCAGGGGAAAGCTCTGAGTCTGCGCAGTCATATCCATTTCCGCTGTTACTTAAACGACAACCCCTCCGGCGGTAACCGCCAGAGGGGGATAAAACGCCCCTTCTCATTAACGAGGCGGGACAGGACGACGCTAAATTAACGCGCCAGCCACTGCTGTCCAAGCAGGTCGGCGGTCAGAATTGCCGCATGCACGCTCTGCGCGCTGACCGGGAACGGCATGTTATGGATGGTTTCGCCTTCCGCACAGGTCGCTTTTGCTACCGCCTGAATTTTCTCGTCGATGCCCTCTTTAACGCCCATTTGCGCCAGCGTGACCGGCAGGCCGACGGTATGGCAGAAGTTCAGCACCGTTTCGATCTCTTCCATCGGGCTATTTTGCAGCACCAGCTGCGCCAGGGTACCAAACGCGACTTTCTCGCCATGGTACAGGTGGTGGCACTCTTCGAGGATGGTGAAACCATTGTGAATGGCGTGCGCGGCGGCCAGGCCGCTGCTTTCAAAGCCGATTCCGCTAAGGTAGGTATTCGCTTCAACGATGCGTTCCAGCGCATCGGTCACCACTCCGGCCTGAGCGGCGAGGCGGGCCTTTTCGCCTTCCGCCAGCAGCGTATCATAGCACAGGCGCGCCAGGCTCAGCGCCGCCGCCGTCGACTGGCCGCCGGCCATGCTGGTGGCTCTGGCGTCATAGCAGGCCCTGGCTTCAAACCAGGTTGAAAGCGCATCGCCCATCCCGGCCACCAGCAGGCGTACCGGGGCTTTAGCGATAATCGTCGTATCCATCACCACCATGTCCGGATTTTTCGGGTAAATAAGATACTCTTCAAATTCACCGGCTTCGGTATAAATAACCGACAACGCGCTGGTTGGCGCATCGGTGGAGGCAATCGTCGGGATCACCACCACCGGCAGCTTCTGGTAATAGCCTATCGCTTTCGCCGTATCGAGCGTCTTGCCGCCGCCGATGCCCACCACGCCGCGGCAGCCGTGCTGCTTCAGAATGGCGATCAGGCGATTGATCTCAACGTGGCTGCACTCGCCGTTGAAGCGCTCCGCATGGCAGCTGATATTGTGGCTATGCAAACCGTTCAACACTTTCTCACCCGCCAGCTTCATCACGAAGTCATCGGCAATCACGAAAAAGCTGTCCGCCAGGTTTTTAGCGTACTCGCCAAACAGCGTGGATGCATCCGGTCCCTGGAGATATTTGGCTGGAGATTGAATAACTTTTAGCATTCCGTTCACCCTCAAATAAGTGCATGTTTTGACACGATGTGCCCCGGTATTTCCCCGTCCGGCCTGGTATTAAAAGCGGGAACAAAAGCGCTACCTGAGCGAGGTCATCACTGTAGGGCGAGCCGCGGGCAAAAAAATGTTTCCCCTTTTTGTCCCGATATGAAACAGGGTGCACATTTTATCGTTTCATATTGAAACATGAATTCATATGAAACGACGGGATTGCGATCTCGATCCGCTCGTTGAGCGCAAAACAAGCGGAAAAAGTGGATGAAGTACGGCGTTTTTCGCCGCTACTGGCGCCTGGAGAGGTAAAATTTTTTCTCCCCCCGCGTCTGGCAAGTATGTGAAGTGAGATGAAATAGTCGCCCTGGCTCGCATTTTTCGATTTCTCCCGGCAAAAGCGTTTCATAACGGAACAAAATTCATCGTGCGCGTTTCGTAATGAAACTCATTTTATGGCGATTTTTTTTCCCGTTAACTCAGCCAGAATCAATACATCGCCCGATATCGCATATCGACAGGCGATACCCCTACACGATGACCGCTTCCGTCAGCAGAGAGGCCGCATCGAAACTCCGATGGAGAATAAACAATGAAAAAACTGATTAACCGTGTCGAAGATGTCCTGAGTGAACAACTGGCGGGCCTGGCAAAAGCGCACCCTGAACTAACGCTGCATCATGATCCGGTCTACGTCACCCGCGCCGATGCACCGGTGGCCGGGAAAGTAGCGCTGCTTTCCGGCGGCGGCAGCGGTCATGAGCCGATGCACTGCGGATATATTGGCCTGGGCATGCTTTCCGGGGCCTGTCCGGGGGAAATTTTCACCTCCCCAACGCCGGATAAAATGTTTGAGTGCGCCATGAACATCGACGGCGGCGAAGGCGTGCTGCTGATTATTAAAAACTACACTGGCGATATTCTTAACTTTGAAACCGCCACCGAGCTGCTACACGAAAGCGGCATCAAGGTCACCACCGTGGTAGTCGATGACGATGTGGCGGTAAAAGACAGCCTCTATACCGCCGGACGGCGCGGCGTGGCCAATACCGTGCTGATTGAAAAACTGGTGGGCGCGGCCGCCGAACGCGGCGACTCGCTGGCAGCATGCGCTGAACTGGGGCGCAAGCTTAACAACCTCGGCCACTCTATCGGCATCGCCCTGGGCGCCTGCACCGTTCCGGCCGCCGGCCAGCCCTCATTCGAACTGCAGGACGATGAGATGGAGTTCGGCGTCGGCATTCACGGCGAACCGGGCATCGACCGCCGCCGCTTCACCTCCCTCGATCGCACCGTTGACGAAATGTTCGATACTCTGCTGGAAAACGGCGCCTATAGCCGCACGCTGCGCCACTGGGACAACATGAAAGGCGCGTGGCAGGAGGTAACGCAGACCAAGCAGGCGCTGCAAAAAGGCGATCGGGTTATCGCGCTGGTCAACAACCTCGGCGCCACGCCGCTGTCCGAACTCTACGGCGTCTATAACCGTCTGACGCAGCGCTGCGAGGAAACCGGCATCGCGATCGAGCGCAATCTTATCGGCAGCTACTGTACCTCTCTGGATATGGTCGGTTTTTCCATCACCCTGTTAAAAGCCGATGACGAGACGCTGGCATTATGGGACGCCCCGGTTCACACCCCGGCGCTGAACTGGGGAAAATAAGGAGCACGACATGTCATTAAGCAGAACGCAAATCGTAGACTGGCTCTATCGCTGCGGCGATATCTTTACCAAAGAGAGCGATTTTTTGACCGGTCTGGACCGGGAGATCGGCGATGCCGACCACGGCCTGAATATGCATCGTGGTTTTAGCAAGGTGGTGGAAAAGCTGCCTTCGATTGCCGATAAAGACATTGGTTTCATTCTTAAAAATACCGGCATGACGCTGCTGTCCAACGTCGGTGGGGCCAGCGGCCCGCTGTTCGGCACCTTCTTTATCCGCGCCGCTCAGGTGACCCAGGCCCATCAGAGTCTGACCCTGGACGAGCTTTATCAAGCCATCCGCGAAGGCGCGGAAGGCGTGGTGAATCGCGGCAAAGCCGAGCCGGGCGATAAAACCATGTGCGACGTCTGGCTGCCGGTAGTGGAATCGCTGCGTCAGTCCAGCGAACAGCACCTGTCAATCCAAAGCGCCCTTGATGCTGCCAGCGAACAGGCGCAAGCCGCCGTCCAGGCCACCATCGCCATGCAGGCACACAAAGGACGGGCCAGCTACCTCGGCGAACGCAGCATCGGGCACCAGGATCCGGGCGCGACCTCGGTAATGTTGATGGTTCAGATGCTGGCCGCAGCGGCCAAAGAGTAAGGAAAACGCGATGGTAAACCTGGTGATTGTTTCGCATAGCGCTCGTCTGGGCGAAGGTGTCGGAGAACTGGCCCGGCAGATGTTAATGAACGATGGCTGTAAGCTGGCGATCGCCGCCGGAATTGACGATCCCACCAGCCCGATCGGCACCGATCCCATTAAGGTTATGGAAGCCATCGAGTCCGTAGCCGACGCCGATCATATCCTGGTGATGATGGATATTGGCAGCGCCCTGCTGAGCGCCGAAACCGCGCTGGATCTCCTCGATCCGGCCACTGCGGCGAAGGTTCGCCTGTGCGCGGCGCCGCTGGTGGAAGGAACGCTGGCGGCGACGGTGAGCGCCGCCGCCGGGGCCGGCATCGACAAGGTCATCGAAGATGCCATGAACGCGCTGGAGGCAAAACGCGTACAGCTGGGATTGCCATCGCAACCGCAACACGCGGCGTTGACCGCCGCGCCGATCGACGACCGCGATGCGCGCTCGGTTTCCGTGGTGATTCAAAACCACAACGGCCTGCATGTTCGCCCGGCGTCAAAGCTGGTCGCCGCGCTGGCGGGATTCAACGCCGACCTGGTGCTGGAGAAAGGAGGTAAGTGCGTCACGCCCGACAGCCTCAACCAAATCGCCCTGCTTCAGGTGCGCCGTAACGATACCTTAAGGCTGCTTGCCCGCGGGCCGGATGCCGATGCCGCGCTGGCAGCGTTCCAGGCGCTGGCGGCGGAGAATTTCGGCGAGCAAACGGAGGCGGCGCCTGCGACTCAGCCCGCCTGCGCCGATCGCGTACAGGGTAAGGTCGTACTCTATTCCCAGCCGCAGGAGAAGGTCTCACGGGAAAAAGGCGTCGCCATCGGTCAGCAGCAACTGCGGCTAAAACGGGCCATCGATCGGACGCTGGAAGAGCTTAGCGCGCTGACGACCCTGGCGGAGGCGAAGTTTTCCGCCGACATCGCGGCCATCTTCTCCGGGCATCATACCCTGCTCGATGACCCTGATTTATACGCCGCCGCCTGCGATAGGGTGCGCGACGAGCAATGCAGCGCGGAGTGGGCGTGGCATCAGGTGCTGAACGATTTAAGCCAACAATATCGTCATCTCGACGATCCTTACCTACAGGCGCGCTATATTGATATTGAAGATATTTTGCACCGCACGCTGCGTCACCTTAACGGGAGCAACGAAGTACTACCGCAGTTTGACGGCCCCTCGATCCTCGTGGCCGACGATATTTTTCCTTCTACCGTCCTGCAGCTCGATGCGGATCGGGTGAAGGGGATCTGTCTGCAGGCCGGCAGTAAACTCTCTCACGGCGCCATTATCGCCCGTCAGGCGGGTATCGCGATGCTTTGCCAGCAGAGCGATGTCCTGACCACGCTACAAAAGGGGGAGACCGTCATCCTTGATATTCCCGGCAAGCGCGTGATTCGCGCCTAGCCTGCTCTAACCTTCTCGCCCCGGAGGCTGTCCCCTCCGGGAACTCGCTTAACTTTCAGGATCCGTTATGTCTCAATTCTTTTTTAATCAGCGCGCCAACCTCGTCAATGAAGTGATTGAAGGAACCATTATCGCCAGCCCGTGGAATAACCTGGCGCGGCTGGAAAGCGATCCCGCCATTCGCGTGGTGGTGCGTCGCGATCTCGACAAAAACAACGTGGCGGTGATCTCCGGCGGCGGTTCCGGTCACGAACCGGCCCACGCGGGCTTTGTCGGTAAAGGCATGCTGACCGCCGCCGTCTGCGGCGATCTTTTTGCCTCGCCGAGCGTCGATGCGGTGCTGACCGCCATCCAGGCCGTGACCGGCGATGCCGGATGCCTGCTGATCGTCAAGAACTACACCGGCGATCGTCTGAACTTCGGCCTCGCCGCGGAGAAAGCGCGTCGCATGGGCTATAACGTCGAAATGCTGATCGTCGGCGATGATATTTCGCTGCCGGATAACAAACACCCGCGCGGTATTGCCGGGACGATTCTGGTGCATAAAGTGGCCGGCTACTTCGCCGAACGCGGCCACAATCTGGCGACCGTGCTGCGCGAAGCGCAGTATGCCGCCAGACACACCTTCAGCCTCGGTCTGGCCCTTTCCAGCTGTCACCTGCCGCAGGATGCGGAAACGACTCCGCGCCATCATCCGGATCAGGCCGAACTGGGGATGGGGATCCACGGCGAACCGGGCGCTTCGGTTATCGCCACGCAGAACAGTGCGGAAATCGTTACGCTGATGGTAGAGAAGCTCAGCGCCGCCCTGCCGGAAACCGGCCGCCTGGCGGTGATGATCAATAATCTCGGCGGCGTATCGATTGCCGAAATGGCAATTTTGACCCGCGAGCTGGCCAATACCCCGCTGCATCAGCGAATTGACTGGCTGATAGGCCCGGCGTCGCTGGTCACCGCGCTGGATATGAAAGGCTTTTCCCTCACCGCCATCGTGCTGGAAGAGAGCATTGAGAAAGCGCTGCTCTCCGCGGTCGAAACCGCCGGCTGGCAGACGCCAGTGCAGCCGCGCGCAATCAGCGTGATGCCCTCGTCGCTGCGCAGTACGCGGGTGGAGTTTACGCCCTCGGAGAATAGCGAGGTTGCAGGCTACGTAGAGCGGGTGACCGGTACGCTATCCGATCTGGAAGCGGACCTCAATGCGCTGGATGCGAAGGTTGGCGACGGCGATACTGGCTCCACCTTTGCCGCTGGCGCACGCGATATCGCCGACTTACTTCAGCGCCGTCAGCTGCCGCTGGCTAACCTCGCCACGCTGTTCGCCCTGATTGGCGAGCGTCTGACGGTTGTGATGGGCGGTTCCAGCGGCGTGCTGATGTCGATTTTCTTTACCGCCGCCGGGCAGAAGCTGGAACAGGGGGCAAGCGTCGCCGAAGCGCTAAACGCCGGTCTGGCACAGATGAAGTTTTACGGCGGTGCCGACGAAGGCGACCGAACCATGATTGACGCCCTGCAACCGGCGCTGGCGGCGCTGCTGGCCGAACCGGAAAATCTGCAGGCCGCTTTCGCGGCGGCGCAGGCGGGCGCGGATCGTACGCTTCACGCCAGCAAAGCAGGTGCAGGACGCGCATCGTACCTGAACAGCGATAGTCTGCGCGGCAATATGGACCCCGGAGCCCACGCGGTGGCCATGGTGTTTAAAGCGCTGGCGCAGAAATAGTCTCTCTGGCACCGCCCCTGCTCCCGGGGGCGGCGCTTAACGCGCCTTGCCCGGGCTACAGGTTCACCGCCGTCTGCGGGCCGGTCGCCCCATGGTTCACCGCCGTCTGCAGGTCTGGTAGCCCGGGTCAGGCGCCAGCCGCAACCCGGGTTTTCTCCCGCGCTTACTTGCTGTGCCAGTAGGCCTGCGAACGCACCAGCTGCGGGTCAATCTCCGGACCTTCAAAACGCGCCAGCAGTGATTTCACCACCGCGCCTTCCCCGGTCACCCAGATAAAATAATCTTCGGTTGGAACCACAACCTGCGCCAGACGCTCGGCCACGGCAGAGGAGTGATGTCCCACCACCCACTCGATATGAAAACCATCGAGATCGGCCAGGTAATCTTGATAAGACTCATCGCCAATGGTGACGATCGCCGTGACCTGCGGGCGCGTCGGAAGCTGCCGCAATCCCAGCAGTCGGCGGCGCAGCGCGGGCATACCTGACTCATCAGTCACATACAGCTGCCAGGCGTAATCTTCCGGCACCACCAGCGAACCGCGCGGGCCGCCGATGACCAGCTTATCGCCCGGTTTCGCCGCCAGCGCCCAGCTGCTGGCTATACCGCCATCGTGAATAAAGAAGTCGTACGCCAGCTCATGACGGTCGGCGTCGTAAAGCGGCGTATAATCGCGGGTCGCCGGACGTACGCCTTCGCCCCAGTTAATGCCTTCATCCGTCACCTCCGGCGGCGTAAACGCAGCACCCGCAGTGGGGAAAAAAAGCTTGGTATGGTCGTCGAAACCCTGGGAGACAAAGCCTTCCAGCGCCTCTCCGCCCAGCACGATACGCTGGAATGCGCTGCCGATACGCTCGACGCGCAATACGGTTAACTCACGGAAACGCAGCTCATTACGCACGCGCTGCGGGTATTTAGGATGCCTGCTCGTTGTCATCTTTCATCGCCTTGGTGAACGGAATAGATATATCTAAAAATATTGCAAATGATAATGATTGCCATTAAAAAAGAATGCAAGCACTTTTTGATATAGCCATAGTAAAACGCCACAAAAGTCAAAAAATAGAATTAAATCTCTAATTATCAACCATATAAAAAATAAATCTGCCACAAGGTTGCGAATTGAGTTTTTTTAGATATAAATTAGATATATCAAAACACTCAAAGGAAAAAATTATGAGAGATCATCACGAAGAAGGCCGTGGGTCACGCGGACGCCACGGCGAACATGGTGAACACGGTCGCAGAGGCGGCGGACGCCGGCAGCGCTTCTTTGGCCATGGCGAGCTGCGCCTGGTCATTCTGGACATCCTCACCCGTAATGCCAGCCACGGTTACGAACTGATTAAAGAGATCGAAACCATGACCCAGGGCAACTACAGTCCCAGCCCCGGCGTCATCTACCCGACGCTCGATTTACTCCAGGATCAGGGATTAATCAGCGTGGCTGACGAAAACGGTCGCAAAAAAATCGCCATCACCGCCGAAGGCAGCCAGCTGCACGCGGAAAACCAGCAGCCGCTGGAGCAGATTCAGGCCAGACTGCAGGCGCGAATGGTGGGTTGTGAGCTACGTAAAAACCCGCAGATGAAGCGCGCGCTGGAGAATTTTAAGGCGGTACTGGATTTAAAAGTTAACCAGCAGGAAATAACCGAAGCGCAGCTAAAGCAGATTGTCGGCGTGATTGACCGCGCGGCGATGGAGATCTCCCAGCTCGACTAATCCTTTGCCTCATTATCGGGCAGCCTGCACCGCCGCGAAGCACGCGGCGGTAACCCTTCAGCGCATCGTTTTACGCCTTCAGGAGTAAAACATGCCAATAATTTCACGATAAGATTAAATTTTGCTCAATTGCGATTTCACGTTGCGTTTATCCCGATTTTCCGGGCCCGCGCCGAAGTGGCGTAATCCCTGCAATACTTCATTCAGTATCATGTGATACGCCCCGCCCAGGAGCATATTTTGAACAGGTTACCTTCAAGCGCATCGGCTCTGGCCTGCAGCGCACACGCACTGAATCTTATTGAGAAGCGAACGCTCGATCATGAAGAGATGAAATCACTTAACCAGGAGGTCAGGGAATACTTTAAAGAGCATGTGAGTCCGGGGTTTTTAGCGTATCGAAAATCGGTCACTGCTGGCGGGGATTACGGAGCCGTAGAGTGGCAAGCGGGAGGATTAAATACGCTTGTCGACACTCAGGGACAGGAGTTTATTGACTGCCTGGGTGGGTTTGGGATTTTTAATGTAGGGCACCGTAATCCAGTTGTCGTTTCCGCCGTCGAAAATCAGCTCGCTAAACAACCCCTTCATAGTCAGGAACTGCTGGACCCGCTGCGGGCCATGCTGGCTAAAACCCTGGCGGCCTTAACGCCGGGCAAACTGAAATACAGCTTCTTTAGCAACAGCGGTACCGAGTCGGTCGAAGCGGCGTTAAAGCTGGCGAAGGCCTACCAGTCTCCGCGCGGCAAGTTTACCTTCGTCGCCACCAGCGGCGCGTTTCACGGTAAGTCGCTGGGCGCGCTTTCAGCCACTGCGAAATCCACTTTCCGTAAGCCCTTTATGCCCCTGCTGCCGGGATTCCGTCATGTACCTTTTGGCGATATCAATGCGATGCGCACGCTGCTGAGCGAGTGCCAAAAGACCGGCGATGACGTCGCGGCGGTGATCCTTGAGCCTATTCAGGGCGAAGGCGGGGTGATTCTGCCGCCGCCGGGCTATCTGCCCGCGGTACGCAAGCTGTGCGACGAGTTTGGCGCGCTGCTGATCCTCGATGAAGTCCAAACCGGCATGGGGCGCACCGGCAAGATGTTCGCCTGCGAGCACGAAAACGTTCAGCCGGATATTCTGTGCCTTGCCAAAGCGCTGGGTGGCGGCGTCATGCCAATTGGCGCCACGGTCGCCACCGAAGAGGTGTTCTCGGTACTGTTCGATAACCCGTTCCTGCATACCACCACGTTTGGCGGCAACCCGCTGGCCTGCGCGGCGGCGCTGGCGACCATTAACGTACTGCTGACGCAAAACCTGCCCGCGCAGGCGGAGCAGAAAGGCGATATGCTGCTGGACGGCTTCCGTCAGCTGGCCCGCGAATATCCGGATCTGGTGAATGACGTGCGCGGCAAAGGTATGCTGATGGCGATTGAGTTTATTGATAACGAAATCGGCTATGACTTTGCCAGCGAAATGTTTCGCCAGCGCGTGCTGGTGGCCGGAACGCTCAACAACGCAAGAACGATTCGCGTTGAGCCGCCGCTGACGCTGACCCCTGAGCAGTGTGAACAGGTGCTAAAAGCGGCCCGCCTGGCGCTGGCGGCGCTGCGGGTTTCGGTGGAAGAGGCGTAATGGCTTGCCCTCTCCCGCTCCGGGAGAGGGCGTTTGCTATACGACGCGCACGCCCGCAGGCATCGCTCTTTCCGGCGTAAGCAGTACGCTTTCGCCGCCATCGTCGGTTTCGGCGCATAACAGCATGCACTCCGACGTTTCACCGCGCATTTTGGCTTTCGCCAGATTGCACAGGACCACGACCGTTTTTCCCAGCAACTCTTCTTCTCGGTAATAGGGCACCAGGCTGGTCACCGTCTGCAAGGTGCGCTCGCCAACGTCAATCCGCGCGATATAGAGCTTATCGGCATTCTCATGTCGTTTTACAGCTACAATTTTTCCCGTACGCATTTCCAGTCTGGCAAAATCATCATAAAGCACCGTTTCCATCTTGCACCCCTCAGGTAAAAATTTAGTAAAAGATAACAAAAGTCGGCGAGGTTTCCGCATAATAGTGTAAGGAATGTTAGATCCATCACTTTTTAGTTCGCTATAAACTTCCCGATGCGGATGAATAATACGGGGGAAATTTACTGAAAAGAGATGCAGCGGCCCGCGCTTGCTTTACAATGGTTTGCGTCGATGGGGCAACGTCAGATAAGGAAAACAATGGCCACACTAAAAGATATCGCGACCGAAGCAGGCGTTTCACTGGCGACGGTTTCCCGGGTATTAAACGACGACCCCACTCTGAACGTGAAAGAAGAGACAAAGCACCGCATTCTTGAGGTAGCGGAAAAGCTGGAATATAAAAGCACTAGCTCGCGTAAGACTCAGGTTCATACCGTCGGCCACCATCATATTCTGGCTATCTACAGCTACCAGCAGGATCTGGAAATCAACGATCCTTACTATCTGGCGATCCGCCACGGTATCGAAACGCAGTGTGAAAAGCTCGGTATTGAGCTGACCAACTGCTACTTTAACAACGCGCTACCCGAGCTGAAAAAAGTGACCGGCGTTCTGATTGTCGGCCAGCCTTCGCGGGCGATTCGCGACGCAGCCACGGCGTTAACCGACAACGTCTGCTTTATTGATTTCCATGAGCCAGGCAGCAGCTACGACGCCGTCGATATCGATCTGGTGCGTATCGCCAAAGAAGTTATCGACTTTTTTATCGCCCAGGGCGCGCGGCGCATCGGCTTTATTGGTGGCCAGGATGAGCCGGGTAAAGCCGACATTCGCGAAGTGGCCTTCGTCGAATATGGCCGCCTGAAGGGGGTGGTTTCGGAAGAAGATATCTGGCGCGGCGGGTTTTCCAGCTCCTCCGGCTATGAGCTGGCAAAAACGATGCTGGCCAGGGCGGATTTCCCCACCGCGCTGTTCGTCGCGTCAGACTCTATCGCCATCGGCGTGCTGCGGGCTATTCATGAACGCGGCCTCGCGATCCCGGAAGATATCTCGCTCATTAGCGTTAACGATATCCCCACCGCGCGTTTTACTTTTCCGCCGCTCTCCACGGTGCGCATTCATTCAGAAATGATGGGCAGCCAGGGCGTTAATCTGCTGGTTGAAAAAGCCCGCGATGGCCGTGCGCTGCCGCTAAACGTCTTTGTCCCCAGCGTGCTGAAGCTGCGCGGCACCACCCGCTAATCCCCCGTTCTGACGCTAAATCCTCTGCGCCTGGCCCCCGGGGCGGCGCTTGACGCGCCTTGCCCGGGCTACGGGTTCACCGCCGTCTGCCAAACGGTAGCCCGGACAGGCGCAGCGCGCCGCCTCCGGGATTTTCCTCCATCCCCCATCCTCTGCACCTTTTCCCCATCCTGACCGCTGGCGGCCAACCCGCTCATTTTGTGATCGAGTTAAAGTAAATCACTCCTGGCAGTTTAATTTAGTAAAACTTTTACTAAAATACCTTCTATCCGTTTAGTCCGTTCAGGGAGGCGATATGAATCGCTGGGAAAATCTTCAACTCACTCATGAAAACCGGCTGCCTCCGCGCGCCTATTTCTTCTCTTACGATTCGCGGGCCCAGGCGCAAACCTTCGCCCGTGAAACCAGCAGCCGCTTTTTGTCCCTTAGCGGACAGTGGAAATTCTGCTTCTTTAACAACCCGCTGCGGGTGCCGGAAGCGTTCACCTCGCAATACATGAGCGACTGGGGGCCGATTACCGTACCGGGAATGTGGCAGATGGAAGGACACGGCCAGCTACAGTACACCGACGAAGGCTTTCCCTTCCCGATTGACGTTCCCTACGTGCCGACCGACAACCCTACCGGCGCCTATCAGCGCATCTTTACCCTCAGCGAGGGCTGGCAGGACCAGCAGACCCTGATTAAATTTGATGGCGTCGAGACCTATTTTGAAATTTACGTTAACGGTCAGTACATCGGTTTCAGCAAAGGCAGCCGCCTGACGGCGGAGTTTGATATTAGTCACGCGGTAAAAAACGGCGACAACCTGCTTTGCGTGCGCGTCATGCAGTGGGCGGACTCCACCTATATAGAAGATCAGGATATGTGGTGGTCGGCGGGTATCTTCCGTGACGTGTATCTGGTGGGCAAAAACCCGCTTCACGTCCAGGACTTCACTCTGCGCACCGATTTTAACGATGACTACGTCGACGCCACCCTCTCCTGCCAGCTGGTGCTGGAAAATCTCGCCGCGCAGCCGGGCGCAGCCACACTGGAATACGCGCTGTTCGACGGCGAAAAGGCGCTATATGAAGGCGTAACGCCGCGCCTGAGCATCAGCCAGCAGCTGAACGTCAACTTTGCGATCGACGTGAAGGCGCCGCAGCAGTGGTCGGCGGAAAATCCTTATCTCTATCACCTGGTGATGACGCTGAAAAACGCCGCCGGAGAGATTATCGAAGTTATCCCGCAGCGCGTCGGTTTTCGCGATATCAAAGTGCGCAACGGCCTGTTCTACATCAATAACCGCTACGTGATGCTGCACGGCGTTAACCGCCACGACAACGACCATCTGAAGGGTCGCGCCGTAGGGATGGACCGCGTTGAGAAAGATCTGCTGCTGATGAAGCAGCACAATATCAACTCGGTACGCACCGCCCACTACCCCAATGACCCGCGTTTCTATGAGATGTGCGACATTTACGGTCTGTTCGTGATGGCGGAAACCGATGTCGAATCCCACGGCTTCGCCAACGTCGGCAATCTGAGCGCCATCACCGATGATCCGGCATGGGAGCATATATACGTCGAACGAATCGTGCGCCACATTCACGCGCAGAAAAACCATCCGTCGATCATTATCTGGTCGCTGGGTAACGAGTCCGGCTACGGCTGCAACATTCGGGCGATGTATCACGCCGCTAAAGCGATCGACGATACCCGTCTGGTGCATTACGAAGAGGATCGCGACGCGGAGGTGGTGGATATCATCTCCACCATGTATACCCGCGTGCCGCTGATGAATGAATTCGGGGAATATCCGCATGCCAAGCCGCGAATTATCTGCGAATACGCCCATGCGATGGGCAACGGTCCCGGCGGGCTGAGCGAATACCAGAACGTGTTCTATCAACACGACAGTATTCAGGGCCACTACGTCTGGGAGTGGTGCGATCACGGGATTCAGGCCACCGATGACAGCGGCGCGGTTTGGTACAAATTCGGCGGCGACTACGGGGACTATCCTAATAACTACAACTTCTGTCTTGACGGTCTGATTTTCTCCGACCAGACGCCTGGGCCCGGCCTCAGAGAGTACAAACAGGTTATCGCCCCGGTAAAAGTTCAGGCAACCGACATCGCCCGCGGCGAACTGCGCATCGATAATAAGCTCTGGTTCTCGACGCTGGATGACTACACCCTGCGCGTGGAAGTTCGCGCCGAAGGGGCTACGCTTGCCAGCCAGCAGCTTAAGGTGCGCGATCTTGCGCCAAACAGCGGCCGCGATATCACCATTGACCTGCCAGAACTGGACGATCGCGAAACCTTCCTCAACATCCTGGTGACCAAAGACTCGCGCACGCCGTATAGCGAGGCCAACCATCCGATCGCCGTTTACCAGTTCCAGCTAAAAGAACAGACGGCAACGAAATCGCCGCTGATGAATGCCAGCGCAACCCCGCTACAGATAGTTGATGAACGACTGAGCTACAGCATCACCGGGCATAACTTCCGCGTGGTCTTCTCTAAAGTCAACGGCAAACTGAGCGAATGGCAGGTGAACGGCGTAGACCAGGTGACCCGTGAGCCGAAGATTAACTTCTTCAAGCCGATGATTGATAACCACAAGCAGGAATATGAGGGGCTGTGGCAGCCCAGTCACCTGCAAATTATGCAGGAGCATCTGCGTGAATTCAGCGCCGAACAGCGTGGAGACACGGTGATTATCACCACCCGCAGCATTATCGCTCCGCCGGTTTTCGATTTTGGCATGCGTTGTACCTATCGCTGGCAGATTACCCCGCAGGGCCATATTAACGTTGAGCTTGCGGGGGAACGTTATGGGGACTATCCGCATATCGTGCCGTGCATCGGTTTTATGCTGGGCATTAACGGTCAGTTTGAACAGGTGAATTACTACGGTCGCGGTCCCGGTGAAAACTACGCCGACAGCCAGCAGAGCAACATCATTGATGTCTGGCGCACCACCGTGGACGACATGTTCGTGAACTACCCGTTCCCGCAGAACAACGGCAACCGCCAGCACGTCCGCTGGGCCGCGTTTACCGACCGTCACGGCAGCGGCCTGATGGTGGTCCCGCGCGATCCGCTCAACATCAGCGCCTGGCACTATACGGCGGAGAATCTGCACGCCGCGCAGCACTGTAACGAACTGCGTCGCAGCGATGACATCACCCTGAATATCGACGCCCAACTGCTCGGCCTGGGCTCTAACTCCTGGGGGAGCGAGGTGCTGGATAGCTGGCGGGTGTGGCTCAAACCGTTCAACTATGGCTTTACGCTGCTGCCGCTGGAAGGCGGGAGCGCTTCCTCGCAGACGCTGGCGAATCATAGCTTTGGCGCCGGTTTCTTTTCCTCCGATTCACACAGCGAGGCTGAAAAATGAGAATTCTCGATAATTTAGAACAATTTAAGCAAATTTATCACAGTGGACGTAAATGGCAGCGCTGCGTAGAAGCTATCAATAATGTCGATAATATCCGGCCTGGAGTTGCCCATTCGATAGGCGATTCGCTCTCCTATCGCGTGGCAAGCGACAGCACCACGGATGCGCTGTTCGTTGGCAACCGCCGCTATTTCGAGGTGCATTACTACCTCCAGGGTCAGCAAAAAATTGAGTTTGCCGCTAAAGAGCAGCTGCAGACCGTCGCCTGCTATCGCGATGAAACTGACCGTGAATATTTGAAAGGCATTGGTGAAACCGTGCAGGTCCATGAAGGACAAATGGTGATTTGCGATACCCACGAAGCTTATCGCTTTATCTGCGACTCGCCGGTCAAAAAGGTGGTGCTCAGAGTGACTATCGAAGACGGCTACTTCCTGAATAAGTAAGCCCGCGTTACGCAAGATGAGGCCAGCGGATCGACTCGTTGGCCTTCCCGGTCCCAGCCCTCAATGCGGGCCAGATCATTTTCCGGAGGACTTATGTCCGAATCAGTTCGTGCCAAAATAGGGAAGTTCGCCCTACTGTCGATGGCGTTTGCCGCCGTATTTAACGTACGAAATATCGTTAATAATAACATCGAGTTAGGGCTCAGTTCCGCCCCTATCTTTCTGTTTGCCACGGTGGTCTATTTTATTCCGTTTGTCTTTATCATCGCCGAATTCGTGTCAGCGAATAAAAATTCCGAATCAGGTATGTACGCCTGGCTGAAGCAGCCTTTAGGTACCCGCGCGGCCTATCTCGGCTCGTTCCTGTACTGGTTTGTGAACCTGTTCTTTTTCCTGTCGCTGCTGCCGAACGTGGTGGCCTACGCCTCGTACGCCATTATGGGTTACGCCATTCCCTTCTCGCCGATGGTCACTTCGCTGATCTCTATCGTTCTGTTCGCCATGGCCACCCACATTTCCACCAAAGGCGCGACCTGGCTGGGGAAAATCTCCGAATGCGTGGCTTATGGCGTCTTCGCGCTCTTTGCGATTTACGTGGTCGGTGCTATTACCGCGCTGGGCGCGGGCCATGTCCCTGCGCAGCCGATTACGCTGCACGCCATGGCGCCTACCATCAACTGGGCGACGCTGGGGATTATGTGCTGGATCTTCCAGGCGGCTGGCGGGGCTGAAACCGTTGCCGCATATCTGAACGATACTAAAGGCGGGCAGAAATCGTTTATTAAAGTCATCATCACCGCCGGGATCCTGATTGGCGGCATGTATGCGCTGGGTTCTCTGCTGGTCAACGTCTTTGTGGCACGGGAAGACCTGACCTATGCAGCCGGTATGGTGGAAATTTTCACCGGTCTCGGCGCTTATTTCCATATTTCCGAAGCGCTGATGGGCCGCTTCGTCGGCATCATTCTGTTTATCGCCATTTTCGGCAGCATGATGATGTGGACCGCTGCACCGGTAAAAATTCACTTCTCGGAAATTCCTGCCGGCATCTATGGCAAAAAAACCACCGAGCTGAACGTCCACGGCGTGCCGGTGCGCGCCGCCTGGTGGCAATTTGTCTTCGTCTTTCTGATGCTCATCGTGAATGGTTTCGGCTCCGCCAGCGTTCAGCAAATGATGAACACCGCCATCAACCTGACCGCCGGGACCGCAATGCTACCGCCGCTGTTTATCATGGCCGCCTACTTTGTTTTCCGCTGGAAACATGACGACACGCCGCGCGACTTCCGCATGGGTTCAAGAAAAGTTGGGATGGCCGTGGTGTCGATGCTTATCGTTATTTTCCTGGTCAGCATGACCGCCTCCGCTTTCCCGCCAGGAGTCGACCTGGTGAACGCCTTCTTCATTAACGTCTTTATGACCGCAGTCTTCTCCGGACTCGCATGGTGGTGGATAACCCGCTTTGAGAAAAAACAGCGCAAGAACCAACAACCAGGCCTGAAATCAGCGGCAAATACGGTGAAATAAGCCACCGTTGCTCCCGCCAGCGGTATATCCCCTGGCGGGATTTTTTTACCCGCAAGCCATGATCTGTCGCCCAACCATTTTCGTGATCGAGTTAAAGCAATTCATTTTTACCGCTTTTATTTACTAAATATTTTACTAAAATTAACCACAATACTTAACTACCTCTACCCTACAAACAACACAATCCCCTTCGGCCATTCTCTGAAGGACAATGTGTGGAGATGTGTTATGTCTGATATCAAACGTAATACCATCGGCAAGTTTGGCCTGCTGTCGCTAACTTTCGCCGCCGTCTTCAGTTTTAATAACGTGATCAATAACAATATTGAGCTGGGACTGGCGTCGGCGCCGATGTTCTTCCTTGCAACCCTGCTCTACTTTGTTCCTTTCTGTCTGATCATCGCGGAATTCGTTTCGCTGAATAAAAACTCCGAAGCGGGCGTTTATGCCTGGGTAAAAAGCTCGCTAGGGGGGCGCTGGGCCTTTATTACCGCCTATACCTACTGGTTCGTGAATCTGTTCTTTTTTACCTCGCTGCTGCCGAGGGTAATCGCTTATGCCTCCTACGCTTTCCTCGGATACGAGTACATTCTGACGCCCGTGGCCACCACGATGTTGAGCATGGCGCTGTTCGCCCTGTCGACCTGGGTTTCCACCAACGGCGCAAAAATGCTGGGTCCAATCACCTCGGTCACTTCATCGTTAATGCTGCTGCTGACGCTCTCCTACATTCTGCTTTCCGGCGGCGCGCTGGTGGGCGGTATTCAACCAGCGGATCCGATTACCGTGGATGCAATGATCCCGAACTTTAACTGGGCGTTCCTCGGCATCACCACCTGGATCTTTATGGCGGCCGGCGGGGCCGAGTCCGTCGCGGTGTACGTCAATGACGTGAAAGGCGGATCGAAATCATTTGTTAAGGTCATTATCCTCGCCGGGATCGTGATTGGCGTGCTGTACTCCATTTCCTCGGTACTGATAAACGTGTTTATCAGCAGTAAAGAGCTGAAATTTACCGGCGGATCGGTACAGGTCTTCCACGGCATGGCGGTATGGTTTGGCCTGCCCGAAATCGTGGTCAACCGTTTTGTCGGCCTGGTCTCCTTTACCGCCATGTTTGGTTCGTTATTAATGTGGACCGCGACGCCGGTCAAAATCTTTTTCTCCGAAATCCCGCCCGGAATATTTGGTAAAAAAACCGTTGAGCTCAATCAAAACGGCGTACCGGCGCGCGCGGCGTGGATCCAGTTCCTGATTGTGATTCCGCTAATGATAATTCCGATGATGGGCTCAAGTACCGTGCAGGATTTAATGAATACCATCATCAATATGACCGCCGCCGCCTCGATGCTGCCGCCGCTGTTTATCATGCTGGCGTACCTTAATCTGCGCCGCAAGCTCGATCATCTGCCGCGCGATTTTAAAATGGGTTCACGCACCACCGGTATTACGGTGGTCTCCATGCTGATTGTTATTTTCGCTATCGGCTTCGTCGCCTCAACCTTTCCCACCGGCGGCAATATTCTGACGATTATTTTCTATAACGTCGGCGGAATCGTTATCTTCCTCGGATTTGCATGGTGGAAATACAGCAAATACGTGAAAGGTTTAACTCGGGAAGAAAAAAGAATTGAAGCAGCGCCAGCCTCTGACGCGTCTTAATCTATTTTTCTTAAATAAAAAACCACAATACCTCTAAATAAAATGATGAAAAAGAACAGGCCTATTTACTGGGCGCTTGCCGCCCTGGCTTTTTGCACACCGGCTATTGCCGTCGATGTGGCGCATCCGGCGGAACATGATGACATGAAAACGCCTGAACTTAATGTCACCTCATACCGTTTTTACGGTGAATTGGGGGTTGGCGGATATATGGATCTAGAAGGCGAGGACAAGCATAAATATAGTGATGGCACCTATATTGAAGGCGGACTGGAAATAAAGCACGGCAGCTGGTTTGGTTTAATTTATGGCGAAGGCTGGACGGTTCAGGCCGATCGTCAGGGAAATGCCTGGGTAGCGGACCACGGCTGGGGCGGATTTGAAGGTGGAATAAACCGCTTCTACGGCGGATATAAAACCGAGAGCAGCACCGAGATTATGCTCAGCCTGCGCCAGGATTCATCGCTCGACGATCTGCAGTGGTGGGGCGATTTCACGCCCGACCTCGGCTACGTGATCCCCAATACGCGCGATATCATGTACGCGCTCAAGGTGCAGAACCTGGCGGGAGATTTTCGCTACAGCGTGACCGCCACGCCCGCCGGGCACCACGATGAAAGCAAAGCGTGGCTCCATTTCGGCAAATACGACCGCTACGACGATAAATATACCTACCCGGCGATGGTCAACGGCTACATCCAGTACGATCTCGCGAACGAGGTGACCTGGATGAATGGGCTTGAGGTGACGGATGGGACCGGCCAGCTATTTTTGACCGGTATTCTCACCCCCAACCTTGCCGCCCGCGCCTGGCATCATACCGGGCGCGCCAGGGGAAAAGACGTGCCGGGAACGGAGACCGGCTTTATGGCCAGCGCTATGTATGAAGCGCTCAAGGGCGTGTATCTCTCTACCGCCTATAGCTACGCCAAACACCGCCCGGATCGCGCCGCCGAGGAAACCACCTCGTTTATGCAGTTCGGCATCTGGTACGAATACGGCGGCGGACGTTTTGCCACCGCTGCGGACAGCCGCTTCTACATGAAAAATGCCTCCGGCAACCCGAGCGATCAGGTTTTCCTGATGCAATATTTCTATTGGTAAAAAGGGATATCAATACCGTGAAGATTACCACTACTCTTACGCCGCTGGCCTGCGCCCTACTGCTAAGCTTTTCCGCCCACGCGCTGACCGCGGATGACTTTAAAAATGTTATCAACCGCAGCGGCGCGCCGCAGGCGATGCAGGATTTTGATAACGATGACCACCAGCGCTTCAACCCGTTTTTCGATTTGGGCGCATGGCATGGGCATCTGCTGCCTGATGGTCCGGCCACCATGGGCGGATTTCCCGGACCCGCGCTGCTCACTGAGGAGTACATCAACTTTATGGCGACCAATTTCGATCGCCTGACGGTATACCAGAACGGCAAAAAAGTCGCCTTCACCCTGCAGGCCTGGAGCCTGCCCGGCGCGCTGGTGCAAAAGCTCTCCGCGGCCGGCGTACAGGTCGAGATGACCCTGCGCTTTGCCAGCGCGCACACCTCTTTACTGGAGACTAAAATCACCAGTAGCAGCCCGCTTAAGCTGGTCTGGGACGGCGAGTTGCTGGAGAAACTCTCCGCCAAAGAGGGGAAACCGCAGTCAACGCAAACCATCGACCAGGCTTTCCCGGACTATCAGCGCCGCCTGAGCGCGACCCACGACGGCCTGACCGTCAGCTTCGGCAAAGTCCGCTCCGCATCGGATTTAATGACCTCCGGCGAATCGCAGTATCAGATCCATCGCTCCCTGCCGACGGTCACCCAAATCGACGGCCATCGATTCACCAGCAGCGCGCAAATCAACGGCTCGACCACGCTCTATACCACCTACTCGCACCTGCTGAACGCCGAGCAGGTTCGGCTCGAGAAAGCGCAAATCCGCGATATTCTTGCGCGACCGGTACACTACCTGCGCGCTTCCGAGGCGCGCTGGAACGGCTATCTGCAAAAGGGGCTGACCAATCCTGATGCTACGGCGCAGCAAACCCGGGTGGCGGTAAAAGCGATCGAAACCCTTAACGGTAACTGGCGCGCGCCGGGCGGCGCCGTTAAGCACAACACCGTCACGCCGTCGGTAACCGGGCGCTGGTTCTCAGGCAACCAGACCTGGCCGTGGGATACCTGGAAGCAGGCCTACGCCATGGCCCACTTCAACCCGGAGATCGCGAAAGAGAACATCCGTGCCGTCTTCTCCTGGCAGATTGCCGCCGACGATAAAGTGCGGCCGCAGGATGCCGGGTTCATTCCGGATCTGATCGCCTGGAACCTGAGCCCGGAACGCGGCGGCGACGGCAGCAACTGGAACGAGCGAAATACCAAACCGAGCCTGGCGGCCTGGTCGGTGATGGAAGTCTATAACGTTACGAAAGATAAAACCTGGCTGGCGGAGATGTATCCGAAGCTAGTGGCCTACCATGACTGGTGGCTGCGCAACCGCGACCACAACGGCAACGGCGTGCCGGAGTACGGCGCGACCCGCGATAAAGCGCACAACACCGCCGATGGCGCGATGCTGTTTACCGTGAAAAAGGGCGATAAAGAACGGACGCTTTCCGGCCTGAAAACCTACGAGCAGGTGACGGCGAAAGGCGATTACGACAGCCTGGAGATCCCGGCGCAGGTGGCCGCCTCCTGGGAGTCGGGGCGCGACGACGCGGCGGTTTTCGGCTTTATCGATAAAGATCAGTTGGATAAATACATCGCTGGCGGCGGCAAGCGTAGCGACTGGACGGTGAAATTTGCTGAAAACCGGGATAAAAGCGGCAATCTGCTCGGCTATTCGCTGCTGCAGGAGTCGGTCGATCAGGCCAGCTACATGTACAGCGACAACCACTATCTGGCGGAGATGGCGGCCCTTCTCGGCAAGCCGGAGGAGGCAAAACGCTACCGGGCGCTGGCGAAAAAGCTCGCCGACTATATCAACACCTGCATGTTCGACCCGCAGAGCAAATTCTATTACGACATTCGCATTGAAGCGCAGCCGCTGGCAAACGGCTGCGCCGGTAGGCCGATCGTCGAGCGCGGCAAAGGCCCGGAGGGCTGGTCGCCGCTTTTCAACGGCGCGGCCACTCAGGCGCATGCCGATGACGTCATTTCGGTGATGCTGGACGCCAAAGAGTTCAACACTTTCGTACCGCTGGGTACCGCCGCATTAACGAATCCGGCGTTTGGCGCGGATATTTACTGGCGCGGCCGCGTGTGGGTGGACCAGTTCTGGTTCGGCCTGAAGGGGATGGAGCGCTACGGCCACCGCGAAGAGGCGCTGCAGCTGGCGGACGCCTTCTTCAGGCACGCCCGGGGGCTCACCTCCGATGGCCCGATTCAGGAGAACTACAATCCGCTCACCGGCGCTCAGCAGGGCGCGCCGAACTTCTCCTGGAGCGCGGCGCATCTGTACATGCTGTATAACGAGTTTTTCCGTAAACCATAGGCTAGTGCCCTTACCCTAACCCTCTCCCACAGGGAGAGGGAACGGTCCGGCTCCCGATTTAACAGACGGCTCCTCTTTTCCCCCTCTTTCCGTGGGAGAGGACTCGTCTTACACCTCCGGCAGCAGGCCGATAAAGCTGCGTTTCTGCCGCGGCTGCGACATCAGCGCCTCCAGCTTCTCTACGCAGGCCAGATAGTGCGGGGTTTTCTTGTGCGCCAACACCGCTTCATCATCTTTATAGGCTTCATAAATAAAAAAGCGCGTCTTCACCTCCGGGTCCTGCAGGACATCAAAGCGAAGATTGCCCGGCTCCTGCAGCGCCCCTTCGTGGTTGGCGCGGAATACCTCAAGAAACTCGTCGACCCGTTCCGGTTTGATATTGATTTCTACCAGCGTTACGTTCATTGCAGCTCTCCCTGTTTTTCCTCCTGCCAGAACTGATACGCCTCGCGGGCGCTCAGGTTCTCATGTACCACTTTTTTCACCGCCTTCAGCATCGCGCGCGGCGCGCTGGACTGGAAGATATTCCGTCCCATATCGACGCCGGATGCGCCCTGGTCAATCGCCCGCCAGCACATCTCGAGCGCCTCCTGCTCCGGCAGCTTTTTGCCCCCGGCGATGACGATCGGCACCGGGCAGCTGGCGGTCACTTTCTCAAAGCCTTCCTCAACAAAGTAGGTTTTTACAAACTGCGCCCCCATTTCAGCGGCAATGCGGCTGGCCAGCGAGAAGTAGCGGGCGTCGCGGGCCATCTCTTTACCCACCCCGGTTACCGCCAGCACCGGCATACCGTAGCGGTTGCCGGCGTCCACCAGCTTGATGATGTTGTTGATGGACTGATGCTCATGTTCGCTGCCGATATAGACCTGCGCCGCCACCGCGCAGACGTTCAGGCGCAGCGCATCTTCCATCGCCACCGCCACGCACTCGTTGGAAAGTTCGCTGAGGATCGAGTTGCCGCCGGAAGCGCGCAGCACCACCGGTTTGTTGGTCGCGGCCGGCACCTGACTGCGCAGTACGCCGCGGGTGCACATCAGCACGTCGGTCTCCTCGAACAGCGGCGCGATAGAGAGATCGATACGCTCCAGACCGGTAGTCGGCCCCTGAAAATAGCCGTGATCGAAAGCCAGCATCACCGTGCGATTGCTCTGCGGATTAAAGATACGCGCCAGCCGCGACTGCATCCCCCACTCCAGCGACCCACAGCCCTTCAGCGTATAGAGCGTGTTCTGCTGCGGACGGTCTAAGCCGAAGTTTTTTCCCTCTTTGATATCGTCTAAATCAGCCATCTCATCCTCCATCAGAAATCGTAGTTATTGATATTCTCTTTGGTGAACACCACCCGCTCCGGCAGCAGCACGATGCCGTTGCCTTTCGCTTCATACTGATAACCCTGCACGCTGTTGGGCTCGACTTTCAGGGTGCCGAGATCTTTCACATCAACGCTGTCGCCGACGTTAAGATCGCCCTTTTTCAGCAGACGATCGGCGACGTTAACCGCGATCTTGCCTTGCTGTACCACGTCCCACAGGCCGAAGGCTTTTACCGTGCCGCGCTCTACATAGGGGCGCATCACGTTCGGGGTACTGAAGCCGACAATCGCCACGCCCTGGCGCTTAAGGTTCTCTGCCGCCTGGGCGGCGGCCGGAAGCGCGTTGGCGTCCGGGGCGATAATGGCGTCGAGATCCGGGTACGCTTTTAAGATCCCCTCGGCAGTTTGCAGCGATTTGGTGGCGTCGTTATAGCCAAACTGCGTGGTCACCACTTCCCACTGCGGATGCGCTTTTTCAATTTTGGCTTTCGCCTCTTTTACCCACTGGTTCTGATCGGTCACCGTTGGGCTGGAGTAGAAAAACGCCACCTTGGCGGTGGGTTTCGTCACCTGTTTTTCCGCCATCTCCACCAGCAGGCCGCCAAGCTGCTGCGGCGTCCCCTGGTTGATATAGATGCTGCGGCACTCTGGTTTGGTATCGGAGTCCCAGGTCAGAACCTTGACCCCGCGCTGCATCGCCCGCTTCAGCGCCGGGCACAGGCCGTCCGGTGATACGGCGGAGACGATAATCGCGTTGTAGCCCTGGTTGACGAAGTTGTTGATCAGCTGCACCTGGCCGGAGACACTCGGTTCGGTCGGGCCGTCATAGGTGACGTCCACGCCGAGCGCTTTGCCCGCCTCTTTCGCGCCGTTACCGCCGCTGGTAAAGAAGCCGACGCCGACCAGCTTAGGAATAAAGGCGATGCGGTCCGCCGCCTGAGCGGTTGCCACGCTTAACGCCAGCGCCAGGGCGCTCGTTTGCAGGATTCGTTTGGTTTTCATCGTATGTTTATGCTCCGATTGTCTTATGCGCGAGAAAGACGCCGCCAGGTCATCCGCACCCACTCACGGTGCAGACTCAGCGAACGCCCCATCACCACCACAACCAACAGCGCCCCTGACAGCGCGCTCGACACCTGGTTGGGGATGCCGACCATTTGCAAACCTTGTTGTAAATAGCCCACCAGCAGCGCGGCAAGCGCCGTGCCGACGATCGAGCCGGAACCGCCGTAGATATTGGCCCCGCCGAGCACCGCGGCGGTCAGCGCCGGCATCAGCAGGTCGCGGCCTAAGTCCGAGCGCGCCGAGCCGAAATAGGAGACCATCACCAGCGCCGCCACCGCCGACGCCACGCCCACCAGGCCATACAGCGCGTAGGGCATCCCGTTAACGGAAAGCGCGGCGTAGCGCGCGGCGCGCGGGTTCTGCCCGAGCAGAAAAAGGTGCCGCCCAAAGCGCCCGCGGTGGGCCAGCAGCCAGAAAAAAAAGGTGATAACGGCGAACAGCACCAGCGGTATCGGCAGGCCGAACAGGGTCAGATTGGCGAAGGCGGTAAAGCTATCCGGGAATCCGCCGATGCCTTCGTAGCCGGTCGCCCCGGCCATGCCCGAAAGCAGCAGCGCGCCGCCGCCGTAGAGGTACAGGGTGCCAAGGGTAATCACCAGCGGGCTAATGCCGGTGTAGTGAATCAGCGCCGCGTTCAGCAGCCCGCACAGCAGGCCGAGCAGCAGCGTCAGGGGGATCGCGAGGCTCATCGGCCAGCCCGCCTGCATCATCACCCCCAGCGCGATGGCGCACAGGCCGATGGTGGAACCGAGCGAAATATCAATCCCGCCGCTGATGATCACCAGCGTCAGCGGCAGCGCCACGATGCCGATGCAGATAAAGTCGCTGGTGCTGAACAGCAGCATATTGAGATCGAGCATGCGCGGATTCAGGGTGCCAAACAGCAGGATCTCCACCACCAGTAATCCCAGCAGCGCGCTTTCCCAGTTGAGCTTCATTTACGCCACCTCTTTATTTTTACGTTCAGGAAACGGGGCCACGCGCTTGCCCCCTTTATTGCCGGGCTGAAAGCGACTGTATTTCAGCGCCCGCTGATGGCGGGTCAGCGCCTGACGCAGCCGCCCGTCGAGCACCAGTACGCCGAGCAGCACCAGGCCGGCAATGAAGTCGTTCCACCACGCCGGGAGACGAAACAGCACCAGCACGGTATCGATTTGGGTGAGGAAGAAGGCGCCGAGAAAAGCGCCGAGCAGCGTGCCGGTACCGCCCAGCAGCGAGATCCCGCCGAGCACGCAGGCGGCGATGGCTTTCATCTCCAGGCCGCTGCCGGTCTGATTGGGCACAAATCCAATCTGCGCGGCGAACACAATCCCGGCGCAGGCCGCCAGCATGCCGTTAAGGGTGAATGCCAGCATCCGCGTGCGGTTCACCGCCACCCCAAGCTGGCGGGCAGCGGCAAGGTTATCGCCGACGGCGTAAAAATCACGGCCAAAGGCAGTACGCGATAGTATCCCGCCGCCCGCCAGCAGTAGCGCCAGCACCAGCCAGCCCAGCGGAGAAATGCCGATGAATGCCGGTTCCGACAGCGCTTTCAGGCTGTTCGGCAAACCTTCAATCCACTTACCGCCGGTCCACAGCAGCATCACCCCGCGATAAAGGCCGAGGGTGCCGAGAGTGGCGACAATCGCCGGGATGCGCAGCCCCACCACCAGCAGGCCGTTAAAGGCGCCAGCCAGCGCGCCGATCGCCAGCGCAAAGGCGATGGCGGTCATCAGCCCATACCCGCTATTTAGCGCCACGCCTGTCGCGATAGCGCTCAGGCCAACGGTGGAGCCCACCGAAACGTCAATATTGCGGGTGAGCATCACCAGCGTCGCCCCCAGCGCCAGCAGGCAAAGGATTTGCGAGCTGGCGAAAATCATGCCCAGGGTTTGTAAGCTGAAATAAGCCGGGTTGAGCGCCACCAGCCCGGCAAACAGCACCACGATGGCGAGGAAGGCGCTCAGTTCGCGATTCTTTAATAACGTTTTCATGCCTGCCCTCCGAAGGCCAGGGTCATCATCCGGTCAACGCTGACCGCCTGCTGCGCCAGCTCGCCGCTCTGCCTGCCCTGATGCATTACAACCACCCGATCGGCCAGGCCAACGAACTCGTCGAGATCGCTGGAGATCATCAATACCGCCACGTTCTGCGCGGCGACGCTTTTCAGCAGCTGATAGATGTCGGCTCGGGCGGAAACGTCCACGCCGCGGGTCGGTTCATCGACGATCAGCAGCAGCGGGTTAGCCTCCAGGCAGCGCGCCAACAGTACCTTCTGCTGGTTACCGCCGGAGAGCGTGCGCACCGGGCGATCGCCATCGGCCATTTTGATCCCCAGCGCCCGGTGATAGCGCTCCACCACCGCCGCTTCGCGCCGGTTCTGCTGCCACAGCGACGGCTGGTTAAACATCACCGTGTTCCAGCGCACCGGCGCATCGAGAAACAGACCGGAAACCTGTCTGTCCTCCGGCAGATAGACCAGCCCGCTGGCCAGCCTGGCGCGCGTGCTGTCGCGGCTGATATCGCGGTTTTCCAGCCACACCCGCCCTGCGCGAGCCGGCCGCAGACCATAGAGCGTTTCAGCAAATTCGGTACGCCCGGATCCGACCAGCCCGGCGAGGCCGACGATCTCCCCGGCGCGGATCTCCAGATTGAGATCGATAAAGCCCTCTCCGGTCAGATCTTCGACCCGCAGCACCGGAAAATCCTGCGCCTGAGTGCGACGATTGCCCGGCAGCGCCAGCCACAACTTTTGCGTGTCGCTCAGGGCTCGATCGCGACTGACCGGCGTCATTGCGCCAATCAGCTGGTTGTCGCCGTAGTGCGCGGTTTCCCCGCTCAGCACCACCGCGCCATCGCGCATCACCGAAACGTGGCTGGCGACCTGGCGGATCTCCGGCAGCTTGTGCGAGATAAACACGATCCCGACACCGAGCGCCTGCAAAGAGCGGATCTGGCGAAACAGGCGATCGGTTTCTCCCGGCGTCAATGAGGCGGTGGGCTCATCGAGGATCAGGATCTGCGCGTCGCGCATCAGCCCGCGCAGGATCTCCACCATTTGCTGATCGGCCACTTCCAGCGTGCTGGCCGCCGCCTCAAGGTTAAGCTGGCAATTAAGCTGCTGAAGCTTTTCCTGCAGATGGTTCTCGTTATCCGCCCGCTTCGGCAGACGAAAAAGAATATTTTCCCGCACCGTCAGATTGGGGAATAACATCGGTTCCTGCGGCACCAGATACACGCCCTGCTGATGGGCCTGGGCGGGAGTAAGGCGCGCAAATGTACGTTCGCCGAGGATGAGCTCACCGCTGTCAGGGGTCTCTACCCCGGCAATAATCTTCATCAGCGTCGATTTTCCGGCGCCGTTGCCGCCCATCAGCGCGTGCACCTGGCCGGAAAGCAGCGTGAAATCAATATGCTTCAGCACGGTCACGCCGGAGAACTGTTTGCAGATTTGGCGAGCTTCAAGCAGTGGCTTCATCATCGCGCCTCGTTTTGAACAAAAGATTTTTTGAATTAATAATGTTCAAAAGCGTAGACGGTGAACTATATTTACAACCGTGCAACGATCACAGTTTTATGCTTTCGATCGTTTGAATAAAACCAGCGAACAACGAAAGATCGGTTTTGCCAGTCGGCTCACATTTTCCGACCACGCAATAACGAACATATGATCTAAATTTTTATAAGAGTTCACTTTATGAGCGAAAAACGCATTACGGAAGAGAGCCGCTACGCCGGGCTGGCGTTAGCCGAGGAAGAGCTGGTGGCGCGGGTGGCGTGGTGTTACTACCACGACGGCCTGACGCAGAACGACATCGGCGAGCGTTTAGGGCTGCCGCGGTTAAAAATCTCCCGCCTGCTGGAAAAAGGTCGCCAGTCGGGAGTGATCCGCGTACAGATTAATTCGCGCTATGAGGGCTGTCTGGCGCTGGAAACCGAACTCCAGCAGCGCTTTGGCCTGAAAATCGCCCGCGTGCTGCCGGCGCTCAATACCCCGCCGATGAACACCCGCCTGGGGATTGGCGCGGCGCAATCGTTAATGGGCGTGCTGGAGCCAGGACAACTGCTGGCGGTGGGCTTTGGCGAAGCCACCATGAGCTGCCTGCAGCATCTGAGCGGGTTTATCGGTTCCCAACAGGTTCGGCTGGTGACGCTTTCCGGCGGCGTAGGTCCGTATATGACCGGCATTGGCCAGCTGGATGCCGCCTGTAGCGTCAGCATGATCCCCGCGCCGCTGAGGGTGTCATCGGCGGATGTAGCGGAGATCCTGCGCCGGGAATCGAGCGTACGCGATGTGATCCTGGCCGCCACGGCGGCGGATGCGGCAGTGGTAGGTATCGGCGCCATTGACCAGCGCCGGGACGCCACCATCCTGCGCTCCGGCTACATCAGCGAAGGCGAGCAGCTGATGTACGCCCGCAAAGGCGCGGTCGGCGACATTTTAGGTTATTTCCTGCAGGCCGACGGTAAACCGGTTGAAGGGCTGGAGATCCATCGGGAACTGCTCGGCGTCACCCTTGATGAACTGGCCCAGCTGCCGACCATCGTGGGCGTCGCCGGGGGCACAGAAAAAGCGCAGGCGATTTACGCGGCCCTTATCGGCAAGCGGATTAATGGCCTGGTAACGGAAGAGACAACAGCACGCGCGGTGCTGACGCTGGCCTCATAAATGGCCCTGCGCCGCGCAACACGAGCGAGGCGCATGTCATGAGTTACCTGTTAGCGTTAGATGCCGGGACCGGCAGCGTTCGGGCGGTCGTATTCGATCTCCAGGGCCGTCAGATTGCGGTCGGTCAGGCCGAATGGAAGCACCTGAGCGTTGAGAATGTCCCCGGCTCAATGGAGTTCGATCTCAGCGTCAACTGGCAGCTGGCCTGTCAGTGTATCCGCCAGGCGCTGGCCGCCGCCCATCTCTCTGCGGCGGATATTCAGTCCGTGGCCTGCTGCTCGATGCGTGAAGGCATCGTGCTTTACGACCGCAACGGCGAGGCCATCTGGGCCTGCGCCAACGTTGACGCTCGCGCCAGCCGCGAGGTGGCGGAGCTCAAAGAGATCCACGACGACCGTTTTGAATCCGAAGTGTACAGCGTGTCGGGGCAGACCCTGGCGCTGAGCGCCATGCCACGCCTGCTTTGGCTGGCCCACCATCGCCCGGATATCTACCGCAAAGCGGCGACCATCACCATGATCAGCGACTGGCTGGCGGCGAAGCTCTCCGGCGAGCTGGCGGTCGACCCTTCTAACGCCGGAACCACCGGCATGCTCGACCTGTTCAGCCGCGACTGGCGCCCGGCGCTGCTGGATATGGCCGGACTGCGGGCCGATATTCTCTCGCCGGTCAAGGAGACCGGCAGCGTACTGGGGGCGGTGACCGACGCGGCGGCGGCGCAAAGCGGGCTGCGCGCAGGCACGCCGGTGGTGATGGGCGGCGGCGACGTCCAGCTCGGCTGCCTGGGTCTCGGCGTGGTGCGCGCCGGGCAGACGGCGGTGCTCGGCGGCACTTTCTGGCAGCAGGTGGTTAACCTGCCGGAAGTCCGTACTGACCCGGAGATGAATATTCGCGTTAACCCGCACGTCATACTCGGCATGGCGCAGGCGGAGTCCATCAGCTTTTTTACCGGCCTGACCATGCGCTGGTTCCGTGATGCTTTCTGCGCAGAAGAGAAGCTCATTGCCGAGCGCCTCGGCGTTGACGCCTACAGCCTGCTCGAAGAGATGGCCAGCCGCGTACCGGCGGGTTCCCACGGGGTGATGCCGATTTTCTCTGACGCCATGCACTTTAAGCAGTGGTACCACGCTGCGCCATCGTTTATTAACCTCTCCATCGACCCGGAAAAATGCAATAAGGCCACGCTTTTCCGTGCGCTGGAAGAGAACGCGGCAATTGTCTCCGCCTGCAACCTGGCGCAGATTTCGCAGTTTTCCGGCGTGCAGTTTGATAGCCTGGTCTTTGCCGGCGGCGGTGCAAAAGGGGCGCTGTGGAGCCAGATCCTCAGCGATGTCACCGGTCTGCCGGTGCGGGTGCCGGAGGTCCGCGAAGCGACGGCGCTCGGCTGCGCGATCGCCGCCGGCACCGGCGCCGGGCTATACGCCGATATGGCGACAACGGGTGAGAAACTGGTGAGCTGGTACCGGGAATTTACGCCTAATCCCGCGCATCGGGAGCTGTATCAGGAGATGATGACCAAATGGCAGTCGGTGTACGCCGAGCAGCTCGGTCTGGTGGACAGCGGATTGACGACCTCCATGTGGCAGGCGCCGGGTCTGGCGCGCCGCACGCGCGTTGCCCCCTCACCCTAAGCCTCTCCCCGACAGGAGAGAGAACAGTCCGGGCTTCACTGGCCCCCTGCGCTATTCCGCCCTTCTCCCTTTCCCGGTGGGAGAAGGGAGAACCTTCCGCCGTTCTTTGAATCCCATCACAATCGCCGCACTCCCCTTTTCCCTTTTTGCCCGCGGCGGCTAAATTAGTAACTCATCCGACCACATAACAATAATTTTACACTGGAAGAGATTATGAGCCGCTACCCGTCGCTTTTCGCCCCGCTTGAGCTGGGGTTCACTACGCTCAAAAACCGCGTGTTGATGGGCTCAATGCATACTGGCCTGGAGGAGCTCCCGGATGGCGCGCAGCGGCTGGCGGCTTTTTACGCCGAGCGCGCCCGCCACGGGGTAGCGCTGATCGTCACCGGCGGAATTGCCCCCGCCCCTTCCGGCGTCACCATGGCGGGCGGGGCGGTGCTTAACGACGCCAGCCACCTCTCCCATCATCGCTATATTACCGACGCGGTACACGAGGAGGGCGGCAAAATCGCCCTGCAGATCCTGCATACCGGGCGCTACAGCTACCAACCGAAGCTGGTGGCCCCTTCCGCTCTGCAGGCGCCAATCAACCCCTTTACGCCTCACGAACTGAGCCACGAAGAGATCTTACAGCTGATCGATGATTTTGCCCGCTGCGCCCAGCTGGGGCGAGAAGCCGGGTACGACGGCGTCGAAGTGATGGGCTCGGAAGGCTATCTGATTAACGAATTTCTTGCCGCGCGCACCAACCTTCGCGACGACCAGTGGGGCGGCGACTACGCCCGACGCATGCGTTTTGCCATAGAGGTGGTCAGAGCCGTGCGGGAGCGCGCAGGCAACGACTTTATTATTATCTATCGTCTGTCAATGCTTGACCTTGTCAGCGGCGGCAGCACCCTGGCGGAAGTCACCGATCTGGCAAAAGCCATTGAGGCCGCAGGGGCAACGATTATCAATACCGGCATCGGCTGGCACGAGACGCGTATTCCCACCATCGCCACACCGGTACCGCGCGGCGCCTTTAGCTGGGTCACCCGTAAGCTGAAAGGCGCGGTGTCGATCCCGCTGGTCACCACCAACCGGATTAACGATCCCGATGTGGCGGAAGCGATCCTGGCTCGCGGAGACGCCGATATGGTATCGATGGCCCGCCCTTTCCTCGCCGACAGCGAATTTCTCTCCAAAGCACAAAGCGGACGGGCGGAAGAGATCAATACCTGCATCGGCTGCAACCAGGCCTGCCTCGATCGGATCTTCGCCGGCGAGGTCACCTCGTGCCTGGTCAACCCGCGCGCCTGCCATGAAACCCTGATGCCGATAGCGCCCGCGACCACGCCGAAGCGGCTGGCGGTGGTCGGCGCTGGTCCTGCCGGGCTGGCCTTTGCGGTTAACGCCGCCTCGCGCGGACATCAGGTTACCCTTTTTGATGGTCATTGCGAGATTGGCGGCCAGTTTAATATCGCCAAGCAGATCCCCGGCAAAGAGGAGTTCTACGAAACCCTGCGCTACTATCGCCAGATGCTCGATCTTCACGCTGTCGATCTGCGATTGAATACCCACGTCACGGCCGGGGATCTGCGGGCATTTGATGAAATCGTCCTCGCCACCGGGATCGCCCCGCGGATGCCGGATATCGCCGGGATCGAGCATCCCAAAGTGCTGAGCTACCTCGATGTCCTGCGCGATAAAGCGCCGGTAGGCGAGAAGGTGGCGATTATCGGCTGCGGCGGGATCGGCTTTGATACGGCCATGTACCTCAGCCAGTCCGGCATTGCCACCAGCCAGAATATCGGCGAGTTCTGTGCAGAATGGGGGATCGATACCAGCCTGCAGAACGCCGGCGGACTGCGCCCGGAGGGGATGCAGCTGGCTAAAAGCCCGCGCCAGATCGTGATGCTGCAGCGCAAAACCAGCAAGCCCGGCGACGGGCTGGGGAAAACTACCGGCTGGATCCATCGCGCTACCCTGCTGGCCCGCGGCGTCAAAATGATCCCCGGCGTCAGCTATCAACGGATCGATGATGCCGGCTTACATGTGACGATCGGCGGCGAATCTCAGGTGCTTAACGTTGATCATGTGATTATCTGCGCCGGTCAGGATCCCCGCCGCGAGCTGGCCGATCCGCTGCGGGCGGCGGGTAAAACGGTACATTTGATCGGCGGCTGCGACGTGGCGATGGAGCTGGACGCCCGGCGGGCTATCGCTCAGGGCACCCGGCTGGCGCTGTCGATTTAAAAGTTCATGCTCAGACAATCGCGAGCGCCATAGCTAAACTCGCGATTGTCATTTCCCTGCGTGAGGCGGTACATCACTATCGCCCCATCCTGATACAAACGGCAATCTTGATATTGCTGGCTGCGATAGCTTCAATCAGCAATTTTCCCCATCTTAAAATTGACAGTCTTTTGGCGTAAACGACAGGTCACGCGTCTCATACCCCTGCGCAAAGCGGACTATCATTTTTAAATCAAGCGAGCTCGCCACATCGTTGGCGCAATAACGCGAGTAAAGTTTTTTAGCGTGCGCGTAGTAGAGCGCCATCGGTAATTCGGCCAGCTTTGTCTGGCGAACATGGTGTTCAACAATCAAGGTGTGCTGATCAAAATAGATGTCGGTAAGGGAAGTATTATTATCGATTTTTATCGGCAGCGGGATCTTACTCTTATCTTCCATGACCGATTGATAAAACGCCTGCCAGAGGATATTGCGGGTGTGCTTCTGCGCCTGTTTCAGGCCCAGACAGGATGAATGGAAAAGCACGAGCACAACGATATACAGCGTTCGCGTTCGCTTATTAATATATGTACTGTCATCAATCCCGATGACTTTATGTTTACGCCGCATCCAGCAGGCAATAATTCCGTGGCAAAAACAGAGTAACCAGATCGTGGTCCCAGCCAGCCAAGCCACATTAAAGCTGCGTCCGGGCGGAAATAACTCCACCGCCAGTTGATCGATAAAATAAAGAACCAGCGCCATGACAGCGCAGGCGCGGCTATATTTATAGATTCCGAAGGCCATTGCTGCCCACAGGACAGCGAATAGCAGATTATACCCTCCACCGGTATTATCACTAAACCCGAGCCAGCCAGAACCAGTGATGTATATATAAACTATGCATTGTATAACGCAAACAAATACGGCAGGATGCCTGCCTAAGACAATTTTGCGCGGAGTGGCGGCTCCATTACTGTATTCATCTTCCTGATGATTCATATTAATAATCCCTGTCCGATTAATATAAATAAGCAGGCCATAGCGGCCTGCTTATCCAGGAACGAGATTATTATCTTTTAACGCGCCTTACGCAATTTCACCGCTTTTAAAACCACAAATTTATTATTAGTGGCGATCGTCGTGCAGTTACCGAACGCGCGCTTCAGCTTGCGGAAATAATCGAGGTGGCGGTTACCGACGACATACAGCTCGCCGCCGTACTTCAGGCTACGACGGGCATCGTTAAACATCTGCCAGGCAATATGATCGGTGATCGCATGCTGCTGATGGAACGGCGGGTTGCAGAGGATGGCGGCGAAGCGGTCCGGTTCAATATCGGACAGCGCGTTATTCACCATAAACTCGCAGCGCTCGAGGTCATCCGGCAGATTGGTTTCGACATTCAGTCGGCTGGAAGCGACCGCCATATAGGACTCATCGGTAAACATCACCCGGGCGTCGGGGTTTAAAGCCAGCGCTTTCAGGCCAATCACGCCATTGCCGCAGCCGAGATCGGCGATCTCGCCTTCAATATTTACTGGCAAGTGTTCCAGGAAGAAGCGCGCGCCAATATCCAGGCCGCTGCGGGCAAACACATTGGCGTGGTTGTGAATCGTCCACGGTGTACCGTCCAGCTGCCAGCTGTAAGTTTGCGGCGCATCGGCTACCTCAGGCGCGGTAAAGGTACAGAAAATCAGCCGCGCCTTTTTCCAGGCCAGCGATGTGGTGGTGGTGCCAAGGATTTTCTCAAACAGCGCCAGGGTGGAATTGTGGACGTCGCGAGCTTTCGCAGCGGCAATGATGCGGGTTTCTGGCGTGACAACCGCGCGCAGAGCGCGCAGCTGCTGCTCCAGCAGCGCCAGCTGTTTTGGTACTTTAATGAGCACCAGTGCCGGAGCTGCGGGCAGTTCGCTCAAGGGATCCTGAAAACGTACGCTCTCTTCATCAATGCCGTTCATCCGCAGGTTGTAGCGGGTCGCCAGCTCAGAGACGTAGGAATCGTTGATGCTGACCGGATTGCGTTCCGCCAGCGCGCAACCCAGCGCGCCGAAGCTGTCATTGAAAATGAGCGTCAGGCCGTCGACATCATTCACCTGTTGCAGCAGATATTCATCCGCCGCTTCCCACGCCTGAAGCGCTTCCTCTTCAGCATTCGGCGGGAACCGCTCTAATGTGAATAACTCACCGTTTAACTCTACCTGGCTCATCGCCTTTGTGCCTCCGGAACTCTAAAACCCGCGAGTTTATACGCAAACTCCGCCCAGTAGAATAGAGATGCGCCGATTATCTCCTTCTTCCGGGCGATAGCCCGTTACGCCGGGAGGTCGTCCTGCGCCATGCGCGACAGGCGCTTATCGTCCAGACTATATTTGCTCATGATAACAATCAGCAGCGCCACCAGCACGCCGGGGAAGACGGTAAACAACAGCTTAATCATCTGCAGCGCGGACTCGGTTTGCTGGGCTGCGCCGCCGACGTAGTCGCCCCAGGCCAGCATATAGCCCACCAGCGCGCCGCCGATGGCGATCCCCAGCTTGATGGCAAACAGGTTCGTTGAAAAAACGATCCCGCTGAGCTTTTTACCGCTGCGTTTTTCTTCCGCATCGATGATATCGGACAGCATGCTCCACTGCAGCGGCGTGGCGGCCAGCTGGATAATATTGATGATAATCACCAGCGCAAAGATAGCGGCTACGTTCCCCGCCGGGACGAAGTACATGCCCGTCAGCAGCGCCGCCTCGATGGCCATCGAGATTTTAAACCCTTTCACTTTATCAATATTTTTAAAGATAAAGGGTGAGAGCATCGCCCCCAGCACGCCCGAGGCCAGGGTGGTGGTCAGCAGCAGGCTACCCAGATCCGCCCGCCCCATAATGTTGTTGACGTAATAGAGCGTGGTCCCGCCTTTAAACAGCACCGCAATCAGGTTAACGACGTTTAGCGCGAACAAAATGCGCCAGTCCTTGTTGGCGAGCAGAGTTTTTAGATCGTCAAGAATGCTGCTTTGGTTGTTGACCGCGATATCCGTGGTGTAACGCTCTTTCGTCAGGCCAAAACAGATAAAGAACAGGATGATGCTCAGGCCCCCCATTACGATCATGGTGTAAAAATAACCGTTTTGTACGTTCCCCTGGCCCAACCACGCCACCAGCGGTAGCGCGGTCAGCGAAACAATCAGGCCGCCAAGCGTACTGAGCGCAAAGCGCCAGGACTGGAGCGATACGCGCTCGCGGGAGTCGTTAGAAATATTATTGATCATCGCGCAATACGGAACGTTAATCGCTGTATAGACCAGCGATAATAAGGTATAAGAAACATAGGCATAAATGAGCTTGCCGGTATAACCGAAATCTGGCGTATAAAAAGTTAAGCAGCAAAGAACGCCAAAAGGAATGGCGAACCATAAAATATAAGGACGGAATTGCCCATATTTAGTTCGGGTACGATCCGCCACCGCCCCCATTAATACATCGGTCACCGCGTCTAATACCCTTACCGCGAGAAACATGGTTCCCATATGCGCCGGACTTAAACCAAATACATCGGTATAAAACCAGGCCATAAACAGCATTACTGTTTGCCAGACTAAATTACAGCCGGTATCCCCTAACCCATAGCTAAATTTTTCTTTAATACTGATACGGGCAGTGTTCATCGCGCCTCCGCCAGAAACATCGTTAATATTTGTCCTCTGTACGTTATTGCGAAGGGCCTACCGATTATGTATAAATCATCCTGTTAAATATAAGAAGAGTGTACCCGATGAGTGACGAATCTCCCGTTTTCGAAAAGATCCCCGTGGGCGCCGGCGAGCTATTTACCTTACGGGTAGATAACATAAATGATTTCAATGGCATAAACGTAGTCCCCCATTTTCATATGATGGACGAACTGATGTGGTTCAGAGAGTCGGCAGGCAGCTATTCGATTGGTGATGAGAAATTTACGATAAAAAACAATACCCTGGTTTTCGTCCCTGCCTTATTGATCCATGAAATGACGCTGCCGGCCGCTGCCAGCCACAAGCGTTATCTTATGCAATTCGAAAAAGAGTGGCTTGAGGGATATGACCTGTCGCTACCCGCCGCGCACTGCGGCGCAGTCGCTTACCTTTCCGGCGAGGAAGCCGAGCGTCTGGAGCTGCTCCTGAGCTGGTGCGGCGAGTTCAGCGACTTTGCCGATTCGCTGTTCCGTTCCCTGATGCAGAGCGTGCTGCTGCATGCCTTTAACAGCCTGAAAGATTCCGTCCCCATTACCGAACGGACCAACCACCGCTACCTCAGCGAGCTGATTGAACTTCTGCAATCCATTGATGAAAATGAAAATTTTGAGATGACGACCGAAGAAGCCGCCCGCCGCTGCCGGTGGTCGAAATCCTGGTTTTCCCGCACCTTTAAATCCGCCTTCGGTATCAGCTTCAAAAAATTTATGCTGCTGCGAAAACTCAATATCGCTATCAACCTGCTGACCAATACCGACCTGAAGATCAGCGATATCTCGCAAAGCGCCGGCTTCACCGACAGCGCCTACTTCTGCCTCAAGTTTAAGGAGATGATGAACGACACCCCGCTGGCCTTCCGTCATAAAGTCAGAAGCACCGATGCCGTAGGCAGCCGGGCGGAGAAATAACGCGGTTTTGTGAGCGCCGTCACCGGATAAGTAGACGTTTATTATATAAATAGCCAGAGTCTATATATCCCCTTTGCTATCGCCTGTTTACAATCATCGCTATATTTTGCGCATTAAGGGTAAATACGATGATTCAGAATCCTGTTTTTAAAGGTTTTAATCCGGACCCCAGTATCTGTCGGCGCGGCGATGATTATTATGTAGCTGTCTCTTCCTTTGAATGGTTTCCCGGCTTGCCGATTTACCATTCGAGAGATCTCAAACATTGGCAATTACTCACCCACGTTCTCACCGATGATACGAATCCGGATTTAAAAAAGCTGCCCTCCGCCAAAGGTATTTGGGCGCCAAGCCTGACCTGGTGTGAAGAGGAAAAGCTGTTCTACGTTATTTATGGCGTAATGAATTCCATGAATTCGCGTTATTTTGATGTAGATAACTATCTTATTACCGCCAGTGAAATCAGCGGCCCGTGGAGTGAGCCGGTTTATCTTCACTCGGCCGGGTTCGATGCTTCTATCCTGCACGACAGCGACGGTAAAAAATGGATCGTTTCACTGGAGTGGGAAACCCGCGAAGGTTACGAAAAACCGGGCGCCATTTGCCTGGTGGAGTATTCACCGCAAAGGCAAAGCGTTGTCGGCTATCCGCAGCGGATCTGGCGCGGCGGGACCGATCGCGGTTGTATAGAAGCACCGCATTTGACGCGCCGCGGCGACTATTACTATCTGATGGTCGCTGAAGGCGGCACCGGTTACGGCCATGCGGTCACTATGGCGCGCGCAACGCAGGTCGCTGGCCCCTATGAAGGCGATCCGCAAAATCCTATCGTCACCGCCTGGCCGGAGAATTTTAACGAGCGCCACGATGCAGGTCATCTCAAACCACACTACTTCAATCCGCAAACCTATCTGCAAAAGGCCGGGCACGGCAGCTACGTCGAGACCCCGACGGGGGAAGTCTGGTTAACCCACCTTTGCAGCAGACCCTTCCGCCAGGAGTTGCGCTGCCCGCTAGGCCGCGAGACGGCGATACAAAAGATGGTATGGAGCGACGATGGCTGGCTGCGCATGGCGGCCGGGGGGAACCTCGCTCAGCACCAGGTGGAAGAGTCTAATCTGCCTTCTCAGCCGTTTCCGGCTAAACCAGACAGGGATGATTTTGATGGGCAGACGCTGGATAACGCCTTCTATGCGCCGCGGATCCGCTTTCAGCGCTTTACCAGCCTTGAGCGTAAAGCGGGTTACCTTGCCTTACGCGGTCAGGAGTCGCTGAGCTCGCTGAATAAAGTCAGCCTGCTGGCGAAAAAGCTCACCTCGGTATACGCCACCATCACCACGAAAATGGATTTCAGCCCGGAGATTTATCAGCATAGCGCGGGCCTGGCGCTTTACTACGACAATATGAACTATCTGTTTTTGCATAAAACCAGGGATGAAGCCTCCGGCGCAGCGCAGCTGGCCATCATTTATATGGACAACGGTGAGCGTCACGACGACCCGCAGAAAATCTGCCTTACGGAGGGGGAAATCTATCTGGCGATGGCGATTAATGGCCGGGAGATACAGTGCTCGTGGTCCGTGGATGGCGAAAAATACCTCAACATCGGCGCGGTCTACGACACCTCGCTTTTTTCCGATGAATACAGCCGCTATGGCGAGTTTACCGGCGCGTTTGTCGGCATGGCCTGCGTGGATAGCATGCTGCATCGTAAAGAGGCGCTGTTTGACTTCTTTAGCTACCGGGCGGTCGAAGACGCGATAATCGAGTAACGCTGCCTTTCTGGCATCCTGCCCGCGCGGGGTGCTAGAATCCGCGGCTGTTGTCGCTGAATTACGCAAACAGGCCGCATGAGCACTTTAACCTATCTCCAGGGCTACCCTGAATCCCTGCTGGCGCAGGTCACCGCGTTAATCGAACAGAACCGTCTCGGCGAGGTGCTGAAAAAGCGCTATCCGCAGGGCCACGATATCAACAACGATAAAGCGCTGTATCAGTACACCCAGGATCTGAAGTCCCGCTATCTGCGCGGCGCGGCGCCTATTAACAAAGTAATGTACGACAACAAGATCCACGTGCTTAACAACGCGCTCGGCCTGCATACCGCCATCTCCCGCGTTCAGGGCGGCAAGCTGAAGGCCAAAGCCGAAATTCGCGTCGCCACCGTTTTTCGCGATGCGCCGGAGGATTTTCTGCGGATGATCGTGGTGCACGAGCTGGCGCACCTGAAGGAAAAAGAGCACAACAAAGCGTTCTATCAGCTGTGCTGCCATATGGAGCCGCAGTACCATCAGCTGGAGTTTGATACCCGCCTGTGGCTGACCCAGCTTTCGTTAGAGCGTTCTGCGCCATAGCGCACTGGTTTTGTCATGATGCCGTGCTACAGTGACGAAAGGTCCCTTTTACGGAGTTCGTCAACGTTTATGATACGTTTCGCAGTTGTTGGCACAAACTGGATAACCAAGCAGTTTGTCGATGCCGCCCATGAAACCGGCAAATATAAACTCACCGCCATCTACTCCCGCAGCCTTGAGCAAGCCCAGGCTTTCGCCAGCGACTATCCCGTCGAACATCTCTTCACTTCGCTGGAAGATTTAGCGCAAAGTCCTGACGTTGACGCGGTCTATATCGCCAGCCCAAACTCGCTGCACTTTCCGCAAACCCGCCTGTTTCTGCGCCATAAAAAGCACGTCATTTGCGAAAAACCGCTGGCCTCGAATCTGCAGGAAGTGGAAGCCGCCATTAAGACGGCGCGGGAAAATAACGTGGTGCTCTTCGAAGCGTTCAAAACCGCCAGCCTGCCAAACTTCCTGCTGCTTAAACAAGCATTCGACAAGATCGGCAAGCTGCGCAAAGCCTTTATTAACTACTGCCAGTACTCTTCCCGCTATCAGCGCTATCTCGACGGTGAAAATCCCAACACCTTCAATCCGGCCTTCTCTAACGGCTCGATTATGGACATCGGCTTTTACTGCCTGGCCTCGGCGGTCGCGCTGTGGGGCGAGCCTCGCGCGGTGCACGCAACCGCCAGCCTGCTGGAGAGCGGCGTCGATGGCCAGGGCACGGTCGTTCTCAGCTACGGGGATTTTGATGTCACTTTGCACCACTCAAAGGTCAGCGACTCGGCGATCCCCAGCGAAATTCAGGGCGAAGCTGGCGCGCTGGTGATCGAAAAAATCTCCGAATGCCAGAAAGTGTGTTTCGTGCCGCGCGGCGGCAAGTCTCAGGATCTCACCCAGCCGCAGCATATCAATACGATGCTGTATGAAGCGGAGGAGTTCGCGCGTCTGGTCGAAGCCAACGAGGTGGTTCATCCGGGTCTGGAAGTGAGCCGCATCACGGCGAAGCTGCTGAGCGAAATTCGTCGCCAGACCGGGGTCGTGTTCCCGGCGGATAGTCAACCGGTGGCGTAAAGCTGTGTAAATGGTCCGTCGGCCTCCATTGACGCCATTTATAACCTGTAATACTTTGTTACGCGCAAAGGGGAGTAACTTCCTTGCCGGCCGATCGTCATTACGATGCGTGAAAAACCGCATCCGGTCGCCGGGCAACAGATTCTTGTTGTAAGTGAGACCTTGCCGGAAGGCGAGGTCTATGCATAAAAGCGCAGCGGCTGCCGTCTTCCGACGTCAGCCGTTTTGTTTTTATCTAAGGAAAATAGTAATGAATACTGTCGGCACACCGTTGTTATGGGGCGGATTCGCAGTGGTCGTGGTCATTATGCTGGCTATCGATCTGCTGCTGCAGGGACGGCGTGGTGCACATAGCATGACCATGAAGCAGGCCGCTGGCTGGTCAATTCTCTGGGTTACCCTCTCGCTGCTGTTTAACGCCGCTTTCTGGTGGTATCTGGTGCAGACCGAAGGTCGCGCCGTGGCCGACCCGCAAGCGCTGGCGTTCCTCACCGGCTATCTGATTGAAAAAGCGCTGGCCGTGGATAACGTCTTCGTCTGGCTGATGCTGTTCAGCTACTTTGCCGTTCCGCCTGCGCTACAGCGCAGAGTGCTGGTTTACGGCGTACTGGGCGCGATCGTGCTGCGTACGATCATGATCTTCGCCGGTAGCTGGCTGATCTCTCAGTTTGAGTGGCTGCTCTACGTCTTCGGCGCCTTCCTGCTGTTTACCGGCGTGAAGATGGCGCTGGCGAAAGAAGATGATTCCGGGATCGGCGATAAACCGCTGGTGCGCTGGATCCGCAATCATCTGCGCATGACGGATAAAATCGAGGGTGAGCGCTTCTTTACCCGCAAAAACGGCGTTATCTACGCCACGCCGCTGCTGCTGGTGCTGATCCTGGTCGAGCTGAGCGACGTAATCTTTGCCGTTGACAGTATTCCGGCCATCTTCGCCGTGACCACCGATCCGTTTATCGTGCTGACCTCCAACCTGTTCGCGATACTTGGCCTGCGCGCGATGTATTTCCTGCTGGCGGGCGTCGCGGAGCGCTTCTCGATGCTGAAATATGGCCTGTCGGTGATTCTGGTGTTTATCGGCATTAAGATGCTGATTGTCGATTTCTTCCATATTCCTATCAGCATTTCTCTGGGCGTGGTCGGCGGTATTCTGGTGCTGACCCTGCTTATCAACGCCTGGGTCAACAAGCAGAACGATAAGAAAAAACAGCTGCAATAAAAGGTAAACGACCGGGTGAAGACCCGTTTCACCCGGTCGGCAACGTTCGCCGCGCATTATTCTTACTCATGTCACAAAATAGTTAATGCATAGTTAAAAAATAAGATCTCAGCGCGATAAACAGCATTTTACCCTTCCCCAATAGCGTTCTTTCCGTATACTCAACCAGGCAAACATCTATTTACATCCGGACATAAACGTTACAAATAATACGTAGCCGGGACGGACAGCGACATCACTGGAAGGAATGAATTATGGCAACCCCATCACCCCGATCGACCCTGCTACGGCGGCTGGCTCAGGGCAGTCTGGTCAAACAAATTTTAATCGGTCTGGTACTCGGCGTACTGCTGGCGACGGTCTCAAAACCGGCCGCCGTCGCGGTTGGACTACTGGGTACGCTGTTCGTCGGCGCGCTGAAAGCGGTAGCGCCGGTGCTGGTATTGATGCTGGTTATGGCCTCCATCGCCAATCATCAGCAGGGGCAAAAAACCAGCATCCGCCCGATTCTGTTCCTCTATCTGCTGGGGACTTTTGCCGCCGCGTTAACCGCGGTGCTGTTTAGCTTCCTCTTTCCGTCAACGCTGCACCTGAACGCAGCGGCAGAGAGCATTACTCCGCCGTCGGGCATCGTTGAAGTCCTGCGCGGGCTGCTGATGAGCATGGTTTCTAACCCGATTGACGCCCTGTTGAACGCTAACTACATCGGGATTCTGGTCTGGGCCGTCGGTTTAGGGTTCGCGCTGCGCCACGGCAATAAAACCACCAAAAATCTGATCAACGATATGTCCCACGCGGTGACCTTTATCGTTAAGGTGGTGATTCGCTTTGCGCCGCTGGGTATCTTTGGGCTGGTCGCGTCAACGCTGGCGACGACCGGGTTTGAAACCCTGTGGGGCTACGCCCAGCTGCTGCTGGTGCTGGTTGGCTGTATGCTGCTGGTGGCGCTGGTGATTAACCCGCTGCTGGTGTTCTGGAAAATCCGCCGCAATCCCTATCCGCTGGTGATGACCTGCCTGCGCGAAAGCGGCGTATACGCCTTCTTTACCCGCAGCTCCGCCGCCAACATTCCGGTGAATATGGCGCTGTGCGAAAAGCTTAATCTGGATCGCGATACCTATTCGGTCTCTATTCCGCTGGGCGCGACCATCAACATGGCCGGCGCGGCGATTACCATTACGGTACTGACCCTGGCGGCAGTGCACACGCTGAACGTTCCGGTCGATCTGCCGACCGCGCTGCTGCTCAGCGTCGTTGCTTCGCTGTGCGCCTGCGGCGCTTCCGGCGTGGCGGGCGGGTCGCTGCTGCTGATCCCGCTGGCCTGTAATATGTTTGGTATCCCGAACGATATCGCCATGCAGGTGGTCGCCGTCGGCTTTATTATCGGCGTCCTGCAGGACTCCTGCGAAACCGCGCTGAACTCCTCAACCGATGCGCTGTTCACCGCTGCCGCCTGTATCGCTGAAGACGAACAGCTGGCGAAGAACGCCCTGCGCAGTTAATCTCCCCCCCCTCCGCTAACGCGCGGAGGGGGTTTCCTTCTGTACCGCCTTTTCCACTTTAAACGGATCGATACCGCGCTTCTGCATCCGCCGGAAACGAATGATATTCAGGCCGTTCATCAGCAGGAAGCTGCCTTCAATCAGAGTGCCGCCGATCGAACCCAGCCAGAAGTTGTGGATCACCCAGCAGGCGGTTGCACACCACATCACGCAGCGGACGGTGAGCCCGGAGCAGCGAAAGAGCGCCCAGGTACTGGCCAGGGTGCCAATAATCGGCAGCAGCTCCATAGCGTGCTGCAGCTTCGCCAGCCCCAGTACCAGCGTGAGCACAATAAACAGGGTCATCACCCACAGCCTGCGGGTGCGCATGGAGACGAGGGTACGAACGGTATTCAGCTCGGCGCTCATACCCGCCGGCCAGGCGCCCATCAAAAAGAAATGCACGCCAATGGTGGCGCTATAAACGGCTAGCTGGAGCTTAAAGCGGCGCTCATCGCGATTGAAAAATGTCGTAATACCGATCAGAAAGGCGATAACGCCAACGCTCTGGGCAAGCCAGTATGCGGTCATGGGAAATCCTTATATACCCGTCATACTTCAAGTTGCATGTGCGTTAGCCGCGTTACTCGGCCTGCGGTCTCGCCCCTTCGGGGCCAGCGCTGTTCAAAGCACAAGTGCTTTGTCCTGCGACTCGAATTATTTAGGGTATAAGACAAAACGGCGCATCATACTCAGAAACGCCGCTTTTGAAACGCCTCTCTTTATTACTCAATAAGGTTTCACGCCGCAGCTGTGGCGTGAAAGATACGAGTACTTAAAGGGTGACGCCGCTTTTGAATATCGCCAGTTCGCGGAAATCATTACGCTCGTTGCAGGTTTGCTTACCGTTGGCAAAGGCCACAATGGTATCGACAAACTCTTCCAGCAGCTGCGGCATCGCTTTACCGTGAATCAGCTGACCGGCATCGAAGTCGATCCAGTGTTTTTTCTTCGCCGCCAGTTCGCTGTTGGTGGCAATTTTCACCGTCGGAACGAAACCGCCGTATGGCGTGCCGCGTCCGGTGCTGAAGAGCACCATATGGCAGCCCGCGCCGGCCAGGGCGCTGGTCGCTACCGCATCGTTGCCCGGCGCGCTCAGCAGGTTAAGGCCGTGCACTTTCAGCCGCTCGCCGTAGCGCAGAACGTCAACCACCTGGCTGGAGCCCGCTTTCTGCGTACAGCCCAGCGACTTATCCTCAAGCGTAGTGATGCCGCCCGCTTTGTTGCCCGGCGATGGGTTCTCATAAATCGGCTGGTCATGAGCGATAAAGTACTGTTTGAAATCATTAACCATCGTCACCAGCTTGCCAAACGTCTCTTCATCGCGACAGTGGCTCATCAGCAGCTGTTCGGCGCCGAACATTTCCGGTACTTCGGTCAGCACGGTGGTACCGCCGTTAGCAATCAGGTAGTCCGAGAAACGGCCCAGCATCGGGTTAGCGGTGATGCCGGACAGACCGTCTGAACCGCCGCACTCGAGACCAAACTTCAGTTCGCTCAGCTTACCCGGCTCGCGCTTATCGTGGCGCATCACGTCATATAGCTGACGCAGATGCTCCAGCCCGGCTTCCACTTCATCATCCTGATGCTGGCAGATCATAAAGTGGACGCGGTCAGGGTCGAACTCGCCCAGCGTTTCGCGAAATGCATCAACCTGATTGTTTTCGCAGCCCAGGCCGACCACCAGCACCGCCCCCGCGTTCGGATGGCGCACCATGTTTTGCAGCATGGTACGGGTGTTGATGTGATCGTCACCGAGCTGTGAGCAGCCGTAGGTGTGACTGAAAAGATGTACGCCGTCAATATCTTCCGCGTCATTCGTCTCTTTCAGGAATCGATTCTGCATTTGACGCGCCATGGCGTTGACGCAGCCGACGGTCGGCAGGATCCACAACTCGTTGCGCACGCCGACTTCGCCGTTGGCGCGACGATAAATCTGGATATCGCGATCCGCCGGCTGCGCGGCGGGTTCGATAAGATCCGGTTGATAGCTGTACGCGTCGAGATCGCTTAAGTTAGTACGCGTATTATGGGAGTGGATATGTTCCCCCGGCGCGATATCCGCCAGCGCATGCCCTATCGGCAGACCGTACTTAATGACGTTGTCTCCCTTCGCAATGCCGCGCAGCGTAAACTTATGCCCGCGCGCAATATCCTGAGCCAACGTGACCGTATCGCCGTCAATGGTGACTACCGTGCCTGCCGCCATATCCGCCAACGCTACCGCGACGTTATCTTGCGAATGGATTTTAATGTATTGCATATCAACCGACCTCTGGTCTTAGTTCAGTTCAATGGCGAAGTAGTCACGCGCATTGTTAAAGCAAATATTTTTCACCATCTCGCCCAGCAGCTGAATGTCCGCCGGGGCTTCTCCCGCTTCAACCCAGCGACCAATCATCTGGCACAGGATGCGACGGAAATATTCATGACGGGTGTAGGAGAGGAAGCTGCGGCTATCGGTCAGCATCCCGACAAAGCGGCTCAGCAGGCCAAGCTGCGCCAGCTGGGTCATCTGACGTTCCATACCGTCTTTCTGATCGTTAAACCACCAGCCGGAACCGAACTGCATCTTGCCCGGCATACCTTCCCCCTGGAAGTTGCCGATCATGGTGCCCAACACTTCGTTGTCGCGCGGGTTCAGGCAGTAGAGGATAGTTTTCGGCAGCAGGTTTTCTTCGTTCTGTTTGCTGAGCAGTTTGGACAGCTCTTCCGCCATCGGACGGTCGTTGATGGAGTCAAAACCCACATCAGGCCCTAACAGTTTGAACTGGCGAAGGTTGTTGTTGCGCAGCGCGCCGATGTGATACTGCTGTACCCAGCCGCGACGGGCGTATTCCGCGCCGAGGAAAACCAGAACCGCCGTCTTGAACTGCGCAACCTCATGCTCGCTAAGGGCCTCGCCCGCCAGACGACGCGCCAGGATGCTATCCAGTTCGCTTTCGTTGGCTTCGGCAAACAGCACCACGTCCAGCGCATGGTCAGAAACTTTACAACCGTGAGCGGCGAAGTGATCCAGACGTTTAGTCAGCGCGGACTGGAGATCGGCAAAGCGGCGGATATCGGTGTCAGACACTTCGCTCAGCTTCGCCATGTAGTCGTTGAAGGTCGCCTGTTCGATATTGAAGGCTTTGTCCGGACGCCAGCTTGGCAGCACTTTCACGGTGAAGGAGCTGTCTTTAGCGACGGAAGCGTGATGCTCGAGAGAATCGACCGGATCGTCGGTGGTGCCGACCATTTTCACATTCATCTGCTGCATGATGCCGCGAGCGGAGAAGCTCTCCTGCGCCAACAGATCGTTGCACTGATTCCAGATTTCGTCCGCCGTAGCCGGAGAGAGGACTTTACCTGTAATACCAAAAGGACGACGCAGCTCAAGATGCGTCCAGTGGTATAACGGGTTACCGATGGTATGCGGTACGGTGGCCGCCCAGGCGTCAAATTTCTCGCGATCGGAAGCATCACCGGTGCACAGACGCTCGGCTACGCCGTTGGTACGCATCGCACGCCATTTATAGTGATCGCCTTTTAGCCAGATGTCATACAGATTTTTAAAGCGGTAATTTTCCGCAATCTGCTGCGGCGGCAGGTGGCAATGGTAGTCGAAAATCGGCTGGTCTTTCGCGTAATCGTGGTACAGACGGCGGGCAAACTCGGTATCAAGCAGGAAATCTTCGGTCATAAACGGTGTCATTTTCGTGTCCTCTTCGCCCCCGGGGGAGCCCATCAGATGATTGACTATAATGCTGACAAAGTTATCACACCAATTTCTACAGACCGAAGTATTTTTCGTGAGTTAGATCAATAAACGATGACAAAAAAAGTACCATGAAAGGAGTAAACGGCCCGCCAGAGCGCGCCAGCTCTGGCCTTTCTCGCATGAACGAATGCCCACACAAACTTTCCCACTTTTGTGACGTCACTCAACTTTTGAAGTTGTATGACAAGTTATCTTGCTGCCGTCGAAACATATAAACCGACGGAATGCATTACCGACGAACTATCACGTCGGATTTACCGGTATGGACACCGAATTAGACACAACAGTTAATGGCAAGGTTCGGGCCATACGAGGTTTCCTCTCCTGAACCCTCCGTTTCACCTTCTTCGCCGCCGTTACAGGCAAGAAGATAGCCGCACCCGCTGCGGATATATAACAAACGATGAGGTTTACATGCGTAAAATTAAAGGGTTACGTTGGTACATGATCGCACTGGTGACCTTAGGCACCGTGCTGGGGTACCTGACGCGTAACACTGTGGCGGCAGCTGCGCCGACTCTGATGGAAGAGTTACACATCTCCACCCAACAGTATTCCTATATCATCGCGGCCTATTCCGCTGCCTATACCGTCATGCAGCCTGTCGCCGGCTACGTGCTGGATATTTTAGGTACCAAAATCGGCTATGCCTTCTTTGCTATCGCCTGGGCCGTGTTCTGCGGCTCTACCGCGCTGGCGGGAAGCTGGGGCGGTCTGGCGCTGGCGCGCGGCGCGGTGGGTGCCGCCGAAGCGGCAATGATCCCGGCGGGTCTGAAAGCCAGTTCCGAATGGTTCCCGGCGAAAGAGCGTTCTATCGCCGTCGGCTACTTCAACGTCGGCTCCTCTATCGGCGCTATGATTGCTCCACCGCTGGTGGTTTGGGCTATCGTTATGCACAGTTGGCAGATGGCCTTTATCATCTCCGGCGTACTGAGCTTTGCCTGGGCAATGGCGTGGCTGGTGTTCTATAAACACCCGCGCGATCAGAAAAAATTAACTGACGAAGAACGCGACTACATCATCGGTGGCCAGGAGTCTCATCACCAGACTAACAACGGCAAGAAAATGTCTCCGTGGCAGATTCTGCGTAACCGTCAGTTCTGGGGTATCGCCCTGCCGCGTTTCCTTGCCGAACCGGCATGGGGGACCTTTAACGCCTGGATCCCTCTGTTCATGTTTAAAGTCTACGGCTTTAACCTGAAAGAAATCGCCATGTTCGCCTGGATGCCGATGCTGTTTGCCGACCTCGGCTGTATTATCGGTGGATACCTGCCGCCGCTGTTCCAGCGCTGGTTTGGCGTGAACCTGATTGTTTCCCGTAAAATGGTCGTGACGATGGGCGCGCTGCTGATGATTGGCCCAGGGATGATCGGTCTGTTCACCAGCCCGTTCGTCGCTATCTCCCTGCTGTGCGTCGGCGGTTTTGCTCACCAGGCGCTGTCCGGTGCGCTGATCACGCTCTCTTCCGACGTATTTGGTCGTAACGAAGTGGCAACCGCGAACGGTATGACCGGCATGGCCGCATGGCTGGCCAGCACCATGTTTGCCCTGGTGGTTGGCGCGCTGGCGGATACTATCGGCTTTAGCCCGCTGTTCGCCGTACTGGCCATCTTCGATGTGCTGGGCGCGGTGGTCATCTGGACCGTACTGAAAAATAAATCTGCGGATGACGACAGCACTCCGCTGGAAACCAGTAAGCCTGCCACGCAAAGCTAGTTAAACGCGGGCTCCCCCCTCCCGAAGCCGCCTTGATGAAGGCGGCTTTTTCATTTCTTCTTGTGGTGAGAAGCGCGTAAAAGTGGTATAACAAATCCAATATTGTCGCCATCTCCCGGGAGCGAATATGGAAATCACTGAATCGCGTCGTTTGTATCAGCAGCTTGCCGCTGAGCTTAAGACGCGTATTGAACAAGGTGTCTACCTTGTAGGCGATAAGCTACCCGCAGAGCGGTTTATCGCTGACGAAAAAAGCGTAAGTCGTACCGTCGTTCGCGAAGCCATCATTATGCTGGAAGTGGAAGGCTACGTTGAAGTCCGCAAAGGTTCCGGTATCCACGTTATCTCCAATCATCCGAAACATCAGCAAATTGCCGATGAATCGCTGGAATTCGCCAATTATGGTCCTTTTGAGCTGTTGCAGGCCCGCCAGCTGATCGAAAGCAACATTGCCGAATTCGCCGCCACTCAGGTGACCAAGCAGGACATCATGAAGTTGATGGAAATCCAGGAAAAAGCGCGTAAAGAGAAGTGTTTTCGCGATTCCGAATGGGATCTTCAGTTTCATGTGCAGGTGGCGCTGGCAACGCAAAACACCGCCCTCGCCGCTATCGTGGAAAAGATGTGGACCCAGCGCGTACATAACCCGTACTGGAAAAAGCTGCATGACCATATCGACTCGCGTACCGTCGATAACTGGTGCGACGATCACGATCAAATTCTGAAAGCGCTGATTCGCAAAGATCCTCATGCGGCTAAGCTGGCCATGTGGCAGCATCTGGAAAATACCAAGCTGATGTTATTCAATGAAACCAGCGATGACTTTGAATTCAATGCCGATCGCTACCTGTTTGCCGATAATCCGGTAGTTCATCTCGATACGGCCGCCAACGGCGCAAAATAGCCCTTTATCTCCCTGCCGGGCAGCAACTCCTGCGCTGCCCGAAAAGCCCTCAGGGTAAGCAAAGCATATATAGTGTCAGCCTGTGTAAATACACTCGCCACCCTCCGCCGCAATCAGCAAAATCAGAATGCAACAAACTGCAATTTCTCTGACGTAAAGTCAGCGGGTTTGTTACAATTAGATGCATTTTGTCGTTCTGAGAGTAAGCTTTTGCTTACTTCACTTTTAAACAGGGAACCGTTCAGAGCGCAGTAGCGACCATAATCCAATAAGAAGCTATGTCGCCATGCATATGCCGCGTTCAGACGTGCCGTTAACCGATGTACCAGGAATCGTGAATGGAACTATTAACCCAATTATTGAATGCCTTGTGGGCTCAGGATTACGAAACTCTCGCTAATCCCTCCATGATTGGCATGCTGTACTTTGTCTTATTTATGATTTTATTCCTTGAGAACGGTCTGCTGCCCGCCGCCTTCTTACCAGGCGATAGCCTGCTTGTTCTGGTGGGCGTACTGATTGCCAAAGGCGCGATGGGTTTTCCACAAACGCTGCTGCTACTTACCGCGGCGGCAAGCCTGGGCTGCTGGCTAAGTTATATTCAGGGCCGCTGGCTGGGCAATACGCGTATCGTACAAAACTGGCTGTCGCATCTCCCTTCGCACTACCACCAGCGCGCGCATCATCTGTTCCATAAGCACGGGCTTTCCGCCCTGCTGATTGGCCGTTTTATCGCTTTCGTGCGCACGCTGCTGCCGACCATTGCCGGCCTGTCGGGCCTGAGCAGCGCGCGTTTCCAGTTTTTTAACTGGATGAGCGGGCTGCTGTGGGTGCTGATTCTGACTTCGCTGGGATATCTGTTGGGGAAAACGCCGGTATTCCTGAAATATGAAGATCAGCTGATGTCCTGCCTGATGCTGCTGCCCGTCGCGCTGCTGGTATTCGGCCTGATTGGCTCGCTGATCGTCCTGTGGAAGAAAAAATACAGGAGCCGGGGCTGACAATGGCGATAAAGCGCGCCTCTCTACGTCAGATAAGCTGGATGCTGGGCGGTTCGTTACTCCTGTGCGGCCTGTTCTGGCTCTGGCTCACCGTGCAGCAGCAGGAATCAACCCTGGCTATTCGTCCCGTTAGCCAGGGTATTAGCATGCCGGACGGTTTTTCCGTCTGGCACCATCTCGATGCCAACGGCATCCGTTTTAAGAGCATTACGCCACAGAATGACGGTCTGCTCATCAAGTTTGACTCCAGCGCTCAGGGAGCCGCCGCCAAAGAAGTTTTGGGTCGCGCTCTGCCGCATGGTTATATTATCGCTTTAGTGGAAGACGATGATTCGCCGACGGCCTGGATTTCCCGCCTGCGCGATACGCCACACAGATTCGGGTAATCAACGAAAATTCCGAATATTTTCACCCGGTTTGGTGATTTCCCGGTTTACTTACTATCATTAAGTTTGCGGAAGTCACCAGACTCACGTTTATCAACTGGATCGGGGTTATTCCCCCGCACAATGGAAGGTAGTATCCATGAAACACCGCATCGCTTTGCTCCTGGTTCTGTCATCACTTAGCGCCAGCGCCTTTGCCATCTCCCCTTGCCAGGAAAAAGAGCAGGATATCCAGCGGGAGATCAGCTATGCAGAAAAGCATAATAACCAGCATCGTATTGACGGTCTGAAAAAGGCGCTGAGCGAAGTGAAGGCTCACTGCAGCGACAGCCAGCTCAAAGCCGATCACCAGAAAAAAATCGCCAAACAGCAGGAAGAAATTGCCGAACGCCGCAACGACCTGCGCGAAGCCGAACAGAAAGGCGATGCTGATAAAATCAGCAAGCGCCAGCGTAAACTTGAAGAAGCGCAGCAAGAACTGAAAGAGCTGCAATCTCGCGAGTACTAATCGCTTAAGCAAGACCAATATGGACCACTTTAACAGGAGATAAACATGGCTAAAGATAACGTTGCAGAAGACCTGCGTGCGGAACTGAAGACGCTGGCTGATACCCTGGAAGAAGTGCTGAACTCCTCCACGGATAAGTCGAAAGAAGAGATCGGTAAGCTACGTAGTAAAGCTGAAAGCGCGCTGAAGGAAAGCCGTGTACGCCTGGGTGAAACCAGCGACGCTCTCATGAAGCAGACGCGAGAAACCGCTGCGCGTGCAGATGAATACGTCCGTGAAAACCCGTGGACCGGCGTGGGGATTGGTGCTGCCGTCGGGCTGGTGCTGGGTGTCCTGCTGACGCGTCGTTAATTATGGCGAATTCTAAAAGCACGCAAGGCCCCGGACAAAGCGTTTTCGGCATCGGTCAGCGCATCGTCACTTTGCTGGTTGAGATGGTGGAAACGCGCCTGCGCCTGGTCGTCGTGGAGCTGGAAGAGGAGAAAGCCAACCTCATCCAGCTATTCCTGATGCTCGGATTGACGCTGCTGTTCGCCGCGTTTGGTTTGATGAGCATGCTGGTTCTGATCATCTGGGCGGTCGATGCGCAATATCGATTAAACGTGATGATCGGCACCACGGCGGTTCTGCTGCTGGCAGCGCTCATTGGCGGTATCTGGACCTTACGCAAAGCCCGACGTTCAACGTTCCTGCGCTTCACGCGTCAGGAGCTGGCAAACGACCGCGCATTGCTGGAGGACGATAAGCCATGAGCCGCGAACAGCAGGAACGCGAACGACAAAAAGCGCTTTTGCTGCGCCTGATCCAACAGCAGCGGCTGGACCTTAGCGCCAGCCACCGCCATTGGCTTGAGGCAACTGCGCCCATTGATCGGGGCTGGAATACCCTGCTGAATCTGCGTTCATGGGCAATGGTCGGCAGCGGCCTCGTGGCAATATGGTCAGTTCGTCATCCGCGCTTTTTGATGCGCTGGGCAAAACGCAGCCTCGGTATCTGGAGCACCTGGCGGATGGCCCGCAATCTGCTGCGCCAGTCGTCATCACGCTGAGGCTAATGTTCATAGCGGAATGATATAAGCCGGGTCAGGCGCCAGCCGCCTCCCGGCATCATGAGCAGGCCTGCTTCCTCCTTGAATTTCATGACAGCCGCATCGCTTCTCCTTTCTTCTTTTCTCATCTCCAGCGCCGCTATAGCGGTTCTTCTATTCATTTGGTTTATCAATAATCACTCAGAATCTTTGAAGAAGATCTACAGTTTTCCTTGCTAACAATTCCGTCACGGCCCCGCTAATATTCACTCCATCGACAGCAACCCCGCGTAACACGCTGGATTACTTTGAAAAACAAAATCGCCGCCCTTTGGGTTTTCTGGAGTAGGAAATGAAAAAATTAGAAGATGTTGGTGTACTGGTAGCGCGCATTCTGATGCCCATTCTGTTCATTACCGCAGGTTGGGGAAAAATTACCGGGTATGCGGGTACACAACAATATATGGAAGCCATGGGCGTCCCTGGGTTTATGCTGCCGCTGGTGATCCTGCTTGAATTCGGCGGCGGTCTGGCAATCCTGTTCGGTTTCCTGACCCGCACTACCGCGCTGTTCACCGCCGGCTTCACCGTGCTGACCGCGTTCCTGTTCCACAGCAACTTTGCTGAAGGCGTGAACTCGCTGATGTTCATGAAAAACCTGACCATCGCGGGCGGCTTCCTGCTGCTGGCTATCACCGGTCCAGGCGCCTTTAGTATCGACCGCGTACTGAATAAAAAGTGGTAAGCGCACTATACTGAATAAATATAAAGCGAGGAGACATCTCCTCGCTTTTATTATCTATGCCCTAAATAATTCGAGTTGCAGGACAAAACGGTTAACCGTTTTGAACAGCGCTTGCGCTGGCCCTGAAAGGGTGAGCGAGGAAAGCCAACGCACAAGCAACTTGAAGTATGACGGGTATAAAGGAGGAAATAATGGGACAATTAGTTGACGGCGTCTGGCACGACACCTGGTATGACACCAAATCCACCGGAGGGCGATTTAAGCGTTCTGTTTCCGCCTTTCGCAACTGGTTAACCGCCGACGGCGCGCCGGGCCCAAGCGGCGAAGCCGGATTCGCTGCGGAGAAAGATCGCTATCATCTGTACGTTTCTCTTGCCTGCCCATGGGCGCATCGCACCTTAATTCTGCGTAGCCTGAAAGGACTGGAGCCGTTTATCTCCGTCTCCGTGGTTAATCCCTTGATGTTCGAGAACGGCTGGACTTTCGACGATAGCTTCCCGGCAGCCACCGGCGATACGCTCTACCAGCACGAATATCTTTATCAGCTTTATCTGCATGCCGATCCCCACTACAGCGGGCGCGTTACGGTGCCGGTGCTGTGGGACAAAAAGCAGCACACCATCGTCAGCAATGAGTCGGCGGAAATCATCCGCATGTTTAATACCGCCTTCGACGGGCTGGGCGCCCGCGCAGGAGATTACTACCCGCCTGAGCTGCGCGATCAGATTGATGAGCTGAACGGCTGGATCTACGATAATGTGAATAACGGCGTCTATAAAGCCGGGTTCGCCACCAGCCAGCAGGCCTATGATGAAGCGGTTGATGCAGTGTTTACCGCTCTGGAGCGTCTGGAGCAAATCCTTGGCCAGCATCGTTTCCTGACGGGTAACCAACTGACGGAAGCTGATATTCGCCTGTGGACCACCCTGGTTCGTTTCGATCCGGTGTACGTGACCCACTTTAAATGCGACAAACGCCGCATCAGCGATTACCTCAACCTGTATGGCTTCCTGCGCGATATCTACCAGATGCCGGGCATTGCGGAAACGGTGGACTTCGCCCATATCCGCAACCATTACTACCGTAGCCATAAAACCATCAACCCGACCGGGATTATCTCCGTTGGTCCGCAGCAGGATCTTAACGAACCTCACGGCCGCGATCTTCGTTTCCGCTAGGCAATTGGGCGCGATTTGCTGCGCCCAATAATTCACAAAACAAATATTTACCATCATTTCATTCACGTCTATTCTTATTTCGATCGCTTTAAAAACAAGTGATTGACGGTTAACAGAGGCGTAAAAATGGACTGGTATCTTAAAGTATTAAAAAACTACATTGGATTTGGCGGCCGCGCCCGGCGCAAAGAGTACTGGATGTTTATTCTGGTCAACATCATCCTCACCGGCGTACTCAGCATCATTGATAAGATGCTGGGATGGCAGCGCGCCGGAGGAGAAGGGATCCTGACCACTATCTATGGCGTGCTGATATTCTTACCGTGGTGGGCCGTGCAGTTCCGTCGATTGCACGATACCGACCGCTCGGCATGGTGGCTGTTATTGCTGCTGATTCCCGTTATCGGCTGGCTGGTGATCCTGGTATTCAATTGCCAGAACGGCACCCCAGGAAATAATCGCTTCGGGCCGGATCCTAAACCGACTTCTTACTAACGATGCGCCCCTCGACAAAAAAGGGGCGCATTTTGTTTTATCTTCCCATAAACAGCTTCGGGATTTCCCGCAGACACCATGACTTCGCCTCACCCATGCTGTCGCGACGCCAGGCCATAATAATGTCGATCTCGTTGCTGTATTCCGGACTGACCACCCGCAGACGCCCTTCGGCAATATCCTGCTCTACGAGCGGATACGGCATCGTCGCAACGCCCAATCCTGCCAGCAGCGCCTGACGCTTATCTTCGATGGTGCTCACGGTTAAGCGCGGCTGTTTATCGAGCAGCTGCACGGTCAACACCGGGCGCTCGCGGGCGGTATCCGCGACCGCCACGCCGCGGTACTTAACGCGCGTAACTTCAGAAAGCGGCTCCGGCTCCTGGTGAATAGGGTGATCCGGCGCGGCTACATAGACGCTCATCACCGAATAGAGCTTGCGGGAGTTGATTTCCGAAGAGGAGCGAAAATGCATATCCGGCGCAACGACAATATCCGCCCGCCCCTGCTCAAGGCGTTCCCATGCCCCGGCCAGTACTTCGGTAATAATCGACAGTTGAGTATTCGATTTGGTCGCCAGCTTTTCAATTAAAGGAAAAAGGTCGGTGGTGGGCACCAGCGCCTCGGTGACGATAGTGAGGTGCGTTTCCCAACCGCGCGATAGCGCTTCGGCATCCGTCGTCAGCTTATCGGCCGCCTCCAGCAGTACGCGCCCGCGCTCCAGCAACATTCGGCCCACGTTAGTGAATTTTGTTCGATGACCTGAACGGTCAAACAGCACGACGTCCAGCTCCTCTTCCAGCTTTTGCATGGTATAGCTCAGCGCTGAAGGCACCCGACCCAGCTCATCGGCCGCCGCCGCAAAGCTTCCGCGTCGGTCAATTGCATCCATAACGCGCAATGCTTCCAGCGTTAATGCTCTCTCTTTAGCCATCGCAGTCTCATTCAGGAAATTTGAATATACCGGGCAGAATATCTGGCTAACAATACAGCGTCCATACCTTTACCATTGATTTAGTGTAAAGAGAGGTCAAGAAGATGATTACAACCCGAACAGCCAAACAGTGCGGTCAAGCAGACTTCGGCTGGCTGCAGGCCCGCTACACCTTTTCCTTTGGCCACTACTTCGACCCCAAATTGCTGGGCTACGCATCGTTGCGCGTGCTCAATCAGGAAGTTCTGGCGCCCGGCGCGTCGTTTCAGCCGCGGACCTACCCGAAAGTCGACATTCTGAACCTGATTCTGGAAGGTGAAGCGGAATACCGCGACAGCGATGGCAACCATATTCAGGCAAAAGCCGGCGAAGCGCTGCTGATATCAACTCAGCCTGGCGTAAGCTACAGCGAGCATAACCTGAGTAAAGATCGCTCGCTGACGCGAATGCAGCTGTGGCTGGATGCCTGTCCACAGCACGAAAACCCGCTGGTGCAAAAAATCGCTATCGCCGCTGGATCGCAGCAGCTGCTGGCTTCGCCGGACGGCAGCCAGCATAGCCTCCAGCTGCGCCAGCAGGTATGGATCCACCATATCGACCTGGCGAAAGGCGAGCAGCTTAACGTGCAGCTTCACGGCCCCCGCGCCTACCTGCAGTCGATTCACGGTACGGTGCATGCGCGGGTGCAGGAAGAAGAGAAGCAGGCTCTGACCTGCGGCGATGGCGCTTTTATTCGTGACGAAGCTAACATTACCCTCGTTGCTGATACGCCGCTGCGCGCTTTGCTGATAGATTTACCAGTGTAACAACGGCAGTAAGGGAGTATGTCAGTGGGCAAGAAGAAAACAAAAAAAGTGGCGCTATCGGCGCAACAGCCGCAATCGGAAACCGTCACTACGATGAGTTTTGGCTATGAAGAGATGTTAAGCGAGCTGGAAGCGATCGTCGCGGAAGCGGAGATTCGGCTCCAGGAAGAAGAGAGCGTCGCCTGATGCAAATATCGGCCCCGGGCGCGGGGCCGATGGATTTACTCACTCAGCTCTTGAGCTAAGTCTTTTTGTACCTGCTTACGCTGTTCTGGCGTCAGCACCTGGTTCACATCAAAATAGTACTTCACGCGATAATAGCGAGCCTGCTGCTCTACCTGGCTAAATGCCGCCAGCTGATCTTTGACCGCCTTTTCGTTCCATTTTCCAGAATCAATAACCTCAAATAACACGCCGTCTTTAATATCTTTCTGGGAAATCTGCTGAACGTTTTTTTCCAGCTGCTGATGCAGGCTTTTAATTTTCGTTATCTGATCGTTAGTCAGTTTTAAGTGCTGGACAATCGGGTCCTGCGCCGGAGCGGGTGCAGCCTTAACATCCGCAGCCTGAGCCGCCATGGAGAACCCAGTGCCGAGAGCGGCTGTTAATGCAATGCGGGTCATTAATTTCATTGTTGTATCCTGATTAATTATCGTCGATGTGGCCGTCTATTATTTTTCAGAAGCTAATGACGAAATGTAAGAAATAGTACGTATAAATGTAGTTAAATCAGCAACATATAATAAATACGAATGCTATGATTCAATTCATTTATTTAAAATATATAAAACCAGGCGAGGAGAATGCATGGCCGTATGAGTCATGATGCGGTTGATGGCAGCCCGGTTTCCCACATACTGCCCGCTTTCTTTGTTCAAACCCGAAGCCAGAAGCAAAAACCCCCGCCATTTCTGACGAGGGTTTTCTTTGAATGAGGAAGCTGACCGTTAAGCCGTTTTCTTTCGGGTATAGCGTCGTGGACAGGCATTCATCTGCCTTTGCTTCAACCCGAAGCCAGAAGCAAAAACCCCCGCCATTGCTGACGAGGGTTTTCTTTGAATGAGGAAGCTGGCCGTTAAGCCGCTTTCTTTCGGGTATAGCGTCGTGGACAGGCATTCATCTGCCCCGTGTTTCAACCCGAAGCCAGAAGCAAAAACCCCCGCCATTGCTGGCAGGGGTTTTGCTGAAAAGTTGAAGCTGACCGTTAAGCCGCTTTCTTTTGGGTATAGCGTCGTGGACAGGCATTCATCTGCCTTTGCTTCAACCCGAAGCCAGAAGCAAAAACCCCCGCCATTGCTGGCAGGGGTTTTGCTGAAAAGTTGAAGCTGACCGTTAAGCCGGGTTCTGTCGTGGACAGTCATTCATCTAGGCCAGCAATCGCTCACTGGCTCAAGCAGCCTACCCGGGTTCAGTACGGGCCGTACCTTGTGAACCCCTATTTGGCCTTGCTCCGGGTGGAGTTTACCGTGCCGCGAACTGTTACCAGACGCGCGGTGCGCTCTTACCGCACCCTTTCACCCTTACCTGATCCCACTTGCGTGGGCCATCGGCGGTTTGCTCTCTGTTGCACTGGTCGTGGGCTTGCGCCCCCCAGGCGTTACCTGGCACCCTGCCCTATGGAGCCCGGACTTTCCTCCCCTCCGCCCGTCTCCCCCGAAGAGGACGACGACGAAGCGGCGACTGTCTGGTCAGCTTCGGCGCGAAGTATAGAGGGTTTACCGACGGTTGTCATCCTTCCGTCGCCATCCCAACCTGCAATGTCGCCGCAATATTACGCGACGCATGATAAATATTGTCCGCCGCGCCGCGAAACGCCTCTTCGAGCGTCGTTACGCTGGTCAGCACGCTAAACACCGCATCAATCCCATACTGGTGAACCACACCGACGTCCCGGGTCAGACTACCGGCGATGCCAATCACCGGCTTATGATACTTTTTCGCCACGCTTGCCACGCCAACCGGCACTTTACCGTTAATACTCTGGCTATCCAGCCGACCTTCGCCGGTCACCACCAGCGAACAATCAAGGATATGCTCTTCCAGGTTCAGCGCCTGGGTCACGATTTCAATCCCGCTGCGTAATTCAGCCTTCAGAAACGCCATCAGCGCGGCACCCATACCGCCCGCCGCGCCCGCACCGGCAACCTGCTTCACATCGACATGCAGATCGGCCTTAATAATATCGGCGTAGTGCGCCAGATTGCTGTCCAGCTCGCGGATCATCGCTTCGGTAGCCCCTTTCTGCGGGCCAAAAATTCTTGACGCGCCGCTATCGCCGATCAGCGGATTGGTGACATCGCAGGCGACCCGAATAGCGCAATCATGCAGTCGGGCATCAAGACCGGAGATATCTATCGAATTGAGGCTACACAGACTACCGCCGCCGTTGCCAATCTCCGCGCCGTTGGCATCGCAAAGCCGCGCGCCCAGCGCCTGCACCATTCCTGCGCCGCCATCGTTGGTGGCGCTGCCGCCAATGCCAATGATGATATTTTTCGCCCCGTGATCCAGCGCCTGCAGAATCAGCTCGCCGGTACCGCGCGATGTCGTCAATAGCGGGTTACGCTGTACGGGCGGCACGAGCCCCAGCCCGCTGGCCGCAGCCATTTCGATAAACGCGGTTTTGCCGTCACCGGAAAGCCCCCAGCAGGCATCAACCGGGAGACCCAGCGGCCCCGTCACGCAGGCGCTCATCTCGGTTCCCTGCGTCGCGGCAATCATCGCCTCAACGGTACCTTCTCCGCCATCAGCGAGAGGAACCTTCACGTAGAGCGCATCGGGGAAAATTTCCCGAAAACCTTTTTCTATAGCCTGAGCAACCTCGGTGGCCGAGAGGCTTTCTTTATAAGAGTCTGGGGCGATTACGATTTTCATAGTTATGTAGCCTGACAGTGCCGCGCAAGGCAAGAATTACAGGGCGCGCATCCGCGCCCTTCTTGTTAGCGAGTGACTTCCACTTTCGCCAGTTTTTCGTAGTAGCATGCAAGTGCGCTATGGTCGGCGGTACCCAGGCCATCAGCGCGCAGCGCCTGCATCATCTCCATTACTGCGGCGGTCAGCGGCAGCTGGGCGCCCACGCCGTGAGAAGTATCCAGCGCATTCGCCAGATCTTTAATATGCAGATCGATACGGAAGCCCGGCTTAAAGTTACGATCCATCACCATCGGCGCTTTGGCATCCAGCACGGTGCTCCCGGCCAGCCCGCCGCGGATGGCCTGATAAACCAGATCCGGGTTCACGCCCGCTTTAGTCGCCAGCGTCAGCGCTTCGGACATCGCCGCAATGTGCAGCGCCACAATCACCTGGTTGGCCAGCTTGGTGACGTTGCCCGCGCCGATCTCGCCGGTGTGTACCACGGATCCCGCCATCGCTTTCAGCAGATCGTAATATTTATCGAAAATCGCTTTATCACCGCCCACCATCACCGACAGCGTACCGTCGATAGCCTTCGGTTCGCCGCCGCTGACCGGGGCATCCAGCATATCGACGCCCTTCGCTTTCAGCGCTTCGCTGATTTCGCGGCTCGCCAGCGGCGCGATGGAGCTCATATCAATCAAAACGGTGCCCGGCTTCGCGCCTTCAATGATCCCGCCTTCGCCCAGCGCGACCTCTTTCACGTGCGGGGAGTTCGGCAGCATGGTGATGATCACATCGCACTGCTCGGCAATCGCTTTCGCTGATGCGGCGGTTTCTGCGCCTGCGGCAATCACTTCGGCAATCGCTTCCGGATTACGGTCAGCAACCACCAACGAGTAACCCGCCTTGAGGAGGTTTTTACTCATTGGTTTACCCATGATACCGAGGCCAATAAAACCAACTTTCATTGTCATGTCTTTATCTCTCTAGTTTCGGTGGTGGTTATTTCTTAAAGGAGTCAGCCAGCTTCTGCGTGGCAGAACGGAAAACGCCCAGGTCGCTGCCGACGGCGACAAAGGTCGCGCCCCATTCCAGATAGCGGCGCGCGTCGGCTTCAACCGGCGCCAGAATACCGCTCGGCTTACCGTGCTTCTTCGCGCTGGCAAAAATGTGCTGGATTGCTTTTTGAACTTCCGGATGGGAAGCATTGCCCAGATGACCCAGCGCAGCGGCCAGATCGCTTGGGCCGACAAAAATACCGTCCACGCCAGGCGTGGCGGCTATCGCATCAACGTTATCCACGCCCTGCTGGCTCTCGATTTGCACGAGAATGGTGATATTTTTGTTCGACTGCGCGAAGTAATCCGGCACGGTGCCAAACATATTGGCGCGGTGCGAGACGGATACGCCGCGAATGCCTTCAGGCGGATAGCGGGTTGAGGCAACGGCGTTAATCGCCTGCTCTTCCGTTTCTACAAACGGGATCAGAAAGTTATAAAAACCGATATCCAGCAGGCGTTTAATGATCACCGGTTCGTTGGTCGGTACGCGAACGACCGGCGCGCTGTTGCTACCTTTCAGCGCCATCAGCTGCGGGATAAAGGTAGAGATATCGTTCGGCGCATGTTCGCCGTCCAGTACCAGCCAGTCGAAACCGGCCAGGCCTAAAACTTCGGTGCTAATTGGGCTCGCCAGCGCGGACCAGCAGCCAATCTGAACCTGATGCGCCGCCAGGGCCGCCTTAAATTTATTCGGGAAGATATCGTTATTCATCACTTATACCTTGTCACTTAACCGTTAATTATTTCTGCAGTTCCATACGTTTGATGTCGCCGACCACAAACAGATAGCAAACCATCGCCATCAGGGCGGAACATCCAACAAAGACCAGCGCTGCGTTGAATGAGTGCAGTTCGCTCACCAGGTAACCGATAACCAGCGGGGTTACGATGGAAGCAACGTTACCAAATACGTTAAATACGCCGCCGCACAGGCCAACAATCTCTTTCGGCGCAGTATCGGAAATCACCGGCCAGCCCAGCGCGCCAAACCCTTTACCGAAGAATGCCAGCGCCATCAGGGTGACCACCAGCGCGGTATTATTGGTGTAGTTACACAGAATGATGGTGGAAGCGAGCAGCATTCCGAGGACGATCGGCAGCTTACGCGCCACGGTGATGGAAAAACCGCGTTTAATCAGATAGTCAGAGAACACGCCGCCCAGCACGCCGCCGGCAAAACCGCACAGCGCCGGAATCGATGCGACCAGACCCACTTTCAGAATCGACATACCCTTTTCCTGCACCAGATAAATCGGAAACCAGGTGAGGAAGAACCAGGTAATGGTATTGATAAAATATTGACCGAAGAATACGCCCAGCATCATGCGGTTGGTCAACAGCTGCTTGATATAGTGAAGCTTCGGACCGCTGGCCGCCGCGCTGCCGGGCTTTTTATGGTCCATATCAACGACTGCGCCATTCTCGGAGATAAACTTCAGCTCCTCTTGCGTCATGCGCGGATGGTCAGTGGGATTATGGATCAGTTTTATCCACAGGCCGGTCAGCACAAAGCCAATCACGCCCATGACGGTGAAGACATGCTCCCAACCCCAGGCAAAGGTCAGCCAGCCCAGCAGCGGCGAGAACAGCGCCAGGGAGAAATACTGCGCGGAGTTAAAGATCGCCGATGCGGTGCCGCGCTCTTTCGTCGGAAACCACGCCGCGACGATACGGGCGTTTGCCGGGAAAGATGGCGCTTCAGAGAAGCCCAGCATAAAGCGCATAAAAAACATTGAGATGCCCGCCCACGCCAGCGGAAACATATCCACAAAGCCTTGCAGGAAGGTGAACAGCGACCAGAAGAACAGGCTGTAAGAGTAGACCTTTTTCGATCCAAATTTATCGAGCAGCCAGCCGCCGGGGATTTGCATTAGCAGGTAGGCCCAGCCAAAAGCGGAGAAAATATAGCCCATTGAGACCGCACTCAGCTGCAGCTCTTTCGCCACCTCGGTACCGGCGATCGAAAGCGTCGCGCGGTCGGCATAGTTAACGGCAGTGACAATAAAAATAATTAACAGAATTAAATAGCGGGTTGGCACACTTTTTTTCTGTTCTATTGTTGCATCCAGACTCATCTCATATTCCTCAGGTACAACACACCTTCCATTATTTATTTTGGTGTGATTCTTAATTATTCAGAAATCAATATCAGGAGGTATCGATTTACTCATCCGGCGCATTGCAAGCATGACTCAGTATAATCAGCTTGCGACCGTTAAACACTGTGCATACAACCTGTAAATGGCGTTTAATTATCTCTAATGTTGTGCAAATGCAATAATCAATGGGCGCTGATCCACAGTTCCAGCGATTTCCCCCATGCGCGGGTTCTCTTGCGTAGCAATGGGTGATTTAGATCACATTTTCAAATTCAAACACCTGACATTCTTTATTTCACAAATCTGCGCATCAGAAATTGAATATACCCTAAATATTTCGAGTTGCATGAAGGCGGCAACGCAGGGAATCCCCTGGCGCTTACTAAAGTAAGTGACTGGGGTGAGCGAGGAAAGCCAACGCAAATGCAGCTTGAAATATGACGGGTATAAACGTTTTATTTTATTATTCGCACCTTGCTGGAGAATACTGGACAATGGCTGACATTGAAATTAGACAAGAATCGCCAACGGCGTTTTATATAAAAGTGCACGAAACGGATAACGTGGCGATTATTGTTAACGATCGAGGTTTAAAAGCCGGAACGCGTTTCCCTGACGGGCTCACGCTGGTTGAGCATATCCCGCAAGGCCACAAGGTCGCGCTGGTCGATATTCCTGTACACGGTGAAATCATCCGCTATGGCGAGGTGATTGGCTACGCGGTACGCGATATTCCGCAGGGCAGCTGGATTGACGAATCGCTGGTGGAACTGCCGAAGGCGCCGCCTCTGCACACCTTACCTCTGGCGACCAAAGTTCCGGCGCCGCTGCCGCCGCTGGAAGGCTATACCTTCGAAGGCTATCGCAACGCCGACGGCAGCGTTGGCACCAAAAATCTGCTCGGTATTAGCACCAGCGTGCACTGCGTGGCGGGAGTCGTCGATTACGTAGTGAAAATTATCGAACGCGATCTGCTGCCGAAGTATCCCAACGTCGATGGCGTCGTGGGTCTGAACCATCTTTATGGCTGCGGCGTGGCGATTAACGCTCCGGCAGCGGTCGTTCCGATCCGCACCATTCATAACCTGGCCCTCAATCCAAACTTCGGCGGCGAAGTGATGGTGATTGGCCTTGGCTGCGAGAAACTGCAGCCGGAGCGCCTGCTGGAAGGCACCGACGATGTAAAAAGCATTCCCGTAGATAGCGCCAGCATCGTCAGCCTGCAGGATGAGAAGCACGTCGGTTTTAAATCAATGGTGGATGACATTCTGCAGGTCGCCGAGCGCCATCTGGAGAAGCTGAACCAGCGCCAGCGCGAAACCTGCCCGGCCTCCGAACTGGTGGTCGGTATGCAGTGCGGCGGCAGCGATGCGTTTTCTGGCGTGACCGCCAACCCGGCGGTGGGCTATGCCTCCGATCTGCTGGTGCGCTGCGGGGCGACCGTCATGTTTTCCGAAGTCACCGAAGTACGCGATGCGATTCATCTGCTGACGCCGCGCGCCATCAACGAAGAAGTCGGCAGACGCCTGCTGGAGGAGATGGCCTGGTACGATAACTATCTTGATATGGGTAAAACCGACCGCAGCGCCAACCCCTCCCCGGGCAATAAAAAAGGCGGTCTGGCCAACGTTGTAGAAAAGGCGCTGGGTTCTATCGCTAAATCCGGAAAGAGCGCGATTGCCGAAGTGCTCTCTCCGGGGCAGCGCCCGACCAAACGCGGTTTGATTTACGCCGCGACGCCGGCGAGCGACTTCGTCTGCGGTACTCAGCAGGTGGCCTCCGGGATCACTGTGCAGGTCTTTACTACCGGTCGCGGTACGCCGTATGGCCTGGTCGCCGTACCGGTGATTAAAATGGCGACGCGTACCGAGCTGGCAAACCGCTGGTATGACCTAATGGATATCAATGCGGGAACCATCGCCACCGGCGAAGAAACCATTGAAGAGGTAGGGCTGAAGCTGTTTGAATTTATTCTTGATGTCGCCAGCGGCCGCAAGAAGACTTTCTCAGATCAGTGGGGCCTGCACAATCAGCTGGCGGTGTTTAACCCGGCGCCGGTGACCTGATCGGCTCAGCAACTTATCCCGCTCGTGATGCTTCGGGCGGGATACCTCTGCTATTGATGCGCGTTGAGAAACCCCTCTATCTGCGCTTTGGTGGAAGTCCCTTCCATCGGCCCACGCCGGGTAATCGCCAGAGAGCCGCTGGCGTTGGCCCATCTCAGCGCCTCCTGCGGCGATGCGCCGGACAGGAAAAGGCTGACAAAGGTGGCGCCAAAGCAGTCGCCGGCCCCCGTCGGATCGACAACCGGGACATGAAAACCGGCAGCATGATGCGTTTCTCTGGCGCTGTAATAGCTCGCTCCGCGCGGGCCGCGTTTAATTACCACGTGCTTAACGCCGCGCTTTAAAAGCTTATCCACCAGCACCTGCTCATTGCGCCCAGGGTTGAGGCCAAAGTAATCCAGTTCGCCATCGCTGGGCAAAAAAATATCTGTATAATCAAGGATATATTCAAAAGCCTGCGACATTTCAGGGATGTTGAGCATCTCTTTGCGGATATTCGGATCGAACGAAACCGTGCCGTTGCGCGCTTTAATATTTTCAATCGCTTTACGCATCGCGTCGATCATGCGAAACGAAAACAGCGAAGAGCCCATAATGTGAAAATGATTGCACTGGTTAAGCAGACGGTCGTCAATATGGTCAGCGGTTAGCAAACCACAGGCGCTGTTCGGCATATTAAAAATAAAATCGCGCTGCGCCTGGCTACGGTAGCTCACGAAAGCGCTGCCGGTGGTCGCCTTTTGCAGTATGGCGATCCCATTAACGTTTACGCCGTCGCTTTCCAGCCGCGCGATATTCATTTCACCAAACGCATCGTTGCCGACACAGCTGAAAAGCACCGAGCCCAGCCCCAGCTTTGCCACCTGATCGGCGAAAATTGCCGGGGCGCCGCTGGGATATGGCCCCCAAAATTCACCCGGGCGAGAAAAACCCTGGTTCTCTTCTTTTGCCAGAAACTCCACCAGTAGTTCGCCGATGGTGCAAATGGTCACATTCATCATCGCTCCTTTACTTTGCCTTCTGCAAAGCAGGGTTGAGCCATGTCAGGCACTCGTTGTTGGTATAGCTGTTAGTCATGCCAGCGGCGAGAAGGCGGGCGTGATACTCCGCGGCGACCACCTGCGGCGTCACGATGCCGCTAATTTGCTGCAAGTCGCCAATCGCGTAGCGTTTATCGCCATACACCGGACGATGCGCAACGACCGCAATCACCCTCTCACTTTGCGCCACCGCTTCGCTCAGCAGGCGAGCGCTGGCTTCCTGTCTGACGCTCAAGGTGCCATCTTCCGCAATGTGGTCGACAGCGATCAGCGCTCGTGAGGGGCGATATTGACCCAGCGCGTTCAGCGCCAGATCGCCTTCGACTATTTTGCCGCTGCTCCCGAGTACGCCGCCGAGCAGCACGGTTTCCCCATTCAGAAACTCCTGCGCCAGCGGCACATGCGCCAGGTCGTTTAACAGCAGACAAAGCTCGTCATAGCCAGCAAGGAACGGGATCACTTTGCGTAAGATCGACCCCTGCCCCAGAAAGAGCGTTTCGCTATCTTCGATCTGCACGGCGATCTGGCGAGCCATTTCGGTCTCCAGGGCTTTATCCGTTACTACCGGAGCCTCCTGAGCCAAGGCGATCGGGGTCCCGGCCTGGGAAGTGTAAATTGCGCCGCCAAACGAGCGCTTAAGGTAGCCCTGCTGTTCAAGGTAGTTCAGGTCATTACGGATCGTTACCCCAGATACAGCCAGCATTTCAGCCAGATCGTCGACTTTGATCTCTCCGTTTTTGCGCACGATCTCCGCGATGTCCAGGCGCCTTTTCAGCAGACTTGTAGACGGTTTTGCCACAGTGTTGTGCCTTCTTATTTTCTCCCAGAATAACTTTCATTTTTAAATTTCCCCGCTGCATTGTCAAACGCCAGGCCTTCTTTAAGCATTCAATAGCGAATTAAAATTATTTAATTCAGTAGGTTATGTTTAATCACGCTTTTTAAGATACTTTTAAAAAAGAAAACAAACAAGAGCATATAACTTTCATTTTTAAAATAACATCACAGTAGTGTGCGATTGATCACAACAACAAAACGTAGCGATCGCTACATTACTTTCAAAACGAAGGCGTAAGTAACAAATAAATTTACAAAATGAAAGTTAAGGAGCAAGAATGTACATTATCTCGAGTAAAAACATGCTGTTGAAAGCTCAGCGGCTTGGATACGCTGTTCCGGCCTTTAATATCCACAACCTGGAAACGATGCAGGTGGTGGTAGAGACGGCGGCCGAGCTGCGTTCTCCGCTGATCCTTGCCGGCACCCCTGGAACTTATAGCTATGCAGGAACCGGTAACGTGGTGGCGATCGCTCGCGATCTGGCTAAGATCTGGGATCTCCCTTTAGCGGTCCACCTCGATCACCATGAAGATCTGGCCGATATCACACGTAAAGTACAGGCCGGTATCCGCTCGGTCATGATCGACGGTTCACACGCACCTTTTGAAGAAAACGTCGCGTTAGTCAAGAGCGTGGTTGAACTGAGCCACCGTTATGATGCCAGCGTCGAAGCCGAGCTTGGTCGCCTGGGCGGTGTGGAAGATGATCTCGTGGTCGATGCAAAAGATGCGCTGTATACCAACCCGGAACAGGCGCGTGAATTTGTCGCCCGCACCGGTATCGACTCGCTGGCGGTCGCTATCGGTACTGCCCACGGCATGTACGCTGCAGAACCCAAGCTCGATTTTGACCGCCTCGCCGCCATTCGCGATCGCGTTGAGGTTCCTCTGGTTCTTCATGGCGCATCGGGTCTGGCCGATAGCGATATCCGCCGGGCAATCTCGTTGGGCGTGTGCAAGGTCAACGTCGCCACCGAGCTGAAAATCGCCTTCTCCGATGCCCTGAAGCACTATTTCGAGGAAAATCCAGACGCTAACGATCCGCGTCATTATATGAAACCGGCAAAAGCGGCGATGAAGGATATCGTACGCAAAGTCATTCACGTTTGCGGCTGTGAAGGACAACTGTAATTTTCGGATCGAAGGAGCAATGTCGTGATCCATACCCTGACACTCAATACTGCAATCGATATGAATATCTTTTGCGATCCGCTGAAGCCGTCGGCAGTGAACCGAACCCGGCACACGGAATATTGCCCGAATGGCAAAGGAGTGAACGTTTCGCTGATATTAAATCACTATCAGCAGCCCACTCACATTATGGGCATTTTCGGTGGTTTCACTGGCCGTTATATTGTGGAAGAGTTACGTCAGAAAAACATTAAAGTGACGCCGGCATGGGTCTCTGAGCCAACCCGAATTAATATTTTTATTAATGACGGAGCTGAGGAATATAAGCTCGTTAATCCCGGAGCAAAAATTGATGATGAGTGCAAACAACAGGTTATTCATCATCTGCAATGCGTCACTTCCGGGGATTATTTAGCGATCAGCGGCAGCCTGCCGCCGGGAATTGAAAGCCGATTTTATGCTGAAATCATTGAATTATGCCAGCAGAAAGGCTGTGAAGTTATTCTCGATATCAGCCATCCGGTACTGCGCCAGCTGCTGGAATTGCGGCCATTGTTGATTAAACCCAACGATGACGAGCTGCGGGAAATCTTCGGTCTTGACGTCAGTAGCCGCCAGCAGGTGCGTGAGGCCATGCGCACGCTGCATCAACTGGGCGCTCGCAACGTGCTGCTGACGATGGGAGCCGAGGGTCTCTACTTTTCCAACGGCGAAGGCGTGTGGTTTTGCTCCGCACCGAAAATTGAACTGGTCAGCTCCGCCTGCGCTGGTGACGCCGCACTGGGTGCTTTTCTCAGTAAATGGCTTAACAAAGAAGATGTCACTCACGCTCTGGCATTAGCCAGCGCGACCGGCGCCGATGTCGCCGCTTCCGCCGGGTTAGGCAAATTACAACGCACAGAAGAATTATTACAACAAATTCAGGTCGTCCAATTATAAAGGTCCGATTATGAAAAAAATCATTGCAGTTACCGGCTGCCCTACGGGTATTGCACATACTTTTATGGCTGAAGAGGCCTTAAAAACCGCAGCAAAGAAATTAAATGTCGATATTAAAGTGGAAACCAACGGCGCTTCCGGCGTTGAAAACGCGATTACCCCCGCGGATTTAAAAGATATTTATGGCGTGATTATCGCCGCCGATAAAGACGTGAACGCCGAGCGGTTTAATGGCCTGCCGGTCATTGAGGTTCCGGTTAAAGAAGCCATTCACCATCCGGCCGATTTAATTAATAAAGTGATCGGCGGTCAGGCGGCGCGTCGCCAGGGAATTTCTGCTTCCGCCGAGTCAACGGAGAAATACGAGCAAGAGTCTTTCGGCCGTCAGGTTTATAAGCACCTGATGAGCGGCGTGTCCAACATGCTGCCGTTTGTCGTAGCGGGAGGGATTTTGATTGCCATCTCCTTCCTGTGGGGCATCTACTCCGCCGATCCAAACTCGCCGCAATATAACGCGATCGCCGCAACGCTAATGAAAGTGGGCCAACAAGCCTTCTCAATCATGGTACCGATTTTCACCGCCTATATCGCCTGGTCTATTTCCGGGCGTCCCGGTATGGTCGCGGGCTTCGTCGGTGGCTTACTGGCCAATGCGACCGGCGCAGGCTTTCTCGGCGGAATTATCGCCGGTTTTGCCGCCGGTTATTTTATGCTGCTGATCCGCAATATGCTCAACGGCCTGCCGCGACAGTATGAAGGGCTCAAATCGATATTCATTATGCCGCTCATCGGCGTGCTGGTGATTGGTGTAATGATGGTCCTCCTCGGTCAACCCGTCGCCGCCATCAATAACGCGATGATGAACTGGCTAAGTTCATTACAGGAAGCAAACCCGATTCTGTTAGGTATTGTGGTCGGCGCGATGTGCTCCTTCGACTTCGGCGGCCCGGTGAATAAAGCCGCCTACGTCACCGGTACGCTGCTGCTTGGCCAGGGCAACTACTTCTTTATGGCCGGGGTTTCCGCCGCCTGCATCACACCGCCGCTGGTTATCGCTCTGGCAACGACCTTCTTCCCGAAAGGGTTCAGCGAAGAAGAGCGCGCCGCCGGGATGGTCAACTATATTCTCGGCTGCACCCATATTACTGAAGGCGCTATTCCGTTCGCCGCGAAAGATCCTTTACGCGTTATCCCCATGATGATGATCGCCTCTTCCATCTCTGCGGTTCTTAGCTACAGCCTGCATATTCAGGTTCCCGCTCCGCACGGCGGCTTCCTGATCCTGCCGCTGGTGAGCAAACCACTGATGTGGGTGCTGTGCATTCTCGCCGGTTCCGCCTGCGGCGCGGTCATGCTGGGATGCTGGAGGCTGTGGCAAAAGCGGGCCCTGGAAGCGACATCGCTGGCCGGCGCTATTAAATAAGGAGCTATGTATGCAACTGACTTGCGCAGATATCCATTTCGATCGCGCGATCAAAACGAAAGATGAAGCGCTGCAACGCGTCGTTGGCAAATTAACCGAAGCCGGGCATACCACGCCCGCTTATCTGAGCGGCATGCGCGACCGTGAAGGACAAATCAGCACTTACCTCGGCAACGGTATCGCGATCCCTCACGGCACGCCACAGAGCCGCGATGCGGTACTGAAAACCGGTGTCAAAGTACTGGCCTGCCCGCAGGGTGTGGATTGGGGAGAAGAACAAACGGCATATCTGATTGTGGGCATCGCCGCCCAGGATAACGAACACCTTGATATTCTCCGCCAGCTTACCCACGCCCTGAGCGATGAGCGCGTGCCGGCAGCGCTTTCGCGTGCTGAGAGCCCACAGGCGGTGCTGGAGATACTGGCCGGCAATATCTTCCCGGCCGGAGGAGAAGAGACGGAACCGCCCCCGATGTTCGACGAAGAGGCGACCTTTACCCTGCGCAATCCCCACGGACTGCACGCGAGACCAAGCGCGGTACTGGTGAAAGCGGTGAAGCAGTGGCAGTCGCAAATCCGGGTGGAAAATCTCGACACGCGTTCCGCCATTGTTGACGCCAAAAATCTGATGCGGGTTGTCTCTCTCGGTGCAAAACAGGGCCATCGGCTGCACTTTATGGCCAGCGGAGAGGATGCTCATCAGGCGCTGGAGGCTATTGGCGCGGCCTTTAATGCCGGATTAGGCGAAATCGCCGCTCAGCCGCAGCGTGCCGTTCCGCCCGTAGAAAAACCTAAACGGAGCTGGCTGTCTCGATTATTTAGTTAAATTTCAAACAATTAAAAACGCTCTGCCGTCATCGCCAGAGCGTTTTTTTATCTTTAACTTTCGCAACATTACGTTTTACCTTTCTTTTTTTCGAGATTGATCACAAATCAAAACAAAGGAGTTTGCGAGCAAAACAAAACATAACGAATATATTCGAAAGAAAACGGAGGTTTGAAATGAAAGATATTATTTCCCGCCACAAAGCTGGCGAACACATCGGCATCTGCTCAGTTTGTTCCGCACACCCGTTGGTCATCGAAGCCGCGCTACGTTTCGATCTGCATACCAACAATAAGGTCCTCATCGAGGCCACCTCTAACCAGGTTAACCAGTTTGGCGGCTACACCGGAATGCAGCCTGCGGACTTCCGTGATTTCGTAAATAAAATCGCCCGCGAAGTCGGTTTCCCGTCAGAACGCATCATCCTCGGCGGCGACCATCTCGGCCCCAACTGCTGGCAGGGCGAACCCGCCGCTGAAGCGATGGAAAAATCAGTCGATCTGATTAAAGCCTACGTCGCCGCAGGATTCAGCAAAATCCATCTCGATGCTTCAATGTCCTGTGCAGACGATCCGGTGCCGCTGAACCCGGCCGTCGTCGCCGAACGCGCCGCTCGCCTGTGCCAGGCTGCGGAAGAGACCGCAACCGACGAGCAGAAACGCCATCTGACCTACGTCATCGGCACCGAAGTTCCGGTTCCCGGCGGCGAAGCCAGCACCATCGGCAGCGTCCACGTGACCCGCGCCCAGGATGCGGCGGCAACGCTGGAAACCCATGAAGCCGCCTTTCGTAATCTGGGGCTGAACGCCGCGCTGGATCGCGTCATCGCTATCGTGGTGCAGCCCGGCGTTGAGTTCGACCATACGCAAATTATCCATTACCAACCGGAGGCAACCAAAGCACTCTCCGCGTGGATCGAAAGCACGCCCATGGTCTACGAAGCGCACTCGACTGACTACCAGTCCCGTCAGGCCTACCGGGCGCTGGTACGCGACCATTACGCCATCCTGAAAGTGGGTCCGGCGCTGACCTTCGCGCTGCGTGAAGCCATCTTTGCTCTCGCGCAAATGGAGAATGAACTGGTCGCTCCGGAGTCCCGCAGCCGCGTAATGGAAGTGATTGATGAAGTGATGCTTAACGAACCGGGCTACTGGCAGAAGTACTATCGTCCGACCTGGAGCCAGGCAATGGTGGATATTCACTTCAGCCTGTCCGATCGCATTCGCTACTACTGGCCGCATCCGCGTATTCGCCAGAGCGTGGAAAAGTTAATGGCAAACCTGACCGAAACTAAGCTGCCTTTGGGCCTTATCAGCCAGTATATGCCCGTGCAGTTTGAACGACTGTCGTTAAACGAACTCGCCGCCGTGCCGCACGACCTCATCCTCGACAAAATTCAGGATGTGCTGCGTGCCTACCGTTACGGCTGTTCATCTGAAATCGCCTGAAGTTAAAGAGGATTTATGAGTCAATTGTTTGTTCGTACCGGCATTCATTTTCGTTCCAGCCAGCAGGCGCTGGAACACATTGGCGAAGAGATGCTGGCGCGCGGCGTCGTGCACGATAGCTATCCGCTGGCGCTGCTCGAACGAGAAGCGACTTTCCCAACCGGTATTGCGCTGGAGCAGCATGCGGTCGCGATTCCCCACTGCGAGGCGGTACATGCGAAGTCTCCGGCTATCTATCTGATTCGCCCGGACAATCCGGTCCCTTTTCAGCGTGCTGACGACGACGGCGAAATCGACGTTTCGTTAATCATCGCGCTGATTGTAGAAAATCCGACTGCACAGCTACAGCTGCTGCGCCGGTTATTTAGTGAGCTACAGAACCCGACCACGCTTGAAGCATTGCTCGCTGCCTCGCAGGAGCAGCTGCCCGAGCTGTTTCGGCGCTCTATCCTTGAGTCAGAGCCGAACGCTCAGGCTTTATAAAACACTGATAATAAAAGGGGTACCCTATGAAACGCAAAGTAATCGTCGCCTGTGGCGGCGCTGTCGCCACCTCGACCATGGCCGCAGAAGAGATCAAAGATCTGTGCGCGGACCACAGCATCGAGCTGGACCTGGTGCAGTGCCGGGTGAATGAAATCGAAACCTATATGGACGGCGCACACCTCATTTGCACCACCGCCCGGGTTGACAGAACCTTTGGCGACATTCCGGTGGTTCACGGTATGCCTTTCATCTCCGGCGTAGGCATTGAAGAGCTGCAGCAAAAAATCCTGAACATCCTGACGGAGTAACGCCCATGTTTAGCGAAATCATGCGTTATATCCTCGATCTTGGTCCGACGGTGATGCTGCCTATCGTGATCATTATCTTCTCCAAAATACTGGGGATGAAACTCGGGGATTGTTTTAAATCTGGCCTGCATATCGGCATTGGCTTTGTCGGTATCGGCCTGGTTATCGGCCTGATGCTCGACTCTATCGGCCCGGCGGCAAAAGCGATGGCTGAGCATTTCCAGATTAACCTGCACGTGATTGATATTGGCTGGCCGGGGTCGTCACCGATGACCTGGGCGTCGCAAATCGCGCTGGTGGCGATTCCTATCGCCATCGCAGTCAACATTTTCATGCTGGTCACCCGGATGACTCGCGTCGTGAACGTCGATATCTGGAACATCTGGCATATGACCTTTACCGGCGCCATGCTGCATATCGCGACCGGTTCTTACTGGATTGGTATTCTTGGCGTAGTGGTGCATGCAGCTTTCGTTTACAAGCTCGGCGACTGGTTTGCGAAGGATACCCGCGACTTTTTCGGCCTTGATGGCATCGCCATACCGCACGGTAGCTCGGCTTATTTAGGGCCGATAGCGGTGCTGGTCGATACGATTATCGAAAAAATCCCCGGCCTGAACCGCATTCACTTCAGCGCTGACGACATTCAGAAACGCTTCGGTCCGTTTGGCGAACCGGTCACCGTCGGTTTTGTGATGGGTCTGGTCATCGGCGCGCTGGCGGGCTACGACCTGAAGGGAATTCTCCAGCTGGCGGTCAAAACCGCGGCCGTCATGCTGCTGATGCCGCGCGTTATCAAACCTATCATGGATGGCCTGAACCCGATTGCCAAACAGGCGCGTAAACGTCTGCAGGCGAAGTTTGGCGGCCAGGATTTCCTGATTGGTCTCGATCCGGCGCTACTGCTTGGGCATACCTCGGTCGTATCGGCCAGCCTGATCTTTATTCCGCTCACTATTCTGATCGCGGTTGTGGTGCCGGGCAACCAGGTCCTGCCGTTCGGCGATCTCGCGACCATTGGATTCTTCGTCGCCATGGCGGTGGCGGTACACCAGGGCAACCTGTTCCGCACGCTGATTTCCGGGATCATCCTGATGGGGATCACGCTATGGATTGCGACGCAGACCATCGGCCTGCATACCCAGTTGGCGGCTAACGCCGGGGCTCTGAAGACAGGCGGCCTTGTGGCCTCTATGGACCAGGGCGGTTCACCGGTTACCTGGCTGCTCATTCAGCTCTTCACCTGGCAAAACGTGGTGGGTTTTGTGGTTATCGGCGTCATCTATGTCGCCGGCGTGCTGTTGACGTGGCGTCGGGCGCGCAGCTTCGCCGCCGCAGAGAAAGCCACCGCCGCGCAGCAAAGCCCGAGCGTTTCTTAATCTCAAGGGGGAGCATTCGCTCCCCCGGACATTTCTGGAGAATATTATGCAATCAGTGGTTATCCATGCTGAGGGGACAGTGCGCGTTGAAGAACGCCCGATACCGGCTCTACAAACGGAAAACGATGTCCTGGTCAAAGTCGTCAGCTCTGGATTGTGCGGTTCTGATATTCCGCGCATCTTCGCCAAAGGCGCTCACTACTATCCCATCACCCTGGGTCACGAGTTCAGCGGTTATGTTGAATCTTACGGCTCAGCAGTGACCGACCTGCAACCGGGCGACGCGGTAGCCTGCGTGCCTCTGCTCCCCTGCTTTAGTTGTCCCCAATGTCAGCGCGAATATTACTCTCTCTGCAAGCAGTATCAGTTTGTCGGTTCGCGCAGCGAAGGCGGAAATGCGCAGTACGTGGTGGTTAAACGCGCCAACCTGTTCCGTCTGCCGGATCAGATGCCGATTGATGACGGCGCGTTTATTGAACCGATTACCGTCGGTCTGCACGCCTTTCATCTGGCGCAAGGCTGCGAAGGGAAAAACGTGATTATTATTGGCGCAGGCACGATTGGCCTGCTGGCGCTGCAGTGCGCCCGCGAACTGGGCGCCAAAAGTATTACGGCTATTGATATCAACCCGCAGAAGCTGGAGCTGGCAAAAACGCTCGGCGCAACGCACGTCTTTAACAGTAAGGAGATGAGCGGCAAACAGATTCAAACGGCGCTGGAAGAGATTCAGTTCGACCAGTTGGTGCTGGAAACCGCCGGCACGCCGCAAACCGTGGCGCTGGGCATTGAGGTCGCCGGACCGCGTGCGCAGCTGGCGCTGGTGGGCACGTTGCACCATGATTTGACGCTGCCTTCCGCCACCTTTGGCCAGATTCTCCGTAAAGAGCTGACTATCGTTGGTAGCTGGATGAATTACTCCGGTCCGTGGCCGGGAGAAGAGTGGCAAACGGCGGCTCGGCTGCTGACGGAAAAACGCATTCAGCTTGCCCCGCTTATCGCCCACATCGGCGATGCCGAAAGCTTTGCCCGCGAAGTCCAGGCGCTCAACGGCGCGCCGATGCAGGGGAAAATCCTGCTTAAACTCTCCTGACCGCCTGAGCCAGCAATCTGCGCTGGCTCACATAACCTTTCGAAAATTATCGTTCAACTTTCATTACCCTTCGATTACACTAAGATCAGTTAATTATCAGGCAAATTAATATGAACTCATTCGAGCGAAGGAACAAAATTGTCGAAATGGTCAATACGCAGGGTAGCGTATTGGTGCTGGACCTTTCGAATCTCTTTGGCATCTCCGAAGTGACTATCCGGGCCGATCTCCGCTTGCTGGAGGAAAAGGGATTACTCACCCGCTTTCACGGCGGCGCCGCGAGGCCCGGCAGCAATTTAACCGAAGGAGATAGCCAGGAAGTGGTGCTGGAAGAGCGTTATCAACTGGCCAGCGACCCGAAAAAGCGAATAGCCCAGGCCGCGGCGGCAATGATTAGCGAAGGCATGACGGTGATCCTGGATAGCGGCAGCACCACCCTGCTGATTGCCGAGGCGCTGGTACGTATGACCAATATTACGGTGATTACCAATAGCTTACCCGCAGCGTTTACGCTTTCAGAAAATAAAGATATCACCCTGGTGGTGTGCGGTGGCACCGTGCGCCACAAAACGCACTCGATGCACGGCACCATCGCTGAACGCTCGCTTCAGGGCATCAGCGCCGATCTCATGTTCGTCGGCGCGGACGGTATCGACACCACCAACGGCATCACGACCTTCAACGAAGGCTACTCCATCAGCGGCGTCATGGCAGCCGCTGCGCATAAAGTCGTTGCCGTGCTGGATGCCAGCAAATTTTATCGTCGCGGCTTCAACCAGGTTCTGCCGATGGAAAAAATAAACTGCGTGATTACCGATGACGGGATTAGCGGGGAATATCTCGCTGAGTTAAAAAACACACCCATTGAGTTACAAATCGTCTAGACAACCCGGCAGATATTAAACATCTGCCTTTTGTCACTTGATAAATATTATAAAAACAAAATCTATAAAAATAGCTTGCTAACCGGTACGTTCATGAATTCATTTTTAATAAAATCAGTTCATAAACCCATTGCTGAAAACTTTTATTTAAACGTAAATTAAGCACATTTAACTTTACAGCGGATTACCATAAATACAATCCTAAAACCCACCTCATCCAATATGAATTCATAAAAAGTTCAATATAATCTTCGTCGTGATGATTTATGAAAAAAGCTTAATCACCATAAAAGATGTTTTCCAAAAAAAATACATGGATGAGGTAAAAAATGAATGTAATTGCAAAGTCCGTTGCAGTTGGATTACTGGCAATGGCTGCAGGCAGCGCCTGGGCAAGCGATGGTACTATTGAATTCACGGGTGAAATCACCACCTCTACCTGTGAATTCGCTAACGGCGATACGGTAAATGTTGAACTGGGCCATTACTCTAATACCCAGTTTAAAACCGTAGGCGACAAATCACCGACTACCCCGTTCACCATTCCGCTGACCAATTGCCCAACTGAAGCCTGGAAACATGTTGATGGCAGCGAAAGCAAGTCGTTCCAGCTCTGGCTGGAAACGCGTAATGGCGGTACTACGGGCGCAAATAACGATCTGGTTGCAGTCACGGGTTCAGCCACGCCTGCGACCGGCGTCGGTATTCGCATCGACCGCGCTTCCGACGGAGCCCAGCTGGCGCTCAATAAACTGAACGACACCCCGGTCACTTTTGATATCACGGGTGAACAAACGGACGTCAATCTGCAGGCTTACTACGTCTCTACCGTTGAATCTTCGGCCATCACCGCCGGGGAAGCGAACGCTTCCGTCGACGTTACCATCGATTATCGTTAATTCTCACGTTGTGCTTTTACCCACCATATGGTGGGTAAAACTTTTTATTGGAGCCGCAGGATGAAAGGGAAAACCCTGGTAGCATTGGCCTTGTTGCTTGGAGGATGGGTCAGCCAAAGCCTGGCCGGCGGGATCGTTCTGCAAACCACGCGGGTGATTTACGACGCCAGTAAAAAAGAGGCCGCCCTGCCCGTTGCCAATCACAGCAGCAAAATGCCCTATTTATTGCAATCATGGATTGATAATCCGCAAGGAACAATCCGCGGGCCGTTTATTATGACCCCGCCGCTGTTTCGCCTGAATGCCGGCGACGACTCCTCATTGCGCATTATTAAAACCGAAGGCAATTTGCCGGAAGATAAAGAGTCGCTGTTTTACGTTAACGTGCGGGCTATTCCGGCCCAATCGAAAAGTGAAGCGGAAAAAACCAACGCGCTGACCCTGGTATTTAAAACCAGAATAAAGCTTTTCTATCGCCCGGCGCATCTTAAAGGCGCCCCGCAGGATGCGTGGAAATCTATACAATATAAGCGAACGAATAATACCTTAGATATCTATAACCCATCCGCCTATTACGTGGTATTTGCCGGCATCGCATTGGGTAAAACTGATTTAACCAATCAGGTTGACTATATCGCTCCCGGCGAGCACAAACAAATTCCGCTACCTGCCGCATCGGGTAATACCGTGCAGTGGGCCGCCATCAATGACTATGGCGGTACCACGGCAAAAGAAACTCGGGTACTGCAATAACGCTTACGCAGGCAAGACGTAAATAACAATAAATAACGGATACGGGCAATCAGGGAATGCAAAGCAACACCACAGGGAAAAAAAACGTGCTGGCGCTTAAAAGCCTTGCTTACAGGGTCAGGCACGCTTTACCGATGATGCTGGCCGGCAGCGGCCTGATATGCCATGTCGCGCAGGCCGACGACTTTTATTTCGATCCTTCGCTGCTGGAAACCAACAAAAGCGGCCTGCAAACGGTAGATCTATCAGCCTTCTCTCAGGACAGCGCCCAGCTACCCGGCGAGTATATCGTTGATATTTATATTAATAATAAGAAGCTGACGCAGCGTAAAATCCCGTTTGTCGCCGGAGATAACCACCAGCTTATCCCCCAGTTTACCGTCGGCCAGCTGCGCGAACTGGGCTTTAAAGTTGATGAGATCCCGGCGCTGGCGAAGCTGGACGATGCAGCAAAAGTCACCAACCTCGCGCAAACGGTGCCGAACAGCAGCAGCGAGCTGGATCTCAACCACGGTAAGCTGAACATGAGCGTACCGCAAATTATGCTCTACCGCGATGCCAGAGGCTATGTTGATCCTTCCCGCTGGGACAATGGCATCCCGGTGCTGTTCACCAACTATAACTTTACCGGTTCAGAGAGCCGCTACGACGGCGGCGAGCGCAGCAGGCGCCAGTATCTGAACATGCAGAACGGCGCCAACCTCGGCCCGTGGCGGCTGCGCAACTACTCGACCTGGACGCACAACAGCGACACTTCGCAGTGGGACAGCATTAATACCTGGCTGCAGCGGGATATCAAAAGCCTCAAATCGCAGCTGGTGATGGGCGAAAGCGCGACTGACGGTAGCGTGTTCTCCAGCTATCAGTTTACCGGCGCGCGGCTCTATTCCGATGACAGCATGCTGCCTAACAGCCAGCGCGGCTTTGCGCCGACGATCCGCGGGATCGCTAACTCCAGCGCTATCGTGACGGTTCGTCAGAACGGTTACACCATTTACCAGAGCACCGTGCCTGCCGGCGCTTTCGAGATCAACGATCTGTACCCCTCCTCATTCAGCGGCGATTTAGACGTGACGATTGAAGAGGCTGACGGCACCACGCGCCATTTTGTACAGCCGTTCTCCTCCCTGCCGATGATGCAGCGGCCGGGGCATCTCAAATATAGCGTCACCGCCGGGCGCTTTCGGGCGGCAGGCTCGGAGGACAGTAAAGAACCGGAGTTCATTGAAACTACGGGGATTTACGGCCTGAGTAACACCTTTACGCTGTACGGCGGCCTGACGGGCTCCGAGGATTACCAGGCGTTAACTCTGGGTATCGGCGGTACGCTGGGAGAGTTTGGTGCCCTGTCGATGGATATTGGCCGGGCGGATACCCGCTTTGATAACGGCGACAGCGATTCCGGCTACAGCTGGCGCACCCAGTACATTAAAGATATTCCAGAGACCGGCACCAATCTATCGCTGGGCTATTACCGCTATACCAGCACTGGCTACTTCACGTTCTCAGATGCCAACCAGCGGGATATCGACGCTGACGATCGGCAGAGCAGCGAAATCCAGTTCAGCATTAATCAGAATCTGTTTACCGGCGTCAGTTTTTACGCTTCCGGTTCGCAGCAGGAATACTGGGACAAAGGGCAGAAGGACAAAAACCTGTCGATTGGCCTCAGCGGCAACCTGTGGGGTGTCAGCTATAACGTCAGCGGCCAGTTTACCGACTATGCCGATCGCGACAGCGATCGTTCGCTGTCCATCAGCCTCAGCGTACCGCTGGACCGCTGGCTGCCGCACGCTAACGCCAACTGGCGGATCACCAGCCAGAAGGAGCAAGCGACCCAGCATGAAGTCGGAATCAACGGCTCCCTACTGGAAGATAGCCGTCTGAGCTACAGCCTGAAACAGCGGCAGAGCGAGAATAACGACAGCAACGGCAGCAGCCTCTACGGCAGCTATCGTTCCGCCTACGGCACCGTCAACGCCGGTTACGATTACAGTTCCGATAACCGCCAGATGAGCTATGGCCTGGCCGGCGGCATCGTGGCGCACAGCCACGGCGTCACCTTGTCGCAGCCGCTGGGTAACGCCTTTGCGCTGATTGATGCCGATGGCGCCTCTGGTATACGCGTCAAAAACTATCCCGGAATCGCTACCGACTACTTCGGCTATGCCGTGATCCCCTACCTGACCTCTTATCAGGAGAACCGTATCTATCTGGATACCACCATGATGCCGGATGACGTCGACGTCACCCAGACCATGAAGCTGGTGGTTCCGAGTCAGGGAGCGGCTGTGACCGCGCAGTTTAGCGCCAAAATTGGCCAGCGCGTGCTGCTGACGCTGACCGACAGAAACGGTAAACCGCTGCCGTTTGGCGCGATGGCCAGCAGCGAAAGCCAGCAGCAGCAGAGCATTGTTGATGAAGGCGGCGTGCTCTATCTCACCGGCGTCAACGAACGGCCGCAGGCCTGGAACGTGCGCTGGGGGAATGAAGAGCATCAGCAGTGCCGATTTACGTTTAGCCTGCCCGCTAACGGCCAGCGCACAGCCTCCGTTATTCGGGCCACGACAACATGCCGCTAAGGAACAAAACACCATGAAAAACGCGATTTATCTTTTAACCGGCGGCATTGCTCTTGCCCTGTTTGCCGTAGCACCGGCACGCGCGGCGATGGGCGGCTGCGAAGCCGTAGGCGGGCCTGTTAATTTTACCACCAGCTTTGCCAACGACTGGACAAAAGAGCAAAACGTCGCCGGGACTTTAATAGACATGACCTCCGGCACCACATCTGGCGGTAGCTATAAAATGGTTTGCGACTGTCCCGCCAACACCGGGGTTAATCTCTACTATTCAGCAACCACGCCGTTAGCTAGCTCCGGCTATTCCGGATTTCAAAAATTAAATGATAATCTGGATATTAAAACGGTGATTACCGATGTACCTGGCGTATCGGCGCTTACGGTTCCTACTAACATAAACTCACCGGCTAGAGGCGAAGGTTATTTTAAGGCTGCAAACGATAATGGCGTATGTAATGGGGATCCTGACGATCAGCGCGCCGGGGCATTTACTGTGGGCAGTAACATCAGCATTACCTTTCGCGTCACGCAATCTTTTTTAGGCCGGATGGAGATCCCCAGCACGCATATCGCCACCCTCCAGTCGGCATGGAGTAGCACCGTTAGTTATGCAAAAAACGTCTACAAAGATATTGCCGATATCTATCTCGAGGGCAGCATCACCGTTCCGCAAAGCTGTAAGATTAACGAAGGCGATGTCATTCGGGTCGACCTTGGGCAAATCAGCGCCTCAAAATTCACCACTAAGGACCACATGCCTGACGGATATACGCCTGTAAGGTTTGATATTGTCTACGATTGCGGGGATACATCCTTGTTTGGACAAAATGACTATATCAGTCTGGCTGTTCAGGGTGAAGACATCGCCGATCAGTACACATTAGCCGCCCGCCGTAGAGAATCAGATAATGTCGCGGATATTGGGATCCATATAAATAACCTTACCGCGGGGGCAGGTCTTATCACCGTTACAGGAGACTCTGGTATGACTTTAGCTGATTCGGCAGGCGTTCTCCATATGCGGGCATACCCCATTAATCTGGTCGGAGGGGCCCTACAGCCAGGGCCTTTCCGTACCTCTGCAACCCTCACCGCAACGGTTAGATAGCCAAGTCCGCCTTTCCTGACGCGCTATCAGGAAGGCGGTAATTCGCAGTATTACCCCTGCTGCTCCAGAGCATACTTATACAGCGCGTTTTTCTTCACGCCGTGAATTTCTGCGGCCAGGGCAGCGGCTTTTTTCAACGGTAGCTCGGCCTGCAGCAGGGCCAGCGTGCGCAGCGCCACCGCCGGCAGCGCCTCTTCCTGCGCTTTAAAACCCTCGACGATGAGCACCATCTCGCCTTTACGGCGGTTTTCATCTTCTTTCACCCATGCCAGCAGCTCGCCGATGGGCGCGCCGTGAATCGATTCCCAGGTTTTGGTTAGCTCCCGCGCCAGCACCACGTAGCGGGACTCGCCCAGTACCGTGCAGATATCTTCCAGGCTTTCCAGCAGGCGGTGGGTCGATTCATAGAAGATAATGGTGCGCGGCTCTTCTTCCAGCGCCTTCAGCGTATCGCGACGCCCTTTAGACTTCGCAGGCAGAAAACCTTCGTAGCAGAAACGATCCGACGGCAGCCCCGCCGCGCTCAGCGCCGCAATCGCCGCGCAGGGGCCGGGCAGCGGCACCACGCGGATATTGGCCTCGCGGCAGGTGCGCACCAGATGGTAACCGGGATCGTTAATCAGCGGCGTTCCGGCATCGGAAACCAGGGCGATGTTTTGCCCCTCTTTTAGCTTCGCCACCAGCGTTTCCGCTTTTTGCTGCTCGTTATGGTCATGAAGCGCAAATAACCGGGCGTTAATCGCAAAATGCTGCAGCAGCAAACCGGTATGGCGGGTATCCTCGGCCGCAACTAAATCAACGGCTTGCAACACTTCCAGCGCGCGTTGCGTGATATCAGACAGATTCCCTATCGGAGTGGGCACAATATAGAGCTGTCCCTGAGAATTATCTGCTGATTCGTGTTGTTTCATTGTCTCGTCCGTATTGCCGAATTAATATTGAGCATTGAGCCAAAAAAATATCACTGGACACATATGGTACCGTCAACATTTCTTCGTTCTAAACCCGTGCGTTGTCTGCCCGTACTGCTGGCCGCTCTGATCTTTGCCGGCTGCGGCACCCACACCCCGGACCAAAGCACGGCGTATTTGCAGGGTACGGCACAGGCAGACTCCAGTTACTATCTGCAACAGATGCAGCAAAGCTCGAATGATAGCAAGACCAACTGGCAATTACTCGCCATTCGTGCACTGCTGAAAGAAGGTAAGAAACCGCAGGCCGTTGAGCTGTTCAACCAGCTGCCGTCCGGTCTTAACGCTGCGCAAAGTCGCGAACGGTCGTTGCTGTCGGTAGAAGTGAAGCTGGCGCAGAACGACTTCCAGGGCGCGCAGGCGCTGCTGAGCAAACTCGATCCGGCAAGCTTTGAGCAGAACCAGCTGCCGCGCTACTGGCAGGCGCAAATTGACGCCAGCCAGGGGCAGCCTTCGCTGAACCTGCTGCGGGCCCTGGTCGCCCAGCAGCCGCTACTGAGCCTGGCCGCGCAAAAGCAGAAGAACATCGACGCGACCTGGAAAGCGCTCACCGCGATGACCAAAGATCAGGCCTACGCGCTGGTGATTAACGCCGACGAGAACGTTCTGCAGGGCTGGCTGGACCTGCAGCGCATGTGGTTTGATAACCGCAGCGATCCGACGATGCTCAAAGCAGGCATCAAAGACTGGCAGACCCGCTATCCGCAAAACCCGGGCGCGAAAATGCTGCCGACGCAGCTCGTCAATATGCAAAACTACCAGGCCGCATCGACCAATAAAATCGCGCTGCTGCTGCCGCTTAACGGCCAGGCGGCCATTTTTGGCCGGACTATCCAGCAGGGCTTTGAAGCGGCGAAAAACGGCGCGCCTGCCGTTTCCGGAAGCGCGGTGCCCGCCCAGGTCGCCCAGGCGGCGAATGTTGCCGATAGCGCAGTGGTAAGCCCGTCGCAGGCGGAAGTAACCGATCTGACGGCGACGAACAGCGCTCAGGCGCCGGTACAAACGCCAGCTGCCGACCAGGCGCAAGCTCAGGCGCCGGTCACCGCACCGGAGGCGACATCCGCCCCGGCGCCGGAGACCACCAGCCAGCCGGTACAGGCACCGCAGACTCAGGCTGTGTCCGCCATCCCGGCTAACCCGGCCGCCGAGCTGAAAATCTATGACACCACCACGCAACCGATGAGCCAGCTACTGGCTCAGGTACAGCAGGACGGCGCGACCATCGTCGTCGGCCCGCTGCTGAAAGATAACGTCGAACAGGTCATCAAGAGCAATACCTCGCTGAACGTGCTGGCGCTCAACCAGCCGGAGAAAATCGAAAACCGGATTAATATCTGCTATTTCGCCCTCTCTCCGGAAGACGAAGCTCGCGACGCGGCGCACCACATACACGATCAGGGTAAACAGACTCCGCTGCTGCTGGTACCGCGCGGCGCGCTGGGCGATCGCGTGGTTAATGCCTTTGCCAATGAGTGGCTGAAGCTGGGGGGCGGCACGGTACTGCAACAGCGTTTAGGTTCCACGGCCGAGCTGCGCGGCAGCGTTAACAGCGGTATTTCATTAAGCGGTACGCCGGTTTCTACCCTGCCGTCAGCGCAGGACAGCGCTCTGGGAAGCCCGAGCGATGTGCCGGTCAGCAGCACCGGCGGCGTCGACGCCGCTTACATCCTGGCGACGCCGGAACAAATTGCTTACGTCAAGCCGATGATTGCCCTGCGTAACGGTAGCCAGAGCGGCGTGACGTTGTACGCCAGCTCCCGCAGCGCCCAGGGAACCTCCGGCCCGGACTTCCGTCTGGAGATGGAAGGCCTGCAATACAGCGAAATCCCGATGCTGGCGGGAAGCAACCCGGCGCTGCAGCAGCAGGCGCTGGCCGCCGTTCGTAACGACTACTCGCTGGCGCGCCTGTACGCCATGGGCGCCGACGCCTGGTCTCTGGCCAACCACTTCTCGCAGATGCGCCAGGTGCCAGGCTTTGAGCTGAACGGCAATACCGGCGATCTTACGGCCACGCAGGATTGCGTGATCAACAGGAAACTGTCATGGCTCAAATACCAGGGTGGGCAAATCGTCGCAGCCAACTAAGTAAACAGACCGGCGATGCCTGGGAAATGCAGGCGCGCCGCTGGCTGGAGCGCCAGGGTTTGCGCTTTATCGCCGCCAACGTCCGCGAGCGCGGCGGCGAGATTGACCTCATCATGCGCGACGGTAGCGTCACCGTATTTGTCGAAGTACGCTATCGTCGCAGCGCAAGCTACGGCGATGCCGCTTCCAGCGTCACGCCGCAAAAGCAACAAAGACTGCTCAAAGCCGCGCGTCTGTGGCTCTGCCGACAGAATGGGAGCTTTGAGACTGTGGATTGCCGTTTCGATGTGGTAGCCTTCACCGGAAACGACATCCAATGGCTAAAAAACGCCTTTGGCGAATAGCGTATACCCAAAATAATTGGAGTTGCAGGACAAAGCACTTGTGCTTTGAACAGCGCTGGCGCTGGCCCCGAAGGGGCGAGACCGCAGGCCGAGTAACGCGGCCAGCGAGAAAGTCCCGATGAGCTGACTCAAGTCAGTGATTCGGGCGAACGAGCGTAGCCAACGCACAAGCAACCTGAAGTATGATGGGTAAAATGAATTAAGGGATCCCGTGCTCGACAGAATCAAAGCCTGCTTCACCGAAAGCATTCAAACCCAAATTGCAGCAGCGGAAGCACTCCCGGACGCCATCTCCCGTGCGGCTATGACGCTCGTACAATCGCTGCTGAACGGCAACAAAATTCTCTGTTGTGGTAATGGCACTTCCGCCGCCAACGCACAGCATTTTGCTGCCAGCATGATTAATCGTTTCGAAACTGAACGCCCTGGTTTACCCGCCATTGCACTAAATACCGATAATGTGGTCTTAACCGCAATTGCCAACGATCGCCTGCATGATGAAATCTATGCCAAGCAGGTGCGTGCGTTGGGACACGCCGGCGACGTACTGCTGGCGATTTCTACGCGCGGCAATAGCCGGGATATCGTGAAAGCCGTGGAAGCGGCGGTCACCCGCGATATGACTATCGTGGCGTTAACCGGTTATGACGGCGGTGAACTGGCTGGCCTCTTAGGGCAGCAGGACGTCGAAATCCGCATTCCCTCGCATCGCAGCGCGCGAATTCAGGAAATGCATATGCTCACCGTCAATTGTCTGTGCGATTTGATCGATAACACGCTTTTTCCACACCAGGACGATTAAGGAGAACACATGAAGGCTCTCTCGCCCCTCGCCATTCTGCTGTCTGCGCTACTGCTTCAGGGATGCGTTGCCGCAGCGGTAGTTGGCACGGCAGCGGTCGGCACCAAAGCCGCGACGGACCCGCGTACGGTAGGTACTCAGGTGGATGACAGCACGCTGGAGCTACGCGTCAACAGCGCGCTATCCAAAGATGAACAAATTAAGAAACAGGCCCGCATCAACGTGACCGCCTACCAGGGTAAAGTCCTGCTGACCGGTCAGTCTCCAACGCCAGACCTCTCCGCGCGCGCGAAGCAAATCGCAATGGGCGTAGAAGGGACAACGGAGGTGTTTAATGAGGTGCGTCAGGGCCAGCCGATCGGCTTAGGTACCGCCTCTTCGGATACCTGGATCACCACCAAAGTCCGCTCCCAGCTGTTGGGTACCGACCAGGTGAAATCCTCCAACGTGAAGGTAACAACCGAAAATGGCGAAGTGTTCCTGATGGGTCTGGTTACCGACCGTGAAGGACGCGCGGCGGCGGATATCGCCAGCCGGGTAAGCGGCGTGACTCGCGTCACCACCGCTTTTACCTATATCAAGTAAACGTTAACCCCCCGGCTTGCGCTTTGCTGAGCCGGGCTACGGGTTCATCGCCTGCTGTAGGTCCGTAGCCCGAACAGGCGCACAGCGCCGCCTCCGGGAAGGACATCAGATTAAAGCCAGCCCGCCAACCACCGCGCCGCACAGCGCCACCAGCCCGCCGGTCAGCCACAGCACCTTCGCCGGAAACGCTTTCCGCAGCATAATCAGTGACGGTACGCTGACAGCAGGCAGCGTAATCAGCAGCGCCAGCGCGGGCGCCACGCCCATACCTGCCAGCATCATCGTCTGCACTATCGGAATCTCCGCCGCCGTCGGAATAACAAACAGGCAGCCGGCAATCGCCATAGCAATCACCCAGAACAGCGTGTTATCCACCACCCCATCGGCATGAGGGAATAACCACACCCGCGCGGCTCCCAGCACCAGCACCGCCAGAATATAAACCGGGATAGTGTTCCAGAACAGCGTCCAGAGAGCGCGCAGCCAGCGGCTAAAGAAACCGTCCTGCACGGTTACAACCGGCTGTTCAGGCACCGAAACCGGCTGCGTCGCCGCCTCTTTTACCCATTTCTGCACCAGCGTTGCGACCACCAGCACCGTCGCCAGCCCAGCCAGCAGGCGCACCAGCGCAAACTGCCAGCCCAGCACAAAGCCCATAAACACCAGCGTCGCCGGATTGAGCAGCGGATTGCCCAGCCAGAACGCCAGCGCGCCGCCCATCGAGGCCTGCTGTTTACGCATTCCTGCCGCCACCGGCGCGGCGCAGCAGGTGCACATCATGCCCGGCAGAGAGAATACGGTTCCCAGCAGCGTACCGCGAAAACGCGCCTGCCCCAGCGTGCGCAGCAGCCAGTCACGCGGGATCAGCACCTGAATCAGCGAACCCAGCAGCACGCCCAGGACCGCCGCTTTCCATACGGCCAGGAAATAGACCAGGGCGTAATCCCAGGCCGCAGCGAAAGGGTTAGCGTTACTGTTAGCAAGGATGGATTTGCCGATACTGTGCGTCTCTGCGGCGGTGAAGGCTTTGCCATAGTAGGGTTGCCATTTAACGAACCACAGACCAACGATAACGACGAGAAAAAAGAGCGCGGGCTTCCACCATTGAAACGGTGATGCCGCCTGAGATGAAGACTGACCAGCCATAGCATTCCCCGGGGAGTGTCATGATAAATTGAGGACATGAATACTACGCCTCCGGGGAAATTTTGGAAATCAGTAATCCCCCGAGCGTGCCGCCCTTTCGCGCAGCTGCGACGAAGAGAGAATTTGTACGCCCTCCTGCGTGGGCGATAGCGCCTCCGCGAGTAGCGCGCTCGCCACGTCCCGCGCCTCTATTGACTTCAGATTTCCCGGCAGCAGATTGAAAATCGGCGCAAAGAGCGTTTCGCCGGCGCGTTTTTTTTCGCGCTCGCCTATCAGCATTGACGGGCGGGCAATGGTCAGGCGCGGCCACTGCTGCGCAATCAGCGCCTCTTCCATCTCACCCTTTACGCGATTATAGAAAAAGGGCGAATGCGCATTGGCCCCCATCGCGCTGACGACCAGCATATGCTGCGCGCCCAGCTTTTTTCCCACCAGCGCGGTATCAATGACCAGCGTATAATCGGCATGCACAAACGCCTCTTTGCTACCCGCTTCCCGGCGGGTAGTCCCCAGACAGCAGAAAACGATATCTATCGGATCGACAACCTGCGCCAGGGCGTCCGTTAGCTGCGGATCGTGGGGGTTAAAGACGCCGGAGATATCGGCCAGCGGCCGACGCGTCGGGGCGGCAACGGACTTAACGCCCGGCGCGTTGAGTAGCATTCGAAGTAAGTGACCGCCAACTAACCCGGTTGCCCCCGTTATCAGTACCTGACTCATCGAAACTCCTTTGCAGATTTTTCTATGTTGCGATCCCAGCCTCATGTTCCAGACTTAATACTCTACGAGGTAATTATCCATCATCATCAGGGAAATGCCTCATTCCACACCAAAACACTGGAGGAAGAATGAGTAAGAAGATAGCCGTTTTAATTACCGACGACTTTGAAGACTCGGAGTTCACCTCACCCGCGGACGCCTATCGTCTGGCCGGTCATGAGGTCGTGACGATTGAAAAACAGGCGGGGAAGAAGGTAAAAGGGAAAAAAGGGGAAGCTGAAGCCGTTATCGATAAAGCCATTGATGACGTCACCCCTGCCGACTTCGACGCTCTGCTGCTACCGGGCGGTTATTCACCGGACGCGCTGCGCGGAGACGAACGCTTTGTCACCTTCACCCGCGATTTTGTGAACAGCGGCAAACCGGTATTCGCCATCTGTCACGGTCCGCAGCTGTTGATTAGCGCCGATGTGATTCGCGGGCGTAAGTTGACGGCCGTGAAGCCTATCATCGTCGACGTGAAAAACGCCGGTGGCGAATTCTACGATCAGGAAGTGGTTATCGACAACGAGCAGCTGGTGACCAGCAGAACCCCGGACGACCTGCCGGCGTTTAATCGAGAAGCTTTACGTCTGCTCGGTGTCTGATTCACGCAGCCAGTGCAGCTTTTTACCAAAGCCCAGCGTGTTATCGGTGAACTTAAGCTCATCGGGGAGAATCTCCCAGACGGGCGCCGATAGCATGCGGGCAACCGGAAAACGGCTGACGTAACGCTTACGCATCGCCGCCTCTTCCTCCCCGGACAGGCGGCGAATTTGGCCTTTAAACTGGACTCCGCGGATCAAGGCGACGGTCTTCGGCTGGCCGTTTACCGTTCCGGCCACCCTGGCGCCTTTCCCGGTCATCTGGCCGTGGCGCGTTTTTTCATCGCTAAGCAAATAAAAGGCGACCTTTTCCGGGTCATAAACGTAAAAGGCATTGGCGCACCACAGCTCGTCATCGCGGGCGACGCACCAGGTCACGACATGCTGCTTTCCCAGCCAACGGCTGATAGCGGCGAGCGTATCCATCTTTACTCTCCAGTATGTTATGGTGCTCACACCTTAACATAGCGACCTCTGTACCGTGTGCTGGTTTCTCTATCTGATTCGTACCGCCGATAATCGCCTTTATACCGGGATTACTACCGATGTCTCACGCCGCTTTTGCCAGCACCAGGACGGCAAAGGCGCGAAAGCGCTGCGTGGGAAGGGAGAGCTTCAGCTGGCCTTCAGCCAGGAAGTTGGTGAACACTCACTAGCATTACGACTGGAGTATCGTATCAAGCAGCTAACGAAGCGCCAGAAAGAGCGCCTCGTTGCCGGAGACGGTTCGTTTGAGGCGCTGCTGGAAAGCCTCAGAAGCGGTTAAAGTGGTCGCTGTATTCGACCAGCCCGCTGACGCCATCAAGGGCGTTATCGGCCAGGCGGTGAACCTGGAAAGCATCCGCGCTATCCGGCCAACGGCAGTGCAGATTAAAACGCGCTGCGGGTTCAAAGCCCAGACGACCATAAAGCGCCGGATCGCCAAGGGTGACAACAGCGGCATAGCCAAACTCGTTCAGTGAATCGAGCCCTTCATAGACCAGCTGACGACCGATGCCCTGACCGCGGTAGCTTTCATCGACCGCCAGCGGAGCCAGTCCAACCCACTGCAGCTCTTCGCCTTCAACGGCAACCGGGCTAAAGGCCGCATAGCCCACGACCTGACCTTCGTCATCCGTCGCCACCACGCCCAGCGTGATCAGGCCATCTTCACGTAGGCTGTGCACCAGCTGCGCTTCCGCATCGCTGCCGAAGGTACGACGCAATAGCGCGTCGATTCCCGGTGCATCAATCCCAATTTCTACTCGAATCAGCATGCCTCACCTACCGATGTCTGTTCAGGTTTCTGCGGGCCTTTCAGGCCTGCTTCAACAAAGTCCGCCAGCTGCAGCAGCATAATACGCAGCGCCTTGGGCATCTGCTCCAGCTCAATGGCATCCATCAGGTTTTTTACATAAAGACCCAGCTCGGTATCGCCTTCGATAACCAGGCGACGCTGGAAGAACAACGTATCCGGATCCTGCTTGCGCGCCGCAATCATCAGCAGGTCGCTGGCGTCGGCGCTAAAGCTGACGTCCGCTTCAGCCTCCGGGCTGACCACCAGACGGCCGTTAATCACCGAGGTATACCACAGCAGGCCGATATCACGCACATGAATACTTAACCAGCGCCCCTCGAGAAAATCCAGTTCCCCATCCGCCAGCGCCTGGCGAAACTGCCAGCTTAATACTTGTTCCAGCACCTGGCGCTTGAGGGCAAAAGGCGCCAGCTTAACCGGCACGCTTATTAACGACGGGCCAAAGTGAACCAGTTGGGAACGCAGTTTATCCAACACAAGCTTTACTCCATGAATGCAATAGTTCCTCTATTGTGCCATATCAAATAAACGACATAGCGGCGTAAATCAACAAAATCACAATGTCGGGCCGCTGGTATTGATCCCGCCAATACGCTTTTAACTGCCTCAAATCAAAAATTGTCACCAGAAGGTTAACTAAAATCCCAGCTCATTAACCATCCAGCGTCCCTGACGGGCCGCGTTTTTCAGGAAAAATTATGGAGCTGCTCTGCCCAGCCGGTAACCTTCCGGCGCTTAAGGCGGCCATCGAAAACGGCGCCGATGCCGTCTATATCGGGCTGAAAGATGACACCAACGCCCGCCACTTTGCCGGCCTTAATTTCACCGAAAAGAAACTGCAGGAAGCCGTCAGCTTTGTGCACCAGCATCGTCGTAAACTGCATATTGCCATCAATACCTTCGCGCATCCTGATGGCTATGCCCGCTGGCAGCGCGCGGTAGATATGGCGGCCCAGCTGGGCGCCGACGCGCTGATCCTCGCCGATATCGCAATGCTGGAGTATGCCGCCGAGCGCTACCCGCACATCGAGCGTCACGTTTCCGTTCAGGCCTCGGCCACTAACGAAGAAGCGGTAAAATTTTATCATCGCAACTTTGACGTCGCCCGCGTGGTGCTGCCGCGCGTACTGTCGATTCACCAGGTCAAACAGCTGGCCCGCGCCACGCCGGTGCCGCTGGAGGTCTTCGCCTTCGGCAGCCTGTGCATTATGGCGGAAGGCCGCTGCTATCTTTCCTCTTATCTGACCGGCGAATCACCGAATACCGTCGGCGCCTGTTCGCCGGCACGCTTCGTGCGCTGGCAGCAAACGCCGCAGGGACTGGAATCACGCCTTAACGAAGTGCTGATCGACCGCTATCGAGATGGTGAAAATGCCGGCTATCCCACCCTCTGTAAAGGGCGGTATCTGGTCGACGGCGAGCGCTACCACGCACTGGAAGAGCCCACCAGCCTGAACACCCTGGAGCTGCTGCCGGAGCTGATGGCGGCAAATATTGCCTCGGTCAAAATCGAGGGCCGCCAGCGCAGTCCGGCGTACGTCACCCAGGTGGCGAAAGTCTGGCGTCAGGCGATCGATCGCTGCAAAGCCGATCCGCAAAACTTCGTGCCGCAGTCCGCGTGGATGGAGACCCTCGGTTCGATGTCCGAAGGGACGCAAACCACCCTTGGCGCCTATCACCGTAAATGGCAGTGAGAACAGCAATGAAATATTCATTAGGGCCGGTGCTTTATTACTGGCCAAAAGAGACGCTGGAAGATTTTTACCAGCAGGCAGCCAGCTGCAGCGCGGACACGATTTATCTCGGCGAAGCGGTATGCAGCAAACGCCGCGCCACCAAAGTCGGCGACTGGATCGAGATGGCGAAAGCGCTGGCGGGAAGCGGCAAACAGGTAGTGCTTTCCACCCTCGCGCTGGTGCAGGCGTCCTCGGAACTGGGCGAACTGAAGCGCTATGTCGATAACGGCGAATTTCTGATTGAAGCCAGCGATCTCGGCGTCGTTAACCTGTGCGCGGAACGTAAACTGCCGTTCGTCGCTGGCCATGCGCTCAACTGCTACAACGCCGTCACCCTGCGTCTGCTGCTTAAGCAAGGTATGGTGCGCTGGTGTATGCCGGTCGAGCTTTCCCGCGACTGGCTGGCGAACTTGCTGACCCAGTGCGACGAACTGGGCATTCGCAACCAGTTTGAGGTAGAGGTGCTGAGCTACGGCCATCTGCCGCTGGCCTACTCCGCCCGTTGCTTTACCGCCCGTTCGGAAGACCGACCCAAAGACGAGTGCGAAACCTGCTGCATTAAATATCCTAACGGGCGCGACGTGCTCTCACAGGAGAACCAGCAGGTATTCGTCCTCAACGGCATTCAGACCATGAGCGGCTACGTCTATAACCTCGGGAATGAGCTGAGCACCATGCACGGGCTGGTGGATATGGTCCGCCTGTCGCCGCTGGGCATCGAGACCTTTGCGATGCTGGACGCCTTCCGGGCAAATGAGAACGGCGCAGCGCCGCTACCGCTGACGGCGAACAGCGACTGCAACGGCTACTGGCGGCGGCTGGCCGGACTGGAACTGCAGAGCTGATTAACCGCTCACTTTGTTAATGGCTATCGCTGCTTTTTAATGCACTATTAAAGATGCAGCTTTTCTGGCAGGCGTATCGCGGATGCGCCAGGCTGGAAGAAGACCTTCAATCTGATGACTATGCTGTAGCAAAGTGAGCCTTTATGACTGACAAATCTGTTTCATTCTCGGTGCTCGACCTGGCGCCAATCCCGCAAGGATCTTCCGCAAAGGAAGCTTTCTCCCACTCTTTAGATCTGGCGCAGCTGGCGGAAAAACGCGGTTATCATCGCTACTGGCTGGCCGAGCACCATAATATGGTCGGTATTGCCAGCGCCGCGACCTCGGTGCTGATTGGCTATCTTGCCGCCCATACCACCACTCTGCATCTGGGCTCCGGCGGCGTGATGCTACCGAACCATTCGCCGCTGGTGATTGCCGAGCAGTTCGGCACGCTCAATACGCTCTACCCCGGTCGTATCGATCTCGGCCTTGGGCGCGCGCCAGGTAGCGATCAGCCGACCATGCGCGCGCTGCGTCGCCATATGAGCGGCGATGTTGATAACTTCCCGCGCGATGTCGCGGAGCTGGTGGACTGGTTCGACGCCCGCGATCCTAATCCGCACGTACGGCCGGTTCCCGGCTATGGCGAGAAGATACCTGTCTGGCTGCTCGGCTCAAGCCTTTACAGCGCTCAGCTGGCGGCGCAGCTGGGGCTGCCGTTCGCCTTTGCCTCGCACTTCGCGCCGGATATGCTCTTCCAGGCCCTGCACCTCTACCGCACCCACTTCCAGCCGTCAGAACGGTTAGAGAAGCCGTATGCGATGGTATGCATTAACATTATTGCCGCCGATAGCGACAGAGATGCGGAATTTCTGTTTACGTCCATGCAGCAGGCGTTCGTCAAACTGCGCCGGGGCGAGACCGGACAACTGCCGCCGCCGGTGCAAAATATGCATCAGCTGTGGTCCGCTTCAGAGCAGTACGGCGTTCAGCAGGCGCTGAGCATGTCGCTGGTCGGCGATAAAGCGAAAATCCGCCACGGGCTGGCATCGATCCTACGGGAGACCCAGGCTGATGAGATCATGGTTAACGGCCAAATCTTCGATCATCAGGCGCGCCTGCATTCATTTGATTTGGCGATGCAGGTGAAAGAAGAGCTGATCGGGTAGCGCTGTTCATCAGGCGGCGAATCGACTTTTGCCGCCTGAATATCAGGGTGTGACAAGGGTATAGCGCCGATTGACAACCCTAATTTCAGGAAGCCGGTGGTATTTCTCAAAATAGTCGTACGCCGGTTTTAACGAACGCCAGAACGTATATTCCGGCCACATCGCAGCTCGTTGCATATTCTGCTCCGTCATGGAAAACGGAAAGATATAAAGCGGAATGGTTTCCTGCCCGCTGTTCAGCGCCTGCGCCACCAGATTATAGATCTCATCAATGCCGGCATCAGTCATCGCGAAACACCCCGCCGAAACGCAGCTCCCATGAACCATAATAAAGCTGCCGGTATAGCCGTTAGCCCGATCATAATCGTTGGGATAACCAATGTTAAAAGCCCGATGATAGCGGCTATTGGGATTCAGTAGCGCTTTAGTGGTAGCGTAAAACCCCTCCGGACTTTTACCATCCCCTTCGGCCTTTTTCGGCCCAAACCCGCCAGACCAGGCGCAGATGGTCCAGGTGTTATAGAGTTCATAGGGCTTCCCGCTCTTACTGAACCACAATTCCAGTTTATCTTCCGCCTTCAAAATGCGTATAAACAGGCGATCGCCGGGATAAATCATCTGTTTAACCGTTGAGGCTGAATTTGTCTTTTCCTGCGGCAGGAAGATTACCGAATCACTCCTCTCCGGCAACATGTTCCAGACAAAAACCACCGCAAAAATTGCCACAGCAATAATAAAAACAATACTCTTCATTTACCGTACATCCCTGTATGACGTTTAGCCCGCGTAATATATTACATTCAGATCTCTATACTTCAATCCGGCCTGAGAGCATTGAGACAAAATATTCATCACGGGAACCATTCCACCTAACCCATTGAAAAGTAATATACCTTAAGTTTTACTTCGCCACCTCTGACGTTTTCTGATATATAAAATAGCCTGCACGGATTAAACAACAGGAATTGAATTATGAGTGAACCTTCATCATTTTTTCTTCATGTACATATCACCGAAGAAAAGCTGGAGCAATTTTTTGTCTCCCCGGTGAAAAATATTACCGACTATAGCGACTGGCTGGCTTGGTTTAATGAAGAAAAAAGAGTATGCGGCGATCCGTGCAAAATGCTCCATCAGCTGAAAGGCTGCAACTCAGGTAACAGTCGGGATAATATCTACGCAGAACATATCCATTACGATAAAGAAAAGCAGCTCCTCACTATGGACTCTATCTTCTTATCCGAAAGTTTTAGCGTCTTCCTGCCGTTAATCGTCTGCCTGCGCGGCCTGGAGAGCTATATCACGCCAGCAACACCAAATAACTTCCTGATAATCTATCCGTACTGGTGGGGAGACACATCCCAGAGCCTGTCGCCAGAAACGGATATATATCTTGAGTTCGCTGATGGCAGTAGCCAGCTGCGGTCAAAAACCTCTGCGGAAAATATCGCCATTGCCAACGCCTTCTTTGACGAACATGGTGAAACGCTGGCAGAGGAGCTCTACGACAAACAGGGATTTATTTGAATTTGAGCCGGATAGCCAAGCGGTTCTGGTGAATGAACTTAGGTTATGCCCGGTGATGACTAACGCCTTACCCGGCCAACGTAAGCGGAGCGCCCTCGGGTAATGTTCCTGATGGTCGGCCCAGATACCTGTGCCAATGTCCCCTCTATCCAGGCTTCACCGATAATTATCGCTAACGTTTCACCTCCATTTAATTATCAAAAATACTAAATATGAATAACAAAGCAGATCGCGATAATATAATACGCCCCCCCAGGGAGCGTGATCTGTGTCGCTTTTTCTTTTCGCTCAAATGACAATTTGTGACCGTACACATGATTATCGCACCCTTTTCCACTTCTGGTTACGTTGAGCGTAATTACGTTACCCCAGACGTAATTGTTCTCTAAAAATAGCAATGTTACTTTCTCTCTTGTTTTATTTTTCGTAAATGAACGCGTGAAAAGAGAGTTGCCATGAGCCAACCAACCGCCAACGCAGAAAGAATCGGTGAGTGTCTGTTAAAAGCGCTATTAATGGAGGTCTGCGCCTGGCCAAAACCGGGGCTGGTCACGCCGAATTCTCAAGGCGCGCATCGCGATATGGATATCTGGCTTTTTATTACCAGCACTTCTGCAATAGCCCCTTGTTTTAGCGCTTGCGCCCAGGCTGGAGAATATCATCAAGGGGCACTGGCTGATTTATTTCCCCAAATACGTTCAATCGGTATTCAATACGAATCCAGACTGCTGCAAGCGACTCGCCAGGTGAATACTCAGCGCGGCATTCTCTTTGCAGGTGCGATTCTGGCCGCGGCTGCGGGCTGGCTAACAGGTCGCGGACAGAAGCTTTCCTGCGAATCATTAAGCCAGTGTGTCGCCGGAATTTGCCTCGATCTCTGCCGCAAGGATTATGCCGCCCTCGCCCAGCGTGCAGCACAAACCCATGGTGAAAAGCTCTATCTACAGTTCGGTATCACCGGCGTACGCGGCGAGGCTGAACAAGGCTTTCCACTGGTCTGTCATATTGGCATTCCCGCTCTGCGTCAGGCGCTTTCGCTAGGGTTTAGCTGGCGTGAAGCGCTCATCCATACGCTGCTTGCGCTGATGGCTCGCTGCGATGATACCACGGTGCTTTCACGCGCAGGCTACAGCGCACTGGACGAAATGAAACAGCGCGCCCAGCGGCTGGTACAGTTGGGAGGCATGAGTCATCCCGCCATAGAGCACGAGCTCACTGAATTTAATACATGGTGCCTGGAAAAATGGGTCAGCCCGGGAGGGTCAGCAGATTTATTAGCGTTGACCCTGGCGATGTATTTTCTGTGCTTTCAATCGCAAGAGGATCCTAACGAGGAAGAGATATGAGTATCTATTTATACACATTACTAACATATGGCATGACGATTTTTATTTCATTTGCTGTCGTCGGAATAATTGTTGGTGTTAATAGGGTAATGAATAAACTGAATATCACCGACGACTAACACGCTCTTTTTTTGCGTCATCAGGAATATATGTTATGGATATCTTTGTTAAGCTCTTTTCGGGCATTGGCACCTTTTTTATTGAAGATCCCAAAATAGCTATTGCACGAATATTATTAATCATTCTGGGCTTTATTCTGGCGTGGATGGGTTTTCGCCGCAAACTCGAACCGCTGATTATGGTGCCGATGGGTTTAGGCATGATTGCCGTCAACGCTGGAGTGCTTTTTCTCGCCGGCGGGCAAACCGGGACGTTAATTCTGGACCCGATGATCAGCGATCCTACCGAACTGGTCAATATCATGCAGATTAACTTTCTGCAGCCAGTGTATAACTTGACTTTCAGTAACGGTCTGATTGCCTGCATCGTTTTCTTCGGCATCGGCGCGATGAGCGACATCAGCTTTATTCTGCTCCGCCCCTGGGCCAGCATCATTGTTGCGCTATTCGCCGAAGCGGGCACCTTTGCCGCGCTGCTGCTGGGGATTGAAGTATTCGGTCTCCCCGCCAACGAAGCGGCTTCTATTGCGACTATCGGCGGCGCTGACGGTCCAATGGTGCTCTTCGCTTCCTTAATTCTGGCGCCAAATTTATTTGTCCCCATTGCCATCATCGCCTATCTGTATCTGAGCCTCACCTATGCGGGATATCCGTACCTGGTGCGCCTGCTGGTACCGAAAAAATATCGCGGTATGGAAGTGGATATCGAATACCCCACCGTATCGAAAAAAGCGAAGTTCATCTTCACGATCTGCGCCTGCCTGCTACTGTGCCTGCTGCTGCCGGTCGCCGCGCCGCTGATCCTCTCCTTCTTCCTTGGCATTGCCATTAAAGAAGCGGAGATCGAACCATTCCAGAAACTGCTTGAAACCACCCTGACTTATACCGCAACGCTGTTCCTCGGCCTCCTGCTCGGTACGCTGTGCGAAGCGCAAACCATCCTTGACCCGAAAGTCGGCATCATTCTGATTCTCGGCATTGGCGCGCTGGCGATTTCGGCGGTTGGCGCCCTGCTCGGCGGCTGGTTTATCTGGCTTATCTCGAAAGGACGCTACAACCCGGCAATCGGTATCGCGGGCGTTTCCTGCCTGCCTACTACCGCCAAAATCGCGCAGAAAGAAGTCAGCCATGAAAACCCTTACGCCGTCATCCTGCCTCTGGCAATGGGCGCGGGCGTCAGCGGCCTGATTGTTTCGGCCATCGCCACCGGGGTCTTTATCTCCACGCTATTCCTGCTGAAATAAGGGAGTAAAAACATGCTTAAAGAGCACAACTGGCATCAACTTAAGGATGATACCGCGCAGCGGCTGAGCCTTCTGGCTCCGTATTTTTGTGATGGAAAGATCGTTGATGCTAAGAATACCGTCGCCGTGCTGGAGGCGATTATCCGTAGCGCCGATCGGGTGAATATTGAAGGTAATAATCAGAAGCAGGCGGATTTTCTCGCAGAATGCCTGTGTAAAGTCGATCCCGAGAAGATTTCTGGCCTGCATATGGTGCAGTCGTCCGTACCGCTCAGCACGCACCTCGATCTGTTCGAAAAAGGGATCGCTGAAAAGCTCGATTTCGCCTACGCCGGACCGCAGGATGGTCGCCTCGCGCAGCTTATCCAGCAGGGCAAGATCAAGCTCGGGGCGATTCATACCTATCTTGAGTTGTTCAGCCGCTATTTTGTCGATCTTACGCCACGAGTATCGCTGATCACCGCGTTCGAAGCGGATAAAGACGGTAACCTCTACACCGGTTTTAATACTGAAGATACGCCGGTGATCGCCGAAGCCACCCACTTCCGCCAGGGGATCGTCATTGCCCAGGTGAACAAGATCGTCGATAGGGTGCCGCGAGTCGATATTCCCGGGGACTGGGTGAATGCGGTTATCGAAGCGCCGCGTCCTTTTTACGTTGAGCCACTCTTCACTCGCGATCCGGCATTGATCACCGATACCCACGTACTGATGGCGATGATGGCGCTGAAGGGCATATATGCCGAGTACGGCGTCGAACGAATTAACCACGGCATCGGCTTCTTTACCGCCGCCATCGAACTGCTGCTGCCGACCTACGGCGAGGAGCTGGGGCTGAAGGGCAAAGCCTGTACCCATATGGTGCTAAATCCGCACCCCACCCTCATCCCGGCGATCGAGAGCGGTTGGATCCAGTCCGTTCACTGCTTTGGTGGCGAACTGGGTATGGAAAAATATGTCGCTGAACGCCCCGACATTTTTTACATCGGCCAGGATGGCACCCTGCGTTCCAACCGCGCCTTCGCCCAGGCCGCTGGTCATTATGCCCTGGATATGTTTATCGGCGGTACGCTGCAAATCGATAAGTATGGTAACAGCAGTACCGCCACCGCCAGCCGCGTTTCCGGTTTTGGCGGCGCGCCAAATATGGGTTGTGATGCCAAAGGTCGCCGCCACATCACTCACTCCTGGCTCAAGTGTGGCGAAGAGTTCAACGCCACGCAGCAGCAGCTGATTGGCGATATGCCGCGCGGCAAGCGCCTGGTCGTACAGATGCAGGAGACCTTCCGTGAAAAGCGTCAGCCGGCCTTCGTTGACAAACTTGATGCCTGGAAACTGGCGGAAAAAGCCGGTCTCGCGCTACCGCCGGTGATGGTTTACGCCGATGACGTCACCCACGTGCTCACCGAAGAAGGAATCGCCCATCTGCACCGCTGCGAAGGACTGGAACAGCGAATGGCGGCAATTCGCGCCGTCGCGGGCTACACCGATATTGGTCTTGCCGCCGATCTGGCTCAGACCCAGGCGTTACGCAAAGCCGGTATCGTTCAAACGCCGGAGGATTTAGGCATCGACAGACGGCGTGCCAACCGTCAGATGCTGGCGGCGAAGAGTATTCGCGATTTGGTCGAGTGGTCCGGCGGACTATACAACCCACCGGCTCGGTTCCGTAACTGGTAAGGGGATAGCAAATGGCTTTACATCAAATATCACATCATTTCAGCGGCAAAAGCGACCGTCCGTCTCTGCCGCAAACCGTACACTGCGGCATCGTAGGTTCCGGAGATCTGGAAGTGTTGCTGGTACCCAAAGCACTGGCAGGCGGAATCGACATCAGCATTTGTACACCGGTCACCGGATTCGATGCTATCTGGGAAATCGTCCTCACCCGTTTTCTCGATAACGGTCCGCTGGGCGATATGCAGGTTAGCATCAACGATAACAACGCCACGCCCGCCGTGGTGGCGTTAAGACTTCAGCAAGCATTACAACAGGCCATGCAGGGAGAAAACCATCATGAATGATCAGCGTTTTCTGGAGGCCAGCGCCCGCACTCGCGCCGAAGGGTTGGTGGATGAAGGCACATTTACCGAGCTGATTGGCCCAGCGGCGAAACAGATTAGTCCGCATCTGCCGGTGCTGGGCGAAGCAGTAGAGTTTGACGATGGCGTTGTCACCGGAATCGGCTTGCTCGGTCAGCATCCGGCTATCGTTATCTCTCAGGAAGGCCGCTTCATCGGCGGTTCCGTCGGTGAAGTGGGCGGCGCGAAAATGGTCGGTGCGCTGATGCTGGCCGATGAGCTGGCGGCGCAAACCCGCGACCCGGCCCATCGTCCCATCGTGCTTATCTCGTTTGAAACCGGCGGCGTACGCCTGCATGAAGCTAATGCCGGTTTGCTCGCCCATGCCGAATGCATGGATATGCTGCAAACCCTGCGCGGCCGTGTACCGGTAGTGGCGCTGATCGGCAGCAAGATCGGCTGCTTCGGCGGTATGGGTTTTGTCGCTGCGGCGACAGACCTGATCGTCATGAGCGAATCAGGCAGACTCGGGCTGACTGGCCCGGAGGTTATAGAACAGGAAATGGGCCGCAACGAGTTCGACGCCTCTGATCGGGCGCTGGTGTTCCGCACCACCGGAGGCAAGCACAAATATATCGTTGGTGACTGCAACTACCTGATTGCCGATTCGCTGGAGGCTTTCCACCAGCAGGCTTCGCTGATTGCCGATCTGAGTTGGCCAGAGATTGAAGCAATGCGTCGGATCGGCAGCGAGGCGAAAGTCCGCACGCAGATGGCGCTGACGAGGAAAATCAACGAACTCGCTCCCGCCGATGCGCGCGATGTCTGGGCGGCTGCGGGGAATTCAGCGCCGCAATCGCTGGTTGATATGGATCTGGAAACCTTCCTGAGCAATGTCCAACGCCTGTCCATGGAGGAAGCATGATGGAAAATTTACTTGGCCAGGGGCGTGCCGCTATCGACCTGATTGTCGATGAGGGCAGCTTTGTCGAAAATGCCCTGTCGGGACTCAACCTGCCCTACGACGATTACGGCCCCGGCGCTGTAGTCGGCAGCGCGAGTATCAATGGCGAAATCTGCACAGTGATAGCTAACGACGCCATGACATTCAACCCCCGCTTTCCGGTAGTCTATGCCGGCGTTATCGGCCTGGAAGAGGGCTACAAAATGGCGCTGGCAGTCTATCGTACGCTGGCGATGGACCAGGACAAACCGGCAAGTAAAAAACGTCCGCTGGTGCTGATTGTCGATACCCCAGGGAATGGGCCGGGGAAGCTGGAAGAGATCATCGGCATGAATAAAGCTACCGGAGCTTATCAGTTGGCGCTGGCCGAAGCACGTCAGGCTGGGCACCCGATTATCGCCATGGTCATTGGTCGCGCGATTAGCGGCGCATTTCTCTGCCACGGACTACAGGCCGACCATATCCTCAGTCTGACCTCGGAGTTCGGCACCATGATCCACGTGATGCCGTTAAGCAGCATCGCGCGTATTACCCACCAGGACGTAGAGCGTCTCAGCGAGCTTTCCCGCAGCAACCCGGTGTTTGCGGCAGGGCCGGAGTTCTTCTGGCAGTTGGGCGGCGTTGAAGAGCTGATCAAAACGATTCCGGCAATGAAAGAGACTATCGTTCGTCACATTGATGAAGTTCGTCGGCAAAAAGAGGCCGAAGGTTTTCAGTCTACCGGTCCACAGGGCCGCGGAATTTCCGGCGAAGCGCGCGGTGGTAGAAAAATACGCGGCGTGATTCTGGCGCAAATGCGCGCTGAATTCCAGCAGGTGGCCGCGCGATATGAGCCGGGCTGAGCCGGGGAGGAAGGTAAGATGAACAATCCCATCGCCACGCTTGAATGGCTGCTCGAAGCCCAGCCGGGTATACCCTCGCTGGTGGAGATGCCTCGCCGTACGCTGGATGACAAAGGCATTGCCGGACCAACGGCGGCCCACGTCATTGAAGAGATCCATACGCCGTTTAACCTGGCGCTGGTGACCTTCACTACCGGCAGCAGCGCTTTTCAGAATATCGTCGGTGTGACGTATAACGAACTGCCGCTGCGGACCGCCGCCGGAAAGCGGGCCTTGGCGCTCTGCAGCGTAGGGACAGGCCAGCATATGCTGGTGACCTACGCGCCGCTGGTTAACGTGTTTACCCGTCAGGCGCTGGAGGAGAGCGGGCTTCGCTGGTCGTTTTTAACCCACTCCTGCCGGGACGCCTTACTGATCGCCCTGTGCCAACAACCGCCTGACGCGGTGGTGGGAGAGTCCTCTTTTTTACGCGCCGCTCTGGAGCAGGCGCTAAAGATGGGCCTGACGGCCCGGCTACCCAAGAAGCTAACGCTGATAACCGCGGGAACTCCGCTGGATGAAGAGTTAGTTCCGTTGGCGGCTTCGCTGGGCTATACGCTACACGACATTTACGGCTGTCAGGAGTTCGGCTGGCTGGCGCTTGATGGCGTTCCGCTACGTGAAGATATTTCGCTGGTTCCCGCGCAGCAAAATGGCGACTGGCGGGAGATTGTGGTGGGAGGCTTGCCGACCGGCGACAGTTTTCCCCTCTCCGGGGGCGGCCATCTTTGCAATCCGCAGGGGGAAATCCAGACCTGGAAGCGCCAGCGCACCACGCCGGAGTACGACATGGTTGTTATGGCAACCACAGCACGGCATAGGGAGATCGTAGAGCGCGTGGCGCGGACAATTTTGCGTATTAAGGGACGAATTTGCCATGTGTCAACGCAGTTGAAAACCGATGCGAACGCAACGCATATCCGGCTCTGGCCGAAGGCAATCCCCGGCGAATGCATCACCGGACGTCCGCCTGTGGATATTATCGGTCCGCAAGCAACGGCTCAGTTTGATGCTTTGCTGCAAGCCCAGAGAGATTTACAGCAGCACGCGAAAAACGATCCGGCATGGTGTAAAGCACGATGACCTCCCTGCAGCGACATACCTTGTGTTGGCTTGAACATTCGGCGCTGGAGGCCATAGCCGTGCAGCTGGATCATGCCTTTAGCGGCCTACCCAATGTCCTGCGTCAGGAGGCGCGGAAATATCTGCTGAGCGGTTTGCTGCCGGGTATTGTGCGCCGCGGCCAGCATGGAGCGGAGCGTATTCCGCTGGGATTCTGCTTTCCACTGCGTTGGCAGGAACAGCGATTACGCCTGGCCACGGAAATAGCGTTATCAGCAATCAAACGCTACTCAACGCCAGAGCAAACAGCATCGCTTCCCGTAACCGATCGAGCTCACACCCTAAGCGCATTTAGTGCATTACGTAAGGCATGGCGCTGGCCTGGTATCCAGCTCGGCGTATGGGGCTCGGTAGCGCTGGAAATTGTCACACCGTGGCGTTGGACGGATGCGCTTTCCGATTTGGATCTGCGCTTTCTACCCACCGCGCCTGGCGAGCTAAGCGAATGCTGGACCTGCTTGTGTCATATCGAAGAACAATTTGAATTATGTATTGATGGCGAGATTCAGTTATCAGATGGATACGCAATCAATATCAAAGAATGGTTCAGCGGAAGCTCAACTCTGCTGGCTAAAGGAGAGAGTGATGTTCAATTAAGATCGCGACAGCAGGTCTCGGCAGCAATTAGAACATATCTCTGTTAAAAATATCAAAAAGGAAATTATTATGTCTGAAGTGAAATCCAAAGTTCCGGGCGTTGTCGACGAAGTTAAAGCCGCCGAAGGAGATAAAATTGAAACAGGCCAGGTTGTGATTGTACTGGAAGCAATGAAAATGAAAATGCCTGTTGCATCTCCGGAGAGTGGGTTATTAAAAAGGCTAGCGGTCAATACGGGAGATCGCGTCAACCCTGGCATGGTATTATTTGAAATCATTGCAGAGTAGAGTGAGACACTACGCATTTAATTAAAAAAAACAATGCGACATTCTTTGTGTAATTATTTCTATGTTAATGTCATATCAGTAAGTGTTTTGCTTGCTGATATGATAAATCATAGTGCCTGAGAAAAATTGTGTTTTTATGAATGTCCGCAAATAAAAACGCGCTGTGCTAAAAGCCGTTGGTTTAACTTCTTGTCATTTTCCCAAACGCGGGTGCTATCGGCCGCTTTGTGTTATTCGCTTTTAGTATGGAAAGACTAAGAGAAACATCATGATTATTTACGGATTGATGTTAATGGGATTGTGTATGTTCGCCGGGCTCATCGTTGGCGATCTTCTTGGCATGCTGCTGGGGATTACGGCTAACATCGGCGGTATCGGCTTCGCGATGCTGTTTTTAGTCATCGTGTCGCAAAAATTGGTGGATAAAGGATTGCTCTCCAGGCCCGCCGAACAGGGGGTAGGGTTTTGGAATGCAATGTATATCCCGATTGTCGTCGCCATGTCCGCAAACCAGAATGTGATCGCTGCGCTCAAAGGCGGACCGGTAGCCCTTATTGCCGGTATTGGCGCCGTCTTCATCGGCTTCCTGCTGATTAAGCCATTAAGCAAAATCGGCAATCGCGGCGTCAGGGCAAACTCCGCCATCAGCGAGGAGTGCAAATAATGGAACAGCTCATAAAGATTTTAACTGGTAACTTTACCAGTAACGGTCTGATTACTGCCTTTGTAGTCGTAGGTATCGTGTGCTGGACCGCAAGCTGGCTTTCAACACATCTGCTCCGCGGTAAAATTCATAGCTCAGCCATTGCTATCGTCGCGGGATTGCTGCTGGCATGGGTTGGTGGAGAATTGACCGGTGGTAAAAAAGGTCTGGCAGACATCAGCATTTTCAGCGGTATCGCGCTGATGGGCGGAGGAATGTTTCGCGACTTCGCCATTATCTCCACCGCCTTTGGCGTAAAGCTTGAAGAACTGAAAAAAGCAGGCATGGCCGGCGCGCTGGCACTGATTATTTCGACAGTTCTCTCTTTTTATCTCGGCGCGCTGGTCGCATGGGCCTTTGGTTATACCGATGCAATCAGTATGGCAACCATTGGCGGCGGAGCCGTCACCTTCATCGTGGGTCCGGTTACCGGCGCAGCGCTTGGCGCGAGTTCCGATGTTATCGCTCTTAGCATCGCCGCTGGCGTAATTAAATCCATCGCAGTCATGATTTTGACACCGCTGGTAGCGAAAGCAGCAGGTCTTAATTCACCTGCCGCCGCCATTGTCTATGGCGGATTAATGGGTTCTACCAGCGGTGTGGCCGCCGGACTGGCGGCAACGGACCCCAAACTTGTTCCCTATGGCGCAATGACGGCAACGTTTTATACCGGGCTTGGGTGTCTGCTGGCTCCTTCCGCGCTCTATCTCTCTCTGGCCCCCTTCTTTTAATGACTGTCGCCTGCTGCAGCGACGGCAGGCTTAAGGGATTTTTATGTATTCATTCCAGCGAATGAAACCAGGACAAATTGCGCTACTGGCCTCACTCTGTGCCCTTGAAGATGAAGAGGATTTTCGCAGGAAACTGCAGGCTGATAAACCTGAGCATAAAGTGGGCTTTGCTTTTATGACGGGAACGGCGGATGAAATAAAAAATAAGCTCCAACGCTGCGTCATCGGCTGTGCTTTTAAACATCAGATTATTACGCGTCAGGAGCCTGCCATTTTTACGTTATGCCAGGCCAGCCATCAGGCGCTGACCCATGCTTTAGCTAACAATATTAATAGCGAACGGATCAAAATCAAGATAGCCTTAGTCAGTAATCCTGGATGGCTTGCCGTCTCTATCTACGGCGAAACTGTAGTCTATCAGCGATTGAGTCATGAGATTATGGGATTTTCTCTGTCTCGCTTTTCTCCAGCATAAGCTTCCTTGCGTACATACGACACTCGGCTAACAAAGACAAAAGGCCCGGGTGATTTTCCTGACTACGAGGGAAGACCAGCGAGATTTCTTGCTCCATTCGGTAAGGTTCCTGCAGTGGCAACAGGCGAATACCGTGACTAAACAGGCCGCTCATCCTCCCCGGTATTAGGGTGTAACCCATCCCAGCATTAACCATACTCATCAATGAAAAAATATCATGGACCCGCACCGTGATTTCTGGAATAAAACCGGCAATCTGGAATGCTTCCTGAAAGCCCCGCCAGGTGGCGAAACCTTCGCTCAGAGCAATAAATTTTTTATTCTGCAAATGCCGCAAATCCACGGGGGCAGATAAACTATCGGCTTCGCTTACCGGAACCGCGAGAAAGATAGAATCAGAGAATATCGTCCATGTCTCAAATAACTGGGTATTGTAATCGTCAGGTGTCGATATCAGGACCGCATCGATTTTTTCTTCATTAAGCGCTTCTAACAATTTCTTATTAGAATTCATGATAAATTCAATTGTCAATTCCGGACAGCGTTTTTTCAATCCCTGAACAATTTGCGGGGCTGTCTTCAGAACCAGTGAATAAAGTAACCCTAAACGTAACACTTGAGAATGATACCCCGAAGCTTTGCGGGTAAGATAAACGCAGCGTTCCATTGCATTAATGACTTCACGAGCCTCTTTCTGCATAACCCAGGCGCCAGGCAAAGGATAGAGATTACGGCCATTGTGCGTAAACAAAGTGCAGCGTAAATTGTCTTCCAGTGAATGAAGTGCACGATGAACGCTAACGGATGAAATGTTCATCAACTCCGCAGTTTTTGATATATTCATCGACTCCATATAGCTAAGGAAAATCTCGAGCTTACGTAGAGTAATATCGTTATTCAGCATATAAATATTCCCTTATTCAAGACAATATTTATAGTAAGAGAACTAAAGAAAATATTTTTTGAGCCAGATCGTTAAATCTGGCTCGGCAGAAAATTCAATTATTGATAGGTGGGTAATACGTTAAAGCTTGAGAGAAAGTGCACGATAACGTTACCCACCCCAAACAGCAGCACCAAAGCGATCATCGGCTTTCCACCCCAAACGCGAAACAATGGGCTGCCAAAACGTTTACGCGATGCACGAGCCAGCAGCGCCGGTACAATTGCCGCCCAGATCGTCGCGGCCAGACCTGCATAGCCGATCGCATAGAGGAATCCGTTCGGCCACAGCAAACCTCCCGCCATCGGCGGAGCGAAGGTCAGTACCGCAGTTTTAAAACGTCCCAGCGCGGAGTCATCGAAGCCGAACAGATCCGCCAGATAATCAAACAGGCCGAGCGTTACGCCAAGGAATGAACTGGCAACGGCAAAGTTCGAAAAGATGACTAACAGCAGATCCAGGCTCCGGCTGTTCAGCACTCCGCTGAGCGCCTGGACCAGGACATCTATATTGCCCCCCTTCTGCGCGATGCCGATAAATTCAGGGCGCGGGATATTACCCATCGTCACCAGCAGCCACACCACGTACAGACCCAGCGCCAGCAGCGTACCGTAAACCAGGCATTTCACGATTGTGCGCGGATCTTTGCCGTAGTACTTCATCAGGCTCGGCACGTTGCCATGATAGCCGAAAGATGCGAGACAGAACGGCAGCGTCATCAGCAGATAGGGCATATACGAGGCATTTTGTTCAGCCACGTTAAACAGCGTGGTCGGCTGGACGTGTCCCAACAGGCTGCCAAAGGTCAGAAAGAAGGTAATGACCTTAGCTCCCAGCACAATGGCCGTCATGCGGCTCACCGCTTTGGTGCTCAACCAGACGATAAACGCCACCAGTAGCGCAAAACCAAAACCAGCCGCCCTTGCCGGTACGTTCAGCGACATTTCACTAAACGTATGGTGCAGGATCGAGCCGCTGGCGGAGATATAGGCGTAAGTCAGAATATAAAGTACAAAGGCGATCGACACGCCGTTAACCAGATTCCAGCCTTTACCGAGCAGATCTTTAGTAATGGTATCGAAGCTCGAACCAATCCGATAATTCAGGTTCGCTTCGAGGATCATCAACCCGGAATGCAGCATACAAAACCAGGTAAAAACCAGCGCCGCCAGAGACCAGAAGAACCATGCGCCGGACATTACAACCGGCAGCGAAAACATGCCCGCACCAATAATTGTCCCGCCGATAATCACTACGCCGCCAAATAAGGACGGTCGGGTTGCCGTAGTGGTAAGTGTCGCCATTTGCCGAAATCTCCAGTCGAAAATACTTTTTTTGTTATCAACGTGAAGCACTGTACCAGTACACGAGTACAAAGGAAATAAAAAAAGCCCCAATCGTTAAGATCGGGGCTGTATCGTTTACTTTACGTTAGCGGAAAGCGCTAATTATGCATCGCCACCGAAACGACGACGACCTGCGGAGTCGTCACGACGCGGCGCTGAAGCATCATCGCGGCGCGGCGCGCGGCCACCCTCGCGACGTTCACCGCTGAAACGGCGACCTTCACCACGGCCGCCTTCGCGACGCTCACCGCCGAAACCACGACCTTCACGACGTTCACCGCCGCCGAAGCTACGGCCGCCTTCACGACGCTCACCGCCGCCACGACGTTCGCCGCTGCGCTCAGGGCGCGGCTGAGCATCGCCCAGCAACTGCATGTTCATCGGCTTGTTCAGGATGCGGGTACGCGTAAAGTGCTGCAGCACTTCGCCCGGCATGCCTTTCGGCAGTTCGATGGTGGAGTGAGAACCAAACAGCTTGATGTTACCAATGTAACGGCTGCTGATATCGCCTTCGTTCGCGATGGCGCCAACGATATGACGAACTTCAACGCCGTCATCACGGCCCACTTCAATGCGGTACAGTTCCATATCGCCAACGTCACGACGCTCACGCTTCGGACGATCTTCGCCACCGCGATCGCCGCGCGGGCCACGATCGTTACGGTCGCCACGACGTTCGAAACGATCGTCACGGTCGCGGAACTCGCGCTTAGGACGCATAGGCGCATCCGGCGGCAGGATCAGCGGACGTTCGCCCTGCGCCATTTTCAGCAGCGCTGCGGCCAGCGTTTCCACGTCCAGCTCTTCGCCTTCGGCAGACGGCTGGATTTTCGCCAGCAGCGCGCGGTACTGATCCAGATCGCTGCTTTCCAGCTGCTGCTGAACTTTCGCGGCAAATTTTTCCAGGCGACGTTTGCCCAGCAGCTCTGCGTTCGGCAGTTCAACTTCCGGAATGGTCAGCTTCATCGTACGTTCTATGTTGCGCAGCAGACGACGCTCGCGGTTCTCAACGAACAGCAGCGCGCGGCCAGCGCGACCCGCACGACCGGTACGGCCGATACGGTGAACGTAAGACTCGGAATCCATCGGGATATCGTAGTTAACCACCAGGCTAATACGCTCAACGTCCAGGCCACGAGCCGCAACGTCGGTTGCAATCAGGATATCCAGACGACCGTCTTTCAGACGCTCCAGAGTCTGCTCACGCAGGGACTGGTTCATGTCGCCGTTCAGCGCAGCGCTGCTATAGCCGCTACGCTCCAGCGCTTCGGCCACTTCCAGGGTCGCATTTTTGGTACGAACGAAGATAATCGCCGCATCAAAATCTTCCGCTTCCAGGAAACGCACCAGCGCTTCGTTTTTACGCATACCGTAAGCAGTCCAGTAGCTCTGGCTGATGTCCGGGCGAGTCGTGACGCTGGACTGGATGCGCACTTCCTGCGGCTCTTTCATAAAGCGGCGGGTAATACGACGAATCGCTTCCGGCATGGTGGCAGAGAACAGAGCGGTCTGATGACCCTCCGGGATCTGCGCCATAATGGTTTCTACGTCTTCGATGAAGCCCATGCGCAGCATTTCGTCAGCTTCATCCAGTACCAGACCGCTCAGTTTAGAGAGATCCAGCGTACCGCGTTTCAGGTGGTCCAGCAGACGACCCGGGGTACCGACAACGATTTGCGGCCCCTGACGCAGTGCGCGCAGCTGCACGTCATAACGCTGGCCGCCGTACAGGGCAACCACGTTTACGCCGCGCATATGTTTAGAGAACTCCGTCATTGCTTCAGCAACCTGAACCGCCAGTTCGCGGGTCGGCGCCAGCACCAGAATCTGCGGTGCTCTCAGCTCAGGATCAATGTTGTTCAGCAGCGGTAAAGAGAACGCTGCGGTTTTACCGCTACCCGTCTGGGCCATACCCAGAACGTCGCGGCCGCCCAGCAGATGCGGAATGCACTCAGCCTGGATCGGAGATGGTTTTTCGTAACCCAGATCGTTAAGCGCTTCAAGGATGGGAGCCTTCAGGCCCAGATCTGCAAATGTGGTTTCGAATTCAGCCATGTAGTACGTGTGCCTCAAAATTAATGGCGGCCAGTCTACATAACTCATCGTGAAAATTTACGGTAATTTTCATTGAAAAGTGTGAACCGGCTCAAAGTAGGTGTATTAACGAACAACAACGCCCTCACCCGCTAAGGTGATGGCAATCAAAAAAGGGCTGATGTGTTCGTCAGCTATTGCTGGTCCGATTCTGCCAGGTCATCTTGCTCCTGGCCCAAGAGCGATAATTCCAACAATGCGTATCGGTGCTCAACGTAGTTATGAACGTTGTTTGCGACCGCCAGTTTGAACAGTGCCGTAGCGCTGTCCTTGTCCCCCAGACTTAGGTAGTACTTACCTAAATAGAAGTTGGTTTCACTGAGATGCTCAGCGAGCGAGGTGTTATCCGTTGCGTCTGCCTTCAGACGGTCCATTAGCTCTTTTTCGCTAATGTCGCCAAGGTAGAACCCGACAATGTTCCATCCCCATTGTTCTTTGTCCGACTTGTTTAAGCGCTGTCTCAGTGCTTCAAGCGCCCGCTTCTCATCGAGCTGACGCTCGGCGAGATAAAGCCACAGGCTTCGGAAAGGATCATTGGGATCGTCTTGATAAAACGCCAGCAGATCATCTTGCGCTAACTTAGCACGACCGCCGTAATACAGAGCGATGCCGCGATTTAAGTGCGCGTAGTTGTAAGTTGGATCAAGCTCAAGTACAGAATCAAACGCTTCATAGGCAGCATCAAAATTGCCTGCCTGCGTTAAATAAATGCCTAAGTAATTGAATACTTCAGGCATATCCGGTCGGATTGCCAGCGCTTGTGAAAAATCATTTCGCGCTAATGCCCTCAGACCGAGACTATCATACAACACTCCGCGCTCATATAAAAGCTGTGCGCGTTCGTCATCGGTTAAAGCCCGACTGGCAAGAATTTGTTCCATGCGCGCCAGAATCACTTCCTGCTGCAAAGTCGGTTGCAATGGCACCGCGAGGACTGCGTCCTTACGCCAGGCAGAGTTGCTGCATCCTGCCAGCGTGAGAGCTGTCGCCACGAAACACCAGCGCAAAAAAGGCTTCATTTCCCACTCCCGAAGACAACGATTGGATGAACGTCCAGTTCCCCGGCTGCAAACAGGGCTTCCTGCCCGCAATGCGCCCTCCGCAATGCGGAGGGCAAACGGCAACCTTACTCGCCCTGCTGTTCGGCAGCCGGAGCTTCCGGCGCAGCCGCAGGCTGAGTTTGTTCAGTTGCTTCTTTGATGCTCAGACGGACACGGCCCTGACGGTCAACTTCCAGAACCTTAACCGGCACTTCCTGACCCATCTGCAGATAGTCGGTCACTTTCTCAACGCGCTTGTCGGCGATCTGAGAGATGTGAACCAGACCCTCTTTACCGCCGCCAATGGCAACGAATGCGCCAAAGTCAACGATGCGGGTCACTTTACCGTTATAGATACGGCCAACTTCGATCTCAGCGGTGATCTCTTCGATACGACGAATCGCGTGCTGCGCTTTGTCGCCATCGGTTGCTGCGATTTTGACGGTACCGTCATCTTCGATTTCGATAGTGGTGCCGGTTTCTTCGGTAAGCGCGCGAATAACGGAGCCGCCTTTACCGATAACGTCTTTAATTTTGTCCGGGCTGATCTTGATCGTGTGAATACGCGGTGCGAACTCAGAGATATCGCCGCGCGGCGCGTTAATCGCCTGTTCCATCACGCCCAGGATGTGCAGACGCGCACCCTTAGCCTGGTTCAGAGCAACCTGCATGATCTCTTTGGTGATACCTTCAATTTTGATATCCATCTGCAGAGCAGAGATACCTTCACGGGAACCCGCAACTTTGAAGTCCATATCGCCCAGGTGATCTTCATCGCCCAGAATGTCAGACAGTACGACGAAGTTGTCGCCTTCTTTCACCAGACCCATTGCGATACCCGCAACGGCGGCTTTCACCGGCACACCTGCGTCCATCAGCGCCAGAGAAGCGCCACAAACGGAAGCCATGGAGGAGGAACCGTTCGATTCGGTGATTTCAGAAACCACGCGTACGGTGTACGGGAACTCTTCGATAGTCGGCATCACGGCCAGTACGCCGCGCTTAGCCAGACGACCGTGACCGATTTCACGACGCTTCGGAGAGCCGACCATTCCCGTTTCGCCTACGGAGTACGGAGGGAAGTTATAGTGGAACAGGAAGGAGTCGGTACGCTCGCCCATCAGCTCATCGATGTTCTGCGCGTCACGTGCGGTGCCCAGGGTCGCGGTAACCAGCGCCTGAGTTTCACCACGGGTAAACAGTGCTGAACCGTGGGTACGCGGCAGAACGCCGGTACGAACGTCCAGACCACGAATCATATCTTTTTCACGACCATCGATACGCGGCTCACCGGCCAGTACGCGGCTACGCACCACGTTTTTCTCGATTGCGTGCAGGATTTCGCCCAGTTCGTTAGCGTCCAGGGTTTCATCTTCCGCAACCAGGGTCGCGATAGTTTCGGATTTGATCACGTCAACCTGAGCATAACGCTCCTGTTTGTCGGTGATACGGTACGCATCGCTCAGGCGAGATTCAGCCAGCGCAGCGACGCGCGCGTTCAGCGCGGCATCAACCACTTCCGGCTGCCAGTCCCAACGCGGTTTACCGGCTTCTTTCACCAGGTCGTTGATGTTCTGAATAACAACCTGCTGCTGGTCGTGACCAAACACGACCGCGCCCAGCATCTGGTCTTCGCTCAGCAGTTCAGCTTCGGATTCAACCATCAGTACTGCGGCTTCGGTACCCGCAACAACCAGATCCAGTTTGCTGGACTTCAGCTCTTCCTGGGTCGGGTTCAGCACGTACTGGTCATTAATATAACCCACGCGCGCGGCGCCAATTGGGCCGTTAAACGGAATACCGGACAGAGACAGCGCAGCGGAAGCGCCGATCATCGCGACGATATCCGGGTTAACCTGTGGGTTAACGGAAACGACGGTCGCAATAACCTGAACTTCGTTAACGAAGCCTTCCGGGAACAGCGGGCGAACCGGGCGGTCAATCAGACGCGCAATCAGGGTTTCGCCTTCGCTCGGACGGCCTTCACGACGGAAGAAACCACCCGGGATTTTACCAGCAGCGTAAGTACGCTCCTGATAGTTAACGGTCAGCGGGAAGAAATCCTGGCCTGGCTTCGCTTTTTTCTGGCCGACTACGGTAACGAATACCGCGGTGTCATCCATGCTAACCATAACGGCGGCAGTTGCCTGGCGCGCCATCATGCCGGTCTCCAGCGTTACGGTATGTTGGCCGTACTGGAATTTACGAACGATCGGATTAAGCAAAATTCTATCCTTTTATCTATAGATGATGTCAAATCCACGATAAGACATCGTATGACCCGATCTTCTGCATCCTCGCGACTAATGACAACCTTTACCCGCCCCTGCGAGTCAAGCCTCTCATTAGCCGCGCGAACCTCTGCATGAAGATCATTAATAGCAACAATACATGAGTTTTTAATGAATTGCTGCCGCCCGGTCGAAAAAAGGGGCCGTGAGGCCCCTTCTTCTGAAACTCGCAGAATTAGCGACGCAGACCCAGACGCTCGATCAGCGAAGAGTAACGTGCAACATCTTTACGTTTCAGGTAGTCGAGCAGTTTACGACGCTGAGAAACCATGCGCAGCAGACCACGACGGCTGTGGTGATCTTTTTTGTGCTCTGCAAAGTGACCCTGCAGGTGGTTGATCTGTGCAGTCAGCAGTGCAACCTGAACTTCAGTAGAACCGCTGTCGTTTTCGCCACGACCGAACTCAGAAACGATTTTTGCTTTAGCTTCAACGCTTAGAGACATTTTCGAACTCCAAAATTAAAAGAAAGAAAGGGTGCCGATCTCTAATTCAGCAACCCCTGATATAACGCTCGCAAATGTTAAAACACTTTGGCGGACGTTAAGCGGCGATATTCTACTCGCAGCAGCCTTTTATCGCAAGGAAAGCGCTCAGGCAGGGTATTCAACCACCAGACGACGAGGCGCCACGCGGCCTTCATCATCGATTTCCCCCATGCCAAGAAACTTCTCGTCATCACCTTCGGTGACGCGAACCAGCCCCTGCAGCGGCGCACCCGATGTCCGCACCGGATTACCGTTTTTAAAGTAGATGGCGGAGGTTTCCGGAATATTCACCAGCGGGTAATCCGAAGCCGGGCTGTCCATCGGCATCAACAGCGGGTCCAACAGCTGGGCTGCCGGAATATCCTGCGCATTTGCTTGTTCAACCAGCGCCTGCAACTGCTCCAGCGTCACCATCCGTTCGACGGGATATTTACTGACCGCCAGGCGACGCAGGAAAGTGACGTGCGCGCCGCATCCAAGTTTCTCGCCTAAATCATCAATAATCGTGCGAATGTAGGTGCCTTTGGAGCAATGAATTTCCAGCTCAAGCTCCGTCCCCTCATGGCGGATAAACAGCAGCTCGTAAACCGTAATCGGCCGGGATTCACGCGGTACTTCAATCCCCTGACGGGCATATTCGTACAGTTTTTTCCCCTGGTATTTCAGCGCCGAATACATCGACGGCACCTGCTGGGTTTCGCCACGAAAGCCATCGAGCGCGGCTGCCAGCTGCTCAGGACTAAAAGTCAGCGGACGTTCTTCCACCACCTGGCCGTCGGCATCAGAGGTATCGGTGCGCTGGCCAAGTTTAGCAATCACGCGGTAGCGCTTGTCAGAATCGAGCAGATACTGGGAAAATTTTGTCGCTTCCCCGAGGCAAATCGGCAACATGCCGGTCGCCAGCGGATCCAGCGCTCCCGTATGCCCTGCCCGGTTAGCATTATAAAGTCGTTTAACTTTCTGCAGCACGTCGTTGCTGGATGCGCCTTGCGGTTTATCCAGCAACAGTACGCCGTGCACGTCACGACCGCGACGACGAGGACGACTCATTAGTCCTCCTTACTGTCGTCCGGGTTCACACGACGCTCATCGTCATGTTTCACCACGCTGGTCACCAGGTTCGACATGCGCATTCCTTCGACTAATGAATTGTCGTAGAAGAAGGTCAGTTCCGGCACGATACGCAGGCGCATTGCTTTGCCCAGCAGCGAGCGAATAAAACCAGACGCTTCCTGCAAAGCCTTGATGCCCGCTTTCACGGCGGCTTCGTCTTTGTCGTTCAGGAAGGTCACAAACACTTTGGCATAGGCCAGGTCGCGGGACATCTCGACGCCTGAAACCGTGGTCATCATGCCCAGACGCGGGTCTTTAATTTCGCGCTGCAGGATGATTGCGATCTCTTTTTGCATCTCCTGAGCCACGCGCTGCGGGCGACCAAATTCTTTCGCCATAATAAATTCTCCAGACAAATAAGGGGGCCACGCGGCCCCCTTTAATTTTGTATAACCGGGTGGCGCTGCGCTTCCCCGGCCTACTAAACGATTAATCGATGGTACGTTGAATCTCGATGATTTCGAACACTTCGATCATATCGCCAACGCGAACGTCGTTGTAGTTCTTAACGCCGATACCACACTCCATGCCGTTACGAACTTCGTTAACGTCATCTTTGAAGCGGCGCAGGGATTCCAGCTCGCCTTCATAGATAACCACGTTGTCGCGCAGTACGCGGATTGGGTTATGGCGCTTAATCGTACCTTCAGTAACCATACAGCCTGCGATGGCGCCGAATTTCGGCGATTTGAACACATCACGGACTTCGGCCAGACCAATGATCTGCTGTTTCAGTTCCGGAGACAGCATGCCGCTCATCGCTGCTTTCACTTCGTCGATCAGATGATAGATGACGGAGTAGTAGCGCAGATCCAGGCTTTCCGCGTCGATAACTTTACGTGCTGATGCATCAGCACGAACGTTAAAGCCAACCAGAATCGCGTTGGAGGCAGCGGCCAGGGTTGCGTCGGTTTCGGTGATACCACCTACGCCGGAACCGATAATCTTCACTTTCACTTCGTCAGTAGACAGTTTCAGCAAGGAGTCGGAGATCGCTTCCACAGAACCCTGCACGTCCGCTTTGAGGACGATGTTCACTTCGTGAACTTCGCCTTCGGTCATGTTGGCGAACATGTTCTCAAGTTTAGATTTCTGCTGACGAGCCAGCTTAACTTCACGGAATTTACCCTGACGATACAGCGCAACTTCACGTGCTTTCTTCTCGTCACGAACGACGGTCACTTCGTCACCGGCAGCCGGTACGCCTGACAGGCCGAGGATTTCCACCGGAATGGATGGACCCGCTTCCAGCACTTCCTGACCCAGTTCGTTACGCATCGCACGAACGCGACCATATTCGAAACCGCACAGGACGATGTCACCCTTGTGCAGCGTACCTTCGCGTACCAGAACGGTAGCAACCGGACCACGACCTTTATCCAGGAAGGATTCGATAACCGCGCCGCTCGCCATACCTTTACGAACCGCTTTCAGCTCCAGAACTTCAGCCTGCAGCAGGATTGCGTCCAGCAGTTCGTCGATGCCGGTACCCGCTTTAGCAGACACGTGGACGAACTGGCTTTCACCGCCCCACTCTTCCGGCAGAATGCCGTACTGGGACAGTTCGTTTTTAACGCGATCCGGATCCGCTTCCGGCTTATCGATTTTGTTCACCGCAACCACGACCGGCACACCCGCCGCTTTCGCGTGCTGGATTGCTTCGATGGTCTGCGGCATCACGCCGTCGTCTGCCGCCACAACCAGAACCACGATATCCGTCGCCTGAGCACCACGAGCACGCATAGAGGTGAACGCGGCGTGGCCCGGGGTATCCAGGAAGGTGATCATACCGTTGTCGGTTTCGACGTGGTAAGCACCGATATGCTGGGTAATGCCGCCCGCTTCGCCAGAGGCCACTTTCGTTGAACGAATGTAGTCCAGCAGAGAGGTTTTACCGTGGTCAACGTGACCCATGATAGTCACAACCGGTGCGCGCGGTTCCGCCGCAGCGCCGGTGTCACGGTCGCTCATTACCGCTTCTTCCAGCTCGTTTTCACGACGCAGGATAACTTTGTGGCCCATCTCTTCGGCAACCAGCTGTGCGGTTTCCTGGTCGATGACCTGGTTAATCGTCGCCATAGCGCCCAGCTTCATCATCGCTTTGATGACCTGAGAACCTTTAACGGCCATCTTGTTGGCCAGATCGCCAACGGTGATGGTTTCACCGATGATAACATCACGGTTAACCGCCTGAGCCGGCTTCTGGAAGCCTTGCTGCAGAGCCGAACCCTTACGATGTTTACCACCTTTACCGCCGCGAACGGCCGCACGGGCTTCTTCACGATCGGCTTTCGATTCAGCGTGTTTGTTGCCTTTCTTAGCCGGACGCGCTGCTTTCGCATTACGTCCACGGCCGCGACCGCCTTCAACTTCACGATCGTTATCGTCTTCAGCCTGACGCGCATGCTGAGAAGTTGTTACGTGATAGTCAGTGGTCTCTTCAGGCGTTTCTGGCGCTTCAGTCCAGTTCTTTTCGTTTTCTTGAGCCATACGGCGTGCTTCTTCCGCTACACGGCGCGCTTCTTCTTCAAGTTTGCGGCGTGCTTCTTCTTCCGATTTGCGCTTCAGCTCCGCAGCTTCGTTTTCGCGGCGTTGCTTTTCAGCCTGGGCGGTTTTGGTCATATCGTCGGTTTGTTGATTGCTCACTTTGTCTTTTTCCGCGGCTTCACGTTTCGCTTTATCGGCGAGTTCACGTTTCGCTTGTTCTGCGGCCTCACGTTCAGCTTTTAATTGCGCCTCGCGTTTGGCAGCTTCTTCTGCCTCACGACGGGCTTGCTCTTCCGCTTCACGCTGCGCCTGCTCTTCCGCGGCAAGGCGTTCGGCCTCTTGCGGATCGCGTTTCACAAAGGTGCGTTTCTTGCGGACTTCGATTTGTACCGACTTACTCTTTCCACCGGTACCCGGAATATTTAACGTGCTGCGCGTTTTGCGCTGCAGCGTCAGCTTGTCGGGCGCTGAGCCGTGTTCACGGTTCAGGTGCGTCAACAAGGTTTGCTTCTCTTGCGCGGTCACAGAATCATCAGCCGATTTGCGGATCCCTGCATCAGCAAATTGCTGTATCAGGCGATCCACAGAGGTCTGAATCTCTGAGGCCAGCGCTTTAATGGTCACATCTGTCATGCTGTTCCTTCCTGCTACAGTTTATTACGCTTCGTCGCCGAACCAACAAATATTACGAGCGGCCATGATAAGTTCTCCGGCTTTCTCGTCGGTCAAGCCTTCGATATCAGCCAGATCATCAATGCCCTGCTCGGCGAGATCTTCCAGCGTACAAACACCACGGGCGGCCAGGGTGAATGCCAGGGTGCGATCCATACCTTCCAGATTCAACAGATCGTCGGCAGGTTTGCTGTCTCCCAGGCTCTCTTCTTTGGCCAGCGCCAGCGTGGTCAGCGCGTTTTTCGCCCGCTCACGAAGTGCTTCAACGGTCGGTTCATCCAGACCGTCAATTTCCAGCAGTTCTTTCATTGGCACATAGGCCAGTTCTTCCAGAGTGGCGAAACCTTCTTCAACCAGCAGCGTGGCGAAATCTTCATCAATATCAAGATATTTAGTGAAGGTATCAATCGCTGCATGGGCTTCAGCCTGATGCTTAGCCTGGAGGTCATCAACGGTCATGACGTTCAGTTCCCAGCCGCTCAGCTGAGACGCCAGACGGACGTTCTGACCGTTACGGCCAATGGCCTGCGCCAGGTTGCCCGCTTCGACTGCGATATCCATGGTGTGCTTGTCTTCATCTACCACGATAGAGGCGACGTCAGCCGGAGCCATGGCGTTAATGACAAATTGCGCCGGGTTATCGTCCCACAGCACGATATCAATACGCTCGCCGCCCAGTTCAGTCGAGACTGCCTGAACGCGCGCGCCGCGCATACCGACGCAGGCACCCACCGGATCGATGCGCTTATCGTTGGTTTTAACCGCGATTTTAGCACGAGAGCCAGGATCGCGAGCCGCCGCTTTAATTTCGAGAACTTCTTCACCAATTTCCGGAACTTCAATGCGGAACAGTTCAATCAGCATTTCCGGCTTGGAACGCGTCACGAACAGCTGCGCGCCACGCGCTTCCGGGCGGACTGCGTACAGTACGCCGCGGATACGGTCACCCGGACGGAAGTTTTCACGCGGCAGCATGTCTTCACGCAGGATCACGGCTTCAGCGTTGTTGCCCAGATCCAGCGTAATGTTGTCGCGATTCACTTTCTTCACTACGCCCGTGATAATTTCACCTTCGTGCTCACGGAACTGATCAACGACCATTGCGCGTTCGGCTTCACGTACTTTTTGTACGATAACCTGCTTCGCAGTCTGCGTAGTGATACGGTCAAAGGTGACAGATTCAATCTGGTCTTCGACGTAATCGCCAGGATTCATGCTTTCATCTTCGAAACGCGCAGCTTCCAGCGTGATTTCGCGCGTCGGCTGGGTGACTTCTTCCACAACCAGCCAGCGACGGAATGTGTCGAAATCACCGCTTTTACGATCGATTTCTACGCGAACGTCGATCTCTTGTTCATATTTTTTCTTAGTAGCCGTTGCTAACGCACTTTCCAACGCTTCGAAAATTTTCTCACGCGGCAGCGCCTTTTCGTTGGAAACGGCTTCAACAACAGCCAAAATTTCTTTGTTCATCGGGGCCTTTCACCTCAATCCAGACTGTTAAAAGTGGGGAACCAGGTTCGCCTTCTGGATGTTACTCAGCGCGAACACTTCATCTTTGCCTTCGACGGTTACCGTGATCATCTCACCGTCTACCGCTTTGATAAGGCCCTGCCATTTGCGTCGGTTCTGTACCGCCATGCGCAAAACCAGCGAAACTTCTTCGCCGATGAAACGCTCATAGTGTTCGGCGGTAAACATAGGACGATCGAGACCAGGGGAAGAAACTTCCAGGTTATAAGCGACTGTAATCGGGTCTTCTACGTCCATAACAGCACTGACCTGGTGACTCACATCAGCACAATCATCAACATTGATGCCATCTTCACTATCAATATAGATGCGCAGTGTGGATGTGCGACCGCGAATAAATTCGATGCCGACCAGCTCAAAGCCAAGCGCTTCAACTGGCGCTGTGAGCATCTCTGTTAATTTTTGCTCTAATGTGGACAAACCCACCCCCAAGACATAAAAAAAGGGCGTATAGCCCAGTTATTCTGAAGTCAGATAACAAAAAACCCCGATAAATCGGGGCTTTAGATAACTGAACCCTGAGATCGCAACTGCGATCTGGAACACTTTCCAGAAGAATTCTTTCAAATTCGTCTACGAAGGACCCGGTCCTCACAGTATATTTGAAAAAGTACTTAATGGGAAAGTGGTTGCGGGGGCCGGATTTGAACCGACGACCTTCGGGTTATGAGCCCGACGAGCTACCAGGCTGCTCCACCCCGCGCCTGAAACGTGGCATATTTTACTCGTTTTGAGCAAAAGACGCAAATACTGCTGGGATTTGGTACCGAGAGACGGGACATAAAATCGTAGTGAATTGTATTGATACTTCATATATTTTGTCAACATGAATTTCACATAGCGGGTTTCGGTTCGTGCTGGTATTTCAGGGTTTTTTGGTAAAAAGCGGTTTCGCCTCTTCCTGTCACCAGCAAAAGATGATTAAATGAAAACTCACAATTAATGCATAAACATGCAATAAAGATTGTTGAGTCAAACTCACCACAGTCTCTCTAGCAGGGTTTTATTTTATGACGACGATTCTCAAGCATCTCCCGGTAGGACAACGTATTGGTATTGCTTTTTCTGGTGGGCTGGATACCAGCGCCGCGCTGCTGTGGATGCGTAAAAAGGGAGCAGTCCCTTATGCATATACCGCTAACCTGGGACAGCCAGACGAAGACGATTACGAAGCCATTCCTCGTCGTGCCAAAGAGTATGGTGCTGAAGGAGCTCGTCTGATCGACTGCCGTAAGCAGCTGGTTGCGGAAGGTATTGCTGCAATCCAGTGCGGCGCATTTCATAACACCACCGGCGGGTTGACCTACTTTAATACCACTCCGCTGGGCCGCGCAGTGACCGGTACTATGCTGGTTGCCGCGATGAAAGAAGACGGCGTTAACATCTGGGGCGACGGCAGTACCTATAAAGGCAACGATATCGAACGTTTCTATCGTTACGGCCTGCTGACCAACGCAGAGCTGAAAATTTACAAACCGTGGCTGGATAGCGACTTTATCGACGAGTTAGGCGGCCGCCAGGAAATGTCAGAATTTATGATTTCCTGCGGGTTTGACTATAAAATGTCCGTTGAAAAAGCCTACTCAACCGACTCCAATATGCTGGGAGCTACGCACGAGGCTAAAGATCTTGAGTTCCTGAACTCCAGCGTCAAGATTGTGAACCCGATTATGGGTGTGAAGTTCTGGGATGAAAGCGTCAAAATTCCTGCGGAAGAAGTCACCGTCCGCTTTGAACAAGGCCACCCGGTTGCGCTGAATGGACAGACCTTTAGCGATGACGTTGAGCTGATGCTGGAAGCTAATCGCATCGGCGGCCGCCATGGACTCGGCATGAGCGATCAGATCGAAAACCGTATCATCGAAGCGAAGAGCCGCGGCATTTATGAAGCCCCCGGGATGGCGCTGCTGCATATTGCCTATGAGCGTCTGCTGACCGGTATTCATAATGAAGATACCATCGAACAATATCACGCACACGGTCGTCAGCTGGGTCGCCTGCTGTATCAGGGGCGCTGGTTCGACTCACAGGCTCTGATGCTACGCGACGGCCTGCAGCGCTGGGTGGCCAGCCAAATCACCGGCGAAGTGACCCTTGAACTGCGTCGCGGCAACGACTATTCCATCCTGAATACCGTGTCAGATAATCTGACCTATAAAGCAGAACGCCTGACCATGGAAAAAGGCGACTCAATGTTCTCCGCTGAGGACCGTATCGGCCAGCTGACAATGCGCAATCTGGATATCACCGATACCCGCGATAAGCTGTTTGGCTACGCTCAGTCCGGACTGCTGACCGCCTCTTCCGCCACCGGCTTGCCGCAGGTGGAAAACCTGGAAAATAAAGCTAAGTAACATCCCTGAGAAAACAGTAAAGGCCGCGCAAGCGGCCTTTTTTATGCTGTGAAATCCCGACCCCAACTGAAGAGGAATATCAGCCGCTTATGCGACTGCGCACTTTTCTCTGGACGAAAAAAAAGACGCTTTTCAGCGTCTTTTTTCAGGAAATTGGTACCGAGGATGGGACTCGAACCCACAAGCCCGTTAGGGCACTACCACCTCAAGGTAGCGTGTCTACCAATTCCACCACCTCGGTACGGATACTACTTATCAGTGCGGGATGTCGCTGCTCGGCTGTGCCGGAGCTGTCGGCTGAGTTTGCTCAGTTTTCGGAGCGCTCAGGTTATCCCACTCACTTCCTTTGTTGGTCTTGTTGCTGTTGATATTACCCAGCGCCAGACTGATGATGAAGAACAGCGCAGCCAGGATACCAGTCATGCGGGTCATGAAGTTACCAGAACCGCTGGATCCAAACAGAGTGCCGGAAGCGCCTGCTCCGAAGGAGGCTCCCATATCAGCGCCTTTACCTTGCTGCAGCATAATCAGACCAACAAGGCCAATTGCTACAATAAGGAAAACAACTAAAAGAGCTTCGTACATAATCAACCTGTTCCTTGCGGATTCGCCGCATACCAAGTGCTTCGACCAATAAAGCGGGACGTATTAACGTTTCCCACTGAAGCGGGTGTGAATACTAACCAAAGCGAATGACCTTCGCAAGGGCAATTTCAACGCATTGTATCAAGTGCGGAAAAAAACAGCAAAAAGCGATTTTTTGTCGATTAAAAAGGCGGCAAGCGTCGCCTTTTTAATTACTTAGCCAGACAAATTACACGCTTTTTACGGCATCAGCGATACGATGGGCGAACTCGTGTACCTTTTCTTCATGCTCGCCTTCCACCATAACGCGAATCAGCGGCTCGGTGCCTGATTTACGCAGCAGTACGCGGCCACGATTGCCCAGCTCGGCTTCCACTTCTGCCGTGACCGCTTTTACGTGTTCATGTTCCAGTGGGTTACCGCTACCTTCGGTAAAGCGGACATTAACCAGCAGCTGCGGGAACATTTTCATTCCGCTACACAGATCGTGCAGGCTCATATGGTTACGCACCATCGCCGCCACCACCTGCAGGCTGGCGACAATCCCATCCCCCGTTGTGGTTTTGTCCAGCAGGATCACATGGCCGGAGTTTTCGGCACCGATGCGCCAGCCTTTCTCCTGCAGTTTTTCCAGCACATAACGGTCACCTACCTTCGCGCGAACGAAAGGAATACCCAGCTGTTTGAGCGCCAGTTCAAGCCCCATGTTGCTCATGAGCGTCCCGACGGCGCCGCCACGCAGTTGCCCCTGGCGCAGACCTTCGCGAGCTATGATGTAGAGGATCTGGTCACCGTCGACTTTATTGCCTTCATGGTCCACCATTATGACCCGATCGCCATCGCCATCGTAGGCAATACCCAGGTCGGCTTTTTCCTCCAGCACGCGCGCCTGCAGAGCACGAACATCCGTCGCTCCGACTTCTTCATTGATGTTGAGTCCATCAGGCTCACAGCCCATGGCGATCACCTGAGCGCCCAGCTCGCGGAAAACACTCGGGGCGATATGGTAAGTCGCGCCGTGAGCGCAATCGACCACCACCTTCAAGGAGTTGAGGCTCAGCTCGTTCGGAAAGGTGCCTTTGCAAAACTCGATATAGCGGCCAGCGGCGTCGACGATACGGCTGGCTTTGCCCAGCTCGGCGGAATCAACGCAGGTCAGCTCTTTTTCCATTTCGGCTTCAATGGCTTCTTCAACTTCATCCGGGAGCTTAGTCCCTTCGATAGAGAAGAATTTAATGCCGTTATCATAGAACGGATTATGCGAAGCGGAGATCACAATTCCGGCCTCCGCGCGGAAGGTTCGCGTCAGATAGGCAATTGCCGGCGTTGGCATTGGGCCGGTAAAAGAAGCCGATAACCCTGCGGCAGCCAGGCCAGCCTCCAGCGCGGACTCCAGCATATAGCCTGAAATACGGGTATCTTTACCGATAATAATCTTGCGCGAACCGTGGCGCGCCAGCACCTTTCCAGCCGCCCAGCCCAGCTTTAAGACAAATTCTGGCGTTATTGGCGCATCGCCTACGCGGCCACGGATACCATCAGTACCAAAATATTTGCGGTTACTCATAACGTTTATTTTCCTTAGCGGCCAGGGTAGCTTCCACCACACGCAGCGCTTCTACCGTTTCTTTGACATCATGGACGCGAATAATCTGCGCGCCCTGCATTGCAGCAATAACTGCGCAAGCCAGGCTGCCATTCAGGCGTTCTTTCGGCCCGACATTAAGCAACTGGCCTACCATCGACTTACGCGACATACCGACCAGTAGCGGAAGACCGAAATGATGGAACTCGCTGAGTCGGGCAAGCAGTTCATAATTATGGGAAAGATTTTTACCGAAACCGAATCCCGGGTCGAGCAGCAATTTATCTTTTGCGATACCGGCCCGCTCGCAGCGCACAATATGTTCGACAAAAAAGCGTTCAACGTCAGCAAAGACATCCGCGTATTTAGGGGCATCCTGCATAGTCTTCGGCTGGCCCTGCATATGCATCAGGCACACCGGCAAGCCGGTTTCCGCCGCAGCCTCCAGCGCTCCCGGCTCGGTTAACGAACGGATATCATTGATGATATGCGCCCCCACGCGCGCTGATTCACGAATCACCTCCGGTTTAGAGGTATCAACGGAGATCCACACTTCGAAGCGCTGGGCAATGGCTTCTACCGTCGGAATGACTCGAGCAAGCTCTTCCTCAACGCTGACATCTGCGGCCCCCGGGCGCGTCGATTCCCCACCGATATCAATAATAGTCGCTCCGGCATTAATCATCAGATTGGCATGTTTAACGGCTTCTACCAGCGTATTGTGAGTCCCGCCGTCAGAGAACGAATCCGGGGTAACGTTAAGAATTCCCATTACATGGGGGTGGGAGAGATCGAGGGTTGAACCCTGGGCTTCAAGTTTCATCGCTATGTCCCTGAGTCAGAGAAAGATTGAAAAAGAAAAACCCCGGAGCAAACGCCCTGGGGTTTTAAAAGTACAACAGCATCAATGACGGCTAACTTATTTGTCGCCCAGCTGTTCTGACATGGTATTACCCGGGTTTGGCGTACGCGGTTCATCAACCGGACGCGGCGCACGAGGCGTGCCGTTATTGTCAGAATTGTTGGACGAACCCGGTTCTTCCCAGCCAGCTGGCGGGCGAACATCGCGGCGAGCCATCAGGTCATCAATCTGCGGAGCATCGATGGTCTCATATTTCATGAGCGCATCTTTCATCGCGTGCAGGATGTCCATGTTATCGTTCAGAAGCTGGCGTGCACGATTGTAGTTACGCTCAATCAGTGACTTCACTTCCTGGTCGATGATACGAGCCGTTTCATCGGACATATGTTTCGCTTTCGCGACGCTGCGGCCAAGGAAAACTTCGCCTTCTTCTTCGGCATACAGCAGCGGGCCGAGTTTGTCAGAGAAGCCCCACTGGGTCACCATGTTACGCGCCAGGTTAGTCGCGACTTTAATGTCGTTAGACGCACCGGTAGAAACATGCTCTACGCCGTAGATAATTTCTTCAGCCAGACGACCGCCGTACAGGGTCGAAATCTGACTTTCCAGCTTCTGACGGCTGGCGCTGATAGCGTCGCCTTCAGGCAGGAAGAAGGTAACACCGAGCGCACGACCGCGCGGAATAATCGTCACTTTGTGCACCGGATCGTGTTCCGGCACCAGACGACCGATAATCGCATGACCCGCTTCGTGGTACGCGGTGGACTCTTTCTGCGCTTCCGTCATCACCATGGAGCGACGTTCCGCACCCATCATGATTTTGTCTTTCGCTTTCTCGAATTCAACCATCGAGACCACACGCTTGTTGCCACGAGCGGCAAACAGCGCAGCTTCGTTTACCAGGTTTGCGAGGTCAGCACCGGAGAAGCCTGGCGTACCGCGGGCGATAATTGCCGCATCGATATCCGGCGCCAGCGGTACGCGACGCATATGCACTTTCAGGATCTGTTCACGACCGCGAACATCCGGCAGACCAACAACAACCTGACGGTCAAAGCGGCCCGGACGCAGCAGCGCAGGGTCAAGAACGTCCGGACGGTTGGTCGCCGCGATAACGATGATACCTTCGTTACCCTCAAAACCATCCATCTCAACCAGCATCTGGTTCAGCGTCTGCTCACGTTCATCGTGACCGCCGCCTAAGCCCGCGCCACGCTGGCGGCCTACGGCGTCGATTTCATCGATAAAGATGATGCACGGTGCCGCTTTCTTGGCCTGTTCGAACATGTCGCGCACGCGAGATGCGCCAACGCCCACGAACATTTCAACGAAGTCAGAACCTGAAATTGTAAAGAATGGAACCTTCGCTTCGCCTGCAATGGCCTTGGCCAGCAGGGTTTTACCGGTACCCGGAGGGCCGACCATCAGGACGCCTTTCGGGATCTTGCCGCCCAGCTTCTGGAAACGGCTCGGTTCACGCAGGTATTCAACCAGTTCACCGACTTCTTCTTTCGCTTCGTCACAACCGGCGACGTCGGCAAAAGTGGTTTTGATCTGGTCTTCCGTCAGCATGCGCGCCTTGCTCTTACCGAACGACATGGCGCCTTTGCCACCGCCGCCCTGCATCTGACGCATGAAGAAGATCCAGACGCCGATAAGAAGCAGCATCGGGAACCAGGAAATGAAGATAGAAGCCAGCAGGCTTGGCTCTTCCGGCGGTTCGCCAACCACTTTGACGTTTTTCGTCAACAGGTTATCAAGCAGCTTCGGATCGTTAACCGGAATGTAAGTCGTGTAACGGTTACTATCTTTCTTGGTAACGTTGATCTCACGTCCGTTGATACGCGCTTCGCGAACCTGGTCCTGATTGACCTCTTGCAGGAAGGTTGAATAATCTACCTTTCGGCCATTCGACTCGCTGGGCCCAAAGCTCTGGAAAACTGACATCAGCACAACGGCAATGACCAGCCAGAGTATTAGGTTTTTCGCCATGTCACTCAAGGGATTAACCTCTTATTACAACTGTGTTAAAAACAGCGTCAGGATACTCTATATCCCGCGTCTTTCAAACTTTCGTTTGAAATCTGCCGGCTATGGTTTACGCCCGGTCGCTACAATATACACTTCACGCGAACGGGCGCGAGAAGAGTCCGGCTTACGAACTTTGACCTTCGTAAACAGGGAGCGAATCTCTCTTAGATACTCATCGAAGCCTTCGCCCTGGAACACCTTCACTACAAAACTACCACCTGGCGCTAATACATCTCGAGCCATTCCAAGCGCCAGCTCCACCAGATACATGGCCCGGGGAATATCCACCGCCGGTGTTCCACACATATTTGGCGCCATATCGGACATGACAACTTGTACTTTACTGTCACCTACACGCTCAAGTAACGCTTTCAGGACTAATTCATCACGAAAGTCGCCCTGAAGGAAGTCCACACCAACGATTGGATCCATAGGTAAAAGATCGCAAGCAATGATGCGGCCGCTGTTACCGATCTGCGTAACCGCGTATTGCGACCAGCCACCGGGTGCAGCGCCGAGGTCAACTATCGTCATCCCCGGTTTAAAAATCTTGTCACTTTGCTGTATTTCATCAAGTTTAAACCAGGCTCGGGAACGTAACCCCTTTTTCTGTGCCTGCTGAACATATTTATCGCTAAAGTGTTCCTGAAGCCAACGACTTGAGCTGGCAGAACGCTTTTTACCTGTCATTTAACATTCCCATTTCGGGTTCATCGTACTTCGCGACGTAAAAATCGACGCGGTAGTTTGGCGATATATGGGAGATGGCGGTAGAATGAACCGTTTTCAATCCCAACGTAAGCAAAAAAATACGATGAATCTGAGTACTAAACAAAAACAGCACCTGAAAGGTCTGGCACATCCGCTCAAGCCGGTAGTTATGCTTGGCAACAATGGTTTGACCGAAGGGGTACTGGCCGAGATTGAACAAGCGTTAGAGCACCATGAACTTATCAAGGTGAAGATCGCCTCGGAAGATCGCGAAACTAAAACCTTGATCGTGGAAGCTATCGTGCGCGAAACCGGCGCCTGTAATGTACAGGTCATCGGTAAAACGCTGGTTCTGTACCGCCCGACTAAAGAGCGTAAAATCTCGCTGCCACGCTAAGAATATCCTGGTTATCGACACAACTTTGTGTAAATCGAGGGTTTTCTGCGGGTAGACGAGCAAAATGCCATGCTCCGGACGTTGATAAAAGGCCGCTACGCGGCCTTTTTCCTTTCTTTACAATCCATCAACATCGTAGCGTTAAATTCGGATTAAAGGTACTCAACCTTGATAATTTCGAATTCGACTTCACCGCCCGGTGTACGGATGACGACAACATCATCCTGTTCTTTACCGATTAAACCACGCGCAATCGGTGAGTTTACAGAGATCAGATTTTGCTTAAAATCGGCCTCGTCATCGCCGACGATACGATAAGTTTGCTCTTCATCGGTATCAAGATTCAGAACGCTGACTGTGGAACCAAAAATCACTCGGCCATTGTTAGGCATTTTGGTGATATCGATGACCTGCGCGTTAGACAGCTTCGCCTCGATATCCTTGATGCGTCCTTCACAGAAACCCTGCTGTTCGCGGGCAGCGTGATACTCAGCATTTTCTTTCAGATCGCCGTGCTCGCGCGCCTCAGCGATAGCCGCGATGATTTCAGGACGACGTACGGACTTCAGGAAATCCAGTTCTTCGCGCAGTTTTTCAGCGCCACGTAAGGTCATCGGAATAGCTTGCATTTGTTATACCTCTTTATCGATCCTTCATGGAGCAGACGCCGCTGCTCCGCAGCCGGTCAAGTCTTGAGCATGGCCGGAGCAAAAGAAAACCGACCCGGAAAGCGATCCCCAGGCCAGCAGCAATTTTCAATTTGATACGTATTTTAACCCGAAGTTCATTATGGGTCATCGTTTACTTTACAGGGCGTTGCACCGTAGTATGACGGACTGGTTTCAGGTTGTTAGCGCGAGATTATGCGATTTCCCAGATTTATCATCGGATTGACTGCCGGTATAGCGATTAGCGCTCATGCGGCGAATATTGACGAGTACATCAATCAGCTTCCTGCGGGCGCAAACCTTGCCTTTATGGCGCAGAAGGTAGGCTCCCCGACGCCGGAGATAGACTACCATAGCCAGCAGATGGCGCTACCCGCCAGCACCCAAAAAGTGATCACCGCGCTGCTGCAGCTGGGTCCGGATTTCCGCTTCACCACGACGCTGGAAACGAAAGGCAGCCTCAGCGGTGGCATCCTGAAAGGAGACCTGATTGCGCGCTTTGGCGGCGACCCTACCCTCAAGCGCCAGGATATTCGTAATATGGTTGCCACGCTGAAGAAAGCAGGCGTCCAGCGAATTGAAGGCAATGTTCTGATCGATACCTCCATTTTCGCCAGTCATGATAAAGCGCCAGGCTGGCCATGGAACGATATGACGCAGTGCTTTAGCGCACCTCCGGCGGCGGCGATTGTCGATCGAAACTGTTTCTCCATCTCGCTTTATAGCGCGCAAAAGCCGGGCGATTTGGCGTTTATCCGCGTGGCGTCTTACTACCCGGTGACCATGTTCAGCCAGGTGCGCACCCTCGCTCGCGGCTCTTCTGAAGCACAGTACTGTGAGCTGGACGTGGTTCCCGGCGATCTCAACCGTTACACCCTGACCGGCTGTCTACCGCAGCGCAGCGAGCCGCTGCCGCTGGCTTTTGCCATTCAGGATGGCGCCAGCTATGCCGGCGCGATTCTGAAAGCGGAGCTGACCGACGCCGATATCACCTGGAGCGGTACGCTGCTGCGTCAGACCCTGGCAAACGAGCCGGGTACCGTACTGGCGAGTACGCAATCTGCGCCGCTGCACGATTTGCTGCGTATAATGCTGAAAAAATCGGACAACATGATCGCCGATACGGTGTTTCGCACCATTGGCCATGCTCGCTTCGGCGTGCCGGGAACCTGGCGAGCCGGATCCGATGCCGTACGGCAGATCCTGCGTCAGCAGGCCGGTGTCGATCTCGGGAATACAATCATTGCCGATGGCTCAGGCCTGTCGCGCCATAACCTGATCGCGCCAGCGACGATGATGCAGGTGCTACAGTACATCGCCCAGCATGATAACGCGCTCAACTTTATCTCGATGCTGCCCCTGGCTGGCCACGATGGCTCTCTGCAATACCGCGCGGGTCTGCATCAGGCAGGCGTTGACGGCAAAGTTTCGGCGAAAACGGGCTCACTGCAGGGGGTGTATAACCTGGCTGGATTCATTACCACGGCCAGCGGGCAGAAGATGGCGTTCGTGCAGTATTTATCAGGCTACGCCGTGCCTCCGGCCGACCAGCGTAACCGACGTATTCCGCTGGTGCGCTTCGAAAGCCGCTTGTATAAAGACCTGTATCAGAATAATTAAGCAAAAGGGCCGCATCTTCTGCGGCCCTTTTAGTTTACCCGGAATTAACGTTTATAGATGAATTCGACACCTTCTTCGTCGTCTTCGTCCCAATCGTCATCCCAGTCTTCATCATCTTCCACTTCAGCTTCTTCAAGCTGCTGACGGTGGTAGTCATCCCACATAAACTCGACTTTTTCTGCGGGCTTCGCTTCTTCCGCATGCACTATCGGGTTTTCGATGATAAAGGTCATGACATCCCAGCACAGGTCTTTTACGCCCTGCTGGCTGGCGGCGGAAATCAGATAGAACTTATCTTCCCAGCCCAGCGCTTGCGCGATGGCTTTCGCTTTCTCTTCCGCCTCAGCTTTATCCATCAGGTCAATCTTGTTAAAGACCAGCCAGCGCGGCTTAGAAGCCAGTTTCTCACTGTATTTTTCCAGCTCGCCGATGATGATCCGCGCGTTCTCAACCGGATCGGAACCGTCAATCGGCTCGATATCGATGAGATGCAGCAGTACGCGGCAGCGCTCCAGGTGCTTCAGGAAGCGAATGCCGAGGCCTGCGCCTTCAGCTGCGCCTTCAATCAGCCCTGGGATGTCGGCCACCACGAAGCTCTTCTCGTTGTCCATACGCACCACGCCGAGGCTCGGTACCAGCGTAGTGAACGGGTAGTCAGCAACTTTAGGCTTCGCCGCGGAAACGGCGCGAATGAAGGTCGATTTACCCGCATTAGGCATCCCCAGCATTCCGACATCCGCCAGCAGCATCAGCTCCAGCTGCAGATCGCGCTTATCGCCCGGCGTCCCCATCGTCTTTTGACGCGGAGTACGGTTAACGGACGATTTGAAACGGGTGTTGCCGAGACCGTGCCAGCCGCCTTTAGCGACCATCAGGCGCTGACCATGTTTGGTCATATCACCCATCGTCTCGCCGGTGCCCTGGTCAATCACGCGGGTCCCTACCGGCACTTTCACCGTCACGTCTTTACCGCGTTTGCCGGTACAATCGCGGCTCTGGCCGTTCTGCCCGCGTTCGGCGCGGAAAGACTTCTCAAAACGGTAGTCGATCAGGGTATTCAGGTTTTCGTCCGCCTCGAGCCAGACATCACCACCGTCGCCGCCGTCGCCGCCGTCGGGGCCGCCTTTCGGGATATATTTTTCGCGGCGGAAGCTAACGCAACCATTGCCGCCATCACCTGCTACGACCAGGATCGTTGCTTCATCAACAAACTTCATTTTACTCTCCGTAAATCATTCGCCTGAGCGGGGGAGCGGCACAACCGCTTCTCGCTTACGCCACCGTCCCCAAAGACGGTGGCCGACGGCGGAATACATCGCGCCCGCAACCACGACAAACGCACCGAGATAACCCATCAGGTTCAACAGCGGTCTGGCGAAAACGTCGGGCCAGGCCAGTGATAATAAATCTGAAAATAGCAGCGTAAATAACGGCGTTAAGGTAATCAACGCGCTCACCTGCGCCGCCTGCCAGCGCGCCATGGCTTCCGCCAGCGCACCGTAGCCCACCAGGGTATTGAGCCCGCAAAAAACCAGACAGGCCAGCTGCCAGTCGCTTAATGCCAGCACCTGTGAAGGCGTTGCTAATGGCAATAGCGATATCGTACATAAAGTGTACAGCAAAAAAAGGATTTGCTGCGATGCCAGACGGCGCAATAACACCTTTTGCGCGACGCCGTAGCTCACCCACACCGTCGCGGCGCCTACGCCGAAAATTACCCCCCATGTGTAGTCCGTCAGGCGGGTAAATATCTCAATCAGGCTGGTGTTAAAAAACATCACCAGACCGCTCACCAGCATTAGCGCTCCCGCAACCTGGGTGCCGCGCATTTTCTCTTTAAGGATAAAAACGCTGGCCACCATCATGCCGACCGGGGACAGCTGGCCAATCACCTGAGAAGCGGTGGGGCTGAGATATTGCAAGGAAGAACTAAACAGAATGAAGTTACCGAACAAACCACCCGTCGCAATGACCAGCAGTATCAACCAGCGCGGCTTGCGAAAAATACGCAGCGGAGGCAGTTTTCTTTTCATGGCCAGAATGGCGCCGAGACCAATACTTGCCATCAAAAAGCGGTAAAACACCACCGTCGGCGGTTCCATCACTTCAAGAACCTGCTTCATTGCGATCGGCAAAGCGCCCCAACACATCGCCGTGGTGAGCGCTAAAATAATGCCGATGCCGGCCTGCTGCTTCATGCCCGTTTTCCCTGCAGAAAATTTTCCGGGTTTTCAATGTAAAAAGCCCCGCAACACGTTGCGGGGCTTTAATCCGTTACCGGACCACGAAAAACTTACTCAGCAACGATGCTGATGTATTTACGGTTGTTCGGGCCTTTAACTTCGAATTTCACTTTACCGTCTGCTTTAGCAAACAGAGTGTGGTCACGACCGCAACCTACGTTAGTGCCAGCGTGGAATTTGGTACCACGTTGACGAACGATGATGCTACCCGCCAGAACGGATTCGCCACCGAAACGCTTAACGCCCAGGCGTTTAGCTTCTGAATCGCGACCGTTACGAGTTGAGCCGCCAGCCTTTTTATGTGCCATTTAAATCTCTCCTCAGGTCTTAGGCGCTGATGCCAGTAATTTTCACATCAGTGAACCACTGACGATGGCCCTGCTGCTTACGGTAGTGTTTACGACGACGAAACTTAACGATTTTAACTTTCTCGCCACGACCATGTGCAACAACTTCAGCTTTAATTACGCCGCCCTCAACGAAAGGAACGCCGATTTTAATTTCTTCACCGTTTGCGATCATCAGCACTTCAGCGAACTCAACAGCTTCGCCAGTTGCGATGTCCAGCTTTTCCAGGCGAATGGTTTGACCTTCGCTTACTCGGTGTTGTTTACCACCACTTTGGAAAACCGCGTACATATAGAACTCCGCTTCCGCGCACCTCTTCGTATGATTCAGAGTGCGCTATAAATATTCACAATAGGGCGCGAATATTACGCAAAACGCGAGCCTTTGACAAGAGCGATCAGCGATCAACGCAGAAAAAAAACACAACTTTCACTCCAGCGTTTATCTACGGCAATTTTTCAGTACAATCACATCTTCTTTTAATTCTGTCTTAATCCTTCTGTGATCCTATTCGGATACGCGATAACAGGACATTTGGCCCGGCTTTTGCGATGAATTTAGAAAAAATCAATGAGTTAACCGCGCAGGATATGGCGGGCGTCAATGCGACAATTCTTGAGCAACTCGACTCTGATGTTCAGCTTATCAATCAGTTAGGCTATTACATTGTTAGCGGAGGCGGTAAACGCATTCGTCCGATGATCGCCGTACTGGCCGCGCGTGCCGTTGGATATCAGGGCAACGCTCATGTCGCCATTGCCGCGCTGATCGAATTTATCCACACCGCCACCCTGCTGCATGATGATGTCGTCGATGAGTCTGATATGCGTCGCGGAAAAGCCACAGCAAACGCCGCTTTTGGTAATGCCGCTAGCGTGCTGGTTGGTGATTTCATCTACACCCGCGCCTTTCAGATGATGACCAGCCTTGGCTCGCTGAGAGTTCTGGAAGTGATGTCGGAAGCCGTTAACGTTATCGCTGAAGGCGAAGTGCTGCAGTTGATGAACGTCAACGATCCGGACATCACCGAAGAAAACTACATGCGGGTTATTTACAGCAAGACTGCCCGTCTGTTTGAAGCTGCAGCTCAGTGCTCCGGTATTCTGGCCGACTGTACCGCGGAACAAGAAAAAGCGTTACAGGATTACGGACGCTATCTGGGGACCGCTTTCCAGCTGATCGATGATTTGCTGGACTACAGTTCTGACGGCGAGCGACTCGGTAAAAACGTCGGTGACGATCTGAATGAAGGCAAACCTACCCTTCCGCTGCTGCACGCGATGCGGCACGGCAACGCCGAACAATCCGCCATGATCCGCGGAGCGATTGAACAGGGTAACGGTCGTCATCTTCTTGAAGCCGTGCTGGAAACCATGGCCACCTGTGGTTCGCTTGAATGGACCCAAAAACGCGCGGAGGAAGAAGCTGATAAAGCTATTGCCGCGCTTCAGGTCCTTCCCGATTCTCCATGGCGGGAAGCGCTAATTGGCCTCGCCCACATCGCTGTACAGCGCGATCATTAATTCCCGCCCTCCTTTCCCGCGTCAATCGCGGGAAAGTTCCAATAAACTCCTGTAAACTCAAAAGCTGCTTTATTTCTTGATATATTCCTAATATCCCATCCATTAAAAGAACTTGTTAGAACATTACTGGAACTCAAGGTATAGTCATTTTGTCGCCCATTAAGGACGAACGGAATGTTTAATACCAGGAGAATTTATGGATAAGTTCATCGACTGGCATCCGGCGGATATTATTGCCGGATTACGCAAAAAAGGGACGTCGCTGGCAGCTGAATCGCGGCGTAATGGTTTAAGTTCTTCAACGCTTGCCAACGCGTTGACTCGTCCCTGGCCCAAAGGCGAGCTGATTATTGCGAATGCGCTGGAAACCGATCCGTGGGTGATATGGCCATCGCGCTATCACGACCCCCATACCCATCAGTTTATCGACAGAACGCAGATGATGCGTCAGAGGAAGAATAACAAGTAAAGCGAGGTTGCAGAAAACAGCCCCCGGACCAACGTCAGAGGGCTGCTGCTACAGGCTTATTCGCCTTTGACGCGTTCGATATTCGCGCCCAGCGCCTGCAGTTTGTCTTCGATACGCTCGTAGCCGCGGTCAATGTGGTAAATACGATCGACAATCGTCGTACCTTCCGCGATACAGCCCGCCAGTACCAGGCTGGCTGACGCGCGCAGATCCGTCGCCATTACCTGAGCGCCAGAAAGCTGCTGCACGCCGTGGCAAATCGCCGTGTTGCTTTCGATTTCCGCATGCGCACCCATACGGATCAGTTCCGGAATATGCATAAAACGGTTTTCGAAGATCGTCTCGGTGATCACCCCTGTTCCCTCAGCAACCAGATTCAGTAATGTGAACTGGGCCTGCATGTCGGTCGGGAAGCCCGGGTGTGGGGCAGTACGCACGTTGACAGCCTTCGGCCGGTTGCCATGCATGTCGAGGCTAATCCAGTCCTCGCCCGTTTCGATATCCGCGCCGGCATCACGTAGCTTCGCCAGAACCGCATCCAGGGTATCGGGCTGAGCATTGCGGCACAAAATCTTACCGCCAGAAATCGCCGCTGCCACCAGGAACGTCCCGGTTTCAATACGATCCGGCAGAACGCGGTACACGCCGCCACCGAGGCGCGCTACGCCTTCGATGGTGATACGATCGGTACCCTGACCTTTGATTTTCGCGCCCAGCGTATTAAGGAAGTTTGCGGTATCAACGATTTCCGGCTCACGCGCGGCGTTTTCGATAACGGTCGTGCCTTCCGCCAGCGTCGCTGCGCTCATGATGGTCACGGTTGCGCCAACGCTGACCTTGTCCATCACGATATGCGCGCCTTTCAGACGGCCGTTGACCGACGCCTTAACATACCCTTCTTCCAGTTTGATTTCCGCGCCCAACTGCTCAAGGCCGGTAATGTGTAAATCAACGGGGCGCGCGCCGATAGCGCAGCCGCCAGGCAGAGATACCTGACCCTGGCCAAAGCGGGCCACCAGCGGCCCCAGCGCCCAAATAGACGCGCGCATAGTTTTAACGAGATCATACGGAGCACAGAAAACGTCGACCGGGCCGGCATCAATCCAGACGGAGCCGTTGCGCTTAACGTTCGCGCCCAGCTGGCTCAGCAGTTTCATGGTGGTATCGATGTCTTTCAGCTTCGGTACGTTTTGGATCTCAATCGGCTCTTCGGCTAATAGCGCGGAAAAGAGGATTGGCAGGGCGGCGTTTTTCGCGCCGGAAATGGTGACCTCGCCCTGAAGGCGAGTTGGCCCCTGAACACGGAATTTATCCATTGATTCTGTTCTCTGTTAAGAATTCACATACGCTGCGGGGAACATCCCCACAGCTTATAAGCCATTAAGTTTGCGGTCTCGCGCCCACTCCTGCGGAGTAAACGCTTTAATCGACAGAGCATGGATGCGGTTATCGGCAATATATTCCATCAGCGGGGCGTAGATAGCCTGTTGCTTCTTGACCCGGCTCATGCCGTCGAACATCTCACCCACAGCAATAACCTGAAAGTGGCTGCCATCGCCAGAGACGTGGACTTCCTGAAGGGAGAGTGCGTTCATCAGCACGGTCTGAATTTCATGATTTTCCATGGGCTACATTTATCTGATAGTGAAAACAGCCCAACATCTTAGAGGAAAGTGGCGCTGTCTTAAACAAGCAAAAAGCCCCATCGAAAAGTTTGATGGGGCTTTCAGAATAGCTTCAGCAGTAAGGCACTGAAAAATTTATGGGATCATATCAGCAGGAAGGTTATACAACCTGACCAGGGTTTGCAGATTTTCACTCTTACCGATCAATTTCGCTTCCCGACCCTGCCGACGAATCAGCGCGATAAAATGCACCAATAGCGCCAGTCCGGCGGTATCCACGCGGGTCACTGCGCTCAGGTCAATTGCCGACACGCCATCCGTCGCCTGAGCGCGTGCATCCCACAGCGGGACCAGGAGATCCTGATCCAGCTCTCCGCGCAGCGCCAGCGTCTCACCATCGCGAGCCCAGCTCAGCTGCCCGGTCATTATTTTTTCTGTTCCAGGGTAATCGGCTGCGCGGAGCTTGCCTTCAGCTGCGCCGTCAGACCATCAACGCCTTTGGTGCGCAGCAGGTCGCTCCACTCATTTTGTTTAGTGGTGATCATGCTCACCCCTTCCGCAATCATGTCGTACGCCTGCCAGTTGCCGGTCTGGGTATTTTTACGCCACTGGAAATCCAGACGCACCGGCGGACGGCCATTCGGGTCAAGGATCGTGACGCGGATAGGGATAATAGTCGCATCGCCCAGAGGCTGCTCCGGCGCTATCTGGTAGGTCTGACCGTGGTACATCGCCAGCGCCTGGCCGTAGGCCTGCTTCAGATATTCACGGAAGGCGGCAAAATAGGCTTCACGCTGCGCCGGGGTCGCTTCTTTGTAATAACGCCCCAGCACCAGCGCACCGGCGTATTTTACCTGAACGTACGGCAGCAATTCCTGATCGACGATTTCGCGCAGGTAGTTCGGATTAGCCTGAATCTTCGGCTGCTCGTTTTTCAGGCGGTCGAAGGTTTTCTGCGCCGCTTCGTTCATCAGCTTATACGGATTGGACTGGTCCGCGGCGGTAGCCGCAGTCAATGGGGCAATCACCAGCATGGCGACCATTAGTAAGCGTTTAAACATGTCTTCTCTCTCCTGAAATTAATGCGTCGTGCCGGCAGGCGGCGTAGCGTCAGTATGACTCTCTCCAGCAGCCTGTTCATCGCCAGAATTCTTATTGTCACTACCTTTACTGTTGTAGAGGAACTGGCCTATCAAATCTTCCAGCACCATGGCGGATTTGGTGTCCTGAATGGTGCCGCCATCTTTAAGGATAGCCGTTCCCAGCTCAGGGTCTTCAAACCCGATGTTCATCGCCAGGTACTGTTCGCCCAGCAGACCGGAAGTTCTGATCGCCAGCGAACTGGTATCGGGGATATGGTTATAGCGCTCATCAATATCGAGAGCCACGCGAGGCAGGTAGGTTTTAGGATCGAGGGTAATATCCGCCACGCGTCCTACGACCACGCCGCCAATTCGCACCGGTGAGCGCGCTTTCAGACCGCCGATATTGTCAAAAGTGGCATAGAGCCGGTAGGTCGGTTCAGTACGTATAGAGGTCACGTTTGCCGCCTTCAGGCAGACAAACAGCGCCGCCAGCAGCGCCACCAGTAAGAATACCCCAACCCAGATTTCATTTTTTCTCGTTTGCATGAACTCAATTCCCAAACATCAGCGCAGTCAGCACAAAATCCAGCCCCAGAACCGCCAGCGACGCATGTACTACCGTACGCGTCGTCGCCCGGCTAATCCCGGCGGAAGTGGGGATAGCGTCATAACCGTTAAATAACGCGATCCATGTTACCGTAATGGCGAAAACCAGACTCTTAATCAGGCAGTTGACCAGATCCATCCGCCAGTCGACGGCATTTTGCATCGCCGTCCAGAAGAAGCCGGCATCAATGCCCTTCCAGTTAACCCCAACCAGCGAACCGCCCCATACGCCGACCGCCACAAAAATAATGGTTAGCAACGGCAGTGAAATCACCCCGGCCCAGAAACGCGGTGAAATCACGCGGCGAAGCGGGTCGACCGCCATCATCTCCATGCTGGAGAGTTGTTCAGTGGCGCGCATCAGACCAATTTCGGCCGTCAATGCCGAACCGGCACGTCCGGCAAACAGCAGCGCGGCAACAACCGGCCCCAGTTCACGCAGCAGCGACAGCGCCACCAGCATGCCGAGGCTGGTTTCAGCGCTATAGGTGGTTAACACCAGATAGCCCTGCAGACCCAGCACCATACCGATGAACAACCCCGATACAATAATGATCAGCATCGACAGCACGCCAACGTTATACAGCTGGCGTACCAGCAGCGGCGCATGCTTGCGAAACTCAGGCTTGCCCACAACTGCGTTGAAGAGCATCAATCCAGCACGCCCGAACGTCGCGATAGTTTTAATACCGCGATGTCCGAGCGCGGCTAGCGCATTTAACAACATGAGTCGCTTAACTCCCTTTGCCCAATAAATCATGATGATAATCACCCGCCGGATAGCGGAACGGCACCGGGCCGTCAGCGATACCATCAATGAACTGACGAACGCGAGGATCGGCATTTTCACGCAGCGACTGCGCGCTCCCATGCGCCACGACTTTTTTGTCCGCCACAATATACGCAAAGTCCGCAATGCTGAGCACTTCCGGCACATCATGCGAAACTACGATACAGGTGACACCCAGGGTGCTGTTGAGTTCAGAAATCAATTTCACCAGTACCCCCATCGTAATGGGGTCCTGTCCGACAAAGGGCTCATCGAACATGATGAGATCAGGTTCCAGCGCAATCGCCCTCGCCAGCGCAGCACGGCGCGCCATCCCCCCCGAAAGTTCGGAAGGCATCAGCTTAGCGGCTCCGCGAAGGCCGACGGCTTCCAGCTTCATCATTACCGTGCTGTGCAGCAGCGCTTCCGGCAGACGAGTATGCTCGCGCAGCGGATAGGCGACGTTATCAAACACGTTCATGTCGGTGAACAGCGCGCCGGATTGAAACAGCATGCTCATACGCTTGCGCACGGTGTACAGGCGCGAGCGCGACATCTGCGGTACGTTTTCACCATCAAACAGGATCTCGCCCTTGTCCGGCAGGATCTGGCCGCCGATCAGGCGTAACAGGGTGGTTTTGCCGATCCCTGATGGCCCCATAATCGCGGTGATCTTTCCGCGGGGTACCGATAGCGAGATATCATCGAAGATCACGCGATCGCCCCGCGAGAAGCGAATACCGCGCACTTCGACTAGATTCGCCAAACTCTGGCTCATAAAATCATCCTTACTAGACACCCTTCGGGCTAAGCATGGCGCTTTCTTTCACCACAAACCCAACATTTTTACAGAATCTTACCTGCCCAGGTTAGCGAAAGCTGGCATTTGTTTTACTTTTGGCACACATAAAGTCAAAATTAAGAATTCGTTACGCTGCCTACGGACGGCCAGCGAGGCGACGATTATACCTGAATAAAGGACTTTAGATGCTCTTAGCGACGGCTCTGTTAATTATTGGTTTATTGCTGGTTGTCTACAGCGCCGATCGTCTGGTCTACGCCGCTTCAATACTCTGCCGTATGCTGGGGATCCCTCCCCTGATTATTGGCATGACGGTGGTAAGCATCGGAACCAGCTTACCGGAAACGATCGTTTCCGCCGCCGCTTCTCTGCATGGGCAAACCGATTTAGCGATCGGAACGGCTCTCGGATCGAATATCACCAACATCCTGCTGATCCTCGGCCTCACAGCTCTGTTTCAACCTTTTACCGTGCATTCTGATATCCTGCGCCGCGAATTGCCGTTAATGTTGCTGGTCAGTTTACTGGCGGGATTCGTGCTGTACGACGGACAGCTCACGCGGATAGACGGCCTTTTTTTGCTGGCGCTGGCCATATTATGGCTGCTGTTTACCATTAAAATCGCCCGCCTGGCAGAGCGTCAGGGGAACGACAGCCTGACCCGCGAACAGCTGGCGGAGCTGCCGCGGGAGGGTTCGCTTCCCGTCGCGCTGCTCTGGTTGGGCGTTGCGATGATAGTGATGCCGATGGCCACGCGAATGGTCGTTGATAACGCCACGGTTCTGGCGAACTTTTTTGCCATCAGCGAACTGACCGTCGGCTTAACGGTCGTCGCGATAGGCACCAGCCTGCCCGAGCTGGCTACCGCCATTGCCGGAGCGCGCAAAGGCGAGAACGATATCGCCATCGGCAATATCATTGGCGCTAATATTCTGAATATTGTACTGGTCCTCGGGCTCCCCGCGCTGATTGCGCCGGGTACCTTTGCCGCCGAGGCCTTTACCCGCGACTATGGCGTTATGCTGCTGGTCAGCCTGATCTTCGCTGCGCTGTGCTGGCGCCGTAAGCAGCAGCCAGGTCGCCTTGCCGGCGCCCTGCTGGTTGGCGGTTTTATGCTTTGGTTAGCGATGCTGTACTGGACAGCGCCGCTCTTCGTTGAATGATTCGGGATAACATTATGTCGCAAACAGATTTGCCAGCGGATTTTGACTTTCAACGGGCAGGCCGTGAGGTTCTGGAAATTGAACGTGAAGGTCTGGCCCAGCTCGATCAATATATTAATGAAGATTTTACCCGTGCCTGTGAGACCATCTTCCGCTGTAACGGTAAAGTTGTGGTGATGGGGATGGGCAAATCCGGCCATATCGGGCGAAAAATGGCGGCGACGTTTGCCAGCACCGGTACTTCATCTTTCTTCGTTCACCCCGGAGAGGCCGCGCACGGCGATTTGGGTATGGTCACCCCCTGCGATGTGGTGATTGCGCTGTCCAACTCCGGCGAATCAAACGAAATCCTCGCCCTGATCCCGGTGCTTAAGCGCCAGCAGGTGTCGCTGATTTGTATCACCAGCCGACCGGACAGCAGCATGGCGCGCGCGGCGGATATTCATCTGTGCGTAAAGGTGCCCAAAGAGGCTTGCCCGTTAGGGCTGGCTCCGACATCCAGCACCACCGCCGCGCTGGTCATGGGCGATGCGCTTGCCGTAGCGCTGCTGGAAGCCCGCGGTTTTACCGCAGAGGATTTTGCGCTATCGCATCCCGGCGGCGCGCTGGGCCGTAAGCTACTGCTGCGGGTCAATGATATCATGCACACCGGTGATGAAATTCCGCACGTGAGCCTGGAGGCTACGCTGCGCGATGCGCTGCTGGAAATCACGCGCAAAAATTTAGGCATGACTGCCATTTGCGATGATGAGATGAATATCATCGGCATCTTCACCGATGGCGATCTGCGCCGCGTATTTGATACCGGTATTGATATGCGTAACGCCAGCATTGCCGAGGTGATGACGCGAGGCGGTATCCGTATCCGTCCCGGCACTCTGGCCGTTGATGCGCTCAACCTGATGCAGTCCCGTCATATCACCTGCGTACTGGTTGCCGATGGCGACCGCCTGGTAGGTGTGATACATATGCACGATCTCCTGCGCGCGGGCGTAGTGTAAGTAAGGAAAAAATAATGAATAATGCTGATGCCCTGATCGCGACCTGCTATGGGCCGGTGAGCCAGGACTTTATTGACCGGGCGGCAAAAATCCGTTTACTCATACTTGATGTGGACGGCGTTCTATCCGACGGCGTTATCTACATGGGCAATAACGGTGAAGAGCTGAAAGCGTTTAACGTGCGCGATGGCTACGGCATCCGCTGCGCCCTGACTTCAGATATTGAAGTGGCGATAATTACCGGGCGAAAAGCTAAACTGGTGGAAGATCGCTGCCAAACGCTGGGCATCAGGCATCTGTACCAGGGACAGTCCGATAAGCTGCTGGCGTTCCATGAACTATTGAATAAGCTGGCCGTTGATGCTGATGAAGTCGCCTACATTGGCGACGATCTGATTGACTGGCCGGTGATGGCTAAAGTGGGTTTAAGTGTAGCGGTAGCCGATGCGCATCCGTTGCTGCTCCCGCGCGCGGATTACGTCACGCGTATTAACGGCGGTCGCGGAGCGGTACGGGAAGTATGCGATTTGCTACTATTGGCGCAGGGCAAGCTGGATGAGGCCAAAGGGCAATCTATATGAGTAAAACCAGACGTTGGGTTATCATTTTACTGTCGCTGGTCGCGCTGATTCTGATCGGCCTGAACCTGGCGAGTACGGACGATACGACCCAGCAAGCGATCAATCCTGATGACCCAACGTATACCAGCGAACATACCGATACCGTCGTGTATAGTCCCGAGGGGGCGCTTAACTACCGGCTCATCGCTGAACACGTGGAGTACTTCTCCGCGCAGCAGCTGTCGTGGTTTGCCAAACCGGTGATGACCACCTTTGATACGAATAAAGCACCAACCTGGTCTATCAAAGCGGATAAAGCTAAGTTGACCAATGATCGCATGCTGTATCTTTACGGGCACGTTGAAGTCGATGCGCTGTCGGCTGACTCTCAACTGCGCAAAATTACGACGGATAACGCCCAGATAAACCTGGTGACGCAGGATGTTACCTCCGATGACATGGTGACGTTGTACGGAACAACATTTAATTCCAGCGGCCTGAAAATGCGCGGGAACCTGCGCAGCAAAAATGCCGAGCTGATTGAAAAGGTTAGAACCTCATATGAAATTCAGAACAAACAAACTCAGCCTTAAGATTGCGCTCGCCAGCGCCTTACTGGCGGCCAGCCTGTCGGCTCAGGCAAAGACGGGTGATACCGATCAGCCGATTCACATTGAATCCGATCAGCAGTCGCTGGATATGCAGGGCAACGTCGTGACCTTTACGGGGAATGTTGTCGTCACTCAGGGAACCATCAAAATCAATGCCGACAAAGTCGTTGTGACCCGTCCTGGCGGCGAAAAAGGTAAAGAGGTTATCGATGGCTACGGTAACCCTGCCACCTTCTACCAGATGCAGGACAACGGCAAGCCGGTGAAAGGCCGCGCGTCGAAAATGCATTATGAACTGCAAAATGACTTTGTCGTCCTGACCGGCAATGCGCATCTGGAGCAGGTCGATAGCAATATCCAGGGTGACAAAATCACTTACCTGGTGAAAGAACAAAAAATGCAGGCTTTCAGCAATAAAGGCGGGCGCGTGACCACGGTTCTGGTTCCTTCGCAGCTGCAGGACAAAAGTGGCGATCAGTCAAAGAAAGGTAAGTAATTCGTTATGGCAACATTAACTGCAAAGAACCTTGCTAAAGCCTATAAAGGCCGCCGCGTCGTGGAAGATGTCAGTCTGACCGTGAACTCGGGCGAAATTGTAGGCCTGCTCGGCCCAAACGGCGCCGGTAAAACGACCACCTTCTATATGGTCGTTGGCATCGTACCGCGCGACGCAGGGAATATTATCATCGATGACGAAGATATTAGCCTGCTGCCGCTGCACGCGCGCGCGCGTCGCGGAATCGGCTATCTCCCTCAGGAAGCCTCTATTTTTCGCCGCCTGAGCGTATACGATAACCTGATGGCGGTATTGCAGATTCGCGACGACCTGAGCACCGAACAGCGTGAAGATCGCGCGAAAGAGCTCATGGAAGAGTTTCACATTGAGCACCTGCGCGACAGTCTCGGTCAGGCGCTCTCCGGTGGTGAACGCCGCCGCGTTGAAATCGCCCGCGCGCTGGCCGCTAATCCGAAATTCATCCTGCTTGATGAACCCTTCGCCGGCGTTGACCCCATTTCCGTTATCGACATCAAACGTATTATTGAACACCTGCGCGACAGCGGCCTCGGCGTGTTGATTACCGACCATAACGTCAGGGAAACGCTGGCCGTTTGCGAACGCGCTTATATCGTCAGCCAGGGCCACCTGATTGCTCACGGTACGCCACAGCAAATCCTTGAAGACGAGCAGGTTAAGCGCGTGTATCTTGGGGAAGACTTCAGACTCTGATAGGGTAGAGGTTCCAGACGTTTTAGCCGGAGATATTGGCCCTGAATATGAAGCAAGGTTTGCAATTAAGGCTAAGCCAACAGCTTGCCATGACGCCACAGCTGCAGCAGGCGATTCGTTTACTGCAGTTGTCTACGTTAGAACTCCAGCAAGAACTCCAGCAGGCGCTGGACAGCAACCCGTTGCTGGAGCAAACCGATCTTCACGATGAGGTAGAAACCAAAGAGGCCGAGGATCGCGAATCTCTGGATACCGTCGATGCCCTTGAGCAGAAAGAGATGCCCGACGAGCTGCCGCTTGATGCCAGCTGGGATGAGATCTATACCGCGGGAACGCCCTCAGGCAACGGCGTCGATTATCAGGATGATGAACTGCCCGTCTATCAGGGCGAGACCACGCAAAGCCTGCAGGATTACCTGATGTGGCAGGTTGAACTCACGCCATTTACCGATACCGATCGCGCCATTGCGACCTCAATCGTCGATGCCGTTGATGACACAGGGTACCTGACTATTCCTGTCGAAGAGATCGTTGAAAGTATTGGCGATGATGAAATCGGACTTGAAGAAGTTGAAGCGGTGCTCAAGCGCATCCAGCGTTTCGACCCCGTCGGCGTGGCGGCGAAAGACTTGCGCGATTGCCTGCTGGTTCAGCTTTCACAGTTTGCCAAAGAGACGCCGTGGATTGATGAAGCTCGCCTGATCATCAGCGATCATCTCGATCTGCTGGCCAACCATGACTTCCGTACTCTGATGCGCGTTACCCGCCTGAAAGAAGAGGTGTTAAAGGAAGCGGTGAATCTGATCCAATCGCTGGATCCGCGCCCGGGCCAGTCGATTCAAACTGGCGAGCCGGAATATGTCATCCCTGACGTGCTGGTGCGTAAGGTTCACGATCGTTGGGTTGTCGAACTCAATTCAGATAGCCTTCCCCGCCTGAAGATCAATCAGCACTATGCGGCAATGGGCAACAGCGCGCGGAATGATGCTGACGGCCAGTTTATCCGCAGCAATCTCCAGGAAGCCCGCTGGCTTATCAAGAGCCTGGAGAGCCGCAACGACACCCTGCTGCGCGTCAGCCGCTGCATCGTCGAACAGCAGCAGGCCTTTTTTGAACAAGGTGAAGAGTTTATGAAGCCGATGGTGCTGGCGGATATCGCTCAGGCCGTCGAAATGCATGAATCCACTATTTCACGCGTTACCACGCAAAAATACCTGCACAGTCCACGCGGTATTTTTGAGCTGAAGTATTTCTTCTCCAGCCATGTGAACACCGAAGGCGGCGGCGAAGCATCGTCGACGGCCATTCGCGCGCTGGTGAAGAAATTAATCGCCGCGGAAAACCCCGCGAAACCATTGAGTGACAGTAAGCTCACCACCATGCTGTCCGATCAGGGTATTATGGTGGCGCGGCGAACCGTTGCTAAGTACCGAGAGTCTTTATCCATCCCGCCGTCGAATCAGCGCAAGCAGCTGGTTTGACCCAACCGATAAGGAAGACACTATGCAGCTCAACATTACAGGACACAACGTCGAAATAACTCCCGCCATGCGCGATTTCGTGACGGCGAAGTTCAGCAAACTGGAGCAGTTTTTCGACAGGATCAATCAGGTCTATATTGTGTTAAAAGTGGAGAAGGTGACGCAAATTGCGGACGCCAATCTGCATGTCAACGGTGGCGAAATCCATGCCAGTGCGGAAGGGCAGGATATGTATGCTGCTATCGATGGCCTTATCGATAAGCTGGCAAGACAGTTAACAAAACATAAAGATAAACTGAAACAACACTAATTGTCCGGGCAATAGCCTACGCCAACCGCCTGCAGGCGGTTGGCCAGGGTGAGCTCAGGTGAAATTATGATAAATAACGATTCGGCTCTACAACTGAGCAATGTCCTTAACCAGGAATGTACCCGTAGCCAGGTTCACTGCCAGAGCAAAAAGCGCGCGCTGGAAATCATCAGCGAGCTGGCGGCAAAGCAGTTAGGCTTAGCGCCCCAGGTGGTGTTCGAGGCGATTCTCACCCGTGAGAAAATGGGCAGTACCGGGATTGGTAACGGCATTGCGATCCCCCACGGTAAACTCGAAGAGGATACGCTGCGGGCCGTGGGCGTTTTTGTTCAACTGGAAACCCCGATTGCCTTTGATGCTATCGACAATCAACCTGTCGATCTGCTGTTTGCCCTTCTCGTCCCGGCCGATCAAACTAAAACGCATCTGCATACGCTCTCGCTGGTGGCGAAGCGCCTGGCAGATAAAACTATTTGCCGCCGTCTGCGCGCTGCACAAAGTGATGAAGAGCTCTATGAAATCATCACTGAAGCGGGAAGCAACAATGAGGCATAACGGAAGTCGCACCTTACTCTTTTTCGTACTGAGGAGAAACGGTACATGGTACTGATGATCGTCAGCGGCCGTTCAGGGTCGGGGAAATCCGTCGCCCTGCGAGCGCTGGAAGATATGGGTTTTTACTGCGTCGATAACCTGCCGGTTGTGCTGTTGCCAGAGCTGGCGCGTTCGCTCGCCGACAGAAACATCTCGGCGGCCGTCAGTATTGACGTGCGAAACATGCCCGAATCGCCGGAAATCTTCGAGCAGGCGATGAAAAATCTGCCCGCAGAGTTTTCACCTCAGTTGCTGTTCCTTGATGCCGATCGTAACACCCTGATTCGCCGCTATAGCGACACCCGTCGTTTACATCCTCTATCGAGCAAAAACCTGTCGCTGGAAAGCGCCATTGATGAAGAGAGCGATCTGCTGGAACCTCTGCGCTCCCGCGCCGACCTGATCGTCGATACTTCTGAAATGTCGGTGCATGAGCTGGCAGAAATGTTGCGCACGCGTTTGCTGGGCAAACGCGAACGCGAACTGACGATGGTATTTGAATCCTTTGGCTTTAAGCACGGCATCCCTATCGATGCCGACTACGTTTTTGACGTGCGCTTTCTGCCGAACCCGCACTGGGATCCGAAGCTGCGCCCGATGACCGGCCTTGATAAACCCGTGGCCGCTTTCCTCGACCGGCACACGGAAGTTCATAATTTCATTTACCAGACCCGCAGCTATCTTGAGCTATGGTTACCTATGCTGGAGACCAATAACCGCAGCTATCTGACGGTAGCTATTGGTTGTACCGGTGGTAAACACCGTTCGGTTTATATCGCCGAACAGCTGGCTGACTACTTCCGCTCACGCGGTAAGAACGTGCAGTCCCGTCATCGGACGCTGGAAAAACGCAAATCATGACCGTTAAGCAAACCGTTGAAATCACCAATAAGCTGGGCATGCACGCTCGCCCGGCGATGAAGCTGTTTGAATTAATGCAGAACTATGATGCTGAAGTCCTGCTGCGCAATGATGAAGGTACTGAAGCTGAAGCGAATAGCGTGATTGCCTTGCTGATGCTCGACTCGGCTAAAGGCCGTCAGATTGAGATTGAAGCTAACGGCCCGCAGGAGGTTGAAGCGCTGGCCGCCGTTATCGCGCTATTCAACGCCGGGTTTGATGAAGACTAGAGGTATTCCCCGGCTGCAGCGGTGCTGACCGGGGAGATCTGATAGCAAGTTTATTGATGTAGCTTATTCGCCCGCATAAAACCTTCCCCACCCAACTGCCTCATCTGGCGCAGGATCCACGCCTGACGGCGATGAACATAACCCGACGGCGCATCGGCGCGAAAGCGAATGGGATTGGGCAAAACCGCAGCTAAAAGCGCGGCTTCTGCAGCCGTCAGTCTACTGGCAGGTTTGTGAAAATAGCGCTGCGATGCGGCTTCTACGCCAAACGTTCCGTCGCCAAACTCAGCAATATTGAGGTAAACGGTGAGGATCCGTTTTTTGCTCCAGACCGTCTCGATGCCGACGGTCAGCCCCGCCTCCAGCCCTTTTCTCAGCCAGCTGCGGCCATCCCACAGGAACAGGTTTTTTGCCGTTTGCTGCGACAGCGTTGACGCTCCGCGGATCCGGCTGTCATTGCGCTCGTTATGCGCCAGCGCCTTCTCAATGGCCGAAACATCAAACCCCCAGTGCTCCGGGAATTTCTGATCTTCTGCAGCAATAACGGCAAGCCCCATCCACGGCGAGATTTCATCCATCCCCACCCAATCGGAATGGGCGACATAATGAAAATTCCCGGAAAGCCAGGCGCTGACCTGGCGCTCCAGCATCACTGCCGAAAAAGGGACGGGCACGATACTAAACAGCGCAATTCCGCCGCCCCAAAGCACCACGCAAGCCAACAGCAGCCTCAGAACAAAACGCTTCATCATCCGCAGCGGCGAAAAGCGGAGGGTCATGCGGCCAGCACCAGGACGCGAGCGACCAGTTTTTCAATTCCGTTCGCCGCCTCCGCGATGTTCTGCGCCAGCATGTACGCCGGAGTCGTCACCACTTTGTTATCTTCATCAACTACAATATCATCCACCGGGCAAGGCACGTGCTCAGCGCCCATTTCCTCTACCGCATCGGCGGTATCGAGATCGGTACCGATGGTCACGCGTAGCGGAATAGCGAAAATTTTCGGCAACAGCGCCGGAGCGATGCAGATAAAGCCCAGCGGCTTACCGGCCTGATGCATCGCCAGAGCCAACGCTTTAAGATCGCTATCCACTTCACATTCGCTCCCCTGCGAGGCAAAGCTACTAAGATTCTTTGCCGCGCCAAAACCGCCGGGCACAATCAGCGCGTCCAGCTCATCCGCTCGGGCATTGGCCAAAGGCTGAATCTCTCCGCGCGCGATACGCGCCGCTTCCACCAGCACATTACGGCTTTCCGCCTGCGCTTCGCCGGTCAGATGATTGATAACATCGGTTTGTACTTTATCCGGCGCATAGCAAACGGCCTGAGCCCCGCTGCGGGCAATTGCCAGCAGGGTAATGACGGCTTCATGGATTTCACTTCCGTCATAAACGCCGCATCCGCTCAGCACGACACCAATTTTCTTCATCACATCAGCCCCTTAGTACAAGTTTATGAAAGCAGTCAAAAATTTTGATTTACTCGCTATGCTTCACATATTTTACTGTTTCACGTAACAAAATATTTAAGGTTTGCTATCTTAATGAGCGAGTAAGCCAAATCCTCAGGTTGCGCCGTGTAAAAAAAATCACTTAAATGATTCTGGCGCAATGTCCAGTTCCCTGGTGTTGGCGCAGTATTCGCGCACCCCGGTTTATCCGGGGTCATTTTTTATCTGCCGCCGCGACCCACGCTTTCAGTACCGCGACATCGCTTTGCCATTCGGATTTCATCTCTTCAACCCATTCGCCAACGTTATCCGCCCATGCGGGTAAATCCGGCGTCTGGATCTGCTGACCTAACTGTTGAATATGGCGCAAACCGATCGAGCCCGCAGCCCCTTTAATCTTGTGCCCCTCTTCAACAATTCCTTTCTGGTCGCGAGCGGTCAAATTAGACTCCAGAACCGCCATATAGCCCGGCATCATTCTTTCAAAGACGGCCAGACCGTCATAAATAAGCTTCGGCCCTACCAGTTCGATGTACTGCTCAAGCATCGGAATATCCAGTACTGAAGCCGATTTACTGCTATCTACAGATGGCATCTCATTCTCCTCTTCTTCCGGCGCATCCCAGAATTTTTTGATAATCGCGGTTAATGCCGGAACCGATAACGGCTTACTCAGGACATCATCCATTCCCGCTTCCAGATACTCATTCTTGTTCTTCAGTACGTTAGCGGTAAGCGCAACCAACGGCGGAAGCTCGTCGGCGGCAAAGCGCTGTTTAAGCTGACGAGAGATATCAAGGCCGGTCATATCCGGCAGCTGGATATCAAGCAGCACCAGGTCGTATTCGCCGGGGACGAACATCTCCAGCGCAGCCTTACCGGTCATCGCCACATCGACGCTATTGCCAAGCTTCTCAAGTACCGATCGCGCAACGATCACGTTTAGCTCAATATCTTCCACCAGCAGCACGTTCAGCGCAGGTAATGGCATTTCATCTTCCGCCAGCGTATCTTCAACCTCTTCCGCAACGGCCGGAGCATGTACGGTGAGGGTAAATGTCGCGCCTTTACCCGGCAGGCTGGAAACGCAGATATCCCCCCCCATATTTCGCGCCAGGCGACGTGATACGGCAAGACCGATACCGGTGCCCGTCGCAGGCTTGCCGCCCTGGCTATCTTTAACCTGGTAGTACATGGCGAAAATCTTATCCTGCTCCGCTTCAGGGATGCCGATACCTGAATCTTCCACCTCGAAGTGCAGTATATTCCCCTCGTCATAGCGCACGCGGACGTTCACATTCCCGCCTTGCGGAGTAAATTTCACCGCATTACTAATAAGATTCCACAAGATTTGGCGTAAACGCGTTCCGTCGGTGATCACTTTATGCGGCAGCGGAAGCGTGGGTTCCAGCACAAAATGCAGGCCTTTCTGCTGCGCCTGCAGGCCGGAGAGGTTTTCCAGGTCCGCAAGGAAACCGGTAAAATCAACCGGCTGGTTGTCCAGCTGAATTTTACGCCGCTCCATCTTATCCATCTCAATAATATCATTGAAGATATTACCAAGGGTTACCGCTGAGACATGGATGGTTTTCAGGTATCTTTCCTGTTCGCCGGTCAAATCGGTATCCAGCAGAATTCGGCTAAGCCCTACAATGCCGTTAAGCGGCGTACGCAGCTCGTGGCTGATCGTTGAGATAAAGGTGGTCTTATCTCGGCTGGCTCGCTCCAGAGCGTCCTGATAGCGCTTACGCTCCGTGATATCGCGGCCAAAACCCATCAGGCCGCGCCGCTTACCTACGCGGTCGTAATAAGGAACCTTACGGATTTCAAAGCAGGCCTTACGCCCGTCCGGATAATCCAGCCACTGTTCGTAGGTTAGTGAGACGTTATGGCGGAAGACTTTCTCATCCGTTTCCAGCACCTTTTCCGCCACTTCTTCGGTATAAACATCCTGCGGCTTCAGATGGATAAGCTGCTTTTCACTTTTGCCTGTCAAAAGCTCCATCGCACGGTTACAACCGGAAAACTCTTTATCTTCATTACGATAGAAAACCAGATCCGGAGAAGCATCAAGGAAGGAGCGCAGAAAAGAGGATTGTTGCTCAAGCTGAATTTGCGCCTCTTCACGCTCTTTCATCTCAATTTTGAGCTGCTCAAGCGTCGTTTCACGTTCCGCTTCCGCCTTTTCACGTTCGCCGATTTCCTGATTAAGCTGGGCGATATTGTCCTTAAGCTGCACATTCAGCTTGAGATCGCGCTCGCGCATCTCCTCCAGTTTCTCTACCAGCCGCGAGAGGCGCTGCCGGGACTCTTCCAACTGCTCAACCACCACCGAAAGGAAATAGACCGCCCACGGGGTAATCAGCAGGCCGAAGAAGATGGAGCGGATCACATCAATACTTTCCACCTGGCCATGCAGCACCATCGTAACGGCCATCTGCACAACTATCGCCAGCACCACCAGCGCAAAGGCCAGCAGCATTGAAAAGCGCACCAGACCCAGCTTCATCATCAGGTCAACATAATACTGCGCCAGCATACGGATTTGCTTCATAAGGGATTCCTTCGCGACAACTTCGCACAATAATACTCAATTCTGAGCAAGACGCTGTAAGTTGTGCAAAAAATGCGGGAAGGATTGCAGTTACGCGGCTGACGCTGAACGGGCATCAGCCGGAAATAGAGAAGAGAACAAAACGAGCGTTAGCGTTTACTGAGCGCTTCCCACAGCCCCTTCAGGTAGGTCACGCCCAGCGCACGGTCGTATAATCCATAACCTGGCCGCCCTGTTTCACCCCAGATAAAACGTCCATGATCCGGGCGTATATAGCCACTAAAACCATTGTCATAGAGCGCCTGCATCACTTTATACATGTCCAAAGAGCCGAATTCTGACGGATGGGCGCATTCATAAAAGTCTTTATCTTTAATAAGATTAATATTACGCACATGGGCAAAATGGATACGCTTGCGCCGTGTAAACTCGGCCAGAATCGAGTAGACGTCATTGGCAGGATCTTCCGCGATTGAACCGGTGCAGAGCGTGATGCCATTGGCCTCAGAATCTACCGCCCGGCAGATCCAATCCAGATCGTCGCGATTTTTCACGATACGCGGCAAGCCAAAAATAGAGTACGGCGGATCGTCTGGGTGAATAGCCATTTTCACGCCGACCTCTTCGCAGACGGGGATAACCGCCTTCAGAAAATAGACCAGATTCTCCCGCAGCGTCTTGTCATCAACATCTTTGTACTGCGCAAACAGCTCCTGAACTTTGGCCAGACGCTCAGGTTCCCAGCCCGGCAGCGCAAAACCATTTGAGTTATCCAGAACCTCTTTCACCACCTCTTCCAGGCTCTTATCAATGTCTTTTTTTTCAAAAGCCATCGTCCGGGAGCCATCCGGCAGAACATAGTTCATATCGGTCTTCATCCAGTCAAAAACCGGCATGAAGTTATAGCAAATCACTTTTACGCCAAACCGGGCAAGATTACGGATAGTCTGTTGATAGTTGGCAATATAGCGATCGCGGGAAGGCAGGCCTATTTTAATATCGTCATGAATATTGACGCTTTCGATAACTTCCATTTTTAGCCCGGCATCATGAACCTGATTTACCAGGCGCTGGATTTTTTCCAGCGGCCAGACCTCACCAACCGCGACATCATAGAGCGCCCCCACCACGCCTTCAACGCCGGGAACCTGGCGGATATATTCCAGAGAGACCTTGTCTTCCTCCGGCCCAAACCAACGCATTGTCATTTGCATACGAAATCACCTGATTCAATATTATTAACGATCATAGCCTACTACCATACAAGATAAAATAACCAGATTTATATCAACGACAGTGACGTTGGTCACACCACTTTTTTTCAGAGGATAAAGCAAAATAAATCCGCCGTAGCGATGACGTTATCCGCCTGCTATGGAGAGATCCAGCGACGACCGAGAGCAGACCCCTGCACGCCGTGTTCATTGAGGTATTTATCCAGTTCAACCATCCCGGTCCAGCGGTTCTCACACCACAGCGGCGCCAGCAGCGTTGGGCGGCGCGCGCTGGCGGAGATACGGTGAAAAATCACTTCCGGAGGGGTGTGACGGATCATCTCTCCTGCGGTAACCGTATAGTCGTCCAGCGCAATACCGTTTAACCTTCCTGCCTGCCAGGCCCTGGCCATAATGCTCCCCTTCACAATATGAAGTGGATGCAGCTTAATGCCGTCTACGCCGGTCTCCACTACCTGCTCTAAGGTCTCCAGGCATTCACCCTGTCCCTCGCCCGGCAGGCCCACGATAAGGTGGCTACACACTTTAAGGTCGCGCTCGCGTGCCAGGCGGGTGGTTCGCTGATAGCAGGCAAAATCGTGGCCGCGGTTAATTCGGTGCAGCGTTTTATCATGCGCGGTTTGTAAACCCAGCTCGAGCCATACTTCGTAGCCCTGCTCCCGATACTCACTCAGCAGGTCCAATACGGCTCCGGGGACGCAGTCCGGGCGGGTGCCCACGCACAGCCCGACGATGCTGGCCTGGCTGATTGCCTGCTGATACATGGATCGCAGTACCTGAACTTCGGCAAACGTACTGGTATAGGCCTGGAAATAGGCCAAATAGCGCTTAGCCCGGTTTACCCGCTGCGCCTGATGGGCTAGCTGCTCAGCAATCGAACGGTGCTGCTGCTCTTCATCGGCAAAAGAAGCGACATTACAAAAGGTACAGCCGCCACGACCAATGGTGCCATCGCGATTTGGACAGCTAAATCCACCGTGCAGCGTCAGTTTGTGAACCTTTTCTCCATACCGGCGCGCAAGATCCCCACCAAACATGTTGACTAATTTTTGTAACTGCATAATCTGATAGACCGGCCTTAAGAAAGGGGCCAAGCCTGCCATTTTTAGCTACCGACGGCGATGACCTGGATCAATCGTCAACGCGGCCGCTTACCTCATTGCATAAACAATCAAGATAACTGCAATTTAATTCATAGTCAGGGTAATGAGTTTTCCTTATACATAGCCGCTGATTGGCAATTATCTTTACCCGGGCACAAAACAGTATTAGCCACCAAAAAATAAATAAAAAGCAGTTTAAAAAACTGTGATAAAAAAACAATTCAGCACAGACAGATAATGTCGTGCCGTCGATACAGTGAGACAGATCACACTCGTTTCTGTCTCCTGGCGCGTTTCAGTAGTATTTAAAACGCATTTATTCTCTTAAAAATCATTTAATTAGCTGTTGCATAGCACATTTTTGTATAAATAAGATTGCCATTTGACGTATGTGTGGATTCCCGATAAGTTGGGAATCCGCTGGAAGCTTTCTGGATGAGCGCTCTGCTCATCATATTTATGCAGTAATTGAGATTCCCTCTTAACAGCAAGTCCTCAAACTTGTGTACCGATGCGAAAAGGATTTAAAGAGGGCGAATGCGAGGTGTAAACCCCGTCGCCATGCTCTTTCTGTGCCCGTGCGCAATCGGTATCGGAGGGTGTCCCGTAGAGCCTGGGGAGGTTCACTGATATGTTGTACGATAAATCCCTTGAGAGGGATAACTGTGGTTTCGGCCTGATCGCCCACATAGAAGGCGAACCTAGCCACAAGGTAGTGCGAACCGCTATACACGCACTGGCCCGAATGCAGCACCGCGGCGCGATTCTTGCCGATGGAAAAACCGGCGACGGTTGTGGCTTGCTGCTACAAAAACCCGATCGTTTCTTCCGAATTGTTGCGGAAGAGCGCGGCTGGCGTTTAGCCAAAAATTACGCCGTTGGGATGCTGTTCCTTAATAAGGATCCTGAACTGGCAAACGCGGCGCGCCGCATCGTCGAAGAAGAACTTCAGCGCGAAACGCTGTCTATCGTCGGCTGGCGCGATGTGCCAACCAATGAAGGCGTACTAGGTGAAATCGCCCTCTCCTCGCTGCCCCGTATAGAACAAATCTTTGTTAACGCCCCGGCTGGCTGGCGCCCGCGCGACATGGAGCGCCGCTTATTCATCGCGCGCCGTCGTATCGAAAAGCGTCTGCAGGAAGATAAAGATTTTTACGTTTGCAGCCTGTCGAACCTGGTCAACATTTATAAAGGTCTGTGTATGCCGGCGGATTTGCCGCGCTTCTACCTGGACCTCGCGGATCTGCGCCTGGAGTCAGCCATCTGTCTGTTCCACCAGCGCTTTTCCACCAATACCGTGCCGCGCTGGCCGCTGGCTCAGCCGTTCCGTTACCTGGCACACAACGGTGAAATCAACACCATTACCGGTAACCGCCAGTGGGCCCGCGCCCGTACCTATAAGTTCCAGACGCCGCTAATCCCTGACCTCCACGACGCCGCGCCGTTCGTTAACGAAACCGGCTCTGACTCCAGCTCTATGGATAACATGCTGGAGCTGCTGCTGGCGGGCGGGATGGACATCATTCGCGCAATGCGCCTGCTGGTTCCGCCAGCCTGGCAAAATAACCCGGATATGGATCCCGAGCTGCGCTCGTTCTTTGACTTTAACTCCATGCATATGGAACCGTGGGACGGCCCGGCGGGCATCGTGATGTCCGATGGTCGCTTCGCCGCCTGTAACCTCGACCGTAATGGCCTGCGTCCGGCACGCTATGTGATCACCAAAGATAAGCTCATCACCTGCGCATCCGAGGTGGGTATCTGGGATTATCAGCCGGATGAAGTCGTTGAAAAAGGCCGCGTCGGTCCAGGCGAACTGATGGTTATCGATACCCGCGAGGGGCGTATTCTGCACTCCGCGGAAACCGACAACGATCTGAAAAGCCGTCACCCGTATAAAGAGTGGATGGCGAAAAACGTCCGTCGTCTGGTGCCGTTCGAAGAACTGCCGGACGAAGAGGTCGGTAGCCGCCAGCTGGACGATGATACCCTCGCCAGCTATCAGAAACAGTTCAACTACAGTGCCGAAGAGCTGGATTCCGTCCTGCGCGTACTGGGTGAAAATGGCCAGGAAGCGGTCGGCTCGATGGGCGATGATACCCCATTTGCCGTGCTCTCCAGCCAACCGCGTATCATTTACGATTACTTCCGCCAGCAGTTCGCGCAGGTCACTAACCCGCCGATCGATCCGCTGCGCGAAGCGCACGTTATGTCGCTGGCCACCAGCATCGGCCGTGAAATGAACGTCTTCTGTGAAGCGGAAGGCCAGGCGCATCGCCTGAGCTTCAAATCGCCGATTCTGCTGTACTCAGATTTTAAACAGCTGACCACCATGGAAGAAGAGCACTATCGCGCCGACGTCCTGGATATCACTTTTGATGCCGCCGAAACCACGCTGGCTGAAACCGTGAAGGCGCTGTGCGATAAAGCCGAGCAGATGGTGCGTAACGGTACCGTTCTGCTGGTGCTCTCAGACCGTAACATCGCTAAAAACCGTCTGCCGGTACCGGCACCAATGGCGGTAGGCGCGATCCAGACCCGCCTGGTCGATAAGAGCCTGCGCTGCGATGCCAACATTATTGTCGAAACCGCCAGCGCCCGCGATCCGCACCACTTTGCCGTGCTGCTCGGCTTCGGCGCGACGGCTATCTATCCGTACCTCGCCTATGAAACCCTGGCGAAGCTGGTCGATAATAAAGCCATCGACAAAGAGTACCGCGCGGTGATGCTGAACTATCGTAACGGCATCAACAAAGGTCTGTATAAGATCATGTCGAAGATGGGGATTTCGACCATTGCATCCTATCGCTGCTCGAAGCTGTTTGAAGCGGTCGGCCTGCATCGCGAAGTCTCCGATCTGTGCTTCCAGGGCGTTGTCAGCCGTATCGGCGGCGCGGGCTTCGATGATTTCCAGCAGGATCTGCTGAATCTGTCGAAACGTGCCTGGCTGGCGCGTAAACCGCTGGATCAGGGCGGTCTGCTGAAATACGTTCACGGCGGCGAATATCACGCCTACAACCCGGACGTGGTGCGCACCCTGCAGCAAGCGGTACAAAGCGGTGAGTACAGCGATTATCAGCAGTACGCGAAGCTGGTTAACGAGCGCCCGGCGGCAACGCTGCGCGACCTGCTTTCCGTCACCCCGGACGGAACCACGGTGAACCTGGACGACGTTGAACCGGCGAGCGAACTGTTCAAACGCTTCGATACCGCGGCGATGTCTATCGGCGCGCTGAGCCCGGAAGCGCACGAAGCGCTGGCGGAAGCCATGAACAGCCTCGGCGGCAACTCCAACTCCGGCGAAGGCGGCGAAGACCCGGCGCGCTACGGCACCAATAAAGTGTCGCGCATTAAGCAGGTCGCCTCCGGCCGCTTCGGCGTAACTCCGGCTTATCTGGTCAACGCCGACGTTATCCAGATTAAAGTCGCCCAGGGCGCTAAGCCTGGCGAAGGCGGCCAGTTACCCGGCGATAAAGTGACTCCGTATATCGCCAAACTGCGCTATTCAGTACCTGGCGTAACGTTAATTTCTCCGCCGCCGCACCACGATATCTACTCGATCGAGGATCTGGCACAGCTGATTTTCGACCTGAAACAGGTCAACCCGAAAGCGATGATCTCCGTGAAGCTGGTCTCTGAACCGGGCGTCGGGACTATTGCCACCGGCGTAGCAAAAGCTTACGCGGATTTAATCACCATTGCCGGCTACGACGGCGGCACCGGCGCCAGCCCGCTATCGTCAGTGAAGTACGCGGGATGTCCGTGGGAGCTTGGACTGGTAGAAACCCAGCAGGCGCTGGTTGCTAACGGGCTGCGCCATAAAATTCGTCTGCAGGTCGACGGTGGGCTGAAAACCGGCCTCGATATCATCAAAGCGGCTATCCTCGGCGCTGAGAGCTTCGGCTTCGGGACCGGACCAATGGTGGCGCTGGGCTGTAAATATCTGCGTATTTGTCACCTGAACAACTGCGCAACCGGCGTAGCAACCCAGGATGACAAACTGCGTAAGAACCACTACCACGGTCTGCCGTTTAAAGTGACCAATTACTTTGAATTCATCGCCCGCGAAACGCGCGAGCTGATGGCACAGCTGGGCGTGAAGCGTCTGGTGGATCTGATTGGCCGTACCGATCTGCTGAAAGAGCTGGACGGTTTTACCGCCAAGCAGCAGAAGCTGGATCTGAGCAAGCTGCTGGAAACCGCGGAGCCGCATCCGGGCAAAGCGCTGTACTGCACGGAGAACAACCCGCCGTTCGATAATGGCGTCCTGAATGCGCAGCTGCTGCAGCAGGCAAAACCCTTTGTTGACGGCAAGCAGAGCAAAACGTTCTGGTTCGATATCCGCAATACTGACCGTTCCGTAGGAGCCTCGCTGTCCGGCTACATCGCCCAGACCCACGGTGACCAGGGCCTGGCAGCAGATCCTATTACCGCCCACTTCAGCGGTACCGCAGGTCAGAGCTTCGGCGTGTGGAATGCCGGCGGCGTTGAGCTGCATCTGACCGGCGACGCGAACGACTACGTGGGTAAAGGGATGGCCGGAGGCCTGATCGCCATTCGTCCTCCGGTAGGCTCGGCCTTCCGTAGCCATGAAGCCAGCATTATCGGCAACACCTGTCTGTACGGCGCGACCGGCGGTCGTCTGTATGCTGCGGGTCGTGCGGGCGAGCGTTTCGCAGTGCGTAACTCCGGGGCTATCACCGTCGTCGAAGGTATCGGCGACAACGGCTGTGAATATATGACCGGCGGCATCGTCTGCGTGCTGGGCAAAACCGGCGTCAACTTCGGCGCAGGCATGACCGGTGGCTTTGGTTACGTACTGGATGAAGACGGCGACTTCCGTAAACGCGTGAACTCTGAACTGGTAGAAGTGCTGGACGTTGACTCTCTGGCCATCCATGAAGAGCACCTGCGCGGTTTAATTACCGAGCATGTGCAGCTTACCGGTTCACAGCGCGGTGAAGAGATTCTGGCCAACTGGCCGGCCTTCTCGGCGAAGTTTGCGCTGGTCAAACCGAAGTCCAGCGATGTTAAAGCACTGTTGGGTCACCGTAGTCGTTCCGCAGCTGAGCTGCGGGTGCAGGCGCAGTAAGGGGTTAAGATGAGTCAGAATGTCTATCAATTTATCGACTTACAGCGAGTTGATCCGCCTAAAAAAGCGCTGAAGATCCGTAAAATTGAATTTGTGGAAATTTACGAGCCGTTTTCAGAAGGCCAGGCTAAAGCACAGGCAGATCGCTGCCTGTCCTGCGGCAACCCGTACTGCGAATGGAAATGCCCGGTGCATAACTACATCCCGAACTGGCTGAAGCTGGCTAATGAAGGACGTATTTTCGAAGCGGCTGAGCTGTCGCATCAGACCAATACCCTACCGGAAGTCTGCGGACGGGTTTGCCCGCAGGACCGCCTGTGCGAAGGTTCCTGCACCCTGAACGATGAGTTCGGCGCGGTAACCATCGGTAACATTGAGCGCTATATCAACGATAAAGCGTTCGAAATGGGCTGGCGTCCTGACCTTAGCGGCGTGAAACAAACCGGCAAAACCGTCGCCATTATCGGCGCGGGTCCGGCAGGTCTGGCGTGCGCCGACGTATTGACCCGTAACGGCGTGAAGGCGGTAGTCTTCGATCGCCATCCGGAGATCGGCGGCCTCCTGACCTTTGGTATTCCAGCCTTTAAGCTGGAAAAAGAGGTGATGACCCGTCGTCGCGAGATCTTTACCGGTATGGGCATTGAGTTCAAACTCAATACCGAGGTGGGTCGCGATGTACAACTCGACGATCTGCTGAAAGGGTACGATGCGGTATTCCTCGGCGTTGGTACCTATCAGTCAATGCGCGGCGGTCTGGAAAACGAAGACGCCAGCGGCGTCTTTGATGCGCTGCCCTTCCTGATCGCCAATACCAAGCAGATCATGGGCTTTGGTGAAACGGCGGACGAGCCGTACGTCAGCATGGAAGGCAAACGCGTCGTGGTTCTTGGCGGCGGCGACACCGCAATGGACTGCGTGCGTACCTCGATTCGCCAGAACGCGACTCACGTCATCTGCGCCTATCGCCGTGATGAAGAGAACATGCCGGGCTCGAAACGCGAAGTGAAAAACGCGCGGGAAGAAGGCGTGGAATTCCAGTTCAACGTTCAGCCGCTGGGCATTGAAGTGAATGCCAACGGTAAAGTCTGCGGCGTGAAGATGGCGCGTACGGAGATGGGCCAGCCGGATGCGAAAGGCCGCCGCCGCGCGGAAATCGTTGCCGGCTCAGAACATGTGGTGCCAGCAGATGCCGTAGTCATGGCGTTTGGTTTCCGTCCGCACAGCATGGAATGGCTGGCGAAGCACAGCGTTGAGCTCGATTCTCAGGGCCGCGTGATTGCACCGGAAGGCAGCGACAACGCCTTCCAGACCAGCAACCCGAAAATCTTCGCCGGCGGCGATATCGTTCGCGGCTCTGACCTGGTGGTCACCGCGATTGCCGAAGGCCGTAAGGCGGCTGACGGCATCCTGAACTACCTGGAAGTGTAACGAAAAAAGCTTGCGGGTCCCGGAGCCCGCAAGCTTATTCATTCAGAGATAGACAATACTGATTACCGCCTCGCCGTCCAACGTCACCTTTTGCCCGCTCCTGAGATTACTTCCCACCGATGCGCTTATCTGCAGAGGCACCGTTGCCGCCGTGATTGGCTGCGGCACCGAAGAGCCTTTTTTAACAAAGGTATAGAAATAGTCCTGTCCCGTTGGGAGCGGTAAAAGCGAGGAAACTTCCCACGGTCCCTCCTTGCTGGCCGATCCGGCGATATCAACGGCAACTTTTTTATCATCAACTGCGATGGTATTGGCGGAATCGATTTGCATCGCATAGCTGCCAATAGGTTTATTTTCCATCGTCATACCCAGACCAAAAAGCCGTAATTTGTCGCTTATGTATCCGCCACCATTGACCTGAAAAAGCACTCCCTCATGGCCGTGTGTATCTTTTCCCGTGATAGCGGAACTGGATCGCGCATCTCTCGCCGTAATAGCGATCCCGGTGGAGGATTCGCAGGTAATCGTTAAGGTAATATCCCGCACGCCCAGCTGGGTAAACGCGGACGTTGATAGCGACCCGACATGCCGCTCACCGAAATCTACGATGCCGTTATGGCTCAGCGTTGGCGTGCACGCCGCCGCTTCTGCGGTCACGGTAAAATCAATACTAAGGTTGTCGCCGGCGTGAAGGATCGGACTGAGTAAAAGCGCGAATAAAACAAAGGCGTACCTCATGGAGTTACCACCCTGATCTGCAGATTCCCACGATACGTTACGCGATCCGTAATCGCCTGGCTCTCCATCATTGAAGCCACGTTCAGAACCACAGAGAGCTGACTGGCTTCAATCTCTTCTCCCTGTACAAAGGCGATCCCTTGATTGAGCGCAATGCGGGATCGCTTTGCTGCTTCCGCGGTAATCGGCGCCCAGGCGCTCCGTACAGGGACCAGCATCACGTCGCGATCGTCAGCCACCGCTTGCCCGGCGGTAATATTCATTTCCCCACGATTGCCAAGTGCGAACCTGCCGTTTTGCGCATAGGCGCTACCGAAGAAAAGCCGAATACGTTGTGGCTTATCACAATGTACATGCAGGACGAACTGCTTTTCCGGAAGTACCACAGGCTTATCTCCCGCCTGCTGACGTTCTGCCGGGCGAACGGGCAGATAGTCAACCGAACGCTGCGTGCTATTTAATTCGCATCCGGCCAGAAGGGCGCCGGAAAACGCCAGCAGGCTAAGGCCCAGCCATAGACGAATCATTGACATACCCCGCTGGCATTTTCATAGAACGCATCTGCGTCTGGCGCTTCAGGCAGCGTTATCGAGATGCGGCAACTTCCCTTTTCCAGTTTCGCCACCAATGTTTGTCTCCCTGTGAGGTTGTTCAAAAAAAGCACGCCGTCATCGACGGAAGTCGTTAAGTAATTGCCCGCTGAATCCGTTACGGCGACCCCCTTCGGCAGCGGATCACCGTTCCCCATCGTGACATCCAGCAGCACCCGGCGCTCCGTGATGGTAGAAAAGCGGATTTTGCCTACGGCCCCTCGGCCTTGCTTGAGCATTCTGAGCCCATTGCCAATATCCATGTTCTTTGGCAAAGTCGCGGTGTTGATTTCAACGGCTGCCTCTCGCCAGGCCGAAACGGAAGGAATGACTGCCTGACCGCTGAAGTCAGTCCACACCGGCCCCTGCGATGTCTCGATGCGCACTCCGGAAACCGGCTTATCCAGGCTGGCAATGGCAAAGGTGTCGCGAATCGCCCACGGTGTAAAAGTCACACCATGGCGGTGGGCGGCCATTCCCCCGCGCAGCGTTCCGGAATAGCTATGGCTCTGCGAACCGTTGGTACTCGCATTCATGCTTAGCTGCGTGTAATGCAGATTCTGATTTATCCCGCCGCTGAAGCTGTTCCGACTCTCGGTCTGGTCACGTTCGGCGCCGAGGGTATAAGTGGTATCATCGCTGATAGTGCCCGTTACCGAAGTACCGAATCTCTTCCGCCCTTTTTCACTGCGCGCGTAAGCGTTGACCGAATGCTGCTGGAAGGGAATATTCAGGTTCAGGTAAAAAATATTATCATTGCTTTGTTCGATACTCCCGCCGCTGAGCTGGCGCTGCCAGCTTGCCGATACGGAAAATGCGCTAAAACTCTTTCCCCAGTTAAGCGTCGCGTAGCGAGAATTATTTTGGCTATCGAACCCTGTTACATCATAGAAGCTGGCGCTCATCGTACCTATAACAGGGTGTCCCCAGCTCGCACCCAATGAGTACTCCATTTTATTGGTGGCGCTAAAACTCTTATCAATGGCCTGAGAAAACTCACGATACTTTTCAGAATATTTGCTCAACGAAGCATTCAGCCCAAAACCGGACTGTGTTGCACAGGAGGTCGATAGAGTGTACTTCTGGCCCTGCTGCGCATTATCGCGATCGAACGCCTGGTTAATCTGAAGAGAAAGCGAAATTTCCTGCGGCAGTACTGAGTCAACGCGTATTCCTAAGGCCTGGTAGCTCTGGGCAACGATCGCGCCGCTAGTTAAATTATGCCTGGCGTTCAGCTTCCAGCCGCCAGCCAGGCTGGCTACCCAGGGCTGCTGGCTATATGCATCGCTCACCCGGCCTAATGAAAATTGATATCCGCCCGCAGGCCCCAGCCCGGAGCGATACAATGAGGCGGGAACCACCTGGCTATGCTGGCTGCCATCGGTCTCAATAACGGTGACCGTCAGATCGCTGGTGACGTTGCGCAGGGGAATATCCGTTAAGGTAAAGGGGCCGGCAGGCACTAAAGTGGAATACACCATGATCCCTTGCTGGCGGATCTCAACCCGCGCCTGCGGGGTACTGGCGATCCCGGTTACCAGCACGCCGCTCCCGGCATCGTTAAGGGCGCTCTCCGGCATCAAGGAGATACCGTATAGCTCGGTGCCGTCGAGCAAAGGGTTATTCATGCCTATTTCACCCGCCTTGACGGTGCTTTTTATCTGCGTAAAGGTGCGCTGTAGGTAGGTCTGCGAATTTTCGCTGGTAAACTGATTATTCGCACGGCTTAATAGCTGATGGCTACGCAGCAGCCAGGTATTCACGTTTAGACCGCCGTCCAGCATCAGCTGCGAATACTCGGAATGACCGCCGCTATAATCGTTGCGCGAAGCGAAAAAGGTATAATTCAGCACCCCAGCCGTACCGCTCGTGTCGTATCCGCTGAGGTCGGTACTTTGGTGGACTAACTGCTCCTGCGGTAATATCAGATCGATTCGCCCTTTTCCGGGCGACGCTTTCAGGATCGTTTCAGGATGGGCCTGTAAATAGTCATAGCAGCCCTCGCTATCGACCACGGATTGGCGAATACCGGCCTGTTGCATAAACGCTTTATCGAAACACAGCTGGCCGTCATCATCAAAGTGGGCGACGATATTTCCCTTATCCTTACCGTTAACGCCCAGCATAACCGAGGTCACTCCTGGCAGGAATTTGGCTTCTGAAGAGAAATAATGCGCAATTTGCGGATCGATACCCAAAGACGTTAAGGTTTCACTATCAAATTCTATTGCGCTCTTTTTGGCCTCTTCAGCTACCGCCAGTTGAGCGCTTCCCAACCCGATAAGACAGGCCAACAGCTTTTTCCTGAGCATTCCGTTCATCCTTGAACATGGTTACTGCAACGAGGTGATGTAGCGCTCTCCTTTATATCCATAGCGGCTTGCCGGGAAAAACTCGACTTTCGTATCCGCTCCCGCTTTAGCAGGTAATTTTACGCTGACGCTGGTGTGCGGCAGGAGATACGTTTTCGCTAACTCGCCGGGAGAACCTGAAGGCAAAGTATTAAACATGGACGTCATCCTGACGACATAGTCGCTCGGATTACTGATTTCCAGCTGGCCCCCCTTTTTGCGCCAAACCAGATGTTTCCACGGCGCGGGCTCCTCCGCCAGGCCAGCCGGATGGATAATGACCGGTAAATCCTGACGAATAGTGACCGTTGTTTTCAGTTTTCCCTTTTCCTTCGGCGGTATTCCTTCAAAGGTGACCCGTTTAAACTCTTCCTGTTGTAGCGGTTTAGACGTTTGCAATATAAAGCGGATCTTTTGCGTGTCCCCTTGCTCTACGCGTACTACCGGCTGCGTGACAATTAAGCGGATAGATTTATCGCTATCGGCTAAATCAACCACTTTGGTATAAAGCAGGGACGGATGCGGATCTGAATTGGTGAGGTTCATCGACACCTCACCTTTTTGTTCATCAACGAGTAAAACAGATGTCTCAGGCACCATGCCGCTGGCATAGGCCCGGGTCGTCAATATCAATAATGACAACAGCAGCGTTTTTTTCATATTAGTGGTGTGTATTAAAATGAGATAGAGCTTATTAACAGGCCCAATAAATTTTATAAAAATATTTATTGGGCCGAATTTCAGAAGGACAGCATATAAATATTAGAGATAAACAAGACTCAGCGTGGCATTACCATCCAGCTCAATTTGCGTTCCGGCACCCAGTACACCATTGTTCTGAACGGCGGAAACGATATCCAGCGGCATCACTAAATCTTTAAACAGCATTGGGGTGGTTTTGCCGGTTTCAGCAACGGTAACGATACGGGTAGCGTCGGAGTAATATAAAGCACCGCTATTTGCATTCTCCCACGAGCTATTTGCCCCGCCTCTATTTTTCACGATCATATCCACTGCCGCGCCATCAGCAGTTAATCCATCCTTCATTGCCGTAACGGAATAAGCACCGATCTTCATGTCATTAACGGTACCGAGGCCAAACGCCGCAGATTCCGTTGTCATATTTTGCCCCGGGATATAGTCAGCAATATACGCCGAGCTTGAAATCTCAACTTTAGAACTGGCACGGTTATCCTTCGCCACGATGCCCACGCTGGTCGCCGCATCGCAGCTAACCGTTAGAGTAATGGATTTTTTGCCCAACTGAACCAGGGTGCTACCGCTGACCGGCTTTTCGAGAACCGAGTTGTTCATAGAGCCGTAATCAACAACACCACTGTTGCTCAGCTCCGGGGTGCACGCAGCCGGAACAAAGGTTCCTTTAACGGTGAGAGTAGTATCCGTAGCAGCATTAACGCCCGCAGCAGAAACAATAGCAGCGCAAACGCATAGCGCAGAAAGCGACTTTTTAGAGAACATATCAATTTTCCTTAATGTATCGTACGACCGATATCAATAAAAATATCGGCACATCCTTTATCCAATTAAATCATTGCCACTAATCATCCCCTCAATAATTATTGAGAAAAGAATTAGTCACTGGAAGTAATGATGAAAGAGACTCCTCTCACCGCCGGCTAATCTACTTAATTGAACGACTAATCTCAAGAAAAATAATCGCAAATTTTAAAAAGTAAAAACCTTCAACAATTACAAGAAGATAGTAAATGAATTGCAAGTAAGTTAAATAAAACACGGGTCAGTTAATTAATCTGCTCTTTATAAATAAACGGCATCAATAGTAAAATAAGAACACATATTCATCATAGAAACACCTTAATTAAAGTTACAACAAATAAACCCAGAAAAATATGAATTCACACTCCCATTTCATCTAATATACCCTATCTCCTGTGCTGGATGACCATAGGGCACAGCAAAATAATCTGTGCAGACCCAGCCCACAGCAGAAACACACTTTGCCCTGACGGAGAAGAGACTCGACGCCAGCAGTAAAGTTATAAAATGAAAAAAAAGCGAAGCATAGCTATGGCATGCTTCGCTCGGGATAGGGGATGCCGTCTGATTCACATATGAATTCATATATGAATCAGGCCCCGCAGGGCCTGTTATTGATATCACTTCACAACGCGTAGCGCCGGGCGTCCGCCACGGGGCGGCGGCGTATCATCCGGATCGTCGTCGTGATTATCTGGCTTATCGCCATCGATCACCGACATGACCGTTTCGCTGTCAGGCAGCTCTTCTTCATCGTTCAGGCTGGTGACATCTTCATCGTAAGCGGCTTCTGGTTCGAACATGGTCCCCGCACCGTTCTCACGCGCGTAAACCGCCAGTACGGCAGCCATCGGCACGGAGACATTGCGCGGCACACCGCCGAAACGCGCGTTAAAACGCACTTCGTCGTTCGCCAGCTCCAGGTTACCGACAGCACGCGGAGCAATATTGAGAACAATTTGCCCATCACGCGCATACTCCATCGGCACAAGTACGCCCGGCAGAGTCACGTCAACGACCAGATGCGGAGTCAGCTGGTTATCCAGCAGCCACTCATAGAACGCCCGCAGCAGGTACGGGCGACGAGGCGTCAGCTGTGATACATCCATCATTTAGCCCCGACCGAGGCGCATTTCACGCTCGGCTTCAGTTAAAGAAGCGAGGAAGGAGTCGCGCTCAAATACGCGAGTCATATAGCCTTTAAGCTCTTTCGCGCCAGCACCAACCAGCTCGACGCCAAGAACCGGCAGGCGCCACAGCAGCGGAGCCAGGTAGCAGTCCACCAGGCTAAACTCATCGCTCAGGAAGTAGGGCTTCTGGGTGAAGACCGGCGCAATGGCCTGCAACTCTTCACGCAGCTGCTTACGTGCAGTATCGGCCTGCGAAGCGGTACCGGTCTGAATAGTATTCATCAGAGAATACCAGTCTTTTTCGATACGCTGCATGTAAAGACGGCTTTCCCCACGGGCCACCGGATAAACCGGCATCAGCGGCGGATGCGGGAAACGCTCATCCAGGTATTCCATAATGATGCGAGATTCCCACAGAGTGAGCTCACGATCCACAAGCGTCGGCACGCTTTGATTCGGGTTGAGGTCAATCAGATCCTGAGGCGGGTTATCCTTCTCCACGTGCTCTATCTCAAAACTAACACCTTTTTCGGCCAGCACGATGCGGACCTGATGGCTATAGATGTCAGTAGGACCAGAAAACAGCGTCATTACCGAACGTTTGTTGGCAGCGACAGCCATGAAAACCTCCAGGTATATTCAGAATTTTGTACTGCTGCCGACCACGGATGGCCAGCCAGATGTAAAAACCCCATTTGCGTGATATCACTTTTGCTTATCATCCAAACAAAAAATGAACAATCACCTGCATTTGGGCAGAAAATTGGATGATAGTTTACCAGATTTTGAAGACGTTGTGGTGAGGGTATTCTGGAAATGCTGAAAAAGTGGTAATAATGGGGCGTTTGTAGAGTGAAAATGGCAAATTTATCCATAAAAAAACCCGCCGAAGCGGGTTTTTTCGCAAATTGTTCTGCATAAGCAGAGGACAATTAACGTTTGGAGAACTGCGGACGACGACGTGCTTTACGCAGGCCGACTTTCTTACGTTCAACCTGACGAGCATCACGAGTAACGAAACCAGCTTTACGCAGTTCGCCACGCAGGGACTCATCGTACTCCATCAGAGCGCGGGTGATACCGTGACGGATCGCACCAGCCTGACCAGAGATACCACCACCTTTAACGGTGATGTACAGATCTAATTTCTCAACCATGTCGACCAGTTCCAGCGGCTGACGAACTACCATGCGGGCAGTTTCACGACCGAAGTACTGTTCCAGAGAACGCTGGTTGATAACGATTTTACCGTTGCCCGGTTTGATGAAAACGCGAGCTGCGGAACTTTTGCGGCGACCGGTGCCGTAGTATTGATTTTCAGCCATTGCCTATAATCCCGATTAGATGTCAAGAACTTGCGGTTGCTGTGCCGCGTGGTTGTGCTCGTTACCCGCGTAAACTTTCAGCTTACGGTACATAGCACGACCCAGCGGGCCTTTTGGCAGCATGCCTTTAACCGCGATTTCAATCACACGCTCAGGACGGCGGGCAATCATCTCTTCAAAGGTCGCTTCTTTGATACCACCGATGTGGCCGGTGTGGTGATAGTACATTTTGTCTTCGCGCTTGTTGCCGGTTACAGCAACTTTTTCTGCGTTCAGAACGATGATGTAGTCACCGGTATCAACGTGCGGAGTGTATTCCGCTTTGTGCTTACCGCGCAGGCGCAGAGCCAGTTCGGAAGCCAGACGGCCCAGAGTTTTACCGGTCGCGTCAACAACATACCAGTCGCGTTTTACGGTTTCTGGTTTAGCTGTAAAAGTTTTCATTAAAAGCTTACCCAAATAAATAAGTTACACGTTGGTGAACACCCAAACGTTTAGTCAGTTGAGGTTCACACGACATTGTCCAGCAAACCTACCCCTTCGAATAGCCTATGCCGGCACATAGAAAGTTTTGGGAAAAAAACCTTCTCGTAACGTGGGGTCGCAAGATTATAGAGAAGTCGGGGTCAAAGATCGACCCCTTTATGTGATTTGTACCCGGTTTTACCCCGCCAGGTGTTCTCGCTTCAGATACTCCTCGCTCTGCATCTCCTGCAGGCGCGATAAACAGCGCTGGAACTCGAATTTTAATCTCTCGCCCTGATAGATCTCATACAGCGGAACCGCCGCACTGACCACCAGTTTGACGTGGCGTTCGTAGAATTCATCGACGAGGGCGATAAAGCGCCGCGCCTCGCTCTCCATCAGCCCGGTCATCACCGGCACATCAAAGAGCATGACGGTATGAAACAGACGCGAAAGCGCAATATAGTCGTGCTGGCTACGCGCATCCACGCACAGCGTCGCAAAGGAAGCCGCCAGCGTCTGGTTCTCAACGCCTAACGTCGGCAGCGGGCGGTGGTTTATCTCCAGCGTTGGCATCTGCTCGCGCTTTGCGCCCGCCAGCGCCAGCCACAGTTTGTCCATCTGCTGGCGGGTCTCAGCGTTCAGCGGCGACAGCCACAGGTGCGCCTGGGTCAGCGTGCGCAGACGATAATCGATGCCGGCGTCGACATTCATCACATCGCAGTGCTGCTTAATCGCGTCGATCGCAGGCAGGAAGCGGGCGCGCTGCAGACCGTTACGGTACAGTTCGTCAGGAGGAATATTCGACGTCGCCACCAGGGTTATCCCGCGGGCAAACAGCGCTTTCATCAGACCGCCCAGCAGCATCGCATCGGTAATGTCAGAGACAAAAAACTCATCAAAGCAGAGCACATCGGTTTCAGCTTTAAAACGGTCCGCAACGATTTCCAGCGGATCGCTGTGCCCCTGCAGCGTGGTTAACTCTTCATGTACCCGCAGCATAAAGCGATGAAAATGCAGACGTTGTTTACGTTCTCCCGGCAGACTTTGAAAGAACAGATCCATCAGCCAGGTTTTCCCTCTGCCGACCCCACCCCACATATAGAGACCGCGAACTGCGGCCGTTTCGACAGCGGGTTCACGCTTGCCCAGCAGCTTGCCGAATTTCGCCCGCAGACCGCCGCCGGTTTGCGGCGCTACCGAAGGTTTATTCTGCAATTCTTGATAAATCGTATCGAGGCGGCTGACCGCTTCTCGCTGAACGTCGTCAGGTTGATGGCTTCCCTCTTTGAGAGCGGAAAGGTAACGCGATGTTGGGGACAGGCTTTGCATGATCTAATTGTTATTCCTTGAAAACCGTAATGCCGTAGCTCACGATTGACGAAAAAAAGGCTGCTCTACACTACGTGATGATACGCCAGGATTCCACTTCTGTGGAATTAGCGGTTATAGTGGCACTATCGGGCGCAGGCGGAGAGCCTCATAGCCACCCTACGGAACCACAAAACAACGGGAGATGTTCATGACCTGGGAATACGCGCTAATTGGGCTAGTTGTCGGCATCATTATCGGTGCCGTCGCGATGCGTTTTGGCAATCGTAAATTACGCCAACAGCAGGCGCTGCAGTTTGAACTGGAAAAGAATAAAGCAGAGCTGGAGGAGTACCGCGAAGAGCTGGTGAGCCATTTCGCCCAGAGCGCCGAGCTTCTGGATAACATGGCGCATGATTACCGCCAGCTGTATCAGCATATGGCGAAAAGCTCCAGCAACCTCCTGCCGGACACCATGGCGGACGCTAATCCGTTCCGCAATCGTCTGGAAGAGTCCGAAGCGGGCAACGATCAGGCTCCGGTCCAGATGCCGCGCGACTATTCTGAAGGCGCATCCGGTCTGCTGCGCGGCGGTGTAAAGCGCGATTGATTCGGCAACGCCAGTAAAAATATTTTCCGGGCGCACCCTCTGCGCCCGTTTCAACCTCTCATCCCAGCTACAATTTAACTATTGCCCACGTTGTTACCGGGTCGAAAATTCAATAACATCGGGCCATTCGGGACGTTTCCCATACACCTCAGGTTACGAGAGCCAGCAACTAATGAATAAACCAACTTTGCTGTTGAGTGCGTTAGCGTTAAGCATTGGGTTGTCGTTGTCAGCCTTACCTCCGGCAGCAGCGTCTTTACCGACACAAGTTCCGGGCCAGGGCGCGCTGCCAAGCCTCGCGCCAATGCTGGAAAAAGTGTTGCCGGCGGTGGTGAGCGTACAGGTTGAGGGTACCGCGTCACCCGCGCAGGATATGCCGGAAGAGTTGAAAAAATATTTTGGCGACAACGCGCCGCAAGAGCAGGCGCAGCCTTTTGAAGGACTGGGTTCTGGGGTCATCATTGATGCCGCAAAAGGCTACGTGCTGACCAATAATCACGTCATTAATCAGGCCCAGAAGATCAGCGTCCAGCTCAACGACGGGCGTGAGTTCGATGCCAAACTGGTCGGCAGCGACGAGCAGAGCGATATTGCACTGCTGCAGATCCTCAAGCCCAGTAATTTGACGCAAATCGCTATCGCCGACTCGGACAAGCTGCGGGTTGGCGACTTCGCCGTCGCCGTCGGTAACCCGTTTGGCCTGGGTCAGACCGCCACATCCGGGATTGTTTCCGCCCTTGGCCGCAGCGGCCTGAACCTTGAGGGGCTGGAAAACTTTATCCAGACCGATGCTTCCATTAACCGCGGCAACTCCGGTGGCGCGCTGCTGAATCTCAACGGCGAGCTGATTGGCATCAACACCGCCATTCTGGCCCCGGGCGGCGGCAGCGTCGGCATTGGTTTCGCCATTCCCAGCAATATGGCAAAAATCCTCTCTCAGCAGCTTATCCAGTTTGGCGAAATCAAACGCGGCCTGTTGGGTATTAAAGGAATGGAAATGAGCGCGGATATCGCCAAAGCGATGAATCTTGACGTCCAGCGCGGCGCATTCGTTAGCGAAGTCCTGCCAAACTCGGGGTCGGCTAAAGCGGGCGTTAAATCTGGCGACGTTATCGTCAGCCTGAACGGCAAACCGCTCAACAGCTTCGCCGAACTGCGTTCACGCATCGCCACGACCGAGCCGGGAACCAAGGTGAAATTAGGACTATTGCGTGAAGGGAAACCCGTTGAAGTGGAGGTCACGCTGGACAAGAGCACCTCGTCTTCCGCCAGCGCAGAGCTTATCGCTCCGGCGCTACAGGGCGCATCGTTAAGCGACGGTCAGATGAAGGATGGGACCAAAGGCGTCATCATTGATAACGTCGATAAAGGCAGCCCTGCCGCGCAGGCCGGCCTGCATAAGGACGATATCATTATTGGCCTCAATCGCGAACGCGTGCGCTCGATTGCCGAACTGCGAAAAGTACTCGAAAGCAAACCGACGGTCATTGCACTGAACGTCGTTCGCGGCAGCGAAAGCATCTATCTACTGCTGCGCTAACTCGCCTTCCGGACATCGCGTGCAGTGCGATGTCCGGACAAGTCGTGTTATGCTTCGCCTGTCTATCCATCAAAGATATCTGCATCATGCCTGCAAAGCTTTTACGTTCGATACTTATCGGTTTGATCGTCGGCGGTTTGCTGCTGGCCGTCATGCCTTCCCTGCGCCAGTGGCAGCTTTCGCCGACCACGCAATACGATAGCGCGGATGAATCCCCCGCCAGCTATAATTCCGCCGTCCGTCGCGCGGCGCCTGCGGTCGTCAATGTCTATAACCGCGCCCTTAACAGCACCAGTCATAATCAGTTAACGCTCGGCTCCGGCGTGATCATGGACCAGCGCGGCTATATTCTGACCAACAAGCACGTCATCAACGATGCCGATCAGATTATTGTTGCCCTGCAGGATGGCCGGGTCTTTGAAGCGCTGCTGGTCGGCTCAGATACCCTCACCGATCTGGCGGTATTAAAAATCAACGCCAGCGGCGGTCTGCCGGTTATTCCGATTAACCCGAAACGCGTGCCGCATATCGGTGACGTCGTGCTGGCGATTGGCAACCCGTACAACCTCGGGCAAACCATTACCCAGGGCATTATCAGCGCCACCGGGCGTATCGGTCTGAACCCCACTGGACGCCAGAACTTCCTGCAGACCGATGCGTCAATCAACCACGGTAACTCCGGCGGCGCGCTGGTGAACTCGCTGGGCGAGCTTATGGGTATCAATACCCTGTCATTTGATAAAAGCAACGATGGCGAAACGCCGGAGGGCATCGGCTTTGCGATTCCTTTCCAGCTGGCGACCAAGATTATGGATAAGCTGATCCGCGATGGCCGCGTGATTCGTGGCTACATTGGGATCAGCGGCCGCGAAATTGCGCCGCTGCACGCGCAGAGCGGCGGCGGTATCGATCAATTGCAGGGGATTGTAGTCAATGATGTGGCGCCGGAAGGCCCGGCAGCCCAGGCAGGGATCCGCGCCAATGACGTGATTATTTCGGTTAACGATAAACCCGCCGTTTCCGCCCTGGAAACCATGGATCAGGTCGCAGAGATCCGTCCGGGCTCGGAAATTCCGGTGGTGATTATGCGTGACGATAAAAAAATTACGCTGCATATCGCCGTACAGGAATATCCTGCGACCAACTAACAGGCTCCCCGAACGGGGAGCGCTATTTAATCAGCAAAAATCGGCCCGGCCGGGAATTTCGCCAGAAACCCGGTGACGGCCAGCAGCGACCACAGCCCCGGCCAGGCAAACTGCCGCTCCCGCAGCTCGTCATCGAGCGTCATCAGCGCAAATTCGCCGTTATCACCCAGTACGCCGCCCTGCCAGAGCAACCGTTGAGCCTGCTGCCGCGCCCAGGGTGATTCGCTCTTCCAGGCCAGCAGATGCAGCAGCGACTGCTGCAGGCAGACGCCATGAGGATGCTTGTCCCGCAGCAGTCGCCGGTAAACCGGCAGCGATATGCTGCGCACGGTATAAAATCCGCTGCGGATTTCAGCATCGGCATCCGCCGCGCCGGCACAATACTGACCGGCCAGGTCGCACAGACGATTGTGCGTCAGCGCCAGCCCCCGGGCATCCAGATGACCCGCTGCGGCACACAGCAGCCCACTTCTTTGCATCCACGGCGTGGAGTCCCGAAATACCGTATCAGGTAGCGCCGGTTCTGTTTCAGCTGCTTTATTTTGCGTACCCGCCTCATAGCAATGGACAAAAAAATCATGGCCTCCGCGGGCAACCGATGGGTGCGCTAACAGGTTAAGCGCGGGCTGCAGTTGTTCAACTTCATCTACTGATGCCAGCATGTAATCGATAATGACATCTTTTGTCGATGCCCTGCTTTCGGGGCGTAATGTTATGGTTTCATTCATCAAAGCCTCCTTATAGGAAATCTCCCGGTGGCGCTGCGCTGACCGGGCTACGGGTCCGTGCAGTCTGGTGGCCCGGATAAGCCGTTTACGGCGCAATCCGGGGAAAGGTAACGATTCACATCGCCAGCACGTACTTGAGCATCACCCCGGCGGCAATCGCCGAGCCAATCACCCCCGCCACGTTCGGCCCCATCGCGTGCATCAGCAGGAAGTTCTGCGCGTCCGACTCCAGCCCCACCTTATTCGACACCCTTGCCGCCATCGGCACCGCCGACACCCCGGCGGAGCCAATCAGCGGGTTGATTTTGTGCCGGCTGCACAGGTTCAGCAGCTTCGCCATCAGCACGCCCGCCGCCGTGCCCACGCAGAACGCTGTCACCCCCAGCACCAGTATCCCCAGCGTCTGCGGCTGCAGGAACTTGTCCGCCACCAGCTTCGCGCCCACCGATAATCCGAGGAATATCGTCACGATATTTATCAGCCCGTTCTGCACCGTGTCGCTCAGGCGCTCCACCACCCCGCTCTCGCGCATCAGGTTGCCGAAGCAGAACATCCCCAGCAGCGGCGCCGCATCCGGCAGCAGCAGCGCCACCAGCAGCAACAGCACCGCCGGGAAGAGGATTTTTTCCCGCTTACTCACCGTGCGCAGCTGCACCATGCGGATTTTCCGCTCCTTCTCGCTGGTCAGCGCCTTCATAA